>Ga0129333_10007521_pt1 | contig 10278 bp, 7 predicted proteins | sample CPB6_08_DNA_FD_94474 | JGI IMG/M metagenome (GOLD analysis project Ga0129333, IMG submission 94474) | Freshwater to marine salinity gradient microbial communities from Chesapeake Bay, USA - CPBay_Sum_0.6_0.8_DNA | ecosystem: Environmental > Aquatic > Marine > Coastal | place: USA: Chesapeake Bay...
ACGAACCCGCTCTGGAGGCGGCGAGTGACACCGCTTGCCGATCGAACGGCCACTCCGGTTCCGCGCACCGCTCCGTCGATGACGTTCGCGTCGGTCCATGCGACGGCGTCGAATGCCTTGCGGCCGGGTCCACCCATGAAGTTCGAGACGAGACGGTCGTAGAACCAACCGTTCGCGAGGATCTCGGGCTCGATCGCCTTCACCTTCTTCTTGGCGTACACCGACACCGCTGCCGCGATTCCGGCGAGCGCGACGACGATTGCCACTCCCATGAGGACGTACTTGTTGTCGTACGCCCACGAGCCCTTGATGCTCGCCTCTCCGTGCTCGATGACCGGTTCCAGCCACTTCTCGAGGAAGTGGAGGTCCTTGGTGAACGGCAACTGCAGGGCGCCGCCGACGATGGAAAGACCGGCGAGAACGACGAGCGGGAGCAACATGATTTTCGGGCTCTCGTGGGGTTTGAAATCTCCGTGCGCACCGTGTTCTTCGCTGTGGTCGTTCCAGCGCGCCTCACCGAAGAACACCATGATGACCTGGCGGGTCATGTAGAACGCGGTGAGCAACGCGGTCACCAAACCCACCACATAGAGCGCCCGGTTGTTGGCGTACACGTAGAGGAGAATTTCGTCTTTCGACCAGAACCCGGCGAACGGCGGAACACCGGCAATTGCCAGCCAGCCGATGATGAAGGTGACCGCCGTGACCGGCATCAGTTTGCGCAGTGCCCCCATGCGACGCATGTCCTGTTCGTGGTGCATGCCGTGGATGACAGAACCCGAGCCCAGGAAGAGAAGTGCCTTGAAGAAGGCGTGGGTCACCATGTGGAAGATCGCCGCAACGTAGGCACCCGACCCGACCGCGAGGAACATGTAGCCCAGTTGCGAGACCGTGGAGTACGCCAGCACTTTCTTGATGTCGTTCTGCGCTACGGCGATTGTTGCCGCAAAGAGCGCCGTTGCCGCTCCGACCACCGCGATGATCATCGGCGCCCAGGTGTACGCCTCGTGGATGACGGGGTTCATTCGCGTCATCAAGAACACGCCCGCGGTCACCATGGTCGCAGCGTGGATGAGAGCGGATACCGGAGTGGGGCCTTCCATCGCATCGGGCAACCAGATGTAGAGGGGCAGCTGGGCGCTCTTGCCGCAGGCTCCGACGAACAGCATGAGTGCGATCGCCGTCGCCGTCACCTGACTGAGCGAGCCGCCGATCGCCGCATCATTGATTCCCTTGTACGACAGCGTTCCGACCGAGGCGAAGGCGAGAAACATCGCGGTCATCACGCCCCAGTCGCCCACACGGTTGGTGACGAAGGCCTTCTTGCCCGCGGTCGCTGCACTCTCGCGGGTGTGCCAGAAGGAAATGAGGAAGTACGAACACGTTCCGACTCCCTCCCAACCGAGGAAGGTGACGAGCAGGTTCTCACCGAGAACGAGCATCAGCATCGAAAATGCGAACAAGTTGAGATAGATGAAGAACTTCGAGAATTTCGGATCTCCGTGCATGTAGCCCACGGCGTAGAGATGGATGAGCGTGCCAATGCCGGTGACGAAGAGCGCCATGGTGATCGACAGTGGATCGGCGAGGAACGCCATTTTGACTTCGAGCGAACCCACGGGAATCCACGTGAACAGGTCGACGACGTGCGACCGCTCTTCTGCACTCTTTGACAACATGTCGAAGAATGTGAGGGCGGTGACGACGAAAGCTCCACCGCACATGGCTGCAGCGAGGTAGCCGGCGCGGGGCTCGCCCAGTCGTCGCCCGAACAACACGAGGACGACGAACCCGGCAAGCGGGAGGGCGGGGATCAACCAGACGACGTCGAGCATGGAGCTAACCCTTCAGCGCCGCGAGATCGTCGGCTGTCGCCTGCTGACGGCGACGCATGATGGACACGATGATTCCCAGACCGACGACAACCTCGGCCGCGGCAACGACGAGAACGAAGAACACGGCCGTCTGGCCGTTGATGTCGGTGAGCTCGGTGGCAAGCGCAACGAACGTCAGGTTGACGGCGTTCAGCATGAGTTCGATGCACATGAACATGATGAGCGGGTTGCGGCGAACGAGAACGCCGATCATGCCGATCGCAAAGAGGCCGGCCGCGAGGACCAGGTACCAGGTGGTGGTCGGAACCACTGCGGCTGCGATCATGCCGAAGTCCTGTCGGACTTGCGGCGACGGGCGAGAACGACGGTGCCCACGACCGCAACAATGAGGAGTACCGAGGTCAACTCGAAGGCAACGACATAGTCACCGAAAATGGATCGGGCGATCTGGCGGATATTGCCGTCGGGGTCTTCGAGGGAAGCCGTCTGGATGCCATCACCCTTGAACCTCAGCGACTCGCGTGCACGGACGACCGCGGTTGTGAGGACCGCGAACACTCCGAGTCCGAGGACGATCGCGAGCGGACGCTGGATTCGGCCGAGCGGCTCGGTGCGAAGATCTTCGGCCCGGTCGACACCCAGCAGCATGATCACGAAGAGGAACAAAACAACGATCGCGCCCGCGTACACGATCACCTGAACGGCGGCGAGGAAGTTCGCTTCACGCGAAACGAACAAGACCGCGATGCCGAAGAGGGTGAGGACCATGCTGAGCGCCGCGTGCACGGGATTCGACCGCAACACGACACCGAGCGCACCAACGAGCACCATGAGTGCGGCACACACGAAAACGAACAACTCCATTCAGCGACCATCCCGATCGGTTTGTGCCGGCTCTGCAGCACGCACGCCATAACCAAGTTCGCCACTCCATGCCACGACTCCCTCGAAGTCGGCATCACCACTGGGTGAGGTTGCTCGCATCCAACCCGACGTGTTCTGGTCTTCGCCCGGACGCCAGTCTTCCCAAGGTAGGTGTTGCGGCTTGCCGGCGTCGTCGACGAGCAATTCCGATTTCGTGTAGATCGCATCGCGGCGGTTGGTGAAGGAAAACTCGAAAAGTTTGGTTTCCGTGATTGCCTCGGTTGGGCACGCTTCGACACACATGTCGCAGTGAATGCAACGGAGATAGTTGATTTCGTAGACAAAGCCGAAACGTTCACCCGGTGAGGTCGGATTGGCGGGGTCATTGTCCTTGCCGCGCACGTAGATGCACTTCGCCGGGCACACACCGGCGCACAGTTCGCACCCGATGCACTTCTCCATGCCGTCTTCGTAACGGTTGAGCACGTGACGCCCGTGAAGCCGCTCGGGCTTTTCGATCTTTTCGTCGCGCTTTTCTTTCTTGCCTCGACGGAACATGCGACCACCCGAATACTCGGTGGTTACGCGGTTGCGCTTGCCGTGCTGGCGGACCGTGACGAGGAATCCTCCGAGATAACCCATCTAGAACTGCACCCCCTCGGCCTCGCGGTTGCGGTCACTCGACCGGAATGCGAGCTGCATCATGATGAACGCGATGATGATCACCGCAAGCGACAAAGGAACGACGAGCCACTGATCCCAGCCACGATCGTCGGCAAGGCGCTGTGCAGCGAGCAACATGAACCAGCCAAGCGACGCGGGGATGAGGAATTTCCATCCGAGATCCATCAGCTGGTCGTAGCGGAACCGCGGAAGCGTGCCGCGGAACCACACGTAGATGTAGAGGAACACCAGCACCTTGAGGAGCAGCCACACCGTTCCCTCGAGAGCATTCGGGATGAGCGGAATGTCCAACGTCGTGTCACCGATCGTGATCGGCTGCGGACCGCCGAAGAAAAGGGTCACGATGAATGCCGACATCGTGATGGTGTTCATGAACTCGGCGAGGAAGAAGAGGGCGAAGCGAATCGACGAATACTCGGTGTTGAATCCACCGACCAGTTCCTGCTCGGCCTCGACGAGGTCGAACGGTGGGCGGTTCAGCTCCGCAGTGGCAGAGACGAGGAAGATGAGGAACGGAACGACACCGGTTGCAACGAGATTCCACGATCCAATCGATGACTGTGCGTCGACGATTCCGCTGGTCGAAAGCGTTCCGCACACGAGAATGACCGCGGCAAGCGAGAGACCGAGCGATGCCTCGTAGCTGACCATCTGCGCCGACGCGCGAACCGAGCCGAGGAGCGGATACTTCGAGCCGCTCGACCAACCCGCGAGCATGATGCCGTAGACGGCGATTGACGAGATGGCCAACGCGAAGAGAACGCCAATGGGCGGATCTGCAAGCTGCACCCGCGTTGTTTCACCGAACCAGGTGACGAATCCACCGTTTCCGTCGCGGAAGTCTCCACCGAGCGGGATGATTGCAAAAGCAAGGAACGCCGGGACGAATGACAGATACGGGGCAAGCCGGAAGACAAACTTGTCGGCCCTTTCGGGAAGAAGATCTTCCTTGAAGAACAGTTTGATTCCGTCGGCCAGGGTTTGGAGCAGTCCGAAGGGGCCCGCCTTGTTCGGACCGATGCGGTTTTGCATGCCGGCGATCGCCTTGCGCTCGAACCACACCATCAACATGGTTGCCACGAGCCCGACCACGAAGACGACGAGCACCTTCAACAAAACGATGATGAGCGGGGTCCACAGCAGGTCACCGTCGAGAAGCGGGTCGATTGCGAGGAAGGAGAGAACGTTCACTTCAGGTTCTCCACTCGCACGTCGATCACGGGTTGGTCGCTGCTGATGAGTTCGCGGATGTCGGCCCCGGACTGGTTGAACGGAACCCACGCGGTTCCCTTCACCACACCGACGTCGGCACGCACCGGAAGCACGATCGACGTCCGTGAGGTCGACACGCGCACGTCGCGTCCCGCTGCCGTACCGATTGCCTCGATGTCGCGCGGGTTGAGGTGAATGGCGGCACCCGCACCGAGATTCGCGAGAGACCTGCTGGTCACCGTACCGACGGCGCGGTCGTACATCTTCCGCGACACGACGAGTCGCAGGTCGTAGGAGTTGCGGTCGGGAGCAACGAGATTCACCGAGCTGAGCGCGGTGCGACTTCCCGACTCAATGGGCTGCGCTGCAAGGTCGGTGAGTGACGTGACGCCGAGATCATGACCAAGTCGTTCGGCGAGCTCGATTGCAACCATCCAGTCGGGACGACTGGTCCCCTTGGCGGTGACACGCTGGGAGAGACAGCTGATTCCACCCTCGATGTTCGTGACGCTGCCCGTGCGCTCGGCGTATGCCGCAACCGGAAGCAGAACGTCGGCAAGAACCGAAGATGCCGTGGGGAATGTGTCGAGTGCGATGATGCTGCGCGCCGAAGCCAGTGCACGCCGCGCCAAGTCGACGTCGGGCGCATCGCTCAGAGGATCGGCACCGAGAAGGATCAGACATTCGACTCGGCCATCGGCTGCGGCACGGAGAATGTCACCCGCGTCGCCCGACGACGGCGCAAGACCCTGCTCGAGAGCACCTCGCACGTTGCCCCGTCGCAACACGGGAAGAACCCGCAGTGCCGGGACCCCGGCCGCAAGGGCGTTGAAGGCCTGAAGCGTGAAGTCGGCTGATTCGGCGAGATTGCTGCGCCCGAGAACGACGACCACGTTGCCGCCGGCGAGCTGTGCCGCGATGGAGGGATCGGCAAGTGCCGCCTTCACCGCCGCAACCTGGTTGCCGGGTTCGTAGGGAACGAACTTCCATGCATGGCGCGTGAGACCCGATGCTTTCGGGGCAATCTCGATGATGCGCACACCACGTTTGGTCGCCGCATCGCGGAGGCGCAGATGCAGCACGGGAAGTTCTTCCTTCAGGTCGGGTGCGAGAAGGACGATCGTGCCCGCCGATGCCGCATCGTCGATGGAGGCTTGCGGGAGATCGAAAATCTCGGCCGGCAATCCGTCGTCGATCTGTGGGTCACGCAACGAAACCCCGATCGCATCGGCCAACATCGACCATGCGCGAACGTCCTCGTTCGCGAGACGCGCGCCACCGAGAATCGCGACGCTCTCGGCTCCACGCGACGAGACAGCGAGTCGAATTGCCCTGGCCGCCGCTTCGAGTGCACTCGCCCACGACGTGGTGACGAGACCCTTGTCGCTTTTCAGCATCGGACTGGTCAGACGCTCTTCGCTGCCGATCGACTCGAAGTTGAAGCGCCCACGATCGCACAGCCAACCCCAGTTCAGGGTTCCCTCACCGGGAACGTCGGGGTTGTCGATGCCCTGCAGGCGAACGATCTGATCGCGGCTCGACTGCACCGATACGCGGCATCCAACCGCGCAGGTGGTGCACGTGCTCTCGGTTTCCTCGAGATCCCACGGACGCGCCTTGAAGCGATAGGGCTTCGCCGTCAGTGCGCCCACCGGGCAGATTTGCACCGTGTTGCCCGAGAAGTACGACGCAAACGGTTCGTCGGGAAACGTGAGAACCTGGGTGTTGTTGCCACGATGCGTGAAGGAGATGAGCGGGTCACCAGCGACATCGCTTGCGAACCGCGTACAACGGTCGCAGAGAATGCAGCGCTCGCGGTCGAGATAAACGAGGTCGCTGATCGCAATCGGCTTTTCGTAGTGCCGCTTCTCCTCGACATAGCGGCTCTCCCCCGGCCCGTGGGAAAACGCCTGGTCTTGCAGCGGACACTCGCCACCCTTGTCGCACACGGGGCAATCGAGCGGGTGATTCGCGAGAAGCAATTCGAGGACACCCTCTTGCGCACGCTTCACCTGATCGGTCTCGGTGCGCACGACCTGGCCCTCGGCGACAGGAGTCATGCAAGAGACGACCATCATCGGCCCGCGTGGTCCATCGACTTCCACGATGCATTGACGACACATGCCGACCGACTTCATTCGTGGGTGATAACAGAACCGCGGGATGAAGTCACCCGCACGGTCGGCCGCCGCAATGATGAACTCGCCCTTGCGCGCCGCCACATCGCGACCGTTCAGATTGATGGTCACCGCGTTCGGATCGACGATCACTTCCTGGGCGTCGCTTGATTCGGTTGTGCTCATCACTCACCACCCACGGCAGTAACGGGAATTCGGTTGCGCTTGGTGACGCGTGACTCGAATTCTTCGGGGAAAAGGGTGAGTGCCGAGTTGACCGGCGCATACGCCGATGGTCCGACGAAACAGATCGTGGTCATCTTGTAGGGGAAAGGAACAGCGGTGAGACCGAGCCGTTCGCTCGAAGCGTGCGGGAAGTCCCCCGGACAGATGGACGTACCGACTTCGATGAGTTGCTCGAGGTCGGCATCGGTTCCGTTGCCCTCGACGATGCGCGTGAGAATTCGCTCGAGCCACGTACCACCCTCGCGACACGGTGTGCACTTGCCGCACGACTCGTGTGCGTAGAACCGGGTGAGCGTGAGTGCGGCATGCGGAATATCGGTGGTTTCGTCCATCACCATGATGGCTCCCGACCCGAGCATCGAACCGGCCGGACCGACTTGGCTTGCCTCGAAGGGAAGATCGAGTTGGTCGGGCAGGAACCAAGGAGCGGATCCGCCACCGGGAACGAATGCCTTCAGCTTGTTTCCGTTGCGAATGCCCTGACAGAACTCGTCACCGTAGAGAAGATCGCGGAAAGTCGTCGTGCCGTTGACGATTTCGTACACACCGGGACGCTTGACGTGACCCGAGACCGCAACCATTCGCGTTCCCGGCGACGTCTTTGTTCCGATTGCGGTGTACGCCTCGGCACCGTTGCGCGCCAGCCACGGAAGATTCGCCAGTGTTTCGACATTGTTGACGATTGTCGGCTGGCCGTACAGACCGATCGCTGCCGGGAAGTAGGGCGGCTTCAGGCGCGGCATTCCGCGGTTGCCTTCGAGGCTTTCGATCAGTGCCGTTTCCTCGCCGACGACGTAGGCACCCGCGCCCCAGTGCAGGACGATGTCGACGGAGAAGTTGGAACCGAGAATGTTGCGACCCACGTACCCCGCCGCATACGCCTCGTTCAGCGCAGCAGCAACACGTTCCTGAGCAGTCGCCATCTCACCACGGATGTAGAGGAAACAACGCGTCAATCCCGCCGCGTAACACGCAATGAGACAACCCTCGATCAACTGGTGCGGGTCACGCTCCATGAGGAGACGGTCCTTGTAGGTGCCCGGCTCGCTCTCGTCACCGTTCACGACGAGGTAGCGGGGAAAATTTCCCTGGGGCATGAGGCCCCACTTGGTTCCCGCCGGGAAGCCGGCGCCGCCACGACCCAGAACAGTCGCGTTCTTCACCTCTTCGTGCACGTCGGCCGCCGGCCGCGACAAGGCAGAGCGCAGGCCCTTGTAGCCATCGGTCGCGAGGTACCGCTCGAGCGTGTGGGAATCGGCGTACTCGAAACGCGACGTCACGATCTTCGGACGGTCTCCGGCGTAGAACCCGGCGGCGTGTGCATAGGTCCCGGTCACAGCGCGGCCTTTCCGTTCATCCAGACGGGCTCTTGGCCGGGTGCCTCGGGCGGAACCGCACCAACGGAACGATCGGCGGGAATGTGCTGACGCACGCGAGCGAGTGTTCCGTGCGGCGGAATCTCTTCTGCCAACTTTCCGGCAGCGAGATCGTCGATGAGGACATCGAGTTGCTGCGTCGTCATACGGAAGCGGTAGCGATAATTCACCTGCAGACACGGCGCCTCGGTGCAAGCGGCCTGGCACTCGGCGTGTTCGATGGTGAATATGCCGTCTGCTGTCGTGCCACCGGCCTTCACGCCCAACCGGTGTTCGGCGTGGTGCAACAGTTCTTCTGACCCCATGAGAGCGCATGACATGGTTCCGCAGATGTTGATGACGTACTTGCCCACAGGTTCGAACTTGAACATCTCGTAGAACGAAGCGGTGCCGAGAACCTCGGCAGGAGTGACGCCGACGAGTTCGGCAATGTGCTTCATCGCATCGTCGGTGACATAACCGTTCTGTTCCTGCGAAAGGTGCAACAGCGGGATGAGCGCCGACTTCGGGCGTGGATACCGCGCAATGATCTCGTGCGCGATTGCAACGTTGGTGTCGGTCAGTCGGCTCATCGGTCGACCTCGCCGAGAACGGGATCGACCGAAGAGATGACCGCGACGGCGTCGGCAACGAGACCGTCGCGCATCATGTGCGGGAGACATTGGATGTTGACGAACGATGGTGCACGCATGTGTATGCGGTACGGCTTGGACGAACCGTCACTGACGATGTAGCACCCGATTTCACCACGGGGGCTCTCGATGCCCACGTAGACCTCGCCCTCGGGAACCTTGAATCCCTCGGTGAAGATCTTGAAGTGGTGGATCAATGCTTCCATGGACTCGTCGATACGTGCGCGAGGCGGCGGTGTCACTTTCTTGTCCTGGATGCGATAGTCACCCGATGGCATCCGGTCGAGAATCTGGCGCACGATCTTCATTGACTCGCGAATCTCGTTGAGACGAATCGCATAACGATCGAAAGCGTCTCCGTACGAGCCCACGATCACGTCGAATTCGACCTCGCTGTAGCGCAGGTAGGGCATGTCCCGACGAAGGTCCCACGGCACACCCGTCGAACGAAGAATCGGTCCGGTTGCCCCGAGCGCCACGGCTTCTTGCGCGGTGATGACACCCACACCCTGCAACCGCTCACGCCAGATCGGCTGCTCGGTCATCAGGATGTCGTACTCGGCGAGACGGTCGGGAAGACGATCGAGAATTTCGAGAACGTCATCGCGCCAACCGGCGGGGAGGTCTGCCGCGAGCCCACCGGGACGGATGAAGTTGTGGTTCATCCGCAGACCCGTGACCTTCTGGAAGAAACGAAGCACTTCCTCGCGTTCGCGCCAGCCGTAGATCATCATCGAAACCGCGCCGATGTCCATGCCGTTCGTCGCGAGGAACAGCAGGTGACTGCTCATGCGATTCAGCTCAGACAGCAACATGCGCATCCACACCGCACGCTCGGGAAGATCGCCGTCGATTCCGAGAAGTTTCTCGACTGCCATCGAAAAGACGAGCTCGTTGTTCAACGGCGACAGGTAGTCCATGCGCGTGACGTTCGTGCCGCCCTGCATGAAGGACAAGTCCTCGCCCGTCTTCTCCATGCCGGTGTGCAGATAGCCGATGATCGGCTTGCATCGCAGAACCCGTTCACCCTGGAGCTCGAGCATGAGCCGCAGAACGCCGTGCGTACTGGGGTGCTGTGGACCCATGTTGATGATCATCGACTGATCTTCGGGAACCTCGGTTGGATCGACGTTCTCGCTGGCCAGTGCAGCAGCCTGAGATTCGGTCATGCGCAGTACGGATCCGACTTCGCGCATCACCTCGCGTGCGGTGAGTTCGCTGCGCGGCCGCATCTCTTGGTTGCCTTCGGCGGTGGCGCCCGGCGTCGCTGTGATGAGATCGGTCACGACGGGCTCCCCTTGAATTGAACGGG
>Ga0129333_10007522_pt1 | contig 10275 bp, 15 predicted proteins | sample CPB6_08_DNA_FD_94474 | JGI IMG/M metagenome (GOLD analysis project Ga0129333, IMG submission 94474) | Freshwater to marine salinity gradient microbial communities from Chesapeake Bay, USA - CPBay_Sum_0.6_0.8_DNA | ecosystem: Environmental > Aquatic > Marine > Coastal | place: USA: Chesapeake...
ACTGAATCAATAATAACATTAAATGAAATGGTGCATCTTAAATTATGTGATAGGTCGCTCTGCTTTGGTACACTGTGATCCATCCAGGCCGGCCACATTAATAAATCACTTGTAGTTGTAGTTAGTGAAAGGTTTTGAGCCCATCTCGTGCCTAGTCCGAATTTAGGATGCCAGCTATAAATTAATGACTCTAAAGGATTTTTAAACTCTATAGGTACAGAAAGTTCATCCATATACACATAATAGGACCCGGCAAATAAAGCATTGCTATGGGCGTGCCAGCAATGATGGTTATCTGCCCCGTACAGGTTCCACCAGGCGTGTATTTTTACTTTAGGCCATTTACCTTGAGGTATTACAGTACTGTAATAGGCCTTACTGGACGAGTAAATCTTTTCTTTTAGCTCGCTCCAATCAACCCCTTCCATTTCTTTACCTTTATCGAAATAGGAAGTATACCCGTGTCTGCCTGGGTCTTTCTTTGCTCTAGCTTCTTTTATCTGATTATAAAGATCACTCTTCTGTAGAGTAATCTTCTCGTGGAGTAGAGGTATTGGAAATAGATCCTTCATCTTCACCGTACATAAATTCTTTCTTAGCAGCGTCATCAATCTGTTTGAGTAAATCCTGAGTAAAATATTCCTCTGGATTATCATATACTGTCTTAGCAAAAGCTTTAGTCCCGTCCGGCAGTTCAATTCGGGTAGAGACTTTTTTTACTATTCCATATTTTTCTGCCAGTTCAAGTAGCCCGTAATAACGATCAAGCCCCTTGGAGAACGATAGTCGTACTTCTACGTCCTTATTTTCCTTAGTTAATCTAGACTTATATAATTTCGCTTTAATAATATTCCCTACTACGTCAGTGCCATCCTTATCTTTCTTTTTAGTCAGCATACAGATAGTAGAAGCGGCATACTTAAGCCCAGTGCCGCCGCCCATTTCCTTCATTGGTATATAAGCACCCACGACATCATAAACGTGGTTGGTAACCAACATAGGAACTCTTACCTTAGCTAGTTTGAGGGTTAGTACTCTAAACGTAGCTTTGATAAGTTGTGCCTTTGTCATGTCGCGAGTTTCTTTACCTTCAGCGGTGTCTTCTAGCTCTTTAGTAGTAGATAAAAGGCCGAGTGAATCAAGAACAAACATCATCGGAGGACGACGATCTTTAGATTGTTTCTCATAAGCATCAATTACTTTTAAAGCATGGTGTCGAAAATCTTGAATAGTGTTAGGCTCAGCAATAATAACCCTGTTAGTATCAATACCGCGCTTCTCCATCATATCTTTGGTTACAGCAGCTTCAGTATCATAATACACTACACCAGCATTGGGGTTATTAGCTAGGAAGTTTTGAACAATACCTAATACGAAGAAAGTTTTACCAGTTGCTGATTCACCGGCAAAAGCAGTTACCTTATTATTAGGTACCCCACCGTAAATAGAACCACTAATTGCAGCATTTAAAATATAAGAACCGGTATCGATAGTGCCAGTAAATTCAGCACTACCAGCGCCATCAGCAGCTATAGCTGTATCTTCATCCTTAATATCTTCAACTAAATCACGGAAAAAATTACTCATTATGAATCTCCTTTCGGATTATTATATACCATATATGGGTATAATTCAACTACCATTATAAACCTTATCTAATGCATCTCTAAACTGCTCTATTTTTTCGAGCCGTTTTGGCCAGAATATATAATCCTTTTCTGGGTTTTTAGCCAGATTGTTTAGGAGCGGCATTATCATATTATATAACTTATTAAGTCTATCTTGCGCGTCGATCGCTTCTTCTGTAGTTTGTTCTAGATCAGCTTTAGCTTGTTGAAGAACATCTAGTTCATTTTCATCAACAACACTAAAACCAAAATCGAAGTTGTAATCTGAGTTAGCCAAAGAACATCTCCAGTGTGTGCTGTTTCTCTATTCGCCATCCTATAGAATCAGTTATAGTTTTAATTGGCTCGAGAAAAGACTTCTCAAATTGTGTATCATAATCGATATATGTATCTAGGCCAAGTTGTTTAGGTAAGGTATTAGGAACAGCTATTACATTCTCTCGTATTGGGTTAGGCAATCTAAGATAACAAAACTTAACCTTATCACCCTCTTGTACAGGAACAAATCTATCTAACTTTCTTTCCTTAATTAGATTATTGAACATTAATGCTCCACGTACGTGTATAGGAGTACCTTTAGCGTATATTGAACTTGCATCCCTATACTTTGCTAGCCCTTTACAACCTCTAGGAAAAGCTACATCTTCAAACGGTAGCTTTTTAAAATCTTCTTTAAAGTTACTTATGAACTCAATTAAAGATTGCTCATCTTTATTCATAATAACTGTTAACGCTTTTTTAATATTATCCCTGCAGGCGGGAGGAGTAGATGATCTGACAGCTTCGATACCCATAATCTTAAGTTTAGGTTCTTCGTATCTAACCCCTTCAGAATCAAATACATTCATAATATATCGTTTCTTGGCAGTCCATATGGCTTTGTTAGCGATGTTTTCACGCTTCATAACCATTTTATTTTCTGTGGCATTAACATACATAGAAAGAGATTTATAAGACTTTTCAATGATAGGTTCAATAATGTTTTTGCACGACTTATCGATAAAGTCAATAATCTTGTCAGTGTCTTCGCCGTTGGGGTATAGCTGTTTTACAAGACCGTCCAGAGTAATATAGATAGAATCAGTATCGATAGCTAAAACATAATCTACATCTGTTGTCTTAAGAGTCTTGTTTAGCCAGTTATTAAGAGCCTTTTCAATCCATCTAATGGATAACTGACCGGACTTAGTAATTGACTCTGCAAACTTTAAATCAAACCAACGAAAGAATTCATTACCTAGTGCACCGTAAGCGCTATTAAGCTGAATCTTTTTAGCTAGTTGCATATTATGACATCGAGCAATCTCTTTTAATAGGGTTGGATCTTTTGTTTTCTCGTATTGCTTTTTTGCATCAAGCATTCGATTCTTCCATACCACGCGATCATCATACATCTTCTGCATGAGTGTAGGTAAGAATCCTTTATAGTCCCTGTCATACAGATCACCTGTAGCAGCTATTGTAACACTCTGTTCTTGAACTGTATCTTTTACTTTATCCCAGGCCCCTTCGATTATATCTTCGATAGATGGTGTAATACCTATCTTTCCCTTCCATGTTTCCGGGGAAATATTATACTGCATAATAAGGTGTGGGTATAGTGAGTTTAAATCGAACGATACAACCCAGTTATGGATTCCCACCTGAGGATCTTTTACATAGGCACCTTCTGCCTGTCTTTCTTTATCTGCCTTTTTAAATTGGGGTACAACTATGTTCTTATCTAAAAGATAGTTGTGAATAATTAAGTCCCACATTCTAACCGAAGTAAACGTGTCTTGGTAGTTTACTTTAGCATCGTAGGCAATAGCTAATACCTGCTCAATAAGTTTAAGTTTATCTTCTAACTTCGCTACAAGCTCGACGTCTTGGATGTTATAGTCGATAAACTTTTCCCAGTCCTTCTTATAAAGATCAAAAAGGGAATCGTGTTCAGAGTAGTCAAGCTTCTTTTGCCCTAGCTCAATATGCGCTATGTTATTAAGACTATAACTGTCGCGCATTACGAAAGTAAACTTTCTATAAAGCTGCATATAGTCAAGCACAGAAACGCCTACAGGGTCATATACCTGGTGTTCGCGACCGGCAATAATTACTTCACGCTCCCGTAGCGCGTTAAAGGGCGATAGCTTGTTAGCGTGTTCCTGCCCTAACACGTTAGTTATTCTATTAATGATATAAGGAATATCGAAGAACTCTATATTCCAGCCTGTAATAACGTCTGGATCTACTGCTCTATAGCAGTCGATAAACTTCATTAATAATTGAGCTTCATTCTCAACTTTAATGTAAGTCACCTTATCACTCTTAGGCATATATGGTTGTCCGCCTATAACAACGAACATATCTTTATACTTAAAAGTAATAGCTGTTATTTCTTTATCTGCCTTTTCGATAGAAGGAAACCCTTCGTCGGCGGCAACCTCAATATCTACATTGAGTACTCTGATTAAAGTGGAGTCGTATTGTATCTCTCCTTTATACTTATCGTTAATATACGTGTAAGCAAAGTAAGGAAGCCCGTAGACAAAAGAATTGCCCACGTCTTTTCGACTCTGTATGAATAGATTAGCTTCTCTGGGAGTATCAAAATCTAATCGCTTTACGGCTCTACCGTCTAGAGTCCTATATTCTGTTGGTCCATTATACGGGCCGACAAACAAATAGGGGCGGCAAGGCTCAGTATAACTGAAACGCTTGCCGCCGTCGTAACCGCGATGAAGTATTTTATCACCACGAAGCTGAACGTTAGTATAGAACAAAAACCCTCACAAGATCAATATTATAATAGGGGTTGTTATTTAAATCAAGTACCAGCGTGTAGAGCGTGATCGGTATTATTGGCAGTGTAGAGAGCTACTCTGTCTCGTACGTAAGATAGTACTTCAGCTGTTAAAGCTTCGTTAGGTACTAAATCAGTAAAAGCACCTACCAAGAGATCGTTATCATTTGCTAGTACTGCTGTAACTATTTCTGGTGTAAGTGATCCTTTAAAGAAGTGTACGATAGCCAGAGGATGCTGCAAGAGTCCGCCTAACTGATTCCACTGCTCTGCACCTACAGCAGCTGTAGCGCCTGCTACAGCGCTGGTGATATTCTCATCATGAGCTTCTGGATTAAAATTTTTAATCTCAGATCTTAAATTTTCTAATTGAACTGCCATAAAAACTCCTAAGGTTTTTAGTATTTATAATAAGTTGCTATTCAATATAAAATATCAGTAAAGACAATTACAGCCCAAAACATAGCAAATACTACTAAAGGTATAACAACAATTGCCCAATCTATAAATGTGTCTTTATCTATTTTCATAGCTTAAATTTAGATACAGCATTAATGACTGCAGCAATTCTACCTATATCACGAAGCTGCTCTACACTGACACCTTCTTTCTTAAGAACATCATAATGGTTCTTAACGCAAAAATGACACTTACCTACTATAGAAGCAGCAAGCGCATATGACTCAAATTTTACTTTAGTAGTGCCACCATGGGAGGCATATGCGTTCATACGTAACTGAGGTGGTAGTCCTTTGAGACTAGGATCACCAGTCATTTCTACATACGGGTACCAAACATTATTCATAGCCATTAAAGAAGCAGCTGTAAGAGCAGCAGTTCTATCTTCCTCTAGCATGAACGGTTTGAGCTTCTCAACAAGTTCCATATTACCAGAAGCGAAGGCTGAGGCCATTGCCACTCCCTTGACAGTGACCTCATCCAATGTGCTTCGGTTGATTACATTATCTAGATTTAGGTTGATGTCTTTAGCATAACCTGGAACTAGATTTCGTATTTCGTCAACCCAACTCATATTAAGCTGCGTTCAACGTTGCTTCGCCTACTTGACGATTGCACTGGCATAGTTCACCAGTTTGGAGAGCATCAAGAATACGAAGTGTTTCATCGGCATTGCGTCCTACGTTAAGATTGTTTACTGTGACGTGTTGAATTGTATTCTTATCGTCAACAATAAAGGTAGCTCTCAATGCAGCACCTGCTTCATTATTAAACACACCGAGCTGTTCGACAAGGCTTTTGCTTGACTCATAATACTCATCATAATTGTTACGATGTGTATCAGCAAACATCCAGCACTTAGTCTCGCGGAGCTGAGTATGGGCGTTCTTCCACGCCAGCTTGCAGAATTCATTGTCAGTAGACCCAACAAGAAGTACTGCATCACGCATTTCAAATTCGCTGTTAAGTTTATCATATGCTAAAATTTCTGTAGGACATACGAATGTAAAGTCCTTAGGATAAAATACGATAACTTTCCACTTACCCTTAAAGTCAAAATCTGTAAGCTTTACAAATGCGTCTTCTGGAGTAAGGGCACCGGGGCGAACCCCGGTGATAACGAACTGTTCTAAAACATCACCTACTGTTTTCATTATTCACCTTTTTTACAATTATTAAAAAGATAAGCCTTGCCAGTTCTCATTTCTGTATTAGAAAGATACCCGTCATTATCTTTATCTGCTTTTCTAAATAAATTCATGCTTACTTCACAAGTAGCAGTCAATTCATTATATGATACTCGACCGTCATTATCAACGTCAAATAACTTTACTCTATCCTGCGCAATAGCAGGGGCAGCTAAAAACGCTGCTAACAATACAAACTTTTTCATTTATTAACTCCTGTGTCTTCTAAAAGCAATTCCTTTTGCGTAATAATATTAATCTTCTTGGGCTTCCTTTCCTCAGGAATAACAACACTCAAGTTAATAGTAAGTAGCCCGTCTTCAAACTTGGCGTTATCGATAACCACATCAATGGCAAGTCTAAAAGTCTTTACAAATTCTTTTGTAGAGATACCTTTGAAAATATAAGCTTCGGACCCCTCCTTAGCTTTACTGCCTTTAATACATAAAACATTGTCCTTTAATTCTATATCCAAATCTTTCTGCTTGAATCCGGCGAGCGCCAATTCGATAGCAAACTTGTCATCAGCAAGTTTTAGAATGTTGTGTTTTGGATACTCGCTTACAGTCGTAAGACCAGCGATACGTTCAATATCGTCAAAAATAGAATCAAAACCAATAAAACTTGAACGGGGGAAATTTAAAGATACCATATAGCCTCCTAGTAATTAAGCAAGGTATAAATGCAGCCGGCCAATTCCGCGCTGCGAAATTATTTATATTGTAATTACTTAAGGCCTAAATGGCAACTTATTTTTTTTGCCAATATTATATTTGGCCACTAGTTCCCATTCATTTTTCTGAGAGAATGGAATTATTTTTATTTTAGATATAGGTGCGAGTACAGCTTCATCTATAGGATTTACTAGAGTGACTAGACCCCATTCCCCTAATAACTTAGCTATTGTATTTCTACGGCCCTTGTCTTCCTCATTAAAGTCAGTAGGTTTGCCGTCAAGAGCAAAAAGCTCTTTAAAATGAACGATATAATACTTTCCCTGCTTATGGAGTATATGACAAGATTGAAATAGAGTTTGCGTCTTTCTGGACGCTACTCCAATCCTAGTAAGGGTTTCTTTTACTTTTAGAAAATCGTCGTTAGTTGATAGCTTAACTTCAACCATCGATCCTATAAGGCCATCTTGATCCATACTTAACCACCTTTTAAGAGACTCTTTGTAATTATTTTTAGTTGTTCATCGGTGAGCACTTTTGCATAGTCTAATGCTTTTGCATGACTACACTTATAATACTCCATTATGACCTCAGCATAATCAAGTTTCTCTCTCTTATGCCACTTACTAAATCTTTTTCGAGGCCTTACACTATTTATGTAATAGTCATATGCGAGTCGGTGGTCGATAAAAGGTCTTAAGTTCATTTCATTGGAATAAAGAATTGTGTCAGGAAAATAAGACAACCCTTTATTAACTAAGAAAGGAACATACTCCTTTTCAGCAATCTCATCATTCATTAGGTAATCTTTAGAATGCGAGATTGAATTTATAAAATCAAAAACGTTCATTTAAATTCACAGTTGACCATTATCTCAGCCAGACACGCTGAGAGATTTATTTCTTGATCAACCACAAATGCCGATTTATATTGATAATCAGCTAATGTGAGAATTAATTGTGGTACTGATGCTGCAGTAAAAAGTTCATTAGCATTATCATAAAACTTTCTAAGTATAGCTGATACATCATTATCTAAATTTTGCGCTACCCACTTACGTACATTAGTAAAATTCTTACCTCTCATATGATCGATAAGTTCCTTAATTGTTACTTCTTCTATATTAGATAGTATACCCGAATCAATAGATCCGGACACACTGTACCGTTGAAGTTCGTTTAGTACTTTGCGCCAGTCGGGAAAATGTTTAGTGATAAGAGCAGCAATAACTTTCTTATCAAACTTTACACTTTCCATCTCAAGTATTGTACAAATACGATTAAAGAAAGCACCAGCCAAAACAGGCTTATCACTATTCTTAATAGTGAAGTCTATAGTAGAACATCTGGATTGAAGAGGTTGAATAATTCGGTTTTTAAAATTACAGGTTAAAATAAACCCGCAGTTAACCGAAAACTCTTCCATAAAATTGCGAAGAGCAGGCTGGGTTGAATTAGGATAAGATAGTCGGCTTCATCTAGTATAACATATTTACGGCCACCTGAGAAAGAAACACTAGATGCAAACTGCATAATCTCGTTACGTAACGTATCGATATTACCGTTCATAGAACCGTTTATAACTATATAATCACAACCGAGCTCTTCAAGGATGGCCCTGGCAACAGTAGTCTTACCGACACCAGGGCCTCCACTAAGCAGCAAGTTAGGCACATTTCCTTTTGCTACAAACTCTTGAAAGGTCTTTTTTAGATCAGACGGTAGTATAGCGTCTTTCAGCACTCTAGGTCTATATTTCTCGACCCAGAGAAACTCTTCACGAATCATAATTACTCTTTAGAATAGCTAGAACTAGCTTCTGTTGCGATATAATACACAACTTTTGGCCCATACTGATTAGTAGATGTAAACTTAGCGATACCCTTTGCAGTTACCTGCACAAGATAATTGTAATTGATTAATTTAAGGTTTTCAACTTTAAATACAAATTTGAAATCACCATCGGCATCGCCAAGAGTACTACTGTAGGTGTCAATAGTAGGGTTGGATGAGTCAGTAGCGCTAATAGATATCTTACCGTTCGAGCCTACTAAGGCTATTTCAGGTAGCCCCATTACGCTTGCTGCACGAAGAACACTTTGTATTTCCTTCCATAGAAGTTCAACTGTAACATCCGGCTCAGGGAAATCAATCTTTCTCTCTGGCGGTGCTACTATCATCCTTTCATCCGCAAATGTATACCCTAAAGATTTACCATCTTGTTTAATTACTATTCTATGTTCGTCAAAAGATAATTCAGGGTTATCAAACAAAGTTAATACACCGAGAAATCTATTTAAGTCGTAGATAGCACCCTTAACAGGAAACGTTTCATCTACTGTCGCCGTACACAAAATAGTCTTTTGTGTTGAAATAGTTGATACTTCATTGCCCGGCTTAAATAGAATTGACGGATTGATCTGGGCAAAATTTTTAAGCACACTGAGAGTGCCTTCACTTATCTGCATAATATAATTCTCTACTTATTTTTTAAGTTTTGATTCGTCTGCTGTAGCTGCCGCACCAATAGATGCAAGGTCAGCCAAGCTACCGCCAAAGATATAAGTTCCTACATGCTGCAGTTGGAACCATGGGCATAACCATACTTTTAGTCCAATCTTTCTCGCCCATTGACAGAACATATAATCTTCTGATAGATAACGATTAGAATACTTAGATGTAACTAGGCCGGATCTCTTATCAGCAACGAATGATAACAATTCATCTTTAGTTACATTTGGTTTATCCTTATAGAATTCCTCTAGCTCGGCATGAATGTTCTGCCACTTATCATCAATAAGTGCATCAAAGAACGCCATAATTTCTCGCGATCCGTCAAACTCTTTAGTGCGTACATGGTCTGGTTTGTACATAAGCTGAGGGTATGCATCGCGGAACTTTTCTAGAGTCTCACGACGAATCATCATGAACCCTGTACCGCCCTCTAATACTTCCTGAGGCTCGTCCAACCGGATACTATTTCTACCCTGCGCAGGATTAAATACATAATCACCGACAAATCTATCTAGGATGTTAGGATTCTCATCTGCTACACCTTTATCAACGGCCAGCTTAATCTTCTCCCACGAAATACATTTCTTAGGATAAGGCCCGCACATAATATCAAATGGCTCACCATTATTAATATCCGGGTGCCCGTCGATCATAGCCAACATTGCTAGAACGTCTTGCGCATTGAATCCAATGTCAGAGTCAATAAACAAAAGGTGTGTACTGTCACTTCTCATGAACTCATCAGCGCAATAATTTCGGGCTCGGGTGATAAGTGACTCATTGAACAGGTAATAAAATTTAAGCTCTAAGTTATGAGCTCGGAACAAAGCAGACAGGTCGTTAGTTGATTTGCAAAACATACCTGCGCACATGCCGCCATACATAGGTGCGGCTACGAATAATTTCTTTTTGCGAATTTCTTCGATCTGTACTTTTAGTTCCATTTTATTCTACCTGTAGCTTGACCATTACGAGCTCAGCAACCGGCTTACCAGGCTGCAAGAAAAGCTCACCACCGTTAACCATAACTTG
>Ga0129333_10007523_pt1 | contig 10275 bp, 10 predicted proteins | sample CPB6_08_DNA_FD_94474 | JGI IMG/M metagenome (GOLD analysis project Ga0129333, IMG submission 94474) | Freshwater to marine salinity gradient microbial communities from Chesapeake Bay, USA - CPBay_Sum_0.6_0.8_DNA | ecosystem: Environmental > Aquatic > Marine > Coastal | place: USA: Chesapeake...
AGGCGTCGTTGTGCGGACGAACTTCGGCGGTAATCCCCTCGGCAACCGAGGGATTCATGCCGCGAAGTCCGAGGCCGGGAAAATGAATGCGCCATTGCCCCGCGCCCACCCCGGTCCAGGGCTCTTGAGCAAACATGCTTTGGGAATGCGCCCAAAACACTTGGCGAATGCGGAGGTTGGTGGGGTCAAAAAGATCCTGTCGCACGCGCGGTTGAGCCCAAAGCGCGCCGGCCACGAGGAGGGCCAAAGCAAGTCCGCCTGCCAAGGGCTTCCACGACTTCAGGTTGGTGGTAAGCATCCAAACGGCCCAGATTCCGGCACCGATCCAAATACTTCGGGTGCGAAGCAGGACCAGCGCAAGCACGGTCAGGAGCCCCACCGCTACCGCCAGCATGCGGCCCGCGCTGCGGTGCCGAGGGTAGAGGTACCATGCGGCGGGCAGCCCGAGCATCATGGCCGACGAGGTAAAGTTCTTGTGGCCCATCAGACCTTGCGCCAAATAGGGGTCGATGAGGGCCCTGCGGTGCTCGGTCACGTCGCTCAGGGCGGACCAAGCTTCCACGCCCGAAGCGCCCAAAATCCCCCAAGCAAGCATCGGGATGCCTTGGGGTCCCATGCGCCAGCCCAGCAGCGCGGCGGCCGCGTAGCCCAGGTACCGTCCCGTCGCGAGGTAAGCTTCGCTCGCCGCATACAGGGGAGCCACGGCAAGCCCAAGCATCGCCACGAGCGCCAGGCAAAAGCTGCCCGCTACGCTGAGGTTGGGCAGGTCGTTGCGGTCTTCGCGTGCCGTGAAATGCTGCTGCAGTCCGAGCCCCAGTATCAGAACGGCCGCACCTAAGTGCATGGGCCAATGGGAGGTGTCGCCCAGCTTTTGGGCGACAGGGAGGGCGGGTAGGGCTGCGAAGGCAGCGCCTACCGCTAAGGCGATCCAGTTCGGACGGGCGTCGTTCATAAGGCTATAAAAATAAAGCACCCCGCGCTGAGGCGGGGTGCTTCGCATCAATCGATAAATTCGATTAGGCTTCTACCGGTACCACTTCGAAGTGGAAGTCTACCACCACGTCGCGGTGCAGGCGAACTTTCGCGCTGTTTTTGCCCGATACTTTGATCGAGCCTCCGGCGATTTGGATGTACTTCTTGTCGATCTGGTGGCCCAACTTCGCCAATTCTTCGGCGACGTCTTGGTTGGTGACGGCTCCAAAGAGCTTGCCTCCCACACCTGCCTTGGCTTCAATCTTCAGCTCTACGCGGCGCAGGGCTTCAGAAGTCTTGGTAGCGGCGTCGACCATCTTCGCTTCCTTGTGGGCGCGTTGGCGAAGGTCTTCAGCCAGTACTTTTTTCGCAGACTCGGTGGCGAGAATTGCGAAACCTTGCGGAATCAGGTAGTTGCGGCCGTAGCCGTTTTTCACTGATACGACGTCGTCCTTGAAACCCAGGTTTTCAACGTCTTGCTTGAGAATAACTTCCATGGCGTCCGCTTATTTAAGGTTATCAGCTACGTAAGGCATGAGGGCGAGGTGGCGGGCACGCTTGATCGCTTGGGCGAGCTTGCGCTGGTACTTCAGCGAAGTTCCCGTGAGGCGACGGGGAAGGATTTTGCCCTGCTCGTTCACAAAGCGAAGGAGGTAGTCGGGATCCTTATAGTCAATGTGCTTGATGCCGTACTTCTTGAAGCGGCAGTACTTCTTGTTCACCGACGAGTCGATGGCAATAGGCTGCAGGTAGCGGATTTCGCTAGTGCCAGTGGGTTCTAAATTCGTGCTCATAGCTTAAGCGTTTTTAACCTTTTCACGGCGCTTTGACGCGTACTCTACACCATGCTGGTCAAGAGCTACCGTTAAAAAGCGAAGAATCCGCTCGTCGCGCTTCATATCCACTTCAAGCGTGGCAATAAGGGTAGAAGGGGCCGTGAACTCTACCAGATTGTAGAATCCTGACTTCTTCTTGTCGATGGGGTACGCTAATTTGCGCAAGCCCCAACGCTCTACGTTGATGATGGAACCACCGGCGGCTTTAATGCTGCTGGTGTATTTATCCACCGTTTCCCTTATCTGATCATCAGATAAGACGGGATTTAGGATGAAAACGGTTTCGTATTGTTTCATTAGAAAATTTCCTTTAAGGGGGCGCAAAGATACAAAAAAATCAGTTCTTTAAGTGCTCGGGGAAGATGCCTACGAGCTCAAAATAGTCAGAGAGCACCCGGTCCGGCCTGCGCTGCCGCTGAAGCTGCCGCAGGGCCATGTTCCAATGGGTAGTTAACTGGGCCGTATCGGGGTCCCAAAGGCCGAGCGAATCGGGGCGTGCGACGAGGTGTTCGGCGGCGGTTCCGCGCTGCCAAACAATGTTGGCCTCGGCCGTGTGGCGGTTGACCCTTATCACAAATCCTCCGCGATCTGTCGATTGGTCTTCGGGGGTGTAGCGGCTCACGCCATCCCCATATTCCGTGCGGGTGTACTTGATGCTCCGAATGTTCGTGAAGTACAGCAAGCGATTCTCTTGCAGGGCGTTGCGGTAGCTGAGATCGAGGGGAGGTGCCTCGTAGGTAGCTATTGCGAGCCCCACGACGGCGGCGCAAAGGGCGGCCACCACGGCAAGCATTCGGCGTTCGGTCCACATGCTACGTCAACGCGGAATGCGGTGCAGAGTTCAATCCTACCTTTGGACCATGCCGTATCGCACCGCTCTCGTTATCGTCGTCGTGACCCATTTGGTCGGAGCCCTCGGACTTCGCAGTCCTTGGGCCGATTGGATGATTCTGCTAACTCCGGTTCACCTCTTGCTCACCTTCGGTATGCTCTTTGGGTTTTCGGACCGCTCGGAGCGGCTCAAGGCCTCCCTCCTCGCCATTTTTGCCTTGGGGCTCGGCGTCGAAATTCTCGGAGTCAATACGGGCGTTCCGTTCGGTGCCTACGTGTACTTGGAAGGCCTCGGACCCAAAGTCATGGAGACCCCCTGGCTCATCGGGCTCAATTGGGCCCTGCTGAGCTTGGCCGCTGGGTCGTTTGCTTCGCAGTTTTTGGAAGACGGATCGCGGCTGCAGCGCGCCCTATTGGCCACCGTGCTCATGCTGTCCCTCGACGTGCTGATGGAGCCAGTCGCCCACGCGCACCGGCTTTGGCTCTTTGCCGGCGGAGTCGCGCCTTGGCAGAACTACGTTTCATGGGCGGTGGTCGCATTTGCCGCGCAATGGCTTCTCGGATCGGCGCCGCTAAAAAATCCGCTGGCCCGCGCCGTGCTCCTGGCGCAAGCCTGTTTTTTTGCGCTGTCGTGGCTGTGGCCAATCGCTCACTAAGGTGTAGGTTTGCATTCGCACCCCATGGAACATCAGTACCTCGTTTCAGCCCGTAAATACCGGCCCGCGGCCTTCGCTTCGGTGGTGGGCCAGGCCCATGTGACCGAGACGCTGGAGCACGAGGTAGTGAGCGGGCGGTTGGCGCAAGCGCTGCTCTTTACGGGTCCGCGCGGAGTGGGCAAAACGACTTGCGCCCGCATTTTGGCCCGACGCATCAACGAGGTACACACCGGCGAAGGACTGGACTACAGCCTCAACATTTTTGAGCTGGACGCGGCCTCGAACAACACGGTAGACGACATTCGCCAGCTCATCGATCAGGTGCGGTTCGCGCCGCAAATGGGCACCTACAAGGTGTACATCATTGACGAGGTGCACATGCTGTCGCAAGCGGCATTCAACGCCTTTCTCAAGACCCTCGAGGAGCCGCCCGCCCACGCCGTGTTCATTTTGGCGACGACCGAAAAGCACAAAGTCCTGCCCACGATCCTTTCGCGCTGCCAAATTTTTGATTTCAAGCGCATCGGAATTGGCGACATAGCCGAGCATTTAGCTTGGGTGGCCCAGCAGGAGGGGCTCACGGCCGATCCCGAAGCGCTGCATGCCATCGCAGAAAAGGCCGACGGCTCGCTCCGCGACTCGCTGTCCATCTTTGACCGCATCGCGGCGTTTGCCCAAGGCGGAGCCCTGACCTACGACTTGGTTCGGCAAAACCTCCAGTTGGTTGATCGGGCGCTCTTTGTAGGCCTGTGGGATTCCATCGAGGCGGGGAACCGAGCTGCAGTGCTCACGTGCATTCACGAAGTCCTCGATCAAGGCTTTGATTTGCAGCGCTTTTTGATGGGCTTTACCGGGTATGTGCGCGAACTGCTGCTGGCCCATCATCCGAGCACGGTGGCCCTGCTCGATGTCCCCGATTCGGTGAAGCGAAGCATTCTGGAAGCGGCCTCGCGCGTCAGCGCGGCCCGAGCCGCCTCGGCCTTGAATCGCTTGGTGGCCGCTGATGCGGGCTACCGAGCCGCGAGCAATGCCCGATGGCACGTAGAGGTGGCACTGCTTGACTTGATTTCCGACGAGTCCGTCGACGAAAAAAAAAATCCCTCTAGCGAACGGCTAGCCGCGCCCGAGCTCGCGGAGGCGCCTGAGCCCCCGTTGGTGCGCGAAACCCAGGCGGTGCCTGAACCCTCCACGGCCCCTGAGCCCACGTCGATGCCAGAGCTCCAGGGTCCGCCTGCACAGGAGGCAACCGCAGTGATGGAAGGAATTCAGGCCGAAGTACCCGAGCCCGAACTCGAGCCGGAGGATCCGGTCGCGCTCTTTACGGTTTCCGCCCCGCCCGTTCTGGCCGCAATTCAAGAAACCTCTGAAGCCATGGCGCCGTCGGAATCGGTGGGAGCGCCCGCCCCGCCCCGCTTGCGCCGAACCGCTTTTTCGCTCAAAGACCTGGAATTGCCGTCGGCTGCGCCTCGAGCGGATTCTGAACTGCAGTCCTTGCGGGTTGAGGATTCCCAGGAACCTGATGAGGAGCCGGTTGCCTTGGTGGAACGCCGTCTGCGCCCCTTTACGCAAGTGGCGCTCGAAACGGCGTGGCTGGAGTCGGCCTCGACCCTAGACGAAGTTCCCGTAATCAAGGCCATTGTGCAGCAAGTCAAGCCGGTCCTTGAGGAGGATAACGGCGTTCGGGTGAGCTTAGAAAACGAACTCCAAGAAGGGTACTTGAATTCGGTGCGAGACCGCATACTGCCGTTTTTGCGGCAAGCCCTGCACAACGATTCGCTTAAAATCCGCACGGAAGTGCAGGAGGGAGCGGTGAATGCGCGCCTCGTGTACACGCCCGACGAACGATACGCCTTTTTGTTAGAAAAAAATCCACAATTAGACGAATTTCGAAGAGAATTTCAGCTAGAAATCGAGTAATCCTGCGATTTTTTCGGTACTTTTGCGTTCCTTATGCAGAAGATAACTGTTTTAAATCCAATCGTTGAGCTAGACGGCGACGAAATGACCCGGATCATCTGGTCGTTCATCAAAAACAAACTCATTCTTCCTTACGTCGACGTCGACATCAAGTACTTCGACTTGGGCATGGAGCACCGCGACGCAACCAACGACCAAGTGACGGTGGACGCGGCTGAAGCAATCAAGAAGTACCATGTAGGCATCAAGTGCGCCACCATTACCCCGGATGAGCAGCGCGTTAAAGAGTTCAATTTGAAGCAGATGTGGAAGTCTCCAAACGGAACGATTCGCAATATTCTGGACGGAACCGTGTTCCGCGAGCCCATTGTGATGGCGAATATTCCGCGATTGGTAACCACATGGAACAAACCCATCGTTATTGGCCGCCACGCGTTTGGCGACCAGTACCGTGCCACCGACACTACGGTGAAAGGCAAGGGCAAGTTGACCATGACGTTCACTCCTGAAGACGGCAGCGAGCCCCAAACTTGGGAAGTCTACAACTTCAAGGGCGACGGCGTTGCGCTCAGTATGTACAACACCGACGAGTCCATAGCGGGATTCGCGCGCAGCTGCTTTAACATGGCACTCGACAAAAAGTGGCCACTGTACTTGAGTACCAAGAATACCATTCTCAAGAAGTACGACGGACGCTTCAAGGACATCTTTGAAGAAATCTACCAGGCTGAATTTAAGGCCAAGTACGAGGCTGCTGGGATCTCGTACGAGCACCGACTCATCGACGACATGGTTGCTTCGGCTCTTAAGTGGGAGGGCTCCTTTGTGTGGGCCTGCAAAAACTACGACGGTGACGTCCAGTCTGATACGGTGGCTCAGGGCTTTGGCTCGCTGGGCCTGATGACGTCGGTACTCATTACTCCAGACGGTAAATCGATGGAGGCAGAGGCTGCGCACGGAACGGTGACCCGCCACTACCGCCAGCACCAGCAGGGGAAGCCTACAAGCACGAATCCGATTGCCTCCATTTTTGCGTGGACGCGCGGACTGGCGCATCGCGGAAAGCTCGACGGCAACGCCGAACTGATTCGTTTTTGCGAGACCCTTGAGCAAGTATGCATTGATGTGGTCGAAAGTGGCCGCATGACCAAGGACCTCGCGGTGTGCATTCACGGCAACAAGGTGGACCACGGAACGCACTACCTCTACACCGAAGAGTTCTTGGACGCGCTGGACGCGGAACTTCGCGCTCGCCTTTAAATGCGAATGCGCGCGGCTGCCGCGGTGGCGAGCAGCACATTTTTGAGTGAAAGGCCTGCCGTGCGGTAGGCCTTTTGTGCTTCGGCGAACCGCCCCGCCTTGTGAAGGCTTCGGGCCTTCTGGCGAAGGAGTTCGCGCTCGGCGAGCTGTAGTACCGCCTCGGGCAGCCAACCGCGCTGCACAAACTGGGCCCAGCGCAGGCGGATTTTGGTGCTGTGGGATTCGAGCTCGGCCGACATTCCGGTTCCGACCCGGTAGCGGGTGAAGGCTTCGTCGGTCCAGCGAACCGGCCGCAATCCTTCTGCCCACAGCCGCACCCAGAGTTCGAGGTCTTCGGTGCCCTGAAGGCTTCGGGCGGTGTCAAACGGTTGGTTGCGGGCCACGTCTACACGCAGGGTGCACGCACTCGGAGCCACCGCGGGCCGCTTGAGTACCCAATCGCTAATCTGGGTCGGGTGGTCCCCCGCGCGCAGGCGTCCGAGGCGCTGGCCGTCCCATTCGCGCACGGGATGGTAGAGCCACGAGGCCGTGCGGTGGGCGTTGAGGGCTGCCTGCAAATGGTCGTGCCACGTGCGTTCGAAGCAGTCGTCGGCGTCGAGAAAGGCGACCCAGTCGCCGGTTGCCTCGCGCACCCCTGTATTTCGTGCGGCGCCGAGTCCGAGGTTTTCGGTATGCCGGATTGCCCGAACGTTAGGCCAATTCCAGGAAGCCACAAGATCGGAACAACCTCCGGGCGAGGCGTCGTCCACCACGAGTACTTCGTGGGCGGCCGAGGCGCTCACGACGGCTTCGCGCAAGGTGGATTCTGAGGCGTAGCAGGGAATGACGACGGTAATCTTCATGTCGCGCGGGGCATAAAGTGTCGGGGAAACGCCCGGTGGAGCCCGCGGCGAAGGGGTTCCTTGAGCCCCAGGAATTCCAGGGTCCTCACGGCAAGGCGAACCACGCCCTCGTAGGGTATATGCAGCAGCACGAGCGGGTGGAGACGAACAAACCGCCGCAGCAGCGTCGCGTTAATTCGAAGGTTGGCGGCCCGCTGCGCCGAGTCCCAGTTTTGCCGGTAGAGCGAGTGCGTCCACCAGGCCGCGACGTTGCGGTACGCCCTTCGGAGCCGAGCGGGCTCGGGGCGGTGGTGGGCCGCGATGTAGTCCACCAAGGCCAGGAGCTCGCGGTACACTTCGCCGGTTTCGTTGGCCTTCTGGCGGGCCGTGTGCGGATGTAACCTAAAGTAATTAAGCACTTTGGGGGTAAAAGCGATACCTCCGAGCTCGAGCATTTTGAGGTAGGTCATCCAGTCGCCATTAAGCCTCCAGCTTGGGTCGGCGCCGCCCGCTTCGCGAAAGGTCGAGAGCCGCAGCAAGGCCCCCGACGCGTTGGGAACGACGTTGTGCAGCAGCATAAACCGGCGAACCTCGTCGAGTCCGTCGTTGCGGTAGCCCTGCTCCCAACGCGCCGCTTCGGTCCCAAACACGTAGCGGTAGTGCACGTCAAAGGTGTGGAGCGTCGTGCTGTCCTCGTCGATCAGCATGGATTGGGCGTAGGCTATGGCCAGATTGGGGTCGGATTCCATCAGCCCAACCAAGGTTTCCAGCAGCAGCGGGTCGGCCACGTCGTCGCTTTCGGCAATCCACAGGTAGGTTCCGCGCGCCAGTGCCGCGGCTTTGTTCCATTGAGCAAAGGGGCTCCCGGAATTTTGCGCGTTGGGGTGGACGGACCAGCCAGGGCGTCCGGCGGCAAATTCCCTCAAAATTTCGAGCGATTCGTCGGGCGAGGCGTCGTCGAGCAACAGCACTTCGAAGTCGGTAAAGCGCTGCTGGGCAATGCTCTCGAGGCGCTCCTTGAGGTAGCGTGCATGCCGGTAATTGGGTACCGCCACGGTGACTAAAGGAGGTCGTTCGCGCATCCCCCAAACTTAATGTACCTTCAGCCCCCATGCGCACCGTTTTGTTTGGAATGCCGCGAAGCGGCACTACTTATGGGTTTTCGTTGCTTTCGGAGGCGCTCCGCTCCCAGGGTCCGCTGCGCGAAGTGTTTGAACCCAACCGCCTCGAAGACGGACAGTTCCACCGGTTGGACGGCATGGTTTGGCCGGACCAGGACGCCACGCTCGTCAAGATTCTGTACAGCAGCCCTGAGATGCACGGGTGGTCGGGCGCCGCCGCCGCGCAGGCCTTTGCCCATTACGACCGAAAGATTTTTTTGGTTCGCGACCCGCGCGACCGCTGGATATCGGGCTTTTTTTACCGCTGGTTCTATGTGCACCAGCCGGAGCCCGCGGAGTTTGCCAGGGCGCTGGAACGGGTCCGCGCCAAAGAATCCGACCCGGCGTCGGTACCCTTTCACCGCCTGCACGCAAATGAAGAAGCGTCCTTGCGCGCCCACGCCTCGGAGCAGAAGCAAAAGCTCGACGAGCTTTCGGCCTTCCTCGACCGGCTGAGGGCTGAGGGCTGGTTCATTTGGCGCTACGAAGACCTGGTTGACGGCAAATGGGACGAACTGGAGGCCTATTTAGGGCTTTCGCTCCCGCGCACCACGGAAGTGCGGGGCAACTTCAGGCACGTCGCCCGCAGCCAGGCCCACAGCGACTGGCGGCGCTGGTTTACCGACCAAGACGTTTCGTTTTACCGCCCCGTGTTTCACGACTACCTCACGGCCCAAGGCTATGATGCCGACGATTGGAGGCTTGAGTACCCCAGTCAGTTGCCGACGCGCCAAGGTTCCGAGTACATGTCGGGGCTGTTTCACCATCCGCGCGGACCGCACGCGCTGCCCGTTCCCTGGTCCGTACGAGTCGCGGCCCTCGTGCGCACTTGGGCGAGCCTCAGTCTGAAGGCCTTGGGGTTGAAAAAGCGTTAAGACCAGCGCTGAATCTGGAGTGCCATGGGGCGCGGGGTAGGGTAGTCAATGCCCTTCCATGGAGCCGACGCCACGTTAATTCGCCCCGCGTTCCGAACCTCGTCGTGCAGCAGCCCGTCGGCAAAAAGCCGAAGGTGAAGCACGTACGAGCCTCCGCTCAGGGCCAGTTCGGGCAGTTCCAGAATCGCTTCTCCGCTGCGGGGCTCGGTAAGCCCCGAATGCAGGCTGCTCCACAGGGTTACGGCACTGCCGTCGGGTCGTTCGACGCTGATCCTCAGATCGATTGGACCCAAGGGTTGCTGTGCGTCCCAGGCCACGCGGACCAGGGCAGGTTTCCCGGTGACCCAGGGCCCCTCGGGCTGGAGTTGCGCGGCCCGCACGCCGCCGAGTCCAGGGCGCCCCTGCGGTTCGAGCCATGCCGTAGGCGCTTCGAGTTGGCTGGCGAGGTAGGCGTCGCAGACCTCGTCGGCAGATCCTTCCATTCGGAGCACTCCGTGGTCCAGCCACATCACCCGGTCGCACAAGCGGCGAACCTGGCTGAGCTGATGGGCCACGTACACCACGCTGCGCCCCGAAGCGCGCCAGGTGGACTCCAGAAACGACAAACTCTTGGCCTGGAATGCCGCGTCGCCCACGGCCAGCACCTCATCGACAATCAACGTGTCGGCGGGTAGGTGGGCCGCTACCGAAAAGCCGAGGCGGAGCTGCATGCCGCTCGAGTAGTACTTGACGGGTTCGTCCAGCCGGTCCGTCACCCCGGCGAAGGCGGCAATTTCAGGCAGGAGCTCGGCAACCTCCGCACGGCTCAGTCCGAGCAAGGCGCCCCGCAAAAAGGCGTTTTCGCGTCCGCTCAAGTCGGGATGAAAGCCCGTGCCCACCTCGAGGAGGCTGGCGAGGCTGCCCCGCACGCGGTAGCTGCCCTCGTCCGGGTGCAGAAGTCCGCTCAA
>Ga0129333_10007524_pt1 | contig 10274 bp, 19 predicted proteins | sample CPB6_08_DNA_FD_94474 | JGI IMG/M metagenome (GOLD analysis project Ga0129333, IMG submission 94474) | Freshwater to marine salinity gradient microbial communities from Chesapeake Bay, USA - CPBay_Sum_0.6_0.8_DNA | ecosystem: Environmental > Aquatic > Marine > Coastal | place: USA: Chesapeake...
CTCTGAGCTCCCAGGTGACATCAGGAATTTATTCTTGTAAATTCACCTAGAACCGGTTTAGTATATTCTCATGCAACAATCTGTACCCATCCACGAAGTCCCGCCGACCTGGTTCGTCTGGGCAGTCAGCGGTCTCCTCGTCTACGGTCTTGTGGCTGCGGTTTCGTTGGCAGCTCTCTACTACTCGCAACTCAAGGATCGAAACAAGAATGACTAACTTCGACACGACAGAGAAGTTCCGCGTTACAGTCAAGATGAAGAGCGGCGGCGTGCTGGATCTCGGCACACACGAAACTCTACAGGAAGCCATGACTGCAGTTGATGACTTCAAGCTCGATCGTCCTGAGGTCAAGTGGATCAACAGGAACAGCGGGACTGCGGGGCAGACTCGTCACTCGTATGTCGTTGCCATCGGACAAGACGGTGTGACAGATCCTTCTATCGTGGTGACGAAGGTTGAGGCTCGGACTCGATAAGCCTCTTCTTCTCTCCCTCGGAACAGCAGTCTGCCTGTTTGAGGACACACCTGCTGTGATCGTAGGTTATAGTTCATCTCGAAGCGATCCTGACGAAATCAGGTATGTTCTTCAGCTCGAGAATGGTACTATAGTCCACTCGATTCCTCAGTGGGTCAAAGGTATTCCCTATGGAAGTAGGTGACCTCGTCCTGTGGCTTGCTCCTGACAAGACCGTCGTCATAGCGCTGGTCGTTGAGAAGGTGTCGGCTCAGGGTGGAGGTGACACAGGATGGTGGAGGGTCTTCACCGACCTAGGTAGAGGTGCGAAGAAATTTCTCGCCCTCGAGAGAACTTGTGAGGTATTGAGACGACGGAGCGTCTGAATGATCATCAGTCTCGGTGCTATTTTCTGTCTCGTTTTGTTGTTCGGAGAGGAATATCTATTTTGGAGGCTCTGAATGACGTATGCAGGTCGGGTCACTCGTTATCACCGCCAGTGACCTGTCCGAAAAAGTCAATGTCTTTCTAGAGCCCATCGTTGCTCAGCATTCCTTCTGGGTCTACAATGGAACGCTCGGTATTGTCCTAGAAATAGGAGACCCAAAGAACGGTACCTATTATGGAGAAGTGTTCGTAGTGTTCAACACTGGAAAGCATGGGTGGGTTCCTCGAGTTCACTTAAGCGAAGTCGAATTGTAAAGCCGGCTCTATAAAGTTGTATTATTTGGACATGAGCAGTTCCACAGATAGTTCAGTAACGCAGGCTGCAATGATGGCAATTATGAGTTCACTCACTCCACTGAGGCAACAATCAGTGAAGAAGATAACTTCTGAGCTTATCAATTTGAGACTAAGTTCATCTTCCATCGATACGATAGTTTCTGCTATCATATTGGAGACTGCTGAGAAACAGTACGTTGATGAAGGAGGAGCTGTTCCTCCACCCAGAGAATCTTCAGTCGAAATACTCAAGAGTCTTTTCATTGAAAAAACGGAGAAGAATGAGGGCACTAATTGATGCTGGATGCCGAATTGCAGATTCTGCAGGCCAAATTAGAAGTTGCTTAAGCCAAGATTGACTGTTTGGAGGAAGAGAATAAGAGACTTAGAAAAATTCTTTCGACTCTCTCCAATGAAATTCTAATTGATGATGTCGAGATCGAACCTAAAGCCAGGTGATTTAGTTTGTCTCGAAGACTTTACGGCAGAAATGATTGTCGACAGGATCTCCTTGTCGGATGTGCCCGGTCCGGCTTATGTTCATTCTTCTGTAGGCACACTCAAAAATACAGAACTGGGTTTCGTATTAGAAGTCGTATCAACACCAAGAGGAGTAGACGACTCAGGTGAAGATCAATATGCGAGACTTCTTACTTCCACAACCATCGGCTGGGTGTACACTGATTACATTGAGAAAATTGCTTGATGCCATACCTATGTTGTGGCAAACAGCATTCCCCCCTCTCGTAATTCAATATGGGTTATACCGAGGCTGTCTATAGGTGATCTGGTCTCTGTAAAGAGGGCTAACGACAAGGTCAACGCATACGCTGTTTCGAAAAATTTCTCCTTTTCTAGCGTGGCCTTTACTGCTTCGAGTGGTGAAATGGGAATCGTAATAGAAACTTTCGGAGAAAGGCAAGACAATTTGCTGTATCACTACGTCCAAGTCCTTTTTCAGAGGGGCCTCGTAGGAATAGTTCATTCAGGACTTCTTGACAATATTAATGACGATCTTAATGAAGAGTGTGCAAACTTCGACACAAAATGTTTAGTGTACTAGCATGAACAAGTTTAAGCCAGGCGATCTTGTTGCAACAAAACACGAAAAGACAATAGGGACGGTAATCTCTATTAGCACCCCTGTCATGTACGAAAGGTCTCATATAAGAGTTCTCTTTGAATCAGGTATTCGAGAGATTCATGAGACTCTCCTAGAAAAGGTCTAGATAATTAAGGTTATGCTGACCTTAATTCTGTCTTTCGCAATTTCTGCGTATTTAATCGCAGGCCTACTAAACTGGTTGATATCGGCCGTCGAGATGCTCGGAGACACATCAAACAATTCGTATCTTGACTCTCTCAATCGCTTCTCAAAGAAGCATGTAGTTGCAGAGGTACTTACGTTCCTCTATTTGCTGACAGGTTGGCCGCTTCACCTCTTACTTAAATCACTTTTTAAGAACTAGTTACATCCTCTGTCTTTTGGTTCGAGGCCTGCCTTGTTGTGCTTTTCATACACATCTTTCAGGTCTTTCTTAGTGATGCATTTTGATCCTGGCCAAGATCCATTCATTATGGATGATTTCCCACCTTTGTTGTCAGGTAACCCCCACATGTGACCCAGTTCGTGCAACATCGTTGTGTATAGCATTTGATCGTCTTTCATTCTGTCAGCGACGACTGCTATGAACTTGAATGCACAACCAGCAAATGTAAATGCTAAGATCTGTCTGTCTTCACCGTCTAGAGCCTTCACGACTGGGTGGCTCGAAGTTACTCTTATGAGATAGAAGGTGTGTCGGCAACCTTTCGACCAAGGATCTGGATTACTTCCATCCGCCTGAAGATCCATGTCGAATACTTTCATTTGTCCCTCGCCGCCTTTTAACGCCAGGTCGAAGAAAAGAACGTCGGAATCAGTGGGAGGCATTATCATGATGTCCCCTTGAGTCTCGTTCATCCAAGACAAAAATGCGTTGACTATGGGAGTTGTTTCTATGCCGCTGAAGTCTTCCTGTATTAAAGCTCTAGAGTCTATAAAGTTAGTCTTCATCGGATCTCTGACAGCTTCAGATGCGCTTATGGACCCTATGAAGGACATGGCGAAAGCTGTGACTAATATGTGTTTGAAAAACTTACGCATCATGAACCTCCAAGGGTGTATCTTTATTGTAACTAATCTCTCATATATCAATTTATTTCGCTAGCGATCTTTTACAAATACTTGGTGTCACAGTGTGTAATTCGAGCCCACCAGATGTTACAGTCTCTACAGCCATGAAAGACGAGACATCCAAACTTAAGCTATTTGACAACTTGGTGTGTGCTTACCACGTCGCAGAAACTACGATCAAGGCGTGGGGAGAAGATGCTCAGCTTAATAAAACTATCGAAGAATGTGCAGAACTCATAGTTGCCCTTCAGCACTCGAAGTCTCGAACCCTCGATGTTCGAACTGTCGCCTCGGAAATAGCTGACGTTCTCGTGATGGTAATTTGCGCTGCTCGAGTCATTGGAGTAGACCTTGTTACAGACGAGATGTCGAAGAAACTTACAAGACTGAAGGGCCGCCTCGAGTCTGTCAAACCGCAGGTCGACCTCGAAGACAAATACAATAAAGCTGTACAGCAAAGCACAGAAATGGAAAGCAGGTACTACAAGGAGCTTGCACGTGCAGAAGAACTGCAGAAGCAGCTCTTAGCTTTGCAAGAAGTTCTTCCTCCCGTTAATCAAGAAGACGAGAAGGTCGTCGACTCTCTACTTGCACAACAACGACACGGAGTAAAGAAGAGAAAATTGATGAAGCGAAAGTGAAGCACCATACCTATGGTGTGTTATACGCTGCTCTCTTCTTAACCGGTCTGGCTTTGGGTTTCTTCGCTTTGGCGACAGTCATCCACTCCTTCAAGTAGTGGAATTTTCCAAGCGAAAAAAATCGCTGGTGTTGTGCAAAGTTGGTCGTCAAAGAGTTATACTAAGACCATGGCTACGAAGCAGTCCACCAAGAAGATCGTCCTCCCCGTCACTCTCGCTGACGTGCAGTTCGAGCTCGAGCAGGAGCGCGAGAAGCTCTCCTCCCTCGTCGCTGCGATCGCGGCTGACGTAACCGCGTCGATGATCGCTGCCTTCAACGCCGCCGGCGGCTGTCAGCGCTGCCGCGGTCGCGGCTGGGTTGTGATCTGGGACACGCTGGACATGATGGATGGGTCCTGCGCGGAGTTTGGTCCTTGCCCAGTGCCCGAGTGCACCGAGGAGACCCGTGCTAAGTCCGGCCTCTTGGCCGGACACGAAAGCAAGTACGACTATCGCCGCGGCGTGCGTAACCCTCTGCAGACGTCAGACGCATACCGATGCGTCGCCGGGCCGATCGTCAAGCAGATCGACGAGCTCCGATCCGCCATCAGCGAGATTGACTACCAGCGTCGTACCTTCGTCAAAGGCGATCGCGTCGTGGTCGTCCGCGGCCGCAAGGTGCCCGTCGGCACGGCCGGCCGCGTGGCCTGGGTGTCGGCCAACACCGGTGGCATCCTCGTGAAGTCCGAGGATGAGTGGCAGATCCGTGAGGCCAACGGCACGTGGGTCGAACCCCGCAACCTCGAGAAGCTCGCCGAATAATCATCAATGATGATGGTGGATTACCACCAGTGTAAAGTACACGATCAACAAGTTACACTAAGACTCACCAAGGAGCCCAACACATGTCGAACAACGCAACTTCCATGTCGATCAAGACCTTCCTCGCCGTCGCCGAGGTCCTCCCCGTGGACACCTCTGTCCTCCTTCGAGGTCCTCACGGCATCGGCAAGTCCCAGGTCGTTCGTCAGGTAGCGACGGCCTTCAAGCTGCCTGTGATCGACCGCCGCCTCTCACAGATGACCGAGGGCGACATGGTCGGCCTTCCGTCGACCGACGGTGAGGTGACCCGCTTCAATCCACCGGACTGGTACAAGCGCGCCTGCACGACCCCGGTGTGCCTCTTCCTCGACGAGATCAACCGTGCGACCCCCGAGGTCATGCAGGCAGCCTTCCAGGTCGTCCTCGACCGCGAGCTCAACGGCTGGAAGCTTCACTCGGAGACGCGCGTCTTCGCGGCGGTCAACGCCTCAGCTGCCTACACCGTCAACGAGATGGACCCTGCCCTTCTGGACAGGTTCTGGACGATCGACCTCGAGCCGACTGTCGAGGACTGGGTCGCGTGGGCCCGTGACGGACATGTCGCCGACATCGTGACTGACTTCATCGCTGCCAACGAAAAGTGGCTCGACAGTCCGAAGGACTCCGAGCCCGGCAAGGTCACGCCCAGCCGTCGTTCGTGGGAGCGTTTGTCGAATGCTCTCACCCTCGCTGACATCGTCGACAAGCCCGACAACCAGCTCTTTTACCCGCTCTGCCGTGGTTACATCGGCAACGAGGCAACCATCGCGTTTCACTCCTTCGCGAAGACCATCGACTACCAAGTCAGCGGCGCGGACGTAATCAACGGCTATGCGAAGGTGAAGAAGAAGGTGAACAAGCTCGGGACGGAGAAGCACAACATCCTCATCGAGAAGGTGAGCGACTACGTCACGAAGCAGCTCAAGACCCTCGATGACAAGCAAGGCAAGAACCTGCAGGATTTCATGCGAGACCTCCCGGGCGAACTCCGCGTGGCCTGCTGGTCGAAGCTCACGCAAGGCAGCGGAACCGAGAACCTCGAGCTCGCGAAGGCTGTGCATCGGTGGTGTGTCGAAGGTGTTCTTGAATCCTTCGGCGTTTCGGCAGACGCCGCTATCAAGGCTCTTTCTTCGACTCCGAACAAGAAGAAGTCGAGCGACAAGTGAGGTTCCCACATGCGGGAATTCGATCTTGAAATCTGGAAGGAGCGCGCGTGGGCTCGATACTGTCGGTCCCACTGCGCCTCCCCTACAAATAAAGAGAACGAAATCTCCTGGGCACTTGAAGTACTTGCCGTTTCTGATCTTGCAAAACTAATTGACTGGTGCACAGAACGAAAACTCAAAGTTTCTTTCGCTAAGAAACCTAATGGTACTTATCATTCACAGTCGAAAGAGATAATCATATCTAGTCGACTTGCACCACGCAACCAGGTCGCGGTACTTCTTCATGAGTGTGGTCATCATCTTATTGGGGTGAATGATGATCACGATCGATTTGGTATGGGTTATCCTCAGTCAGACCCAGAAGTCACGAAGACATTTCACCACAGAATATCGTGCCTCGAGGAGGAGCTTGAGGCTTGGCACCGAGGTTGGAAATTGGCAAAGAGGCTTGGACTAGGAATAGACAGAGACCACTTCGATGCCCTGCGTCTTAAGTGTATTCGATCCTACATCAAGTGGACACTCAAGCCTGGTACCTTCAAGCCTGAAGGAGAAGAAGAATGATGAAACGCGACGTTGTGACGATGTTCCTCATGGAGACTGCTTTCCACGAGGCAGGTGTGGCGCCCATCAAGACGATCCACCACGATTACAACCGCATCCTCGCCGATCTCTCACCGGAGGAGGCTCGGGCCGCGAAGCGCAAGTTCCGCAAGCTGTGGCGGCGGACAGCCAAGTACCTCATCGAGAAGAAGATCAACGGCAGGTACATGAAGCAAACGCTCGGCATCGGTGCCGAACGTCCAACTCGGTCCCAGAAGAACACACGCAAGACGATCGTGCTGGGCCACGTGCTCGACAAGGTGGTAGTTCCCATGCGAAGTAAGTTGTGTAAGTAAGAATCTCCGCCCCGTGGGTTTGGGCGGAATTTAATGGAGGATCTACTGCGTACCACGCGTTGGCTCCACTATATTATGCGCAGGTGAAATCCCCTAGGATCGTGGGGTCAGTAACCACGAGGCCGGCCGCCCTGAAAATATGGGGGTCCGGCCTCACTCTTTTGCCCTCTGAATATTCGAAAAAAAGATTCCGTGGGGTTACACGTTTTACGTGGATGATTAACTCTGTGTAAACCTGGTGATCAAGGTGATAGGTTAGAACCATGAACGAGAACACGAAGCAATCCGCATCCGCACTCCTCGAGGAAGTGGCCAAACAGATCGAAGATGCCTTCGCACTTCCTGCTACACCGTTCCCCACAGACGAGATCATCCCCCATCAGGGGCTCACTGTGGAGATGGCAGACGGAGAGTGGATCCCATCCACACAAGTTCTATGGCGATCTTGGACTGGGCGGAGGAAGGTTTGGGGCCTCGAGTGGCACGGACCCGTGTTCAACGTGGATCGGGATGATTCGGTACCCTACATCGGGAAGCGGGTGTGCACGTGCTCCGTCTGTCAGGAACACGTCCACCCCACCGCGAAGCCCAACTGAGTGCAAACTCTCTTTCCGCCATGGTAAGGTATAGCCATGAGGAAGATTCGCAAGGTTAACTGGACCCCAGAGGCGAAGATGGAGAAGAAGATCACTCCTCCCCACCCCCTCGTTCCTGAGAGGCCCCTCGAGGATTACATCAACCATGAATCTCTGAAGGCTGGTATGGAAATCGGCGCACTGTGGTTCACCCACTGCCGGCTCTCTGTGGATAAGCGGTGGGTGAATGCCGGTTACTTGCCTCACGAGTTTCCGTACATCGGCTACTCCGCCTTCGATAAGCCGATGTTCCCTCCCCAGACGCCTGCCATCTACATGGGCACGGTGCGCGTGGAGGAGGAATCCCGGAACGGCAACCTCACCCGCGTTCTTCGCCACTCCTTCCTCATCGGTGGACGGAGGTTCCTCACCTATGATATCGGCAAATGCTTCTACCCGGCCTGAGGCAGTTTCGCAGGTGGCTTCTCTCCCTCTTCGGAGGTTTGAAGGCATGGAACAAACCTCGTGTGAGGCGGTGGCCCGTGTATGAGGGCGGTGAACTGGTGGAGTGCAATGGACAGATGTACGTGATCCTCCATCTTTCTCTTGCAATTTCCGGGAGACCTGCCGGTGGCCGTGGAGGCCCAGCCAGCTACCTTGCACTCAACCCCTTTGGCATGATGGAATCTATCAACAACTGGGAAACTCGGAGGCTTCAGTGATCGCAGAGATAACGTTCGTGGCTTCCCTTGCAACTGCGGCAGGAGCTTATGCATTGCATCGGAGGGGAGGATCCGTGGTCCAAACTCTTCCTCAACCGGAAACGGTGCCCGAGATTGAGGTGGAAGTTCTGACGGAACGTAGGGTGGGTGAGGTGCTCATGTATCCCTTCGGACCTCATGTGTGTTTTCACGATTGCTATGCGGTGGTCGTGTTGGGTGATGTGGGCGGCGGCTTCTATCGTGTTCGCACCTTCCACGAGAATCCTAAGGAACTCGTCCTCCACACCTCACAACTCTACACGAAGTCGGAAATAGAGAGCAGATCCCGATTAGTTATCGGAACATGATCGTAAACGTGATACAATCTTTCCTGTTCGCTTTGGGAGCTTACGCGGTGTTTGCGGCGCCCGCAGTTTTTCTCATCAAGGAATCCCACATCGCCCGCATCGGAAAGAAAAGGAAATCATGAAAAATTATTCATTTCAGGACTTGAAATTCACGACGCGCACTTGGGACAACGGCGTGACGGCACGAATCACGTTTCCTAACGGATACACAGCTTCAGTGGTCAAGGGAGATCACACGTATGGCGGCAACCGCGGTCTCTATGAGATGGCTGTAATGCACAACGGTGAATTGGTCTATGATACACCAGTGACCAACGACGTTCTTGGCCACCTCACAGAGGGTGATGTCACTGAACATCTCAATGAGATTGCTTGCTTGCCGCCTAGGAATGCAAAAGTCGGAATCGCTTGACTTTGATACGCGCCAGAGATCGTTCACTGGCTAGTGCCTCCGGGCGCGAACGTAGGGGATGAACTCCCACCGGATCCTGTTCCCCGGGAACCCAAGGGGAGGCTACCCTGCGTGCCACATATCCGTGAAAGTCGGGTGCAGGGAAGTGTTCCACCACGTTGTTAAGTGAAGCCACTTAGGGCCTGCACAGGTGGATAAGCTGCACTCCGTGGAAATAGCTCCCACCGGGTGCAGTGATTTTTTGGGGGGCACCAAGTGTAAAGGTCCGCCTACTTTGTATTATATTAGAGAAGTTCCACGCATGTGGATCCTATCAAACAACCCGCAAGGAGTTATTCATGAACAAGATCATCAACATCATCATCGTATCCGCACTCGCAACCACCTCCCTCGCACATGCCGATGTGTACGTGCACGGCCGAGATCCCGGCAACACCCGTCCCCGGGGCTACAATCAGGATTACGGCTACTGGGTAGATTCGGGTGTGAACATCGCAACTGCCAACACGGATGGTAAGGCGAAGCAGGCTTTCAACTGGGATGGCTCCTCGAGAGTTGTCACCAGCAACACCGTGGTGGCGGCATTCTACAACGGACTTCCCAGCGGTTCCGTGGTTCGGTGTCACTCGGCAGGCTGCCTCATCGCAGCCCGAGCGATTTACCTCTACAGTGGCAGCAAATTTCAACGTGTGGTGGCAGGTTCCTCCGCCGAAGGCGGTTCGGAGCTCGCATCCATCATGCAACCGGATCAACTCACCTACGATCTACAGGTGAGCGCGGCGCGCTCCTTCTCACACAACACCACAGTGACCACATTCCACGGTGGCGGTTCCAAATCGGAGCCACTCGGCACAGGCACCTGGGGTAGCTTCTTCGGATCTGCAGTAACGTCTCCCACTCTTCCGGGTGAGGACGATGGTGCTGTTGCCTACCACTCCACCCTCGGAAAGGCGAATTCCGGCACCTGGTGCGACGGCGATTCGCAGTGGTGGAATCCAGCAACCTACGGATGCACCGCCTGGAACAAGGGCGCGCAGTACACGGGCCACGTAGCCCAAGCGATCGAATACACTGGTCACTCGTATGGGCGGAGATTTGCTGCCCGGTCATGGTAAGCAAAGCATGGTAACCTTCAATCTCTTCACGCTGGGAATCGCTAACATCTTCGCATCGATCTTGATGGAAGTGATATTTAACCCACGTGAAGTTGGTTGAAGGAATAGATTATGAGATCGATGAGGAGGGGAACCTGGTGTACTCCTCCTCATTTCTTTTGGCTCGAGGAAAATGTTGTAAAAGCGGATGTAGGAACTGTCCC
>Ga0129333_10007525_pt1 | contig 10272 bp, 11 predicted proteins | sample CPB6_08_DNA_FD_94474 | JGI IMG/M metagenome (GOLD analysis project Ga0129333, IMG submission 94474) | Freshwater to marine salinity gradient microbial communities from Chesapeake Bay, USA - CPBay_Sum_0.6_0.8_DNA | ecosystem: Environmental > Aquatic > Marine > Coastal | place: USA: Chesapeake...
AAGGGTGACAAATTGATATTCTGTTTTATTGCACATAATGTCCCCGAGTGAAATAAAATCAATTTTTTATTAAAATATGCGGAAATGCCCGTATGCATTTATATAAGTATTTTATTAACAAACCTATTTAAAGAGACCATTCTATAATATATTGGGTGCAAGGCGGCATTAATTCTCGCTTTACATCGCCACCCGACTTTAGCTCATTTGGCAGAGCACCTGACTGTAGTAGTATCGGCTTTAGTAATCAGGGGGTAGCTGGTTCGATTCCGGCAAGTCGGAAATTTAATATGTATTTCAAGATTATACACATTAAATGTTGTAATATGATATTTTGTATTAATTCTTACCAATAACATCCATATCTATAAGCGAGTTTGATGAATCCGACCGAATACTCCTCGTATCTGAATTATGCCCAAGATCTGGATCTTCAAATGAAATGTTAATATTATTTTGATTTTGAATGTCAGGTCCGAATAATCTGACGATATTATTCTTTTTCAAAGTAAATGTACCATTTTCTTGAGGCCGCGTAGGGGTTCTTCCCTCTTCAAGCATGCTATAAATATGTTCTGTAAATGTGATATTATTTTTTAAGAGATTCTTTGCTTGTTGAATCTCTGTCAATATTTTCTTACTAAATACGGCATCTCTATTTAATTTATCAATCCGCACCCTCTCATCAAGCGCCTTCATTTCGTTCAAATACTTATCCTGTCTTCCATATGGGTCCATTACGTCCTCCACAAACGTGCTCAGTTTTTTAGGGTTTCCTCCCTTTTCCTTAGGTCTGAACCAACAGAATAACCGACGTAGACATGTATATTCTTCAGCATTCTCCATCTCCTTCATAAACATGTCATCTATGATTGAAAATGCGGATTTGAGTAATAATAAATTATTAATGTGCCGCTCTTTTTCCTTTTGTAGGTTTGAAAGTTCCTGTTCAAGCGTAGAAGTACTCTTGTCTTTCTTTTTCCTGGATGTTAAAACCGCCGTTAAATATCCTCGTCGGTTCATCACCTCTCTCAAGGCATTTATCTTGCGTTTTCGGATGTCTTCAATTTTCTTTATAATTAAAAACACGTTCGTATTATAAATAATTGGATATTTCGTTCTTATTTCCCTTGGAATAATAAATTGGTTTGTCCCCTTTATGTCCCCAATCTTAGTTTCAACATCTGTTATCTTAGTTTCAATATCTGTTAATTTTTTACTCATGTCATTGTTACTCGGATCATATGCAAATAATAGTATTTTGCCGGACGTAAATTCAACAGATGATTGCAATTTGTCATATTGATGAGCAGATATCTTGTGTGCCTCTGACGCGGCATCCAATTTTAAATAATTCACAACGGCCAATAAAAATGCAATAAGTCCGTTAATTCCGGATATAAAATAGACACCCCAGTAATATTCTTTAATTGTAGATGCCATTACCGTTGCAGCAGTAGAAAGTAGAATAGACGGCATCATTAAAAAATTCAATCGATACTCGCAATAACTCTTGGATTCCATATATATCAGCTTTTGTCCCTTCAAGTAGGTTGCAAGTATATCAAATGCGCTTGAATAATATTCGCTTTCAGCAAAGTAGTTGTCATCAATTGATTTTTCAACCTCCTTGTAGGTATATTTTTTGAAGGTAATTATAGTGGGGGGTGGATTTCCAGATACATCTATTATATTACTTGAGCAATCAGTTGTTACATCATCGGTTGATACATCTTCTTGCATAATATCGTTTATATTTGCAGAGACAGTTGGAACAGTATTTGCCGCCAGAGGCGACTGCGGTAAGTTCTCGTAGCCATAATCCTTTAGGGTATAACTTGAGCCACGTTCACGTGTACGCGCATTGTCATCGCGATTTTTCTTACTATTTTTGGCGCCCTTCATAATATACTAGATATACTTATAATATACCTTTCATAATAAACTTATAATAGGCTCGTTATATATAATGCAAAAAACTCGCAAGAATGGTCGCGGTTCAGCTACGAGTGGCTGGAAGAATGAAAAGCCTGGTTACCATCAAAAAACCATCATGTTAAAACGTTGTGGCAGACGGTGCTTTTTAGGACCGAAAAAATCGTTTCCGATATGCAAAAAAAACACTTGCAAAGTCAGTCCTAAAGGAGTATACGCTGCATACATCCGGGCACGGCAATACAAACACGCAGGTATTTCCCGCAAGGCAAAAAAAATGCTTATAAAGATGGGAGCAAAACGGTAAAAGCCGATTTGCTTTTGATTTATTTACATTAATAATTAAAAATGAAATATACTCATAAAAGAAAACTATGAGTATATACTATATATCAATTACAATGAGTACGACTGATCGTATACATATATCAAATAATTTGGATAATGAGTGGGGCTTCTATATTGATTTAGAGAATTTGCTCCCAGTGTTACCAGAACAGTACCAACCAAAACACGACTATGATTACGAATATTTTGCAGAACACTATGACGATTTTGATAATGGATACGACGACTATTATAATACATATGTGCCTTATTCACAAGGTAAAAATAAATATATACCAGAAAATGTTGTAGGTCTTATCGCAAGAATCAGTTCAACTACAATTCTTACTGCCGCCCTTACGTACGTCATATTCTTTATATTATAGATAGTCGACGAACGGTCATTCTCTTCTAATATATTTATCTCAGTAGTCGAAGTTAACGCACTGACGGAGCTTACGGCTGACATAGATCATTATTGGAAGGGTCAATATACCTCACATATTCGGTAAAATTAGTAGCTCCACAAATCGTATTTCCAAATAAAACACCACTTGGGTCAATTGTGTAGTCAAGGTATGGAATAGACGTTAAACTTAATTTGGCAGGAACTATATTCCCAGTGTTGTCCATAATAATTGAACATCCCGATAAATCTAACTGTGTCAGTAAATTCATATTTAAATTTGCTGGATTATGTGAGTTGTTAACATAAAGGGCTTTTGCCCTTTTTAATAGTAGGTAGTTGCCCTGCGTAACGCCGGTTCTGTTTCGCACACAAATATTCGGCGGACAAAACCAGGCCAGTGCACCCTTGTTGACTATATGGTCTCCAGCATGGCGCGACTTCTTAAGTACCCCAAATGTATTTTTCCCCGTGTACGTGTTAAATGGTCTAAATGGTCTAAATGAACATGGTCTAAATGAACTTGACATTATAAATTATTACAATATTATTTAATTTATAATGATAAGCATTATACATCATATGCTGTAATTAGTGTGATACAGAAACTAAAGTCCATGTTATTTAGATCTAATATTCTTCCATATTCGTCTAATAATTGAACGGTCATATTTTGCAAATTCACAGGACCAAAGTATTCTCTCGGGGTTGTTATAATATTTAAATTGTTGGATATTTGAACGTCGAATGGACGAGACTGAAGTGATATACGAGCTAAAATGTTATTGTTTAACATGGAGGAATTGAACGCGCTGTAAAACCCGTTATTAACGTTATTATTATGGTCATCAATCACAAGATAAATGTATCTTGGTCCGGTCATATCAACGACGCCTTCAGATACGTAATTTAAGTTGTTTATATATTTACCGTTTCTAAACCCTAATGCCCAGCCAAATTTTAATGGCAGCGGTGTGTTACGGTCATCAATTCCAACTCGGTCTGTTTGAAAGTTGAGTGTCAATGCTGTAATTGTTTCACCGGTCTTCGGACCTACCATAATTTGACCGCTACCGGAATTATTATTTATATTTAATAAAAACAATACCTTAGCGAAATCTCCACCCAGTATGGTCAATTGGTTGTTTATAGCGTTCACAATTCCATCCCCAGTGTAATTTCCATCTGGAATATTAACAATCGCACTCGATGTGTTGACTGTTATCTGAAAAAAATTATTGCCGTATTGTTTTGAGACGTTGTAATATGTAATAGGCAACTCTATTGCGTTTAATTGCATTCGCAATACATTGTCAAAGTTCATAGGCAATATAACTTGGAAATTAGAGGGTGCGGTTGAATAGTAATTCTCTCTAAATCTGCTATCGATATTTAAATTTTTCCGAATGGTTGACTTTCTTATAGGATTGACAACGCCGGGGAAAAACTCACCAGGGTCTGATATCAAAAATGGCTTCACCGGTCTTACCTGAACCATATGTTCGTTGATGTCATCCAACTCGCTCGTTTTTAGTGCATAATTTGAATTATATAACTGGGCAAATTTTTCCGTTAAAAAGGTATTACGGTCTGATTTCTCGGACGCCCCCTTTATTAACACATTCTTTACTTTTACTAAAAAATTTATGGTGTTATTTTGAACGTCCTTGTTTACCTTGGCGTTATTTATAATGTTTTCTCTCAATTTCGATAATTTCATTTCAAGAATATTGTTGTCGTAGTTTGGCGGGAGTTCCAGCATTTCAGCTAGTTCATTTTGCGTGTAATTATTAATATCCAAATCAAAACTCATATAATATATTAAATGATTATATTTAAATATTGGAACTTAAATTTAATTTGTCGGGTTAATAAATATTTATATATAATATACAATGTCATTCGCAAGACCACTATTTCAAAGCAGTAATGTGACCGGACCCACCGGTCCTACTGGGCCTGCAGGGCCAGCGATAGCCCCTGCTGGAGGTGCAGGAACTATAGGTGCTACTGGACCTGCGGGAGCAGTGGGAGCTGATGGAACTATAGGTGCTACTGGACCCGCTGGAACTATAGGTGCTACTGGACCCGCTGGAGTTATAGGTGCTACTGGACCAGCTGGAGTTATAGGTGCTACTGGACCCGTGGGAGCTGATGGAGTTATAGGTGCTACTGGACCCGTGGGAGCTGATGGAGCTGTAGGTGCTACTGGACCCGCTGGAGCTATAGGTGCTACTGGGCCAGCCGGAGCTATCGGACCAATCGGGATTATGGGACCAGCTGGTTCTATAGGTGCTACTGGTTCTATAGGCCCAACTGGTTCTGTTGGTGCCGCAGATTGGATACAGGTAGGGAATCAGTTATATCCAACAACTATAACAACCCTTGTAGGAATAGGAAAACTCCCATCGGTAGAGTTAGACGTAAGCGGGAATGTCACCATAAGTAAGAATGTCAGTGCTACTGCTTATAATACAACATCTGATTATCGTATAAAAGAAAACGCGGCCATGCTCGATGAAACCTTTTCAGTAGATAATCTAAGACCCGTTACTTATACAAATTTAAATAGCCGGAAACAGGATATCGGTCTAATTGCACACGAGTTACAAGAAGTATATCCGTTCTTGGTAACTGGAGAGAAGGATGGCGCAGAATTGCAAACTGTAAATTATACGGGACTCATTGGTGTTCTTATTAAAGAAATACAAGACCTCAAACATGACGTTGCTCAACTCAAACAGCAAATATCCGCGGCCAATAAATAAAATTGATTATAAATATATCCTTTAAATGAGAAATATAATTATATAACAATGGCCACTGTATCCCCTGTGTTAGCAACTAAAAACTGTCATACCCGTGACCAATATATTCAATTCTTTGAAGAAGGTCACAAATATGTTGTCCTGTTTGAACCCAATGTAAGGTACACCTCGGTGACTACATGGAATCACTCTCATTTCCCGCATTTTGACGCTGACGCTGTTATCAGTAATATGATGAGAGGTCGTGGCTGGAAAGAAGGACATAAATATTGGGGTCTAACTGCAGACCAAATAAAGGCAATGTGGTCAAACAATGCCAGCGCGGTTTCCGGCGCAGGAACCAACCTCCATTTTGAAATTGAATGTTTCAACAATGAACCGCGACTTGACGGCGAGTATACTAATAAGGAGCTTTATGCCCTTTATATGAGCAATCATCACGACACGCACGAAAGTCGCCCATTAGAATGGCAGTATTTTATAAATTTCGTCAAAGACTTCCCCAATTTGAAGCCGTTTCGCACTGAATGGATTATCTACCATGAAGACGTAAAAATTTCTGGGTCGATAGATATGGTATATGAGAATCAAGACGGGACTCTTTCTATTTATGATTGGAAACGTGCAAAAAATATTACTCGCGTAAATAATTTCAATAAATTTGCGCTGCCTCCGCAAATCTGCCATTTGCCTGATTCTAACTTCTGGCATTATGCATTGCAACTAAACACGTACAAGGTGATTATAGAGGCTAAATATGGAAGGATTGTGCGAGACTTATTCTTAGTTCGATTGCACCCTGACGCAGAAGAACTTAACTATGAGTTGATTCCACTTCCTGACTTATCTGCTGATGTACGCGCGTTATTTTTAGAAAGACTTGGATCGTGTGCGAATGAAAGTCATTTAATATTAAACTGATTTATATTACATATTACAAACAATATATGCAGAAATCCACCCAACCAACGCATAGAAATGATCACCTAAACTGTTTATAAAGGAGTCAGCATGGTCCTTACCTCCAGGCCAATACGAAAATTTATTAATAATATTCATACCATATTTTGTATTTTCAACATATTCAAATATCATATGCAGTATAAACCATAATATAAATGACATGTTCCAATAATATACAATTATACCGACAGCAAAATGTAAAAGTGAAAATCTGTCTGTGAAATATGTTCCCATTTATATACATTGATTTAAAAAACATCTGAAATGCCAGATTTTATACAATTTACATAAACGATATTTCAAATGTAAAATTGTAAAACTATTTAAAACTACGACAAATATTACATTAATGGACAAGGGTTCTATTTTTTTCGCATTCGTCGCAATTTGGTATTTTAATAGATATGGTATTTCGCTCAATCTATTTGTGCTAATTTCAAACCTATATCGGGCGGCGCTACAATTGCATGATGTAGCCGTTATTGATAATATTGTTCAAAATGTCCCTGTAGAGGAACCTGTTATTAAAGTTAGGTACGAAGACAAGTATCTTGCGGAAATTAGACAGTTAGAAAAAGAGTTCAAATTTGATGAAAATGATGAAGCGTTAGTGAAAAAGACAAGTGAGTGTTTAAAGGTGATTACAGATTCCTTTGCGAATAGACGGAAGGAGATCGGGGTTCGTTTACACAATATAGCGACAGAGCTAAGTAAATACCACGATAATACGAGTAATTTGGAACAATTAGATAAACAATCAATACAACTGCTAACCGAAGAGAGAGACGGTTTGTTGGAAGAGGACGACACACTAAAGAATTCTATGGATACAGATGAGGGGAAACTGCAAAATAATAATCAGGCGGCAGAAAATGCGCGGCAGTTTATGATAGATTGTAAATTAGACAAACTAAAAAATTGCCACGTTATGGAACACACTCCAGTTGGAAACGTGTTGATGATATATGATAAAGAGCGCGAGACATTTAAATATTATAGCGATAATACAATCCCGTATAGGTATTTAGATGTAGTGGCCAGGAAGTACGTGAAATTTTTTGATTGCAGACCTATTTTTATAAACACTGAAGAGGAGATACAGCTTGCGGAGAAGAAAATTGAACTGGCAAAGAAGGAGAAGGAGGCAAAAGAAGCGGCAGACAAAAAAAGAAGGGAAGCAAACCACAAGCCAGTTGAGGAAAAGAAACGGGTTTTTGCCAAGTTTAAAAGTTACAATAAGGATGCTGGAACGGGACATGTAAGTACGGGCGCTCCTCCCAAAAACAGTGGACCGAGTAGACAACCTGCGGAAAAACCCGAAAATGATGCTGTATTAAAGGAACGGGCGAATAGATATACATACGAGGGTAAAATGGCAAACTTTAGCTTTATAAAAAAGATTGACAGAAAGATTGTTGACAAGAAGCTGGCAATGACCTTTGCCGACTTCAAGAAGATGGGTCTCGCGAATAAACGATAGAATATGTAATTTATACCGGTTGTACACTAATATAAACTTCTTGCTATAATATAAGTATGACTTATAACACTAAACGATTCAAACGGGGAAGAAATGCGACCCGAAAATATTATGGCGGACAACTGGCACCGGTGCAGGGCCCACAAATGGACAAAAAGACGTTTATTAAACACGAGGGAATCTTTACCGAGCTTGCAAATAAGGTTGCAAATTTACTTAAACCTGCTTTAAAAATAGGACTAACTAAGGCATTAAACGCAATTGAACCTACTGCAGGTAGAGAACTGGCACAAGTGCAAGAACCAGATTCAAGGCTTAAGCAGGCCGGGCGAACGGCTGCCGATATACTTAATAAAGGACTCGCGCTGATTCTGAACCAAGTGAACACTGTTTTAGCAACCCCTGGTGTGCAAACAACGGTAGATGTTGAAGCCGCCCGAGCAACTGCATTGGTGACCGATATATTTTCAAGAGTTGCCGAGAAATTACAGGACCCAAAATTGCAAGAACAGGCTCGTTTAGCAGGCGATGAACTCGCTATTTATGCAAAAATACTTGTAGAAGCAATGAGAGAACCACTTACCGAACTTGTGGGCATACTGAGCCAGGCCGGACTGAAGGCAACATCTGCTATAACAGTTGGCATTATTAAAGTGGTTACTGATGCTATGGCAGCAGTCCCGGGAGTGGGTGCTGTAATGGAAGTGGGTAAAATTGCGAATGACGTTTCCAGAGCGGTCGGTGATGCGGCAGAAGCGGGATCCAACGCAGCTACTGCTACATCAAAGGCTATATTCGATATAACTGAAAATGTGAAGCAGGGTCTCAAAACGGTGGCGACCGCGGCTGCAAACCAGAGCCCCGCAGGAGAAGTTATAGAGAATCCAGAGACCAATGTACCAAGAGGCGGCGGGCATGAAAATGTGAAGCAGGCTCTCGCTGAACTTGCCCGGGCTCAGCGAGCGGGGAAAAAAATAGAAAATAGAACCCGATTAGAGATAGCCAGGTTTGAAAACCCGCGGATACAAACCAAAAATAATAAAATAAGAGGAACAACGAGGCGACTACGACGCAGGGCTATTTAGCCGGACGCGCCTGCTTCCACTCCTTAAACCCGTTGCTTCTATAAATATCAAATGAACTTTCCAAATGATTTATCGCAATATTATACGCCTGTCTATGATGCTCATCCATTTCGCGCAAATAATCATAGACCTCCCTTTTCTGTTCAAGGGAATAATTTCTCACCGCCATAGGTATATTTATATTTAATGTTGCAAAGTCTGGCTCGGGCGACATGTTAGATTGATTTATAATTATCGCATAATTTTAAATCAATTTTTAATTTTTTAGAATTTAATTTAATTTAACTATGATATGTCACAAAACATATTAACTTATTTCCAGTATTAGTATCAAACCGTATATCGCTTGCGTTAAACATTTTTGTTATACTGGTGTCCACGGTGTATCCATTTTCCACCAAAAAAGAAATTAAATCGGGGACCTCGTCAACTACCATTAAGTTGTTGCAACCTTTTCCGCACCCCATACCAAATGATAATATAGCAAGCCCGCACTGTTTTGAGCGAATGCACGGTCCGTGCTCACTAAATTCGCTCAGCGGAGGGAAATTCACTCTTACGACCAAATCTGCAAGCGGTCCCTGCGGCAGCCGATTTAATACAACGATGTTTTTATAGCACTGGTTATACGTGTCTAAATATGGCTGACTAAAAAGAGACACAGTCTTTGCAGGTGTGTCTGGGTTTTGCATCATGGGAACATGTATATTTGCGGTTATCGGCCTCGGTATACTCGTCTTATTAATGAATCTATACATGTAATAACGCCCGACAAAAAAGTTTTTATTTACTTACTTATTTTACTGTTTATAATATTATTATCTAATTTGCTCCGACTCGGTGTTTTTTTGTTTTTATTTTGGTTTATTATTACATATTCATTCATTTCCACATAGTTCGCTTGATATATTGCTTCTTTCTGATCCAATGGACATCTTTTCCAGAGCAGGCATGCTATCATGGGTGAGGATAGTTGCATCTTCGCACGCATTGTAGTTGGCATCATCTGTGTCGTAATCATCCAACTCAGACTCGTAATACTCTGTATGCGGCTCTCCGCTTAGGTCCGGAGTAATGCGGGCATATCTGCGGAGCGAGGGTTCTTGTTCTTCGCAGAATGTGGGCGGATAGGAGTAGGGCTGCGGGATTAGTCCGCGAACTGTCGCCTCTAATACAGCTATTCTGCCAGCGGTCTCTTGGTAAACACGTTCCAGCGCCTCTTGTAGCTGACGAATGGTCTGCGCCTGCTCTTCTACGCGCACCTCCAACAAATGGCAGTTATTCACTATTTGCGCATTAGTCATTATT
>Ga0129333_10007527_pt1 | contig 10272 bp, 10 predicted proteins | sample CPB6_08_DNA_FD_94474 | JGI IMG/M metagenome (GOLD analysis project Ga0129333, IMG submission 94474) | Freshwater to marine salinity gradient microbial communities from Chesapeake Bay, USA - CPBay_Sum_0.6_0.8_DNA | ecosystem: Environmental > Aquatic > Marine > Coastal | place: USA: Chesapeake...
CAGTAAAAAGACCTTTAGACATGATATAATTACCTCTCAATGTTGAATAATTTTGTTACTACACTCATATTATAAAACCAAAAGTACAGCGTGTCAAGCATTTTGGATAAATTTCTTTACCGCAGTTGAATGCTTGCAAGATTTGCGATACTGAAAACCGATACAGTCACAAGTTACAGAACCATGGCTAGAAATGACTTGATATTTTTTACCCGTTTTCTTTGACTTGACATTGAAGATTCTACTATTCGAACGACCCTCGGCCATCTCATAGCCAACAATATTTGACTTTTTAACTAGAGAAACTAAATAATAAGGATTGTCATCTTGTTTGATGCTGACATAATCATCATCGCACCACTTAGGATTTTGTACAACAATACCCCTAATAGCATGTTCTTTCCAACCCTCTTGCTTATAGATGTATGAATAGATACGAGTTTTGATTTCTACAAATTGACCGATTTCTAAGTTCATATAGTATGTTCCTCAGTTCATATGCTTATTATATAGCAAAAAGAAACCCGAGTCAAATGCTCGGGTATTAAGATGTTGTTCTAGAACAACGGTATTTTGCTTATATTTTAAGCATCATCTGACTCTATTATGCCTTCGGCTTCCATAAAATCAAGAGTATCATTTACCCCCTTCTTATGTCCTGCTTTGAAACAAGCAAAGCACGCTAATAGCAATAGAGCAATTTGAATAAGATCGTAGAGACTGAAAACTATATTTGGCATTTTTACCTCCTACTCTTAAGCTTCCCAATCTGAAGGTCTTTGTTTGAAAAACTTATACATTTGACTTTCAGCTAAGTATTTTGCTACAAGAGAATTTTCTAAACCGTACGCCTCAAGTTCCCATGGATGATCCCAGTAGTTTAGATCTTCATCATTATAATATACACCGTTCCAACGTGTAACATTACTATTTTTGTAATGTCCAAATTTTACTGCTCCAGTGGCAAATTGTTTAAGGTGTACAAATTCATGAGCAAGTGTTTTCAACGTAACAATTTTATATGGAGTACGTTTTATCTCAATGATGAATTCTCTATGAGGCGAACTATCTAAGGTATAACAATAACCTCCTGCATGTAATTTATCTAGTACAAAAATTTGTACATCAATGTTTTTATATAATCTTTTGCTTAGAAGTGTCTTGGTGAAGAAATAAGATGCCTGTTTTATTGCGGACGTAAACTCTTTATCTTTAGCGCCTCTAACGGATATTACCATTCACCACCTCCACAATTATTTATGGAGGCAAGTTTTAGTCTGTAAAATGTGTAGGCTCTTGCCCATAATAATTATCTAACGAATCAATTTTCTTTTTCTTCTCAGTTAGCATTTGCTCGGGTATGCCTTCACCAATCACTTCCTGTAAGAAAGTAGAATTGTTTACAACAGGAACTTCTGTAAGCATATCGCCTTTTTGTTTAGCAACAGATGTAAGACCGGCATTTTGTTTGATTGTGTTCATATTATCCCTTAAAATTTAATACTTGAAAAGTCTCTTGACTTCTTAAAGACATTATTAATACTCACACTAGATTCTAATTCGTCTGCATTTAACTTGATTCCAGAATCTGACAAGTTTTTCTGAGCAGACGTTTCTACATCATATAATTTCATCTTTGCTCTATCTACACCAATAACAAATCTTTTATTAACTGTAGGATCATTATATCTGTTCTTTAGTTGTTTCACCATTAGCTGATTCAACTGTTCCATGTCCTCTGTAGAAATAAGAGCGAACATAAAGTCTACAGTAGCAGGCAATCCAAATGACTCTGAAGTATCTGTTAATTCTACATCAGTATTGCCATACCCGCTTCTTGTTGTCTGCGTGGCACTTAGAATAGGAACATTATTTTCTACTGCCATACCCCTTAGTTCTTCAGCAATCGCCTTAATTAAAGTATAGGAATTAATATTAGCGCCGGCCTTAAATCTAGCACTAGCACAGATATTGAGATAATCTACAATAATTATATCGGGTTTGAATTGTTTCTTTAATTGCAATTCATTTAACAATGCATTGAAATGCCCAACATGTGCGCCTGCTGTAGGATACTCTTTGATAATCAATTTACCATTTAGTTTATCTTTTAACTTTTCTATTCTATTATTGAATATAGATTTAGGTAGATCTTTCAATTGATCTAAAGTTATGTTCATTAGATTTGCATCTATACGTTCTGCAATTCTTTCCTCTGCCATCTCCATAGTAATATAAAGAACATTTTTGCCTTGATTCAAAACACTTGCAGCAACATGACACATAAACAAAGATTTACCTACACCCGTTCCTGCTAATACTACATTAAGTGTTTTATTTGGCATACCACCATTAGTAATTTTATTAAATAGATCTAGATCAAAAGGAATACGAGTTTCTACTCTATGGTAAAAATCATATCTCTCCTCAGCATTTTCGATATAATCATGACCTACTCGTTTATCAAATGATACGCTGAGGGCATCTTGGAGTAACTGTGGTATTCCATCGGTTGACAGGCTTTTATTCCTACCATCAATAATAGAAATAGAACTAAGTATCGCATTATATATTGCTTTGTCTTTACAAAATTTTTCAGTTTCTTTTTCTAACCATTCTTTATTTACTTCTGAGTTTTCTAACGTTTGTACTAATTCAATTACTTCTTTGTACTGGTCATCGGATAAGGATTTATCATTTTGTGCTGCTATAATAAGAGCATCTATATTAGGAGTACTATTATATTCTTCTATGAATTTAGATATGTAATCATACACTTTAGAATCTAAAGTCTCAGTAAAATAATCCCGCTTCAAGAACGGGATTACTTTTCTCATATAATCTTCACTGTGTACTAGATTCTGTAATATTACTGTCTCTATCTTTTTCATGTTCATGTAGTTCGATTGCTTTTTCTAAGATATCATTTAAAATTTTCTCCATTAATGTATTGAACAATGGAGAATTAAATTCTTCTTCAGGAACTCCACTGGTTTTATTAATGAAGTTGAAATCCAAAGACATCATACCAGAATCATCTGGTGCTAAATCAAGTGTATTGATACTTATAACTGTTCCCTGAAATCTACCACCTGTAATTTTTACACCCCAGGCATTATCATTATGGTGCCATGGCTCATACTGTACTTGCATCTTTATACTCCTCTTCAAAATCTTCGTCAGACAATGGCTTTTGTAACATCTCAGTGCCTGCTATTCTATAACTTGATTCTATATAATCTCGGAACTCTTTGCTAGTAATAATTGGCATCCAAAATTCTTTTGTATAAGTATCCTTATGTCTATATTTCTTTTCTGATCCTTTATGAGCGTACCAACCGTTGCTAGGTTTAACTACAAACCCACCTTCCATAGCAACGTCCAAAAGACCTGACCATGTACTAATGCCGCCTTCAAAAGAAACTTCAATAGGAATCTTAGATTTCTCTCGTACGAATCTAGACTTTTCTACATTCATAATAAAATTAAATCCAACAACATCCGTTCCTTCTTTTTCTTGTTGGCGTCCAATAATAAAAATATTATCAGCAGAATAATAAATGCCTGTGCCGCCAGAAACAATTTGTTTAGGAAACAAACCGATCTCAGCATAAGTATGATTAACAACTACCATCGGAATATCTTTGATAGTAAGATGAGGTGTAATCATTCTAAATAATGACTTCATCTGTTTAGCACGTGTCATATCTGCAACCGATTTACCTTCTAAAGCATCCTCAACTTCTTTCTTTGATGCTAGGTTGCCTACAGAATCAACTACAATCATAACATGATCGCCTCGCTCAATGTTATTGATTTGTTGCATGCTATCAAATTTTAATTGTTCAATATCTGTTATGGGCGTATGAAGAACACGGGCTGTGTCGATACCGAAGTTATCAAAATAAGACTGAGGGCTACCAAACTCAGAATCGTAAAACAGTATAATAGCATCTTCATATTTGTCTAGATATGCCTTTGCACACAGTAAAGAAAACGCAGTTTTAAAATGTTTAGATGGACCAGCGAATACCGTTAGCCCAGGTGTTAAGCCACCTTCTAAACTACCCGATAATGCTACATTCATCATTGGAACAGTTGTCTGAATCATATCCTTCTTTGCGAAGAACTTTGATTTATTTAGAATCTCTGTTTCTTTGATTGTTGAATTCTTTTTCAATTTTTCTAAAAGGGACATCATATCTCCTAAGCAAATAATGCTTCAAGTGTTGCCATCGGTTTAGGTTTCCAACCAATGCCATTTAAAATAGTTGTTAGTGGTTCTAAGAACGACTTCTCGAACATTATATTATAATCAACATAACGTGTCAATTGAAACTCCTCGGGGATGCCACCGATAAATCCAATACAATTCTCACCTATATCATTTGGCTCTTTTAAATAAATGAATTTAATTTTATCTCCCTCTTGAATTAATTCATATTTTTTATCTAACTTTCTTTCTTTCAGATAAAAATTATAAAGGAGTGCACCACGAACATGCATCGGAGTAGCTTGTCTATAGATATTAGCCCTGTCGGAATATTTATCCAAACCATTTACTGATCTAGGAAAGGCAATATCCTGTGGTTTCAACTTTAGATATTGTTCCTCAAACATCTTGATATAAGTCTGCAGATGTGATTCTGATTTAGTAAGTACAATCTTTACTGCTTCTTTTAATGCTACTCTAATTGGTTCGGGTGTAGAAGATCTAACAATTTCTAAACCCATCACTTTTAATTTAGGTTCAGAATATTGAACGCCTTCATTATTATACACATTCAAAGCATAACGTTTCTTTGCTACCCATACACCTCGATCAGCAATGGCTTCTCGCTTAAAATAGATTTTCTTTTCAAAGGCGTTTGAATACTCCGCAAGTTCTTCACACGCAGAGTTGATTGCTTTTTCTATCTTATCATTACAGATTTTATCTAGTATAGCTACAACCTTATCCTTAGGTAAGTCCTTATAGAACTTTTGTACTAAGGGATCAAGCGTAACATAACATGAATCAGTATCTGAATAGAAAGAATAGTCAAAACCATCAGTATTACAAATTTTATTAAGGTATTCATTTAGAGCTTTGCCTACAGTTCTAATGATATACTGTCCTGTTAGTGTAATGCCTTCTGCTATTCTATCATCATAGAACCTAAAAAACTCATTACCCCAAGCACCAAACAGGGAATTCAATTGAATTTTTCTTGCCATCTGAAAGTTATTATACTTGGCAATATCTTTTTGGTATTTCTTATCTTTAGTTTTTTCATATTGTTCTTGAGCAGCTAGCATAGACTTTTTATATCTTTGCCTATCAGCAAATAGTTTTGCTACAATTTCAGGAAATACTCCTTGCTTTGTATTCTTAAACATATAACCATTTGCTGTCATGCAAACATTTTTTTCTACAAGATCATCTAGTTTATATTTCTTCTCAAGTAGTTTATCTACAATTGTATCTTTACAACCGACTATCATTGTTTCTGGAGAAAGATTATATTGCAAAATAATACTAGGATACAGACTAGTAGCATCAAAAGAAACTACCCAGTCATATTTGCCAGGCACAGGTTCCTGTACATATGCTCCTATAATCTGTCTACCTTTTCTTGATTCATCTCTTTGATGCACTACAATATTCTGTTCCCACAAATGATTGAACAGAATACAATCCCAAGTCCTTACTGCCGAGAATATATCTACATAATTACACTTAGCATCATATGCCATTGTTAAAATCAGTTCAATCAACTTCATTTTTTCTTCTAGCTGATCTACAAGCTCGACGTCAACTACGTTATACTCGACAAACTTAGCCCAGTTGTTTTTATAGAATGCTCTAAAAGAATCATATTCTTCATATGATAATTTTTCTTTGCCCAATTCTACTTTGGCAATGTGATCTAACTTATAGGATTCCTGCGCATTATAGGTAAACTTCTTATACAAATCTAAATAATCTAAAACCGAAATGCCGAGAATATCAAACGTAAGTTCTTCTCTACCTGCCCTTGTAAACTGTTTAGCATTTACTACATTCCAAGGAGATAGTTGTTTTACCGTATCCTCGCCTAGAATCTTTTGTATTCTATTGCATAGATAAGGAATATCAAAAAATTCTATGTTCCATCCTGTGAGAATATGTGGATGCTCTGAGCTAAAGTATTCTAGGAATTTTTTCAGTAATGAATATTCATCAGAACATTGAATATATCTATGTGTCGGTTTGACTGGATCACACGGTTTGCTTCCAAATGAAATAAGTTCTTTTGTATTATAATCTTGAATAGTAACTAGTAATACTTCTTCTCGTGGATCCTTTGTATCAGGGAATCCTAGTTCTGCAGTTGTTTCAATATCAAGTGACCAAATTTTAATTTGTGAAATATCAAATTCAATTTGATCAGGAAACATTCTAGTAATATACTGATAGGCAAAATTAAAATTGCCATATAGTTTAAAATTCTCGATATCTTTATATCTTTTGATATAATCCCTGGCTTCGTTGATATCCTCGAAATCAATTTGTTCTAGATTAACTCCTTCTAGGGACTTATATTCCGATTGATTTTTACTAGGAACGAAAAGAGCAGGCCTAAAAGATACCCGATCCTGAACTATTCTACCATTATTTACCCCACGGACAAGAATTTTATTCCCAAATTGAATTACATTAGTGTAAAAACGCATCAAAAGTCTCCAGTTACAGCCTATATTATAAATATAAAAGGGCAAGAGGTCAATAGATATGAACATATCTATTCATAAAGTAAAGTGTGATACTTATATTTATTGAGATTTCCTTGATTTTGCCATAAAAATTAAGGAGATTTTAATGCACAAAATAGTAAAGTATTTTTTGGTAATGATACTTGCTATTCAATTAACGCCTGGATTCGTAGTATACGCGCAAAATACGAGCACACAAAGTACTACGGGCGGAACTACAACAAGCACTACCGGATTAATAGACCAGGGAAACTATGACGGCGGTAGAAGTTTAGTGGATACAAACTCAACCTCAAATAGTACAAGTGCAGTAACAACTAATAATGTAAGCACTAGTACTTCCACAGCTACTTCAACTAGCACGGTTAATAGTAATTCTGTCAATACTAATAACAATACAAGTACTAGCACAAACGTTAATACCAATAATAATATACAGAGCGGAACTGCTACCAATATAAATGATAATCGTATGAGTGGATCAGTTACCTATAACAATAATAATAATATGAGTGGATCAGTTACCTATAACAATAATAATGTGAATAGTGGTACAATGACTTATAATAATAACAACGTAACTACTAGTAACAATGTAAATCAAAATATTAATAGTGGTACAATGACATACAATAATAATAATGTGAATAGTGGTACAATGACTTATAATAATAATAATAAATCTGATGCTACTAATATTAATTATAATGTAAATTCTGGTACACAAACTTTCAATAATAATAATGTTACTAGAAGCGAAAACTTAAATACCAATATAGGTACAATGAATTACAATAATAACAATAATTCTACAAGTACAAGTACAGTAAATAATAATCAAACTGGTGATATGACTAATAGAAATATTAACACCTCAACCGCTACTACAAACAATACTAATGTAAATCAAAATAATAGTACAAGTGTAAGTACAAATATACAACAAGGTGACATGACCAATAGAAATATAAATGAAACAAACATTACTCAAAGAGTAATACAACCTCCTCCTACAGCTATAGCACCAGCAATGATGAGTGGTGGAGGTCAAGATTTATGTACTACTGGTTCTAGTGGAGCGGTACAAACTCAAGTATTAGGTATGTCTATAGGCGGCACACAAAGAGATTTGAATTGTGAAAGATTAAAATTAAGTAAGACGCTTTATGATATGGGTATGAAAGTTGCTGCGGTTGCTACGATGTGTCAAGATCGAAGAGTATGGGAAGCTATGATGGCAGCAGGAACACCTTGTCCGTATGAAGGACAAATAGGAGAAAAAGCTAAAGAATTATGGATAGCCAATCCCCAAAAGATTCCTCAGTATGATTATATTACCGAAAAAGAAAATAGTAAAAAAGTTTCTTATTCTACAAGCAGTTTTAGATAATGGATAAGAACTACGGTTACAAGCATACTAAAGGGTTTGTAGCCTTTATAGTAATGTTATTAATCATGTTAATACTTGCTCCTGCGTTTTCACAGACTGCTTCAATTGACATTACTGGCAATTTAGTAAACAATACACAAACAGCAACATCAGCAGTTTCCACATGGCAAAACGGTAAATTTGTAAATGAGTTAAAATGCTGGCAAGCTGGAGATCCCGATTGTAGTCCTGGAACTCCTTATATAAGACCTGATGGTAGTATAAATTTTAGTTATGGGTTTACTGAACTATACCAGGTAGTTAATGTATCTAAGGCTCTTCCTAACTCTGGTACTGGTTTAGTTACTACAGGATTTACTTTTAGTTGGCGAAGTAAAAATGGTAATTATTGGGATGATGCAAGACAAGATGAACTGAAGGCATACGTTCAAGGCTATACTAAATCAGGACAATGGATTGAAAACTTTAATTATAATTTAAATTTTATTCACGATTGGACAGACTACTCGTGGAGTACTAATTGGAGCAAACTTAGACGACCAAATGATTTAGCAAATGTAATATTTGGGTTCGCTGGCAAGGATAACAACTATTGGATGGGCCCGTATGGTCCAGAAATAACCAATGTAAATTTTCAACTTAAGTACAAACCTGATCCTTGCGTCACTAATCCTTTATACAGTCCGGAGTGTCCTAAGTTTCAAGAAACACTACAGAAAAATTTAGCAACCACTACAACAACTGAATCTATAAAACCTCCACCAGAGTTTGACCCACAACAATCACAAGACACTCAACATCATCCACCTAAATCTGATAATAAGTTTTTAACGGCTGAAAAGGAAGAAGGCGTATATGAGGAACCTCTTGTTGATATTGATAGATTAATTAATGCCTTAATAAAAATAGAAGACAATCAAATTAGAGAACAACAATTAACAATGGAGACTGCAACAACAGCTGTAGCTGAAACTGAAAAGATATCCAACCAAACGTTAAGACAAGCTGAACAAATTGCATCAAGAGCTGTAAGACAAAGTATAGAAATTGGTATGAAAAGTCAACAACAATCAATACAAGATAATGCATCAAAAGAAAATAAGTCACAGCAATCTTTATTATTATTTCAAGCACCAACATTAATAACAACTGAAGGGTTTAAATTGCCAAGTGCACAAAATCAAATTAATATACTTCAATCACCAGCTATACAAGCACAAAATGAAACAATTATATCTAATAATCAGCAAACAAATAGAATGCAATCCAATATTTCAACTATTAATTTAACTGTTTCTAATGAGACAATAGTAAATAATAACGCAATTCAATACCAGTTGAATCAATTTATTGGTTCCACAAATACAGTGTCTTTAAACAATTCTCAACATATATCATTAAACTTTAACACAAGTACGATGACTGACATACCAACTACTCAGTTAAATTTTTTAATCAATAAAGCTGATCCAATAAATTCAATTATAGAATCTAAATCTAATATTCAAGAAAAAAAGGATGATACAAATTTTAAACAAGTAAAAACAATTGTGCAAGATAATGATTTGGCTTCAGGTATAAGTATTGATACTATAGCTAGAACTCCTGTTGGATTTTATTCATATATGGTAGCATTAACTGATGCTAATTTCTATGCACCAAAAGAAATTTATAGGAATCAAAGAACAGTAGATAATGCTAGAGCATTAAGACAATTGGCAAGTGATCGACTTCACCAACAGATGGTGGATCAACAATACTTACCGAGGTAAAAATGTCAGAAGAAAAAGTAAACATAGACAAAAAGGTAGATGAATTAGAAGCTGCTGCTAAAAAATATGCAAGCAAAGATACCGTAATCAGTATAGGCGGATATGAATTTACTCCTGCTAAATTAATGATAGCAGCAACTATAGTAAGTTCAACATTAGGTGGACTGTATGGTGTATTCGAAGTGTATAAAGATTATATGGGTATGAAGAAAAAGATAGCTGAATATGTTTCACCAGACTTTTCAGAGTTTGATAAACGCTTAGCTGTTATAGAAGAAAATGCTAGTAAGACAGCAAAGGCAGTTCAAGAAGGATCTGATAAAACTGCTGAATATACTAGAGATATTAAAAATGATTTAAAGAATGATATTAGGC
>Ga0129333_10007528_pt1 | contig 10271 bp, 12 predicted proteins | sample CPB6_08_DNA_FD_94474 | JGI IMG/M metagenome (GOLD analysis project Ga0129333, IMG submission 94474) | Freshwater to marine salinity gradient microbial communities from Chesapeake Bay, USA - CPBay_Sum_0.6_0.8_DNA | ecosystem: Environmental > Aquatic > Marine > Coastal | place: USA: Chesapeake...
CTGGTGGCCATCCGGATCAACAAGCCCGCCTGAGGGGCTGGCAGTACGGCGGGGCACTTCTACGATCGCCCCGCCGCGTCCTGCCGCTGTGATCCATCCGCTGTCCCGCACGGCCTGTGCCGGCGCCGCATTGCTCCCCCTGGTGGGCCTGGCGCTGGCGCTCCCCCTGCCTTCGCACGCTCAATCGCTCTTCGCGACCAGCGAGCTCGATCAGAGCAAGTTCGTGCTCGTGTCAGCCCCGATCGGTGATGGCAGTCGCGCCCAGCTCAACATCTACGAGCAGCGCAGCGCCGTGCGCCCGTGCTTTGCCCTCGAGGGAGCCAACCCGGCCGTGGTCAACCCATTGCTGGCCACCTTCGATTTCACCGGCATCTGCAACCGTTACATCGATGCCAACGGCTATTCAGTGAGGGTGGGTGGCACCGATCTGGCCACGGTGTATCGCCTGAGCGTCGTGCGCCAGCCCGGCGAAAACCAGCTTCTGGCCATTCCCACCAAGGCCGGGGCGGGGCCCGAGATGGTGGTGGCACGCACCGGTGGCTCCGGTAGTGGTTTTCTCCTGCTTGTCCCTGAGCCGGGTTGGAAGCTGATGCGCCGCAGCTTCGGTGGCCGCCCCCTCGGTCACGTGTACCTCTATCGCGAGGCCTGGCCTGAAGGCGCCGGCAGTCCTGCGGCGACATCCTCATCCTCCGCACCCGCGACGCCGCTGGCTCCCGCGGCCCGGACCACGGTCGTTGCCCCTGCCAGTGCTCCTGCCGCCGCCGGCTCCAGCCCCCCGGTGGCCCCGCCGCTGGCCTTGCCGCCCTCGGCCCCGCGGCCGCGCCGCTGAGGGTGGCCTGAGGGGGCCTTGCTACCATCGGTCGTCTGCAGAACCCTTGCTTAGGACATGACCCAGGTCACCGTCGGCGAAAACGAAGGCATCGAGTCGGCGCTGCGCCGCTTCAAGCGTCAGGTGTCCAAGGCCGGAATCTTCGCTGACCTGAAGCGTCTGCGCCACCACGAGACCCCCACCGAGAAGTACAAGCGCAAGGCCCAGCAACGTCGTCGCCGTCGCTGAGCTGCGGCGACGGGCTGCTTATCAGCGGCCTGCTCCAACTCGGCCTCAACCCTTCGGGCTCCACGGGCGGGAACCGGTGTTTCTACCGGTTCCCGCTTTGCTGTACGTGCCCCAATGATGGGACTACCTCATCGCAGGAGCCCCATGGACAAACTGATGCAGGCCCTCAGCCGCTGGTTCGGTTCAGGCGTCGGTCATGCCTTTGGCAATCCGCTTGAGGAGAAGCAGCAGCAGCCCCCCAAGGTGGGTGTGCAGCCCTTCAGCGGAACCCCGTACAAGGCCTGATCACGGCCGCCGAGCGCCCCCGATCGAAGCAGGTGGTCAAAGCGCCTGATCAAAGCTGCGGTAGTTGAGTGCCTCGGCGATTGCGCCGGTTCCAACCGTTGCCGTTCCCTCCAGATCGGCGATCGTGCGGGCCACCCGCAGCACCCGCTCGGCGGCTCGGGCGCTTAGGCGCCGTTGGCTGACCGCCCCCTGCCAGAGCTGCACGGCCCTGGCGTTCATCGCAGCCTGCTGCAGTAGCACATTCCCCTGCAGTCGACTGTTGCAGACCTGGCCGGGGTTCCGCGCACGCATGCGCTGCCTGGCCAGCTGCACCCGTCCTGCCACGGTCCGACTGTCTTCTTCCTGTTCTCCGGGGCCCGGGGCGCGGCCGTTGCTGCGGGGCGCCAGCACCCCTGCCTCCAGCCGTTGCATCACCACCTGCAGATCGAGGCGATCCAGCAGTGGGCCCGACAGGCGGCCCCAGTAGCGCTGGCGCAGCCCGGTCCCGCAGCTGCAGGTGCGCTCCGGGTCGCCATGCCAGCCGCAGGGGCAGGGGTTGCAGGCGGCCACCAGGGTCACCGCGCATGGATAGCGCAGCCTTTGTCGCGCTCGGCTCAGCCAGAGCTCTCCCTCCTCCAGCGGCTGGCGCAGCTGGTTCAACACATCGCGTCGGAATTCCGCCAACTCATCAAGAAACAGCACGCCATGGTGTGCAAGGGAGAGTTCCCCCGGCCGCGGCAGGTTGCCGCCCCCCACCAGGGCGGCGCTGGAGCAGCTGTGATGCGGGCTCCGGAAGGGGCGCCGTTGGATGAGGTTGCCGGCAGACCCGGCCCCGGGCAACTGCCCCGCTACTGAATAGAGCAGGGTGAGCTCGATGCGCTCCTCCCGGTTCAGCGGCGGCAGCAGTCCCGCCAGCCGCCGCGCCAGCATCGTCTTGCCGCTGCCGGGTGGGCCCACCAGCAGCAGGTGGTGGCCACCGGCCGCGGCGATCTCCAGGGCTCGTCGGCCATGGCGCTGGCCCCGCACATCGGCCAGGTCGAGCCCCTCCAGCGGCGCCACCGCCTGCGCATCGGCCTGCGCCTCGACTGGTGCGGCCTGGACCGCTGCCGCCCGCCCTGGCTCCGACAGCCAGGCCAGGGCTTCGCCCAGATCCTGCGCGGGCCAGACCGTCAGCGTGTCCACCAGGGTGGCTTCGGCCCCATTGGCGGCCGGCAGCAGCAGGGCCCGGGCACCGGCCTGCCGGGCCGCCAGAGCCAGGGCCAGGGCTCCTCGCACCGGCCGCAGCCGCCCGTCGAGCCCCAGTTCGCCGGCACACCAGACGCCGGTCAGGGTGCCTGGATTGAGCTGGCCGCTGGCCGCCAGCACCGCCAGGGCGATCGGCAGATCGAAGGCGGGCCCTTCCTTGCGCAGGTCCGCCGGTGCCAGGTTCACGATCACCCGCGTCAGGGGCATGCGCAGGCCGCTGTTGCGCAGTGCTGCCCGCACCCGCTCCCGCGATTCCTGGACCGCCGCATCGGCCAGGCCCACCATCAGCAGCCCCGGCAGCCCAGGGGCGATATCCACCTCCACCGCCACGGGAACGGCGTTCAGCCCCAGCAGGGCCGCTCCGGTGCATCGTGCCAACATCGGCCCATCGGGAGGGATCCCTGGTGCAGTGCCACCGCCGTTTCAGGCGAGGGTCGCCCCGGCCCCTCCTGCAGCCCTCCATCGCCGGCGCCATGTCCGAGCCCACACCAGAGCCCCGCAACGACACGATCTTCGGCCGCATCCTGCGCGGTGAGATCCCCTGTGATCCGGTGTACTCCGATGAGCACTGCCTCGCCTTCCGCGATGTGGCGCCCCAGGCGCCGGTGCACATCCTTGTGATCCCTCGCGAGCCGCTGGTCAACCTGGCCGACGCGGAGGAGCGCCATGCACCGCTGCTGGGCCACCTGCTTCTGGTTGCCGCCCGGGCGGCCCGCCAGGAGGGCCTAAGCGGCTTCCGCACCGTGATCAACAGCGGCGCGGAAGCCGGTCAGGCGGTCTTTCACCTGCACGTGCACGTGATCGGTGGCCGTCCGCTCGACTGGCCGCCGGGCTGAGGGGCCCAGGGCCGATCGCCAAGCTCTGTCGGCCAACTCCCGATCGCGGCACACGGCGGTGAGAATGGCGGCATCGGAGTCCCGTCATGAACCCCCTGCAGGCCTTCCGCAGTCAGCTCGGCAAGCTGCGGCGCCTCGCCCAGCCCTATTTCCTGCCGATCGAGGACACCAGCGGTTGGCAGTTCCTGCTCCTGATCGTCGCGCTGCTCGCCGTGGTGGTGGGCAGCACCCTGCTGCTGCTCACCGGGACGGTCAGCCTGAGCGGCGCCCTGATTCCCAAGATCCAGCAGCGCTTCCTCCCTGGCGTTCCCGAGCAGGTGGCGGCGATCTGGGCGAGCCCGGCCGGGCTGGTGGTGATGGTGCTGTTCGCCCTGGGGCTGGGCTGCTTCGGGGCGCTGCGCAGCAAGCTGCGCCAGGGGCGCTGGCTGCCCTGGTTGCTGATGGCTGTGATCACGCTGTTGATCCTGGTGATCAACGGCATCAATGTTGGTATCAGCTACATCGCCCGCAGTGTTGACAACACCCTCGTGGCCTACAAGGCCGATGAGTTCTGGCAGGTGGTGGCGATCTATGCCTTCTGCCTGGTGCTGGCCCTGCCGATCCGTGCCCTGCAGAGCTATCTGATCCCCAAACTGGGTCTGCTCTGGCGCGAGTGGCTGAGCGGGCGGCTGCTGGGTCGTTATCTCTCGAACCGCGCTTACTACGTTCTCAATCCCAACGACGAAACAGCCGAGGAGATCGATAATCCGGATCAGCGGATCTCACAGGACACCGCCAGCTTCACCACCACAAGCCTCAGCGTCACCGTTGAGATCGTTGCGGCCTTGCTCACCTTCCTGAGCTTCATCGTGGTGCTGTGGACGATCAGCTCCAAGCTGGCGCTCTGGCTGTTGATCTACTCCGTGGGTGGAACTGCCCTGATCGTGTTCGCCAGCCGCAAGCTGGTTCAGCTCAACTACGACCAGCTGCGCCTGGAGGCGGACTTCCGCTATGGCCTTGTCCACATCCGCGACAATGCCGAGTCGATCGCCTTCTACGGCGGTGAGCAGCAGGAATCGCGGGAGGCCAGCCGCCGACTTACCGGTGCGATTCGCAACTACGACCGCCTGATCGTGTGGCAAGCGCTGATCAGTGTGATTCAGCGCTCCTACGATTACTTCTCGCGGTTTCTGCCCTGGCTGGTGATCGCGCCGATCTACTTTGCCAAGGAGGTGGATTTCGGTGTGTTCGGGCAGGCCAGCATCGCCTTCTCCCAGGTGCTGTTCTCGGTCAGTTACATCGTCAACAACATCGATCAGCTCGCCGCCTTCTCCGCCTCGATCAGCCGTCTGGAGGGATTCCAGGGCAAGGTGGAGGCGATCAACCGCTGTGAGGTGCACCGCGAGCTGCAGGCGGTGGCGCCTGGTGCCGCCTCCTCGTTGCTGGTGCGGCACGTCGATCTGATCCCGCCCCACACCGATCGGCGCCTGATCCGCGACCTCAGCCTCGAGGTCGGCCCCGATCAGCGGGTGCTGGTGGTGGGGCCGAGTGGCTGCGGCAAGACCTCACTGCTGCGCCTGGTGAGCGGCCTCTGGGCTCCGGCAGCCGGTGAGGTGGAGCGCCCGCCGGTGTCGGAGCTGCTGTTCATCCCCCAGAAGCCTTACATGATCCTCGGCAGCCTGCGCGAGCAGCTCTGCTATCCACTCGATCCGCAGCGCTTCAGCGATGAACACCTGCGCAGCGTGCTGGAGGAGGTGCGCCTGGGTGATCTGGTGCAGCGCTACCCCGATTTCGCGATCAAGCAGGACTGGCCCCGGCTGCTCTCGCTCGGTGAGCAGCAGCGTCTGGCCTTTGCCCGTCTGCTGCTCAACTCGCCGCGGTTCGTGGTGCTCGATGAGGCCACCAGCGCCCTCGACGTGGCCACCGAGAAACACCTCTATGGCCTGCTCAGCCAGCGGGAGATGGCCTTCGTCAGCGTCGGCCACCGCCCCACGCTCAAGGCGTTCCACACCAACGTGCTTGAGCTCGATGGCCAGGGCGGCTGGAAGCTGATCCCCGCCGCCAGCTATACCTTCAACGCCACCGCCTGAACCCGTGATGTCCAGCGAAACCCCGATCGAGTCCCAGGCCCCCGCCGGCAGCCCGGCCGAGCGCAGCACCAGCGCCACCACCGGCGACGTGCCGGCCTTCGGCTGGAGCGCCTACGCCGAGCGTGTCAACGGCCGCTTCGCCATGGTGGGTTTTGTGGCGGTGCTGCTGGTGGAGGCCCTCAGCGGTCAGACCTTCCTGAAGTGGGCCGGTTTCGTCGGCTGAGCCAGGGGAGCCCGTCGCTTGAACCCTGAGCCTCAGGGCAGCTCCAGCAGGTCCACCTGCCAGATCCCGCCCCTGCTCACCTCCACCGCCAGCAGGCGGCCATCGGCGCTGAGGCTGATCTGACGTGGCACGCCGGCCGGTTCGATCGGCAGCCGTTCCGTCGCCATCAGCGTGCGGCGATGCAGCACCAGCTCGGTGCGGTCCTCCCGCTGACGCACCACCACCAGCCGTTCACCGGACAGGTCGACCGCCACGCTCAGGGGCTGGCTGTCTGGGCGATTCAGGCCGATCAACGGCACCGGCAGTCCCCGCTCCAGGTCGATCAGCTGCACCTGCTGCCGCCCCTGCTGCCCGGCGATCAGGGCCAGCCAGCGGCCCGAGAGGGCCGGGTCATGGCCGTTGCCCAGCTGTGACAGCCGTTGGTTCAGGCCGGGCAGCGGCCGCAGTTGATCGCCGAGGCAGCCCGTCAGCAGCAGGGTTGGGCTCAGAACCGCCAGCAGCAGGGCGGCGCCGCGGCGCCGCTGTAGCACCATCCCCCTGGCGATGCTCATGGCAACACCTCGCCGCCCCCGCTCTGCCGCAGCCCGGGCGCCAGGTCCGGCTCCAGCAGGCCACTGAGGTCGAACAGCTCGACCCGGCGCTGCCCGTCGTCGAGCAGCTCGATCGCGATCCGGCGTCCATCGGCCGCCAGGCTGAGCCGTTGCGGTTCACGGCCCGCCGGCAGCATCAGCGGCAGCAGGCGGCCGCTGGCGCGGTCCTGCAGCACGGCCTGGCGATGGGGACCCTGCTGAATCAGCAGCGCCAGATAGCGCCCCGTCCAACTCAGGGATGGGGCGCTGTGGGGTTGATGGTCGCGCAGATGGGGCAGGGGCAGCACCTGGCCGCTGCGGCGATCCTGCAGCAGCACGGTGCTGCGGCCGCCCCGCTCCACCAGCGAGGCCAGCAGGCGACCATCGCCGCTGAGGGCCGGTTGTTCACGGTTTTCCGCGCCCAGGGCCCCTGGCGGTGCTGGCTGCCTGCGCAGCCCCAGCGGTCCGCAGCCCACCAGCAGCAGAACCAGGGCCACCGCCAGCCGGTAGCCGTTGGGGGTCAGTCGTCGAAGCGCGAGCTGTTGTCGCGCGGGCCAGGGCCGTTGGGACGGCTGGAGGGCGGGATCGGACGGAAGTCCGCATCGCTGACCTCGCGATCACCGGCTGCAGAAGCAGCCGGGCGTTGGCTGCCGGAACGCTGCTGATAGGGCGCTCCCTGAGGAACACCAGGGGTCGCCCCAGGCGCTGCGGTGGTTGTTCCGCCGCTGGCCGCACCGGCAGGGCGGCGGCTGGAGCGGGGCAGGTCGTCGGCGGTGGAGCCGGGACGGCTGCCGCGTCGCGGCTGCTCATCACGGGCCTGGCGGCGGGCACCGAAGTCGGCGGCGGGGGCAGCACCGCTGCCGGCGCGATAGCGGCTGGAGCCTGTGGACGAGGGACCAGGACGATCACCGGCTGCATCCCAGGCGTCGGCGGCGGCGGCACCGGAGCGCTCGCCGCGGGATGCGGCCCGCTCGGGTATGGCGGCCCGGGGGGCGGGGCGGCGCGGCCGGTAGAAATCCTCCTCGTCCTCGCGATCGCCGTAGCCGTCATCGCGGGAGCGGATGCGTCGGCGCAGCGGCTGCGGTTCATCGAAGCGATCGACCCCTTCTCCCCAGTCGCGACCGCCACCCATGCGCGGCCGTGGCGCCGGTTCGTCGTCGTCGAAGAAGGAGGAGCGGCGGGCCTGTTCGGTGGTCACGCCGCGCAGGCGAACGCTCTCGTAGGCGAAGAACACCGTGGTGCCGGCCAGCAGGAACTGGCCGAACTGCAGGATCGGGTCGAGACGCCAGCCCTGAAAAAAGAGGATGCCGCCGCAGAGGAGACCCACGGCGGCGAAGAAAACGTCGTAGTCGCGGGCCAGCGCCGGCTTGAAGCTCCGCATGAAGTAGAGGAGCGCTCCGCCGACAGCCAGCACGATGCCGACGATGCTGGCCCAGTTCAGGCTGGCGTTGACCACGGATCAGGAACCCTGGGCCCCCACTGTAGGGACCCCGTGGAAGGACTCAGAGCTTGCGGTCGACGCGGTCGTTCTGGCTGATGAAGAACAGGGCCACGCTGATGGGGATCACCACGATCACGGCGCCCCAGAGGATGCTGCTCAGGAAATTGGACAGGGAGGAGGTCATGGCACGGCCGAATCCGGGCGCGATCCTAGGCAGCGATGGCGACTTCCTACGATCGGATCGCTGCTGCTTAGAGCTTTGTGACGGGACCCGCAGTCGGCGACACCCTGGCTGTCGCCGCACCTGATGCGCTGCCGGATCTCCTGCGCCAGGTGCTGCCGGCCGCGCATCTGCTGCTGGGCCTGTTGTTGGCGGCCTGGACGCTGCTGTTCCTGTTCCGGATCGTGCTCACCTGGTATCCGCAGGTGGATCTGAGCAAGGGTGCCATGCGGCTGGTGGCGATCCCCACCGAACCGCTGCTGGCGCCGACCCGCCGGCTGGTGGCCCCGATCGGCGGCGTTGATGTGACTCCCGTGATCTGGGTGGGTCTGATCAGCCTGGTGCGCGAGATCCTGGTGGGTCAGCAGGGACTGGTCACTCAGATGATGCTCCACGCCAGTGTTCTGCCCGCCTGAACTGGCGGCCTGAACGCTTCGGCCCCGCTCCCTTGCTTCAGGCTTGGCCCAGTGCTTCAGGCCTGGGGCAGCATCTCCTGCTCAACGAACTTGGTGTGCACGTCACCGGCCTGGAACTCGGGCCGGTCGAGCAGCTGCAGGTGGAAGTCGATGGTGGTGGGAATGCCGGTGACGGCGCACTCCGAGAGGGCGCGGCGGAGGCGCTTGAGGGCGTGGTCGCGGTCGGTGCCCCAGACGATCAGCTTGCCGATCAGGGAGTCGTAGAAGGGCGGGATCTCATAGCCGGTGTAGACGTGGCTGTCGAAGCGCACGCCGGGGCCGCCCGGGGGCAGCCAGCCGGTGATCTTGCCGGGGGCCGGCCGGAAGTTCTGTCGCGGGTCCTCGGCGTTGATCCGTACCTCGATGGCGTGGCCGGTGAGCTTGATCTCGTCCTGGCGCAGGGAGATGGGCTCGCCGCCGGCGATGCGCAGCTGCTCAGCGATCAGGTCGACGCCCGTCACCATCTCCGTGACCGGATGCTCCACCTGGATACGGGTGTTCATCTCCATGAAGTAGAAGCTGCCGCTGCGATCCACCAGGAACTCCACGGTGCCCGCACCCTCGTAGCCGATGGTCCGGGCGGCGGCCACGGCGGCGTTGCCCATCTGGCGGCGCAGGTCGGCGTTGATCGCCACGCTCGGGGCCTCCTCCAGCAGCTTCTGGTGGCGGCGCTGGATCGAGCAGTCGCGCTCACCCACGTGCACCACGTTGCCGTGCCGGTCGGCCAGCACCTGCACCTCCACGTGCCTGGGCCGGTCGATGAATTTCTCCATGTACAGGCCTGGATTGCCGAAGGCGGCCTCCGCCTCGCCCTGGGCCGCCTTGAACAGGTTGTCGAGCTGATCGGCCGAGGGCACCAGGCGCATGCCACGACCACCACCGCCAGCGGTGGCCTTGATCATCACCGGGTAGCCCATCTCGGCAGCCAGGGCGCGGGCCTGGTCCACGCTCTCCAGCAGGCCCTCGCTTCCGGGGATCGTCGGCACGCCGACGCTCTGCATCGTGGCCTTGGCCGTGGATTTGTCGCCCATCGAGCGGATCGACTCCGGCGAGGGGCCCACGAAGGTGATGCCGTGGGCGGCGCAGATCTCGGCGAATTTGTCGTTCTCCGCCAGGAAGCCGTAGCCCGGGTGGATCGCGTCGGCACCACGGGAGGTGGCGGCCGCCAGGATGTTGGGGATATTCAGATAGCTCTTGGAGCTGGGCGCATCGCCGATGCACACGGCCTCATCGGCCAGCTGCACGTGGAGGGCGTTGCGATCCACCGTGCTGTAGACGGCCACGGTGGGGATGCCGAGCTCGCGGCAGCTGCGCAGGATGCGGAGCGCGATCTCGCCGCGGTTGGCGATCAGCAGTTTGCCGATGGGCATCCAGTGGCAGTCCGGCGAATCCGGCAGGGCAGGCCGGTGGGACTGTATCAGCGCTGATCAGGCCCCCCCGCCTGCCTGGTGGCCGGGCGATCGGTATATTGCTCAACGAAGCGACCCGCTTCACCCCTCACGCCCCCGCTCCGGCGGCGGTGACGCCGATTTCGATCGGCTTCTAGCTCCGGCCACTGCATCGTTCTGCCGACCTCGTCTGCAACCGATCAGCAAGGCTCTCAACCACGCGGATGTGGTGGAATTGGTAGACACGCACGTTTGAGGGGCGTGTGACTTCGGTCTTGCGAGTTCAAGTCTCGCCATCCGCATTGACTCCGGACGTCATCCAGTTCTTGCTGGCAACTTCCGACCCGCTGCCGAACAGCTCAGCAAGGCCCCGTGACGCAGCTGCAGCCTGAACCGGGAATCCCTGTACGGGACATGGCTCCACAAGACATTTCTGCTCAGGAATCCAGGCCTGTAGCTCCTGAGCAGGCAACCCCTGAGCAGGCAACCCTCGAGCAGGCAACC
>Ga0129333_10007530_pt1 | contig 10269 bp, 8 predicted proteins | sample CPB6_08_DNA_FD_94474 | JGI IMG/M metagenome (GOLD analysis project Ga0129333, IMG submission 94474) | Freshwater to marine salinity gradient microbial communities from Chesapeake Bay, USA - CPBay_Sum_0.6_0.8_DNA | ecosystem: Environmental > Aquatic > Marine > Coastal | place: USA: Chesapeake Bay...
ATACAGGTCAAGTAACTCTGAATGTCGTCGGCCCGCGCGTTTACATTGCAGCGGCGCTGCCGGTTGATGCATTCTCGACGAGCAACACCGAAGAAATCGGCAGACAGTTCACCCGATCGATGCATATATCGGTCCGAGGCCGCGTGGCTCCCTTACGGGGTGTGATCGTGACCGTCGATGAAGCGGGGCACGATGCTGGCGAAGCGCATGCCTTGCTCGTACTCGGCGTTGCGATTTTCGACATACAGCCGATGCCTCTGCGATTGTTCGTTACACCAGAATTGCTGGCGAAGGCCGGCAAGCTAGTGGTCATCGCGAGTCGCAACGTCGACGGTCATCCGCGCGAGTTCGGACGGAGGGTTTTGACGGCGACGACGACCGATGTGACTTTCGAGTCGCCGGCATTAGTCCGCTGAGAGAGCGTCGGTCGACCTACACCGCAATGCCCGTTGCCATCGCAAGGCTGATGGCATCAAAAAGTTATTTTTATGTCGGGCGCGATAGAAGCATCGAGATATTTCTGGACGGGCTTGTAGGAAATCACGAGGAGCTTTTTAGTTTCTGGCGGAAATGACATGGTAACGCTAGAGACGGGTTCGTCTGCGATAGCATCTACGCTTAACTCCGACTCTAGCGAGTGAAGATGCTCGTCGCTACCGACGATATTATCGATCGCTCTTCGTCGAATTTCCGCTCGTAATATGTTTTTCGGCTGCCACTGCCACGCAAAGAGCTTTAGCTTTTTCGAGTTTTGATCGGTCAGCGATACGTTCGATATGAATCTCGATCTCGCGCGATCTACGGCTTCATCGAATTTTGCATCATCCATCGCCGCCATCGATAAGACGAACTCTATTATCGAAACATTGGGCGCGAGAATTCGGCCGAGTAGCGAAACTTCATCTATGCGAAACGTCAGCGCCAGATGTGACGGCTCCCGCATCACGATCGTGAGTCGATCCGTTTCGATTTCGTGAGCCGTGCAAGGCGAAGAGACCCCGAGCACGGCTATCAAGCCTAGGGCGATTTCAACGGCAATACGTGATCGCCGGCTGCGTCGATTTTCCATTGGAGTCCGAGAAGGTGAAGTTCCAACAAGCACTCTTATTCGAGTTGTTACCAGCTGCGAGAGCCGTCGTCAGCGCGCTGCCGGTCAGTTGTTTATATCGGATCTTGTATGTACCCGGCGGATTGTTATAGCTGTCCGAGCCCGTCTCGTTGGTAGTGAAACTCACCGCGGACGAAAACTGCAGTACTTGGTATCCATCTGCGGGGTCTACGACCAGAGACATGTTAGATACTTTGAACGGCTGTACCGGTGGTTGCCTTATCGGAGAAAATTTGCTGCCTTGATTGGCAAGATCGGGGCTCGGTGTGCCCCGGAAACAGGCAAGTACGTACGGCGAGGTATCGGTTACATGATAGCTGTAGCCTTGCGGTCCATTCGCTACCGCAGAGGTGTTTCCTCCGCAGACGGCATCGCGAGTCGCCACTTGCCCGTTTGCGTCGTTATATCCGTAGATTGCAAAACCATCGAGCGCCCATCCTATCGGATGAGTATCCCAGTAATTTCCCGTCCGGCCCTGCATCAAACATACGGGCGCAGCGTGATAGTGGTAGTCATCGGCGCGGCCGGCATGTCCATTACAGACGTCGAGTTCGCCTAACACTTTAACGTCGCCGTTTTGGCAACCTCCTTGCTTGCACGGATTGAATATCAGCACTCCGTTTACGGCGACGCCTATCGGCCCGTCGGTCGCGGAGGTGGTCACTGCGGCAATTGCCGGGCTAAGCGGGATCTTCCATCCATTGGCGCCTAGAAAGTTTTGTCCTAACGGAACTTGCAGGTTCGAAGCTGTTATCCCATTCATCATCGCGTGCGTGGGTAAGCTGTTGGAGCTCACATAGGCATAGTTGGCGTCGCAAGAGACGCTGGCGTTACCCGTCGTCGATCCAGCGAGCGAACCTCTGACGAGACCGCAAGCCGTTGAGGATCCTGGCGCATTGGTCGGGCGCGTATAGGTTAGGTTGAGAACAGCCGTTCCGAGCGTAATTCCCGCCATGGCGGTACTCAGCGTCGATCCACTCGCCGCTCCGGATGCCGGCAAGTTTGGTGCAGACGAAAGGGCGTAAAGCGTGAAGGTGTAGGTTTTGGCGCCGGGCCCTTGGGAACATGGTGGTTGATATCCGATGAATGGCCCATCAGAACCGACGCCGGGTGTGCCAAGTCCGAAGCTGTCCTTACCCAGCGAGCGCACCGCTGCTGGGATATCGTGTAGTACCCAATTCCACTTGGTGGTCCCGTCGCCGGGAAGCGTAGTCATCAGCAGAGCGAATTGCTGAGTTCCTGCAGGGGGATTTACCCAACTCAAAGCCGGGGATGATCCTGGCCCGTCACAGGTGTACTCGGCGGGCATCGCACCGCCCTCAGTACCAACGGTGCTCGACAACGTGAAGCCTGCGGCCAGTCCTGACGAAGGCGTAACGCTCACCGACCCTGATGAGATCCCGGTACCCGCTGAATTCGTCGCGGTCACCGAGCACGAGTAGGCGATTCCGTTGCTCAGTCCAGTTACGGTGATCGGACTCGAAGGCCCGGAGCCACTGCGACTGATTCCACCGCCAGCGCAGGTGACGGTATAGATCGTGATTGTCGCTCCGCCGTTCGATGCAGGTGCTGAAAACGATAACGTTGCAACGCCGTTACCTGCCGCACCGGATACGCCTGTCGGCGCACCCGGCGCGGTGATGACAGGCGACGATGGCGTCGCGGGCGTGGACTGACTGCCGCCGGATCCGCCTCCGCCGCATGCCCCAAGGATGCAAGTGGTTAGCAGCGCCAATACGACGGTGCGATACAGATGCGAGTGCATACGTGTAGAGCTTAACTCCCTTACGGCACGAGAACTTTGGACCTCTGCAGACTTAACAAAACTTTTTAATTTTCCTGCTGAGCGTATTGGTCGCTGCACATACACTCGTGCAGATGTATCGGCATCACAATCACGCGTCCGATCGTGCCGCTTTCCATTTGGATTATTTTTTCTCAAGGGCATCGGTACGCTTTCTCGGCTTACTCACTCTCTCGACGGCGATTGTGCTACCCGGCTGTGGCGGCGGCGGCTCAACGGCAACGCCAGCCACCCAGGTACCCACCGTAAACGCCACACCCAACGCGCCCTCGATTTCGGCTGTACAGGTTGGCGACGGAATAGCGACGTTTACCGTTTCAACAGGCGCTAACGGCGTCACCACTTATACCGTCAGCTGTACTGCGGGAAGCGCGACAAGATCCGCTTCCGGGTCTACACAATCAGTTCGGGTCACCGGCCTCTCCAACGGGCTGACCTATTCGTGCTCGGCTACGGTAACCAACTCCGCCGGAACGAGTAGCGCCTCCGCCGCAGTCAACGTAACGCCCGTGGGCGTGATGTCGGCAGCATTTCGCGGTGATGTGATACTGGGATCGCCCACTAACGAGTCGATAAAAGTGAATGTCTACGCGCCGAGCCAATCGGGAACGGTAGTCATCGCCTACGGCACCCTAGCTGGACAGTTAGACAAGCAAACGTCGTCCGCGACGCTTCAAGCTGGCATACCTCACGAATTCACGCTGAAGGGTCTCGCGCCAAACACCCGCTACTTTTATCGCCTGCAGTTCACCTCCGCTGACGGCAGCTCTTCAGGATCGACTGACGAGGCGTCATTCATTACCGCGCGAACACCGGGCAGTTCTTATGTTTTCGCTATTCAGGGCGATTCACATCCAGAGCGAGAACGCACTACCTTTAATGCTGACCTTTATCGCAGAACACTCACGACAGCTGCCGCCGATCAGCCTGATTTTTATATCTTGATGGGTGACGATTTCAGTATCGACCAGTACGAACCGGCCAATATTTCTCAGTCTCTCGTGGAGTCGAGATATGCGCTTCAACGACCATATCTCGGAATAATAGGCAAACGCGCGCCGTTGTTTCTTGTCAACGGCAATCACGAGCAAGCTGCGCGGTATCTACTCGACGGAACGCCGAATAACCCCGCCGTGTGGGCCCAGAATTCACGAAATTCGATGTACTCGCAACCTGCGCCAGACGGTTTCTATGGCGGAAACTCCGAGTCAGTCACTCACATAGGTCTATTAAGAAACTATTTCTCATGGACTTGGGGCGACGCGCTGTTCGTCGTGATCGACCCTTATTGGTCATCGCCGGTCGCGGTCGATAATATCTTTGGTGGCGGGGCACGGCGCGGGACGCTTTGGGATATCACTCATGGCGATACGCAATATCTTTGGTTGAAGAATACTCTCGAAAGAAGCGACGCAAAATATAAGTTTGTATTTGCGCATCACGTGATGGGTACGGGCCGCGGCGGCATCGAGCTTGCCGGTCTATACGAATGGGGCGGAAAAAATCCGAATGGCTCGAGCGATTTTTCGACACGTAGACCGACATGGAGCAACCCGATCCACCAACTCATGGTTGCCAATAAGGTAAAAATTTTTTTTCAAGGACATGATCATATTTGGGTACGGCAGCAACTCGATGGTGTGATTTATCAAACGCTGCCACAGCCGGCGGATCCAAATTACGCCTTCGATAATGAGGACGCCTATAAGAGCGGCGATAAGCTGCCAAACTCCGGCTACGCCCGCGTTACGGTATCTCCCGCCGAAGTGCGGGTCGAGTATGTGCGGTTGTATCTACCGGCTGACGAGGGCCCCGGAAAAACCTCCGGGACTGTCGCATTCAGTTATACGGTAAAGCCATAAAGCTATCGAAATACTGCTCATCGGGATATTTCTATGTCGGGGTCATTGATTCGTATTGGCTTGCTTAGCGGGTGTCTGCTTTTTGCGTCATGCGGCGGCGGTGGGGGCGGAGGCAATACGAACGCCACGGGCTCCTCTTCGGCACCCTCGGCGACTGTACCTGGAGCACCAACCGGGCTCGTCGGGACCGTTGGGGATGGGACCGCGACATTGAGCTTCGTTGCCCCATCCTCAGACGGTGGCGCAGCAATTTCCGGATACACCGGAACCTGCGCTGCGGGATCCTCAAGCCGCTCCGCGACCGGCGCTGCAAGTCCAATAACGATCAACGGACTCTCGAACGGCACTTCTTATACCTGCTCGGTCGTTGCCTCTAATCGTGTTGGATCGGGAACCTCTTCGGCCTCGGTTACCGTCACGCCTCTTGGCGCTTCCGCATCGGGCGATTTTCCCGGGAATATCGTACTCGGAGCGCCAACGTCCAACTCCATCCGGCTCAAACTCTACTCCGCAGAGCAATCCGGCTCGGTGATCGTCAGTTACCGCGCCGAGGGCGACAACAGTGATAGACAAACAGCACAGTTATCGCTGACGAGAGGTGTCGTCTTGGACGTCGAGTTGAGCGGACTCAAAGCGGGCGCTGCGTATCGGTATCGCGTGCTTCTCAAGCCGACTGTCGGCGCGGAGATACAGAGTCGTGAGTTTCGCTTCCAGACGGCTCGAGCCCCTGGCATCACTTTCAGCTTCACGATTCAAGCCGATTCACACCTAGACGAAAATTCGGACTTGGACATCTATAAAAAGACGTTAGCGAACATCCTCGCGGATCAAGGTGATTTTCACATTGATCTTGGTGATACTTTCATGACGGAGAAGCACTCTGAACCCCTAAGCGCCGTGGTTTCACAGCCTACAAGCAAGGCGACTCTCGATGCACGATATGTCTATGAAAGGGGAAACTTCGGATTGTTTTCGCATTCAATTCCCTTGTTTCTAGTCAACGGCAACCACGATGCAGAACTCGGCTGGCTTGCTGATGGGACTCAGCAGAACATCGCAGTGTGGGCATCCAAGGCGCGGCTTGAGTACTTCCCAATTCCGCAGCCCGGAAACTTTTATAGCGGAGATTCTTTTGTTGATCCTAACGCTGGAAATAGAGTGGCGTGGTATTCCTGGGCTTGGGGAGATGCGCAGATAATCGTTCTCGATCCGTTCTGGAATACCAAACAAAGAGCGAATTCCGATCCGTGGAACTTCACGCTCGGCGAGAAGCAGTATCAGTGGCTTACCGAGACTCTCGCCTCAAGCACCGCGAAATTTAAAATTATTTTTATACACAATCTCGTCGGTGGCCTAGACGGTGCGATGCGCGGCGGCGTAGAGGCCGCCCCATATTACGAGTGGGGCGGAAAAAATCTTGATGGGACAAGCGGCTTCGCGAGCCGGCGGCCGGGCTGGGCGCTGCCCATCCACGACTTGCTCGTAAAATACAAAGTGGCGGCGGTATTTCATGGCCATGACCATCTGTACGCGAAGCAAGAACTCGATGGGATCGTCTATCAGACGGTACCCCAGCCGAGTGCTCGCAACTTCAATAGCGGCGCGACACTCGCCAAGGACTACCATTACGACACGGGGACCATTCTAAGCAGCTCAGGACACTTGCGAATTACGGTCACGCCGCAACTGATGACCGCTCGCTACATCCGATCGTGGCTACCCAAAGACGAGAATGCTTCCCGGAGAAACGGCCAGGTCGAGCATGAGTGGTCCGTTTCACGTCCTTAGCGGCACGAGGGCAAATAGCGGGGATATCGGTCGCTCACGATTTCCGATCTGCGATATGCCAGAGCACGCCGCTGGGGTCCGAAATGAACATCACCCGTAGCCCCCAAGCCTGCAGTTCCGGAGCTTTGCGCATAACGCCGGGGTAGCGCTCGAGAAACTCTGCTCGATTGATCTTCTCCCACCAGGGAGCTACATCGTCGCAGAGCAACTGCATCATGAAGTTCCCGGCGTATTCCGCGACATAATAATTTTGCAGCAGAAATCGATATCCGCCGATTTGAAACTCTGCGACGTCGACGCCGGCGAAATTCTCTTCGAATCCCAAATCTTTGTAAAAGCTCCGCGACAGTGCGAAGTCTTTGGCGGGCACGAAAGTTTTCAGATCATGAATCATTTTCGTGACTTCCGGTCGTTCGAGCAGCATCTGTCGGCGCATTGGCAACGACGACGTGATCGGTAAAGACCGTCGTCGTCACACACCGCCGAGGAAATCCTGCTTGCCGACGTCGACACCGGCATGACGGAGTAGTGCGTACGTCGTGGTGACATGGAAGTAGAAATTCGGCAGTGCCCAACGCTGGATGAAGGGCAGGCCGTCCATCTCGAGCGTGCGGGTGCGCAGAGGGACGACGACGTGCCGTTTTTCGGCGCCTTCGAGCTCGGCTGCGCTCACTCCCTTCATCCAGTCGATGGTCTTGCGGACCCGGCCGATGAGTTCTTCGAGAGTCTGCTCCTCATCCGGAAATTTGGGTGGCTCGAGACCTGCAAGACGAGCCGTACTGTTCTTTGCAAAATCCGTCGACAGCTGCACCTGACGACGCAGCGGGAACATATCCGGAGTGAGTCGTAGACCCTCGAGGACCCCTGCTTCCAACTTCTTGGTCTCCGCAAAAGCTTTTGCTTTTTGCAGGATGCTCGCAAGGTTTTCGAGCATGGGAATGAAGAGTTCGGCGGTGCAGGCGTGGACGCTGAGCGACATGACATTTCTCCGGTGATGGGCCATACGATAGGACGCAAGATGCCCATGGTAACCGCCAGGCTCGGTTCCGACCCTGCAGATACCTTCGCCGTCAGATAGGGGCAACTCCGACCGTCCGCGATCACTCGACCGTTGCTGCGACACGGAAGCCCAACACAACCAGCCGAGTGCCGGGCACGGGGTCACCGCCGCGGGTGGTCACCCGAGTGTACCAATCGGCCGAACTGTAACCGGAACTGCGCAGGACACGCCGGTTGCAATCAGCCGGCGCCCCTTCGAGCGCGGACCCGTCGCGTGGCGTTGCCGTCAAGTCCTCGGCCCGGCAGTCCTGCACCCATTCCCACACGTTTCCGACCATGTCGTACAACCCGAAGGCATTGGCCGGAAACGCTTTCACCGGTGAAGTGAACGCATATCCGTCATCGCAGGCGATGGCGCCGTATTCGGAGATCACCTTCAGGTAGTTCGTATCCCCGACGTTCGCGTACTTGCAAGACTCTTCGACAGGACCGCGCCACGGTCGCCGGCCATCGGTTCCGGCGCGCGCTGCGTACTCGAACTGCGCTTCACTGGGCAACGTATAGCGTCGCCGACCACCAGCCTTAGCATTGAGCCAAGCGACGTACGCCTGAGCGTCCTCAAATCCGATGCAGACCACCGGGTGATCATCCGCCTGTTTCTCGCCATTCGGCCAAAGCGGATCCCGCCACGAAACCCGAGTGGGATCGGCGAGGCGCTTTTCCCAGATCGAACGACAGCGACCATCTTGGACATAGCCGGTTTCGGCTACGAAAGCCGCAAACTGCGCGCGCGTGATTTCGGATGCGGCGAGTGCGAATCGTTTGGCGATGGTCACTTCAATCGGCGGGCCACCCCAGCCGAACTTGCGGTCGAGGCTCTCGCTCTCTGGCGCGCCCATCGTGAAACGGCCCGGCGGAATGATCACCATGTCGGGGCATTCGGCGCAGTCCTTGAAGGACTGCGGCCCCTGCCCTTCCGCCGTCGCGGCTATCGGCATGAGTGTGACGGCTAAGATCATCGCGATCATGGCACGCCCCGGTCGTCGTTGATTAACGTGCGCGCGAACGCAGGGGTTGTCGGATTTTAAAGTCATGTAGTTATCGACACTCCAAAACGAACACCTGTGACGGTTGTGCGAATAATGTCCAAGCGCCTTGCTGCCAGTCGGTGGATGGCATAGTGAAATCGTCACCGGTCCAAATGTTTTTCCATGGTCGGTTTGCCAGTGGTCGCAAGACCGTTGGCAGATGAATTTTTCCTTGCGCTTCGTGATCAGCCAGGTTGACGATGCAAAGCACGACTCTATCGGCCATGCGCCAGGTCCACGCAATCAGACAGTCCGAGCTCCAATTATCGTCCCATGCTCGCGATACCTCGAGCCGCTCCCAGCCGCCTACTTTGAAGATAGGATCACGCAGCAACGTCAGCAGTTTCGCGTACAGAGCTTGCGTACCCGGATTTTCGGCTTCATCCGGAGCGCGAACTAAGTGTGGCGATATTCGCTTGAGACGCCCCTGTGCCTGCCCCTCGTGAAAAAACCGCAGACCGGGAGAGAGAAAGGTCAGCGCCGCAGCGGGAATGTGGCGCCCGAGTGCGAATGTATCGGCTGCGCGCGGCTCGTCATGATTTTCGAGAAACCGTGCAAGTCGACTTTGATACCCGATATCGGCGCGTAAATGTCCCTGCACACCGGCGAAGTCGCGGTCACGCAAGCGATCGTACAAACGTTTGTCATAACAATAATCGAAGCCCGCCGTATGCAACTCGCCTTCCATATCCCAGTACACCTCGGCCATGAACACGAAGTCGGCATTTTTCGCTTTCACAGCACGGATCGTAGGCGACCAAAAATCACTGATCGTGCGCCCCCAAGTGCGCTCGAAGACCGAGGGCGTGATCAACATCGCCATATCGCAACGCACACCGTCGCATTGCGAGGCGATGCTCATGACCTCGGCGCGCATCTGCGCTTGCAAAGCCGCGTTCGAGTAATCGAGTTGGACCGTATCGGGCCAGCCTGCGAAATACGGATCTCGTCCGTACGCAAAGATTGCTTCGTCCGCACCGTGGGAAAAATAATTGTGGGGCTCGTCGCGTAACCGCTGCGGCGTGCCGCGAATGAAGTATTCGGGATGTGTTTCGAGCCACGGGTGATCCAAGCCCATATGGTTCGGTACGAAGTCGAGCATCATGCGAATACCGCGATCGGCTAGACGGCGACGCAGGTCCACCAGCGCCTTCGGACCACCCAACTCATCTGCGACACGATATTCGCGAATCGCAAATCCGGAACCCGCGATATCGTCGGTATGCAAATCGGGCAACGTATGCCGAAACTCCGCCAGCCACTCGTCATTTGAACGCGAGATCTGGCGAGACTTCTCGCCAGTGCTCCAAACGCTCAATAGCCATAAGATCTCGATGCCGGAATTCGCGTATCGATCGAGCAGGGAATCGGGCAGGTCGGCGAGCGTTGCTTTACGACCGAGCTCCCGAGTCCGCTCCGTAAGATAGACACGAGTGTTCAACTGATGAAGGACCGGGTGATGAGACATGAGTACGCTCCGAGGCTGTGGGCGATCTGCAGTGTAGGCCCGCCTATCGTGGCGGCGTAGCCTAGGGCGAGTAATTTGCCGTGGGGCGATATTACCGTTGCTGCGGGTGCGCCGGCTCCGGTGAGCCCTCCAGCTCCGTGATTTCGCCTCGG
>Ga0129333_10007531_pt1 | contig 10268 bp, 21 predicted proteins | sample CPB6_08_DNA_FD_94474 | JGI IMG/M metagenome (GOLD analysis project Ga0129333, IMG submission 94474) | Freshwater to marine salinity gradient microbial communities from Chesapeake Bay, USA - CPBay_Sum_0.6_0.8_DNA | ecosystem: Environmental > Aquatic > Marine > Coastal | place: USA: Chesapeake...
GAAAATGCCAAAGAGAATTAAAAGACTATCCCAACAACAATGCTTATATTTTAAGGGTTACTTTCAATAAAAAAATAGGACTTTATAAATAAAATGATAAAATAATTACAAAAAAGTTATTTAATTAAATATTTTGATTATATTTGTATATACAAAAACGAAAAGCAAATGAATTTGGAAGAAGTACAAAGCTATTTTAAAGAGCAAATATCAAAAGGTAATTACGATGTTGTTAGAATAACAGGCAAAGTATTTACAAGATGGATATCTTTAAAAATAAATGATCGACCTTTTGTAATTAAAATAAATGAATCGGATGTGATACAGGAGGGAGATATTTTTGAGAATTATATCCAGTTAGGTGAATTTAGTAAACAACAAAAACAAATAATATATGAAAGATACAGAGACGAAATCGAAAGGTATTAACATGCGCCTTTCAGAGCAATCAAATGAAGAAATCAAACGCTTTAAAAAGATTGCCAACTACATCAAAGGCTATAATGAACGTAAGCCTTTTTACACAAACAAAATGATTGAGTTATTTGCTCAGTTAAGTGATGAGCAAATTATAGAACTATTAAAAAACAAATAAAATGATTTACGGAAAATTAGCAAAAGCAAAAAAAGAAATGGGGAAAGTTTTTAAGAATAGCAAGAATCCTCATTTTAAATCTAATTACGCTGATATTAACGCGCTTTTAGATACGGTTGAACCAATCTTATTAGAAAATGGTTTACTACTCTTACAACCTATTTTAAACGGCAAAGTAATCACTCAGATAATAGATGTTGAAACAGGTGAAAAGATTGAAAGTATAATTGAACTTGACGGTACAATGAACGCGCAGCAACGTGGATCACAAATTACATACTATCGTAGATACACTTTACAAAGCATTTTGAGTTTGTCAACTACAGACGACGACGGTAATTTAGCGAGTCAACCGCAAAAGCCGTTAATGAGTGATGCGCAATATGAAAAGTTTATTGAACGTTTACAATTAGATCCAAAGGTATTAGATAAGGCAAAACAACAATTTGTATTCACACCTCAACAAGAGATTGAGATAAAAGAGATAATAGGATGAGCAGAGCATATGATTTCTATAGAACACCTTCACAAGAAGAAATAGAAGAGCAGGAACGCTTGGAATACCTTCAATGGTATAATGAACAAAAAGAAAGTAATAATAAAAAACAAAATAAAATGAAAGCAGAAGAAAAAGCAAAAGAGTTGGTTGATAAATATTGGAAAATAGACACTAACAATGATTATTGGAGTGTAAGCCTTCAATTAGGAAAAAGAATGGCAGATATAGCAGTAGATGAAATATTACAGTTAAATGTTGATGTAGACTACTGGAAGCAAGTTAAATTAGAAATAACAAAATATCTTATATAATTATGAAAGCAATTGATAAAGCTGAGGAACTAATAGAAATATTCTCAAATGATAATACAAGAGATAGCGAACGTAAAGCAATTGAACACGCTATTTATCATGTGGAAGAAGTTATAGTGATAGCATATGATCAAGCCACAAAGAAATATTATACAGAAGTGTTGAATCATTTAAAAGAAATAAAATGAAAATAATAATAACAATAGTGGGGTGGTTGTTGACTACCTCGCTAACCTTTAATGCGACATGGTATGGTGAGGAATTCAATGACCAAGTGACATTCTCAGGTGAGAAATTTAACTGTAATAAATTAACGTGTGCATCTAACTACTTTCCTATTGGTACGAAGCTCAAGATCACCAATAAAGAGAATAAAAAGAGTGTGATTGTTAAAGTAAATGACAGAGGTGGCATGGGAGAATATACGATTGATTTATCGAAAGAAGCATTTAAACGAATCGCAGACCTTAAAACAGGAGTAATTGAAATCAAAGTAAAGAAACTATGACATATACGAGAAGTAATTACACCTTAATCCTAACGTGGAATCCTTGCGAAATTTTTGAAATATTAGGAGTAGATGAATTACACGGTTTAAACGTACATGAATGCAAGCTGCACGTTAATAATAAAAATCAAGCCTACATTGCTGGCTGGTGTAATTACTATCCAAAAGAATCCTACAAACAAGGTGATGAAATGTTTTTATATATCAATTTATCAAGATGTACAGATGATGTAAACACAACAGCTTTAGTATTCCATGAGGTATTACACAGAGCCTTTGAGATGGATAACAACATGGATGAGGAGGAATTTATAACTTGGTGTGAAAACGAAACAAAAGAACTTGTAACTATAATTAAATCTATTATATCCTTGGTAGCCTTGGATAAATTAATTTAGTAGAAAGTAATTAAAAAGTAATTTATAAAGATATATTGATTATATTTGTTGAAACAAAAAGCAAAGCAAAATGAAAGCGGAATTATTAGAAACCTTTGGTAATGACTTAATGGTGGTGAATGCAGCCAGAGTTAGCTACGGAAAGAAGAAAGAAGTATTTGATTTAAATGACGAGAAACTAATCAAATATTTAGTAAGTCATAAACACACTTCAGTGTTTAGACATCCACAACTTCAGTTTAGAATTGAATGCCCAATTTACGTGGAAAGACAATTATTTAAACATCAAGTTGGAATGAGTGCTAATAGTATCTCTGGTCGTTATGTCGATTTCTCTGATACTTATACTAAGATTGAAACGTGGCGTAAACAATCAAAAGATAGTAAGCAGGGAAGTGATGGTTCTTTGTGTTTGGTAAGTCAAGAAATTTGTAACATAATACAAGACGAAACAATACAATTTTGTAAGGATCAATATGACATACTAATTAAATTAGGTGTATCAAAAGAACAAGCGAGAAGCGTATTACCATTGAATTTAAACACACAATTTATTTGGACAGGTAGTCTACTATCATTTATACATTTATTTAAGCTTAGACTTAAGAATGATGCCCAGCAAGAAACAAGGGAAGTCGTTGAATTGATGTTACAACAAGTTAAAGATAACGGAAGTTTTAAACAATCGTTAAAAGCATTTGAATTATGATAACAGATTTTGTAATATATGCTTGTGATGAGTACCCAAATTGTAAACATTTATACACAATTTCACAACCTATTTACCCTATTGGTATTATAGAATATGATGAAATTGAGTATCAAATACAATCTATTTCTACTCATTTAGAAGAATCAAAAGTAATAGTATGGTTAAGAGAAATTAAATAATGAATAAAATAAAATGAAAGCAAAAAGTAAAAAAGAATTAACACCAATACAAATAGACACATTAAATACAATATTTCAAACGTGTTTATTAATGCAAGTTTCATTACACAATTTAGAAAGTGTAAGTGATAGTGTAATATTTGTTAGAGAAAACAAACGACAACTGAATAAAACTTTGAAATGGTTAGAAAGTATAGTTGAAACTTTAACCGCTCAATTAGATATCTTTGAATCTGAAGAATATGTAAAAATAGTTGCAGAAGTTGAAAAGCTTAGTAAATCCATTAAATTACAAATATGATAGTAGAAAATGATTATTACGAAAACGTAACTCGAAAGCAGTTAGTAAAGGTAACAAAAAGCGAAAGCAATACTTTAACCTATAAAGTAATTTACGCAGATGCTTATAACACAAAAACAGAATTTGTGAACACGAAAGCAAGATTTAATAATTTATATAACAAGGTAAACAACCCAACACAATGGAAGTAAAAGGAACAATTAAAGCAATATTTGCAGAGCAAGTAATTAGCGACAAATTTAGAAAGAGAGAGTTTGTTTTAACGACAAATGACAAATATCCTCAAGATGTATTATTTCAATTAACTCAAGGGAATACAGATCTAATAGATACAATTCGAGTAGGTGAAGAAGTAGAAGTAAAATTCAACCTTAGAGGCAAAGAATACACCAATAGAGAAGGTAAGGTAAGTTATTTTAATTCGTTGGAAGTTTGGCAAGTTTCAGTGCAAACAAGTAATACACAACCAAAAGCTAAAGTAACAGGAATAGTTGCTAACTTTCAAGAGGATGCAATTAATCAAATGTCAAACGAAAGCGATCTACCTTTCTGATGAATAAAACAAAATTAATAAGATGTGGAACATTTCACATTAAAGTGAGTAAGTATCTGAAAAGGTTAAATTTAAGAAAACCAATTGAATATAAAAATGAAACAGACGGGAATTAAAGAGAATGATATATTAGTATGTATATCTGACTATATGGACAATTACAGGCTAATGTTTGAAAAAGGTAAAGAGTACATGGTAAACGCAACCGAGAATTATTTTTTTTTAACGAGTGATTTCTTCAAAGGTTACGAACTAAACGAAACACTACAAAAGTATTTCAAACTAAAAGAAAAAACTGATAGTATAGTTGAAGATGTAATAAACCAATTTCGTAAACGTAGCCAAGTTGGAATTGAAAAGTACGGAACTACTTTAGCGGAGAATAACACAGATGATTTCCTGGAGCATACTAAACAAGAATTAATGGACGCAGTGAACTACATACAGAAGTTGCAAACACAACGAAAAGATAACACACAAGAAAATGTTATAAATTGGGCAAAAGAACGTAATCTAATTAAGTTAGGTAATGCACCAAAACAATTAATCAAACTATCTGAAGAAGTTGGAGAGTTATCAAGTGCTTTTTTGAAAAACGAATTTAACGAAATTAAAGATGCAATAGGTGATATTCAAATTGTGCTTATGATACTTTCTGAACAATTAAGTATAGACTACAACCAATGTTTAAATGATGCCTACAATGTGATCAAAAACCGCAAAGGAAAAACAATTAACGGAACTTTTGTAAAAGATTAAAAATAATTACTAATTTAGCATCGCTTTCGCTTTTGCTTTTTTCCAGTCTGCCCTTGCATTAATTTGTAAGGGTTTTTTATTATATTTGTGATATGAAAGTAAAAGCAATATACCGCCTTATTTACATTGAAAGTGATTTTTATAACGGAGGAATAGAAATAATTTATTATCTTAACTAAAATGAAATACGAAATATTAGCCCTTTTCACGAGTGTTATTTTACACCACGAACTAAACATAGGTTACTACCTTAGAAAGGTCACAGGAACGAGAATAAGCAAGCCAATTAAACCATTAGACTGCTTCCCTTGTTTTACTTTTTGGATTAGTCTACCTTTTGGTTTGATTTTAAACGATCTTTATTTACCTTTAACAACGTTTTTAATAGCTAAATTTTATGATACTATCAGCAAATAGTTTTGAATCTTTTGAAAAGATAAAAGACAAGCAAAACGAATCTAAGTTAACCGATAACGAATTCTTACTTCTTAATGAAGTGTATTCTGAGATAACGAAAAGACCAATTACTAAAGGTTGTAATAACTGTCTACTTTCTGCATGGAAAATAATAGAGAATTGGAAAGTTAGATTTTATGAAGAAACGAAATCTAAATATGCAGTAATAGAACAACCAAAGGTAAAAAGAACACGTAAACCAAAAGCATAAACACAATGGCAAAGCATAAGTATATAGAGACTCCAGAGAAACTTTGGGAACTATTTACAGAGTATAGAACACACGTAAAAAGCAACCCAAGAACTAAGCATGTATTTGTTGGTAAAGATGGTAAAAGCGATTACGAACTGTTAGAAGTGCCTTTAACAATGGAAGGTTTTGAATCTTATGTTTTTGAAAAAGGATTGAATAGCGAACTGAGTCATTATTTTATGAATAAAGATAAAAGATACTCAGATTATGTCGCTATCTGTTCACATATTAGAAATTCAATACGAAAAGATCAGATTGAAGGTGGTATGGTAGGTCAATACAATCCAAGTATTACACAACGTTTAAACGGACTTACAGAGAAACAACAAATAGAACAAACAATCATAGAAAAGTTCGACTTCGATGTCAACGATTAAAGGATATAAACCACACGAAAAGCAGAGACTAATACATCACTCAATCAATAATGAACCGTATAAGTATTACGTTTTGAATATTGGCCGTCAATTTGGTAAAACGATGTTAGGGATTAACCAAATGTTATACTGGGCTATCAATCACAAAGGTTGCAATATTGCATGGGTAACTCCTATCTACAAACAATCAAAGAAAGTATTTGATGAAATGGAAGGTGTAACAGCTCGAAGTGGACTATTTCAATACAATAGGTCAGATTTAACAATAACAGGCTTAGGAAGTAAGATACAGTTTTTTTCTGGTGAACGACCTGATAATATTCGTGGTAATACATTCGACTATCTTATTATCGACGAGTATGCCTTTACACGTGCTGAGTTATGGAGTGAGGTATTAAGTGCAACTGTGTTAGTAAAAGGTAAGAAGGTTATATTTATATCCACTCCAAAAGGTAAGAATCATTTTTATAAGATGAGCTTACAACCGAACTACGATGAACGTTATAAATACTTTCATTATACTTCATTCGACAATCCTATGATTGATCCTAATGACTTAGAAGAAAGGAAAAGGAACCTCCCGAGCCATATATTTGAACAGGAATATTTAGCGAAGTTTATAGACAATGCAAGTGGACTATTTAAGAACGTGGATAGTTGTGTGTTTGAAGGTACAGAAAACAAAGGTAACTTATACGGTGGTTTAGATATTGGGCGCGCAGATGACTATACCGTGCTAACTATTTTGAACTCTAACTATGAAATGATATATGTTAATCGTTGGAGACACTTAGAATGGTCGCGTATAATAGATGAAGTTAGCGAAGTTATAAAGCACTATAATGCTAAGGTAATGGTCGAAGTAAACAACCAAGGTGATGTGTTCTTTGAGATGCTACAGAATCGAATTTATAACTATGTAGAGCCTTATGTAACATCGGTAAAATCTAAACCTATTATGATTGAGGATTTATCGGTATTATTCGAGAACAAAGAAATAAAAGTATTAAACCAAAACTGGCTAATAGACGAACTAAACGCATTCACTTATGTATACAATGAGAAAACAAGGCGTGTTCAATACGGCGCACCTCAAGGAGTTCATGATGACGGCGTAATGTCGTTAGCTTTAGCAGTACAATCAATTAAAAATATAAGTAATGGGTATTTTGAAGTATATTAATATTAAAGCTCCAAAGTCAATGAATGACTTAAGGATTGAACATCTCCAGGCGTTAACGAATCCAAAGTTTACGACAGGTGAATTAGACTTCAATGACATCATAGAGTTTTTAAGCGTTCTTACAAGTGGTACAGTAAACGAATTAAAAAAAGTGAATATATCAGAGCTAAAAGATATTTACGTACACTGTATAGGCTTATTTGAGAACTACAAAGTAACAGAACCTGAAAAAGAAATTGAGGTGTTAGGTCAAAAGTATGAGTTAGTAGACCCTAAAAAAGTTGGTGTAGGTTGGCATATTGATGTATCAAATTCAGATATGCAAGCGAACCCAGCTCGATTAGTAGCTTTGATGTACATCGAAAAGGGTACAAATTACGGAGACTTAGATCAAAATGGGAACATGATCTATTCTAACCAAGAAAGGGAAAAGATATTCAAACAACACATTCCACTACCTATCTACTTGAATGTTGTAAGTTTTTTTTTGCGACAATCAATCGTATTAACAAAGAACTTTACGGAGAGCCAAAAGAGGACGAAACTAAGGCTGATAAGAAATCTAATCGCTATACGTGGGAAAAAGTGATCCACTTTTTGAGTAAGGAATATAACACAAGCTGGGAAGACATAGTAAAATGGAATGTTTATAAATTCAATCATAGGTTAAATTTTATTAACTTTGAAAAACAACAAGAAATAAAGACAATACAACGTGGTAAATGAAGCTGATATAGTAGGACAATTAGATTTTGGTGAAGCTGAAAGTATATTATCTAATACAGCTAATAGCCCTTTGTCACAACTATTATTAGATTTAACGAATGAGTTGATTGTTGATTTACGAAAAGAGCTACAAAAGAGTAGAGCAAGTGGGAATTTAGAGCAATCAATTGTACCGAGTAAAATCAATCCAAAGAGTATTGAAGTAACAGCACCGCATTATTGGAAGTATATAAACTACGGTGTAAATGGTACAGAAGTAAATAGGGGTGCGCCAACTCACGGAAAAGCTCCTAAAACTGGTTTATCTTTTCATGATGCTATTAAGAAATGGATTTATGATAAAGGTATTCCAATTCCACAAGGTAGCACACATGATGGACTTGCTTATGCTATCCAAAAGAGATTAGTTACGGATGGTATTGAAGCAACTCACTTCTACGATAAAGTTGTAACACCGCAACGAGTAGAAGAAATGAGTAAACCTATCTCAGCATTGATAAAAGAAAGTATTATAACGATAATTAAAAAACCAACTACATAATGGCAGTATCAATTACACAACAACCAGCGTATGCAACACCATCTGATAATCCTATTATCTTTCAGTTTAAACAAACCATAAGCGGCAAGTTTAATATGTCATTTGTTATTGAGGTGATTGTTGAGGGAAGTGTTGGAACGTATGAAGTCTATCCTGAGGATGAAGATGCAACGTATACATATGGTAAAATAGATGTGAGTAATATTGTAACTCCTTACATACCTACTCAAAATATTAAACCTATAAATTCAGCAACTATATTTGATCCGGATGGATATAGATTTATTTCTGTAAATGTTTACGAAAAATATTCAACTACATTAAACGGAGCTGTTTCTGTAAATCCAACACCTGCTACGAGTAGTCAAATTGGGGTGTTCAAAGGTAAGCTTTCACGAAATGAATTTTTAAACTGGGATTATACAGACTATCAAAAAGGGTTGACTAAGCAGTTGTTAACTGATAGATCTTATAGGTTATATGGTTCAACTGTCAATCTATACGAGCAAACGATTAAAAAAGAAGATAGCTTAACTTATACATGGATAGATAACACTTCAATAGACACACCTGCCAACTACAAAGTAAGATATAGTTATTACAACGGCGCGACCATAATAAAACAAACGGATGAAAACTTTATCACAGGAAATCAAGGTTTATTAGGTTCTATTTATTTCAACTTAGATCAACACGTAAGTTTAGGCTATTTAACAAATGCTGAAGCTACAAGTTGTACAAGTGTGTTGATGGTTTTATTAGATGCTTCAAATGGAACATTGTCATGCTTAACATGGCTGTATTTTGACAACACTTGTTTCTATAACGGTGCTACTTTACGTTTCATGAATAAATATGGAGCTTATGATAATTATCTATTCACTTATAACAAGCGTTACTCAGCAAGTGTAAAATCATTTGAGTTTGAACGTTCACAAGGAAGTTGGAGCAATGGGGTATATTCATTAAGTAAAGCCAATACAGGAAGGTTAAGCTATCTAAAACAAACTACTAAGAAATTACAATTGATATCTGACTGGTTAGACGAAACTACTCAGAACTGGTTAACTCAATTATATGATAGTCCTGCGGTGTACATAAATGAAGGGGAAGAAAATGAAAGTGTAATTATCACGAATTCGAGTTACCAAATCAAACAGGATAAACACGACGAGCTATTTAATGAGATAGTAGAAATTGAATTTACACCTGAAAACTCTATAAGACTATGAATTCAAAACTAATTGTAAACGGTATAGAGCTTGACTTATCTGAGAATATAGCTGTACCACTGAACTTATCAATAAGTGATGTTAAAGAGCCTGAAAAAAGGAAAAGAAGTTATTCTAAATCTATCAAATTAGAAGGTACTTCCAATAATATGCAATTCTTTATGAGTGCATACTCTTTATCGATGGATGTGTTACAGAGTTCAAACGTTTCATTTAATCCTGCTATCCGTAATCCTTGTGAATTTTATAAGAATGACTTGCTTATTTTCAAAGGTAAATTGAAATTAAACGAGGTTATTATTCAGGATAAAAACTATTACTTTGATTGTACGTTATTCAGTGATGCAGTTGATATATTCGCAAAGCTTAAAGAAAAGAAACTAAATGAATTAGACTGGAGTGAATATGATCACACTTTGACAAGGGATAACGTGGTTAATACATGGATGCAAGGCGTACACGTTAACGGAGTGTTTACGCGAAATTTTGGAGCTGATAGTTATGGTTATCAGCCTCAATCATTTGGTTATATTTATCCAATAGTAGACTATGGCTACAACAAGCCGAGTACCTCTACGTTTAGAACAAATCAATTGTATCCATTTATCTACGTTAAAGAAGCAATTAAGAAAATATTAAACGAAGCTTTGGAGGGGGAGAATATAGAAGTAGATTATACGACCTC
>Ga0129333_10007534_pt1 | contig 10267 bp, 9 predicted proteins | sample CPB6_08_DNA_FD_94474 | JGI IMG/M metagenome (GOLD analysis project Ga0129333, IMG submission 94474) | Freshwater to marine salinity gradient microbial communities from Chesapeake Bay, USA - CPBay_Sum_0.6_0.8_DNA | ecosystem: Environmental > Aquatic > Marine > Coastal | place: USA: Chesapeake Bay...
AGGTAGAACGCCTCGGCGATCGCGCGCGGGATCTCATCCGGGTTGGTCACCAGGTAGTTGTGCTTCGTGATCGGCATGGTGATGCCGCGGATGTCCGCCTCCTGGAAGGCATCCGTGCCGATGGCAGCGCTGGGGACCTGTCCGGTGATCGCCACCATGGGCACGGAGTCCATGTACGCGTCCGCGATCGGTGTGACGAGGTTGGTCGCACCCGGCCCGCTGGTCGCCATGCAGACGCCGACGCGACCCGTGGCCGCGGCGTAGCCCTCGGCCGCGTGGCCTGCGGCCTGCTCATGGCGGACAAGGATGTGGCGGACCTTGGCGGAGTCCATGAGGGGGTCGTAGGCAGGCAGGATCGCGCCGCCGGGGATGCCGAAGACGACATCGACGCCCGCGTGCTCCATGGAGCGGATCAGGCTCTCGGCGCCCGTGATCTGCTCGCCGGACGACTGTCCTGGGCTGGTGCTCATTACGTCCCTCACTTCACTTCCGTCGCGGGTCCATGGTGACGCATGGGCCCCTTCAACACGAAACCCCCCGGCCCGGAAGGGCTCGGAGGGTGCGCGCGGGTCGCCTCGGCGACAGGTGCTGGGGTTAGCCCGCGCGCCTGCCTACGACAATAACGACCTGCTGCATGGGGACGAGGCTACCGGCTTCTCTGCCCTGGCGCCAGACCGGGGGGCCGCTCAGTCGCAGACGGCACCGCGTGAGGCCGATCCCACGAGCCGGACGTACTTGCCGAGTACGCCGCGGTCGTAGCGGGGCGGCAGCGGCTTGAAGTCAGCCCGGCGGAGGGCAAGCTCGGCGTCATCGACGAGCAGGTCCAATCGTCGAGTCGGTACGTCGATGCGAATCCGGTCCCCGTCGCGTACGAGCCCGATCGGTCCCCCGTCCACTGCCTCGGGCGATACGTGACCTACACAGAGTCCCGTGCTGCCCCCGGAGAACCGTCCGTCGGTGACGAGGAGCACGTCCTTGCCGAGGCCCGCGCCCTTGATCGCGGCGGTGATGGCGAGCATCTCGCGCATCCCGGGCCCGCCCTTGGGTCCCTCGTAGCGCACCACGACGACGTCGCCCGCACGGATGGATCCGTCTGCGAGGGCGGCCATCGCCGCCTGCTCGCGCTCGAAGACCCGGGCGGTGCCCTCGAAGGAGTCCACGCCGACGCCCGCGGTCTTCACGACCGCCCCCTCCGGCGCGAGGGAGCCGGACAGGATCGAGATGCCGCCAGTCCGGTCGATGGGATCCGCCAGTGGTCGTACGACGTCGCCGTCCGGCTCGGGGAAGCGCATGTCAGCGAGATTCTCCGCGACGGTCCTGCCGGTCACGGTGAGGCAATCTCCGTGGAGCAGGCCTTCGTCGAGGAGCATGCGCATCACCAGCGGTACGCCGCCCGCCCGGTCGAGGTCAAACATGAGGTAGTCGCCGAAGGGCTTGAGGTTGGCGACGAGCGGGGTGCGGTCGCTGATCCGCTGAACATCGTCGAGGTCGAGTTCGAATCCCGCCTCGTGCGCAATGGCGGGCAGGTGCAGGATCGCGTTGGTCGATCCCCCGAGCGCCATGACGAGCGTGATGGCATTCTCGATCGATCGGGGCGTGATGATGTCGCGGGCCGTGATGCCCTGGCGGATCAATTCGATGACGGCCTCGCCCGACTGCCGCGCGAGCACCTCGCGACGCGCATCCACGGCCGGAGGCGACGAGGAACCCGGCAGGGACATGCCCATCGCCTCGGACGCACCGGCCATCGTGTTGGCCGTGTACATCCCGCCGCAGGTGCCCGCCGTGGGGCACACCGCCCGTTCAATCAGGTCCAGGTCCTCGTCCGACATCAGCCCGCGCGCGTTGGCCCCGACCGCCTCGAACGCCGTGACGATGTTGACCGTCTCCTCGCGCCCGTCGCTGAAGCGCACCGTGCCCGGCAGGAGGGATCCGGCGTAGAGGAGCACGCTCGCCACGTCGAGCCTGGCCGCGGCCATGAGCATCGCCGGAATGCTCTTGTCGCAGCCGGCCAATGTCACCATGCCGTCGAGTCGCTCTGCCTGCATGACGGTCTCAACCGAGTCGGCGATCACCTCGCGGGAGACGAGCGAGAAGTGCATGCCCTCGTGACCCATCGAGATGACATCCGAGACCGTGATGGTGCCGAACTCCATCGGAAATCCGCCGCCCTCGCGCACCCCGTGAGCGACATCGGCGGCGACGTCGCGCAGCGACATGTTGCACGGAGTGATCTGGTTGAACGACGACGCGATACCGATCTGCGGCTTGCTGAAGTCTTCGTCCCCCATCCCCAGGGCTCGCAGCATTCCTCGGTTCGGCGCACGGTCGCGACCCTGCGTTGCGAGGCGGCTGCGGGGGGTCATGTCAGCGGTCACCCCTCCAGAATAGGGACAAAGCGGACTGGCAGGATGGCCGCATGGACGAGCGCACGATCGTCAGCGTCGCGTGGCTGCGCGACCACCTTCACGATCCGAATCTGGTCGTCCTCGATTCCCGCTTCTCGCTCGACGATGAGGACTGGGGTGAACGCATCTATCTCGAGAGCCACATTCCGGGCGCGACCTACGCCAACACCGCGACGCATCTGTCCGGCGAGATCATCCCGGGCGTCACCGGCCGCCGACCCTTCCCCGATCCGTCGGTCTTTGCCGAGCAACTCGGTGCATGGGGCATCAGCGATTCGACGCAGGTCGTGACGTACGACGCTGATGGTGGTCGCATGTCGGCCGCGCGCGTCTGGCTGATGCTTCGCTGGATGGGCCACGACCGAGTCGCCGTACTCGACGGCGGCTGGCAGGCCTGGCTCGCCCAGGACGGCGAGGTCACCACGGACGTTCCCGCTCCCGCCACGGCGACGTTTGCGATGCGCATGCGCCCCGAACTCCTCGCCGACGTCGACGAGGTGGACGAGCACCGCCAGCACGCGCGCACGTGCGTCTTCGACTCGCGTGGCGCCGAGGGTTACCACGGCGGCGGGGTGTATCACGATCCCGTCCGCGGCCACATCGCCGGGGCGGGGCTGGCCGATCGGGCGAACACGACGAATTCCGACCTCACCTTCCGCTCCCCCGCCGAACTGCGCGCGTACTACCTGGAACTGCTCGACGGCGTCGACCCCGGGGAGGTCATCTACTACTGCGGCTCGGGCATCACGGCCGCCCAGAACGTGCTCGGCATGCAGATCGCCGGCCTCGAGGGGAGCCGGATGTACGTCGGATCGTGGAGTGAGTGGATTACCGACCCCTCGCGCCCGGTGGAACTATGAGCAAGCCACTGAAGTACGCCGTCATCGGTACGGGATTTTTCGCTCAGAACCATCTTCACGCGTGGGCCGAGATCCCGGATGTCGAACTCGTCGCTGTGTGCGACACCGATCCCGAGCGCCTCGCGGCTGCCGCCCGCGACTTCGGGGGCACGCCGTATTCGGATGCACACGAACTCTTCGCCAACGAGGAATTGGACTTCGTCGACATCGCGACGACCCCACCGACGCATCCCATGATGGTGCACCTCGCGGCTGAGCACGGTGTCGCGGCGATCTGCCAGAAGCCGTTGGCCTGGGATATCGAGGATGCCAAGGCGATGGTCGCCGCCATGGCAGCCAAGGACCTGCCCTTCATGGTCCACGAGAACTTCCGCTTCCAGCATCCAATGCGCCGGATCAAGGAGATCCTCGACAGCGGCGCCATCGGACGACCCTTCTTCGGCCGGTTCTCCTTCCGCAGCTTCCACGACTGCTACTCCGCACAGCCGTGGCTGCTCGACAGCGAGCGGATGATCATCGTCGACGTCGCCGTGCACCTGTTCGACCTTGCGCGCTTCTTCCTCGGGGAGCCTGAGTCCCTGTACGCCGAGGCCCTGCGCGTCAATCCCCGCATCGCCGGTGAAGATGTCGCGACCGTCATGATGCGCATGCCGGGAGCGACAGCGATCGCCGACGCGAGCTATGAGACCTTCGCTGATCACTCGACGTACCCGCAGACCTTCGTCACCCTCGAGGGAACCAAGGGAGTCATCACGCTCGGCCAGGACTACCACCTCCAGGTGGTGAGCCACCCCGTCGATGTTGGGGACTCGGCGGCGCGGATGTCCGGTGCGCTCGTCATGGACGAGGATCTCGTCATCCCGGATCACTCCTGGACCTCTGTGCCGTGGAACGGCATCCAGGACAGTGTCGTCACCCTGCAGCGCCACTGGGTCGAGTGCTTGCGCACGGGCCGGACACCGGAGACGAGCGGTGCGGACACCCTGCGCACGATGGATCTGACCCTCGGGGCCTACGAGTCTCTGGAGACGGGGCTGCCCTATCGCGTCGGGAGCGCGCTCTGACCAGGTCGCTCGTCGCCGGTCCGCTCCGCGTCGACTACGACGCGGGCGACATCCGATGCGTACGCCTCGCCGACGAGGAGATCCTGCGCCGCATCTACGTCGTCTTCCAGGACCGCAACTGGACGGCGCGCCCGTGGCACATCGTCGATGAGGTCATCGACGATCGTGGTGACTCCTTCACGATCCACCTGAGCGCTCGGGGGACATTCGACGCCGAGCATTTCGCGTGGGCGGGGACCATCACGGGGTCGACTGACGGCACCCTGTCCTACGGGATCGACGGCACCGCCGGCGAACCCTTCCTGCGCAATCGGCTCGGCATCTGCGTGCTCCATCCGATGGCAGGCTTCGCGGGCCGCGTGTGCACGGTGACCCACCCCGACGGCTCGAGCACCATCTCCGCCTTCCCCGACTCCATCGCCCCTCACCAGCCGTTCATGGATGTCACCGCCATGGCGTGGCCCGTGCCGGGCGGCGACGCACGACTGGACTTCGCCGGGGAGGTCTTCGAGACCGAGGATCATCGCAACTGGAGTGACGCGTCGTACAAGACCTACTGCACGCCGATCTCGCTGCCCTTCCCTGTAGAGGTGCAGCCGGGTGATGCGGTCCGACAGGAGGTCACGCTGAGCCTGCGTGACGTTCCGGTGGAAGCCCCAACGCCGTTGCCCCACGGCCCGGTGGACATCATCGTCGGCGACGACCCGGTGCCGCTGCCATCGATCGGCGTGCACCTCACCGACCCCTCCTGGACCGACGCTGAGTGTGCCGACCTGGCGACCCTCGGCCTCGGCCACGTGCACGCGGACATCGATGCGCAGTCATCGGACGCACCAGCACGCGTCCACGATGCGGCTGACCGGGCGCGCAGGCTCGGAACGCGACTCTTCATCGCGCTCCATGTGCAGGACGGTGCCGACGAGCAACTCGGAGCGGCGTTGACGGAAGTGGGCGACGTCCTCGCGGGCGTCTGGGTGCTCCACCCGGATGAGAAGGTCACGGCACGGGCAACCCTCGACGCGTGGCGCTCACGACTCGGCCCGGATCTGCCCTGGGGTTGTGGCACCAACCTCTATTTCACCGAACTCAACCGGCAGTCACCGGACACCACCGGCCTGGACTGGACGACCTTCTCCGTCAATCCGCAGGTGCACGCCTGCGATGACCGCTCGGTGATGCAGAACACCGCCACGCTCGAGGTGATCGCAGCGGAAGTCCCTCGGCTCAGCGGTGCCACCCGAATCCACGCCGGCCCGATCACGTTGAAGCCACGCTTTAATCCCAACGCCACGGATCCGGAGTCCGATGTGAGCAGCACCGACCTCCCGGCCGACGTGGATGGCCGCCAGCCGACCCCCTTCGCCGCGGCCTGGGCTGCGCTCGCCCTGCGCAGCCTCAGCGCACCCGGCACCGTCGCAGCCATCACGATTTTCGACGACCTCGGCAGCAAGGGACTGCGCGCTCGCGACGCTGGGCCGGGCGAGCCCGGCACGACGTACCCGGTCTTCGACGTGCTCGCCGCGATAAGCGGAGCGACGCACGTGGCGCCCACGGCATCGTCGAGGCCCGAGGAGGTCGATGCCCTCGTCATCGACGGTCCGAGTGGGCGGCGCGCGGTCGTCGTCAACCTGACGGACTCCCCCGCCCAGGCTCGGCTTGTTGGCGATGCGGATGCGACCGTCACCCTGGAGCCCCATGATGTCGTGACCATCGACCTGCCCAGGAGGAATCCGTGACCGATCCGCTGTTCGATCTCACCGGACGCCGCGTGCTCATCACCGGCGCGGGCGGCGCACTCGGGTCGGTGATGGCACGCGCGTTCGCCGAGCGTGGTGCTCGCGTGGGTGTTCATGACCTGGCGCCCGAGCGGGTGGCTCCCATCGTGGAGTCGATCCGGGAAGCGGGCGGGGAAGCCGCCGAGGTGGTCGGAGACGTCTCGACCGCCGCGGGGTCCGCTGAGGTCGTGCGTCAGGGTGCCGACGCGCTTGGCGGACTCGATGTCCTGCTCAACGGCGTCGGCATCAACCGCCGCAAGCCGATCGACGAGGTGACACCCGATGACTTCGACGCCATCGTGTCGGTCAACCTGCGCGCCATCTACTTCGCCAGCCAGGAGGCTCACCGCATCATGCGCCCCCAGGGTCGTGGGTGCATCGTCAACCTGAGCTCGCTCAGCGCGCGTTTCAGCTTCAACACGATCTCCGTGTACGCCGCGACGAAGGCGGGTGTGTCGTCACTCACGCGCAGTTGCGCGCGCGAGTGGGCGGCGGACGGCATTCGCGTCAACGCGATCGAGCCCTTCGTCATCAAGACGGAGTTCACCAAGCCGCTGTGGGGCGAGGATCACCGGCAGCGCTGGTTCGACCACATCACCCCCATCGGACGGCTGGGCAGCCCGGATGACCTCATCGGCTCCGTCGTCTACCTCGCGAGCGACGCTTCCTCATGGGTGACGGGTCAGACAATCGTGCTGGATGGCGGCCTCACGATCGGCGCCGACTGGGACGCCTTCAAGGACATGTAGCGCCTACTGCACGCTGATGATGCGGGCGACCCCGTCGCGTACCTCGAACTGGACCGATGTCACTTCGACCAGGTCAGGGCATTGCGCCAGTCCTGTGCCGTAGACCGTGACATCACCCAGGTTTGCGTTGCCCGGGATCGACACCGTGCCGCCGTAGCTGCACTCGTTGTTGACGTTGACCCTGAGGCTGGGATCCAGGGAGTACTGACCGTCCGCGAGCCCGGTCCGGGCGTTGATGGCCGGGTCCAGGGTCGGCGCGACGCTAGCGGCGAAAAGCACGCCGAGGACGGTGAGAACGATCACGACAAGACCCACCACAATGGACACGCCGATGTTGAGCCACGCGATGATCCGCGTCGCCGTGTTGAGTCCGGAGCCATCGACCCGGCCCTGCGAAGCCGTGATCTCCTTGTCGGACGACCGCGCGAGGACAAGGGCGACGATCGCGGCGATGATCGGGCAGATCACCCAGGACACGATCGCCAGGATGAGACCGATGACGGCATTGGTCGACGTCGTGGGCCCGGCCACGGGTGCGGGGGCGGTCGCCGTCCAGGTCGCGCCATCCCAGTAGCGCTGCTGGGCGGGATTCTGCGGATCCGGGTACCAGCCAGCGGGCGCGGGTGGATTCGGGGTGACGTCACTCATGGCAGTCACATTACGGGACGGCGTACGCCGGATCCGTCACGGCGCGGGCACGAATGCCGTGCGCTGCTCGCCGAGCCCGGTGATGCCAGCGGTCACGACCTGACCGGCCCGCACCCAGGCCGGCTCGGCCATCCCCATCGCGACTCCGGGCGGCGTGCCCGTGTTGACGAGGTCGCCGGGATCGAGCACGAGGAACTGACTGATGTAGTGGACAAGGACGTCGACGGGGAAGATCAGGGCTGTCGTGCTTCCGGTCTGGCGCCGCTGGCCGTCAACATCGAGCCAGAGATCCAGCCCCCCGGCCACGTCCACCTCGTCGGTCGTCACTAACCACGGCCCGAGGGGGTTGAACGTCTCGGCCGACTTGCCCTTCATCCACTGGCCGCCGCGGTCGAGTTGGAAGCTTCGCTCGGAGACGTCGTTCGAGATGACGAACCCGGCGATGCACGACCAGGCGTCAGCCGGCGAATCCAGATAGCGGCAGGTCGAGCCGATGATGATGCCGAGCTCGACCTCATAGTCGACCTTGGTCGCCCCGCGCGGGATGAAGACATCATCTGTGGGGCCGATGACCGTGTTGGGCGCCTTGGTGAAGAGCAGTGGCTCCTCAGGGATCGCCATGCCCGACTCGGCAGCATGATCGGCGTAGTTGAGGCCGGCGCACACGAGGTGACCCGGGCGCGCGACGGGTGCACCGAGGCGGGCCTCCAGTGGCAGCGTGGGCAGCCCCTCGATCTCCCCGGCCGCCCAGCGCCGCTGAAGGTCAGCAAGGCCGCCCCCACCGAAGAACGCCGAGTCAAAGTCGCGCGTGAGCGACGAGACGTCATACCGCTCCCCCGCCTTGCCGAGGACAGCAGGAACCTCGGCGCCGGGGGCGCCGACACGGATGAGCTTCACGGGGAGACCCTTCTAGTCGCAGACTGCCCCACGGCTCGCAGAGCCGACGAGCTTGGCGTACTTCGCCAGAACCCCCCGCGTGTAGCGCGGCGGCAGGGGCGCGAAGTCTGCGCGCCTGCGTGCCAACTCGTCCTCATCGACGAGAAGATCCAGTGTGCGCGAAGGAATGTCGATGCGGATGCGATCGCCCGTGCGCACCAGGCCGATGGGGCCACCGTCCACTGCCTCGGGAGCGACGTGCCCGACGCACAGGCCGGTGGTGCCGCCGGAGAAGCGCCCGTCCGTGATGAGGAGCACATCCTTGCCCAGGCCTGCACCCTTGATCGCTCCGGTGATCATGAGCATCTCGCGCATTCCGGGGCCGCCCTTCGGGCCCTCGTAGCGAATGATGATGACGTCGCCGGCCTGGATGGTGCCGTCTTCGAGCGCGGCCATCGCGCCCTGCTCGCGCTCGAAGACGCGGGCAGTGCCCTCGAAGGAGTCCACGGGTACGCCGGCGTTCTTGACGACGGCACCTTCGGGGGCGAGTGACCCGCGCAGGATGGTGATGCCGCCGGTCGCAGCCAGCGGATCGCGCGTGGCGCGCAGGATCTCGCCGTCGGGATCGGGCGGGGCGATATCGGCGAGGTTCTCCGCCACGGTTTTGCCGGTCACCGTGAGGCAGTCGCCATGAATCAGGCCCGCATCGAGCAGCGCGCGCATGACGACGGGCACACCTCCGACGCGATCCACATCGCTCATGACATAACGACCGAACGGCTTGAGGTTGCCCAGCAGCGGCACCTTGGAGCCGATTCGATGGAAGTCCTCCATATCCAGCTCGACGTTGGCCTCGTGCGCGATGGCCAGGAGGTGGAGCACGGCGTTGGTGGAGCCACCGAATGCCATGAGCACAGCGATGGCGTTCTCGAGCGACTGCCGCGTGATGATGTCGCGCGTGGTGATGCCCTGGCGGATCAGTTCGACGACGGCCTCGCCGGACTTGCGGGCATATCCGTCGCGACGACGATCGACCGCCGGAGGCGCGGCAGACCCGGGCAGGGACATGCCCATGGCCTCAGCTGCACTGGCCATCGTGTTGGCGGTGTACATGCCACCGCAAGCACCCTCACCCGGGCAGATCGCGCGCTCGATGGCGTCGACGTCCTCGCGTGACATGAGTCCGCGCGCACACGCACCAACGGCCTCGAAGGCATCAATGATCGTGACCTCGCGCTCGGAGCCATCGGACATCTTGGCGAAGCCGGGCAGGATGGATCCGGCATAGACGAAGACGCTGGCGAGGTCGAGACGAGCCGCCGCCATGAGCATGCCGGGAAGGCTCTTGTCGCAACCCGCGAAGGTGACCATCCCGTCGAGGCGCTCGGCCTGCATCACTGCTTCGACCGAGTCCGCGATGATCTCGCGGCTCACGAGCGAGAAGTGCATGCCCTCGTGACCCATGGAGATGCCGGCCGACACCGAGATTGTGCCGAACTGCATTGGGAATCCGCCTGCCGAGAAGACCCCCTCCTTGGCCGCCAGAGCGAGCCGGGCGAGAGAAAGGTTGCAGGGGGTGATCTCGTTCCAGGAGGACGCGACGCCGATCTGGGGCTTGACGAAGTCATCGTCGCCCATACCCACGGCACGGAGCATGCCGCGGGCGGGAGCGCGCTCTAGGCCATCGGTAACGTCGCGACTGCGGGGTTTGATATCGACCATCCCGTCAGCCTAGGACACGATGACGCCTGCCAGCGGGGACCCCGATTCCCACCGGCTGATCTGCTCGCGCACCAGGCGTCCGATGCGCGGCAGGAAGGCCGTGGTGTTGCCACCCACATGCGGCGAGACAAGGACTGCCGGGGCACGCCAGAGTGGATGATCCGC
>Ga0129333_10007535_pt1 | contig 10266 bp, 15 predicted proteins | sample CPB6_08_DNA_FD_94474 | JGI IMG/M metagenome (GOLD analysis project Ga0129333, IMG submission 94474) | Freshwater to marine salinity gradient microbial communities from Chesapeake Bay, USA - CPBay_Sum_0.6_0.8_DNA | ecosystem: Environmental > Aquatic > Marine > Coastal | place: USA: Chesapeake...
ACCCCAGCACATAGAAATAGCGGCTTCGGCCGAGCGGGCAGTCAGTCCCGATCCCGGTGGTGGTCCATCCCCTGGCACCCCACTGAGTCCGCCAGGACTCACCACACACCGGAGATCACCATGGACGACGAGACCCGCGCCCTCCTCGCCGAGATCGAGGCGGATCGCCAGCAGACCGCTCAGGTCATCGCTGAGATCGACGCCGCGCTTGAGGCGTACGGACGCTCGATTGAGCGTGGACTGGCACTGGCCGCAGAAATGCGGGACGTGGCCGCCATGCTCGAAGAGTGGTCCTGCTGAGGGCACCGCCCCGGTTGCCCGGGGCCCCGACTACTGGCGAGGGAACGACATCCGCAGGAACTGCAGCGCCAGCTGAAGCCAGCTGTTCGCCTTCAGTGGTGTCAGCGCGATGATCTCGCTGCCTGCTGCCACCGCGATGGCGACGATGGCGACGGTGTTGGAGTCCATGCCGGATCTCGAAAGCAGCAGTCTATTTGGCCAGGATCGCCCACCCACTGCCGGGCCCCTCGACCATCCACCGCGGGCCAAGGTTCTGCCGGCTGTAGCGCAGCCGTGCCCCCCAGTTGTTGAGGTAGCGGCCGGCCACTAGGTCGAGGTCGCCAAACGGGTCGTGCACAATCACTGCGTCGTCGTCGTACCCGATCGCGCAGATCCAGTGGCCGCCGCCGGTGGGTGCCGAGACGGGCCCCTTGTGGAGGATGCCGAGCGGCACCGGAATCCCTCGGTCGATCTGCTGCTGGATCGTCTTCCAGCTGGCGTTGCGCACCAGGCTGGCCTCGATGCCGAAGCTCTGCAGCGCCTTGATCTGGCTGGTCGCATCGGTGGTGTCGCCGTACCTGAGCACCCGGCCGAGGTAGGCGTCGTCACCGTTGGGGCCCTGGAGGGTGCCGGGCTTCAGCGTCTCCAGCAGCATGGCGCAGGAGCTGCTGAAGCACATCCGCAAGGCGTGCTCCGTGGTGCTGTCGCGCTGGCTGAAGTAGCGCACCTGCAGCGGGTTGGTCCGCGTCCGCGGCTGCTGCTGCTTCCCGTCTGCACGCCAGGTCTCGAAGTGCTTGGCATCACGGCGCTTCAGGCTGGCCGGCACCGCCTCCCAGAACTGCAGCACTGCGGCCTGCTGATGCGGCAGGCCCTTCCAGTGCTGCAGGTATGGGATCGGATCCGTGATCAGCTCATCGCTCATGCGAGGGCACCTGCTCCGCTGCAGGCATTCTGAAATGGAGCTGAGGGTTGAGCGCCGACACGATGAACGGCGTGATGAACGCCACGGCAACAGCCAGGATGACGCCCTGTGCCACCCGTGCCTCCAGTGCTCGGATCCGGTTGAAGGCTGTATTCATGTCTGTCCGGCTGTTGGCGAGGTTCGTGAGGATCGCTTGCAGCTGACCTTCCATGTTGCCGATGGCGCGCAGGATGTCGCCATGAGTCACGTCGTCGGCCATTAGATCACGGATTCCAGAGTCAGGTTGATGTCAACCAGACCACCGCTGTAGTGGGTCTCCTCCGGCGGACCTGCGTACCGCCAGAGGGTTGAAGACGGCACCAGGTTGGTGGTGCTGCTGTGACCTGTCCAGACGGCAGAGCTGAGACTGAACGGAACATAGCCGCCCAGCTGGCCGCGGTAGTGGGCACGGATCAGGGATGCGTTGGCAGCTGTGAGCTTCTCGTACGACAGCTCGAGGCTGTGCCCTGCTGCGGTGCTGCCGTGGCGGAACCGCACAGCACCGCCGTGCCAGCCGGCCTGCACCGTGACCGGGAACTGACCCAGGCTGTAGGTCCGTGAGTTGGGTTCCAGCGCTGGGAAGGTGGCCATCAGTTCTGGATCGTGATGGTGCTGCTGGCGAGCGTGAACGTGCCGCCGGTGGTGGCGATGTCGCCGTTGAAGTCGACGTAGGCGACCAGCTCATCAGCACTGCTGGCGCCGCCCCGGGCCTTGTAGATCACAGCGCCTCGTGCGGTGATGGTGCTGGTGGCCCAACTGACGCCAGCGAATGCCAGGGTGACCTTGTCGTTGGCTGTGTCCTTGGTCACCGTGCAGGCGGATGCCACACCCCCCGCGGTGTAGCCGGTGCCGGTCACTTCATTGGTGACATCCGACCGCTTGGTGTGGGTGTCCTTGTTGGGGCTGTAGGTGCTGGTGACCAGGAGCACCTTGAAGCTGTCGGTGTCGAAATCGATGTTCCCGCGCGCCAGGTCGTGGGGGCAGGAGTTGTAGATGAGGCTGGCCATGGCAGGAGGTTAGGACGATGTGGCTGCCCCAGGCGCGAGCGTCTGGGTGAGGGTGAGTGCAGCGCCTGGAGCATCGGCCAGGCCGCCGTCGATGGTGAGCGTCATCGTGAGGGTGGCGCCCGGTGCGCTGCTGCTGGCGGTGACAGCACCTGTGGCCAGGAGCATGGCCAGAGTCAGAGTGGCGCCGGCTGCCGTCATCGCCTCAGGCGGCACCGTCTCCAGGGTGATGGAAACATCGAAGTAGGGCCCGCAGCGATCGGTGATCTGTGGCGGCTGGGAGTAACGCCAGAGGTAACCGGTCAGCTGGAAGTCAGCGAGGGTGAAGCCTTGGAGGATGGTGCTGGGAATGTCGAACGGATTGAAGACTCCGATCTGCCCCTGGTAGTGGCTGATCACGGAGAGCATGTCAGCCTCTGAAAGGGCGATGAAGGTGCAGCGCAGGGTGCTGTTCACCATGGCATTGGTGTGGAGCACACGCCGCTGCAGACCGCTGAGGGTCTGGAATGATGTGTGAGGATACGAGCCAGGCGTGAAGGTGCGGGTGGCTGGCGTCAGGGTGGGGAAGGTTGCCATCAGGCCGCATTGGTCCTTGTCGCAAGGATAGTGGATTGGTTATTGCTGAACTCGAAGTAGCTGGAGCAGCCTGAATCCAATGTGAAAACAATAGGCTTAACGTTATCCCATGTAACAGTAATGCTGTTCTGGATTGATAGGGTTGAGCCGTTGGATCTCTGGCCCCGGAAACGGTAGATCCCACAGAAGCCTCCAGCGCCATCCCCGTATCCTGAGCCTTCAAGATTCCACAGCCCACCGCCTTCCATCACCATGCCATTCAGCCCGTCACCACCCTCAGCTGCGGATGTGTCTTTAAGGACCAGCTCGATGTTGTTCCACTCAGATGTGGTGAACCATTGCGTTCCGCTGATCGGGTCAGTAGCGTAGAACTCTTGTCTGTGGTTCTCAGCTCCGGTAGACCATCTGTAGATTCGGATCCTGAAATAAGTGTAGTTGTTGCGGTTGAATGCCGGTGGGTTGGCTGGGACGCATGTGTCAGCGGTGATGCTTGTCGTAGGCGACAGCTGGGAAGTGCTCAGGCATTCATAGGTGATCTCCTTGTAATTCCAGTTCATATCCATCGGCAGGCCAGTGTTGCCAGTGAAGATCCGGGTGGTGTTTGGAATGGGGTCTCCGTTGCGATCCAACGCGCCAATGATCCAGCGGCCGTTGGTACAGCTGGGCTCAATGAACTGGCAGGTATCAGGGTCTCGCTGCAATGGATCGATTGGAGGCGCGTCCAGTGAGTCGGTCGGGTTTTCGCCTGTTGTATCAGGGCCAGTCCCGGGGCTTTCCTCTGGTGTGCCCTCCACCGCCTGGCCGCCGTTCTGACCGCCGGCTTGAACGTCTGAATCCAGGCTCGCGCCAGCTGTTGACGTGCTGGCCGGCACCGATGTGTCCGTGCTGCTGTTTAGGTCGCAGCTGACGCCGGTGCGGTTGCTCGACAGCAGGATGCCATTGCCCACCGTGTTCACCACATCCAGCGCGACGAGGCTGCAGCCTTGGCTGTCGATCGGGAAGTGAGTCGCCTGGATCTGCACGTCACCTGCCTGGGTCACGGTGATCCTGTCGACCTGGTACAGGTAGTCATGCGCCTTGCTGCTGTTGGCGCTGACGATCCGATCCAACCGCACCCGCACGATGTCACCCTGCACCAGGGTGGCATTGAAGTCCTCTGCCCTGGTTGTCCAGCTGGCAGTGTGCGTCACCCAGCGGCGACGCGCGCGGATGTAGGCGCCGACCTTCACGGCATGGGATTCACGGGTGCAGAACGCTGAGAGGTCTTGCTGCTCAAACGGTCCGTCGATCGCTTCGCCGGGATAGCGCACCTCTGAGGTGCGAATGATGCCGAAGTCGTCGTCCAGCTGCTGACGCCAGAGCACCTTCACTGCAAAGGGCAAGCGATCGGAAAGGGGTGTGAATGAAATCTCGAAGGTCTCGGGGATGATGTAATCCTCGTTGAACAGGAACACCCAGCCGATCGCCGTGGTCTTGATCGTGTGGTCGTTGTTGACTGGCAGCAGTGGACGAAGGCCACGCTGGCCATTCACGCGCGTCTGGCCCAGGAGGAATGATGCGGCCTTGGATGCTACGAAGTCCTCAAGATTGCTGCTCTCCTGCAGCCAGATGTCACAGGTTAGGTTGTTGACGTTGAGGAAGTTGGCAGCTGCCGTCAGTCTGCTGGTGTCGATAGATGATGTGGGCTGCTTGGAGATGTTGACGAGTGACCATTGCCAGAGGTCTGCAAAGTTGTTGCTCGGCCCGGTGATGCCATCGACCAGGCGGGGAACGTACATCCCACCACGGATGAAGGCGTGGACCTGCTTCTGCCAGAAGTCATTGCCGCTGCCGGTTGTGATCTGGTAGGAGAGGGTACTGAGTCCGGTGTATAGGCCGACGGTGCCGCAGTAGTTGGTTGCATCAGCGCTGGCATAGGCGATGAAGTTGCCCGGTGCCCAGGTGCCGGCACGGATCGAGTAGGCCTGGGAGAAACTGCCGACGCGACACGGGCCCTGAAACACGTCCCGCACCTGCAGGCTGTCCATCTGACCTTCACCCAGGACCAGGTGGTAGGAGGTCGTCAGGTTGTTACCAGCATCATCCTGGAACCGGCACTCAGTCGCAGCCGGGCTGATCAGCACGCCGCCGTAGTCGCCCACCCGACGGGCGAACACGATCGGGATCGGCTCGCCAATCACCGCCGCACGTTGCGCCACATCCAGCGGATTGTTTCCCGCTGCTCCTGCGTCAACCAGCGGCGACGGCACCATGCCGTTTTCGATTGCGATCAGGCCCAGTGGATCGCTCACAACCGACACCCCATCCCGATCAGCTGAGTCGAGTAGGTGCGAGGCGGGATCTGCGCACCAACTGGAGACAGGCTACTGCCGAGCTCAATCTGCAGTTCAGTCAGTGTGCCGCCAGCTCCAACGACCTGGCCAGTGAACTGCGCCACCAACTCCTGCCCAGCCGGCGGATCCGTGATGCTGCCGCTGCCGTCGAATTGGTAGATCTGCAGGGTGACCAGCTGCCCCTGTGCGATGGCTTGGAGGATCGCATCAACCACCAGGCCCGTGGCGGCGATGCTCACCGTGACGCCAGACTCATCACCAGCCTGGCCAGCCGTGAGGCCTGATGCCAGGAACGGCTGATAGAGCCACTGCGCTGATGACCATGTGACGGTGCGGTAGGCGTGGAAGTTCTGCCAGCGCTGGAATGTCGCGCCGGCTGTGTCATGAATGCGCAGGTACTGGGATTGAGCTCTCATCGAATGCCGAGCGCGAGACGCGCGGAAGGCGTGCGCAGCCGCGCGAGGGTGGCAGATTCGGTCTGCCGCATCGCGCGCTCAAGGTCAGCCAGCGTGACCCAGCGGTTGCCGTCCTGCTGCATCACCGGCCCGGTCTGCACGTTGATCGTGGCAGGTGCTGCGGAGCTGGTGCCGGAGAGGATGGCATCACCGCGGCGACCGGCCAGGTAGTTGGCGGACGCAGCGGTCATCTTGGACTCAGGGATGATGTACTCACGCTCGCCACCTTCACCGACCATGGCGAGGGTGGGCTGAGAGACGACCCCACCCTGGGCGAACCCGGGCACAGGCACCTGTGGAACCATGGAGATGTCAGGCCCAGGCAGTTTGTTGAACGCACCAATGAGACGGTTGACACCACCGATGACGAAGTTAATTCGGTCAACCCATACCTTGATGAATCCGAAGAAAATAGATTTGATGCCCTTGATGATGCCGGTCCAGATGCTGTAGAGGAAGTCACCGATCTTCTTCATGTTGCTCTGGAACCCTTCACTGAGCCAGCGCCAGATCTTGCCGAAGCCTTCTGTGAACCCCTTCCATACCCAGGCGAGGAAATCGCCAATGGGCTTGCGGAATGCAATGGCCATGGCGACCACCGCCGCAACAGCAAGCACGGTCCAGCCAGCGGGGCCAGAGAAGATGGCGATGATCGTTGGTAGGAAGGTGCCGGTGAGCCAGGTGAGAAGACCGGTGAACGCCAGCTGAATCACGGTGGCGATCCCGGCGATGTACGACGCGAGGGTGCCGCCAGCGATTGCAGCAGACATGCCGGCCCATGCTGTCCCGATCGCGGTGATAGCACTGGCCAGTGCACCCACGATCATGATGATTCCGCCGAAGCTGATGGCCAGCAGTGCAACAGCGACGATGACACCACGCAGAGTGGGATCCAGTTTGTTGAACCCATCGACCAATGCCGTTATGGCATCAGCCATCTTGTCGAGTGCTGGCAGGGCGATGATCATGATGTCGACGCCAAGGCTGCCAACTTTGCCAGACAGATTAGTGAGCTTATCGTTGTACTGATCAACCTTCTCGGCAAAGGCTGATGTCATCTTCACCTTGAGCTTGTCGATAGCATCGCCGCCCATGTTCAGCATGGGAATCATCTCGGCGCCGGCCTTGCCGAATAGCTGCATCGCCAGCGCAGTCTTCTGCGCACCATCGGGCATGGTCTTGAACTTCGTGGCAACATCGAGCATCACTGCATCAGCGCTGCGCAGCTTGCCGGCTGCATCAGTTGCGCTCACGCCCAGCGCCTTCAGCGCTTCAGCAGTTGGACCCTTGCCTGTCTGCGATGCCTCGTACATCCCCTTCGACAGCTTGCCCAGTGCCTTGGCGACTGCATCCAGGTCAGTGCCACTCAAGCTCGCCGCCTTCTTGAACTTCGCCAGGCTCTCGACTGCAACGCCCGTCCGCTGGCTCATGTCGTACATCGCATCGCCAGCTTCCAGCGTCTTCTTCGCCATGCCCACCAGGCCCGCCACTGACAGCAGCGGAGCCAGGGCGCCCATCGCACCGGCGAGGCCGCCCATGCTCGCTGCCTTCGTCAGACCCTGCAGTCCTGATGTCGCGGCCTTCGCCTGGTTCTGAATGCCACCGATCGCGCGGCCCAGTGCATTCACCTTGCCCTCGCCGCTCGTGTCGGCCTTGATCTGGAGCAATGCCTGCAGCACAGCCATCAGCGGGTCCTCCGGTTGAGCTTCTCGATGGCGTGGCCCTCCATCACTCCCACATCCTGAAGCATCTGCTCATCCACTGTCAGGCCCAGCACCGGTGCCACCTGCAGGAGCACGCCATAGTCGAGGCCGACGACGCCCCCGGATGTTGCGCGCCACTGCGTCGCGCACTGGCTGAACAACCGCACAGCACCGACCACATCAGACCACAGCTCGTAGTGTGCCGGCGCCAGGTGATGCGGTTCCAGGATGACGCCATAGGCCGCGGCATCAGCCATCAGTTGCGCCGTGTCACCTCTGCCAGCTGACTGCATCAGGTGATCCACGGCGCCTCTCAGTTTTTTGCCCGGGCCTTCTCGTGCGCATCGAAGTAGGTGGACACCAGCACATCAGCCACCGTGGCCACGCGCAACAGCTGCGCCTTCGTTGCTGCCGTGCACTCCTTCTCCTGGCCATCAGGATCAGTGATGCCACGCCAGCCGGCGAGGATCTCTGATGCGATCTCCAGGGTCGGCAGCTCGTCGAGCGCCTCATCACGGACGACCGCGGCCTTGATGCGCTGGTAGCTCAGCTGCATCTCCTCCAGCCGATCCTGCGGCAGGCGATGAAACACTGCTTCGAACTGATGGGTGCGGTAGCGGCCACCGTCTGTCAGCTCACGGATCGTGATCGGCCAGGTGAAGGTGGGCGACTGCTCGAGGATGAAACCCATGTGTCAGGTGAAGGCCAGGGAGAACTCGTCATTGCCGGCGCTGGTGGGCAGCGGCCGGAAGGGCAGCACGATGTGGGTGACCCCATCGCCATCCTCGACCGTGGGTGCATCAAAGGCGCATTGTCCCGCGGTGAAGGTCATGATGTTGCCAGCAGTGCCGCCATGCACCCAGCTGATGGCGCCGGTGGTCTGCGCTGATGCCAGCGTGAGGAAGTCCTTTGTTGCGAAGGCAGGCAGCTCAATCGTGATCGAACCGGTCGGCTTGCGATCAGTGAGCCTGACCTGCTTGGTGCAGCCGGCTTTCTGCTCGAACACCATCTCGGCGCCGAGGCTCAGGCTGAACGCAGTCATGCAGGCGCTGAACCCGTGCACGCTCACGCTCGTGGTGTTGTCGGCGTTCACCGCCAGCGGTGACGCCTGCGCCGTGTAGGTCTCGCTCGGACGGCTGAGAGCAGTGGGCGCCGCATAGATGCCCATTTGATCGAAGGCGATCGTGGGGATCTCACCCACCGCCATGCTCAGCTCAGCAGTGCCGCGGATGCCGGTGATCGCCTGGCGGCTGCCGTTGTCCACGTACCAGTCCATCGTGTAGCTGCTGAAGCTCGTGGACACCGGCGTATAGGTGACGCTGGTGCTGGCCACCACAGCCTCAGCCAGGCCGCAGGCCTTGAGTATGGGGCCATAGCGGGGGGCAGTGCCAGCGGTGCCACTGCCAGCCATCTCAACCGTGGCCTTCACCGGCACTGATCGCTGTCCGACAATGCTGGCCCGCTGGCCCATGTAGGCCTGGATCGTCTCGCGCTCGACCAGCTCCAGGGCGAGGGGTTCGACATCGAGCTCGGTGAACAGCAGGGCATCAGTCGCGGCCGGTGCAGCGCTGGTGCCGTAGGTGGACTCAGCCTTCACCAGGGCGAGTCGATTGCGCCAGAAGGCCATGGTCAGTCCTCAGTGGGAATGTCAGGGAGGGGAGCCGAGCATGGAGCACATTCCGGCTCAGGCTGTGGCGCCGCTGGTTCAGCTGTGGTCTGGGTCGGCACCCATGCACCGTCCTGCAGCAGATAGGTGCCGCCCTCTGATGGGAGAGGTGGCGGATCAGCTGATGCGCGACGGCTGGCCATGTGAACACATGATCTGAGATCAGCCTAGCTCAGCTGTGCTAGCCATTCTCCAGATCATTGTGGAGGGTGCGGAATCGCACCTGATAGGTATTGACCTGCCAGAGACTCATCAGATCGGCCTTGTCCAGCTGTGGGTCGGATGTGGTGGGCATGATGTCAATGGCCAGGCCGCCGAGGCTGCGATCAGCCATCAGCAGGGCATGAGCTGAGACGCGGATGGGATCTGCCAGCTGATCCGGGATCGCGCCACGGGTGTGCACCACGACTGCAACATCAACCGTCCAGTCGAGCTTGCAGGTGGAGTAGGGCTGACAGCGTGAGCCGAGTGGTTCCACCACCAAGGCCGGCGCTTCGTCACGGCTGAACGCTTCCATGCGTGAGCGGTAGACGGTGCCGATGCCTGTGGTTGCCGCCAGCGTGGTGGCGATGTGCGCCAGGATTTGTTCTTCGCGACTGGCCATCAGATCCCACCCAGCGCAGTGATGAACTCTGCCGGCATGTGACAGCGCACAGCCAGGTCCAGCAGCTCAGCAGCGATGTGCAGCGCCTGCTCCTGCGGCAGCGCCGCGAAGGCGGTCTGCAGTGCGTCGAGGAAGTCGCCGTGGTCGCCATCACGGCGGAAAGCATCGAGGCCGATCGCGAGCGCGACGCCTGCCATAGGGTCAGCGACCATGGCAGCGGAGAATGCCGCTGAAAAACCGTTTTCGCTGCGCAGTGCCTGGCGGAACTGCGTCCAGTCGGGCTCCACGGTTGGACCGAAATAGGCGGCCGCTGCGGCTTCAATGTCAGCCGAGGATGCCGTGAGTGGCAGAATTACCGGATCGCGGTCCGTATCCCTGTCATCGAAGATGACGATGCTGGTGATCGTGTATTTGATCATGGCAGGGCGCTGACCAGGAGGGCGAATACGGGAACGCGGCGCTGGCTGGCTGTTGGAATGACAGATGCCACGCCTGTCAGGTCAGGCCATGTGCCAAATGTCTGTGCGCTGATTGCCCTGGAATGGAATGTTGTGCCAGTTGCAGTCAAAACCTCCGAGATACTGGATGACCCTACGATGGAGCACTGATAAGCGTTGTTCAATGCGACAGATAGGAACGTAGGCGTGCCGTCGCTGTTGATCGCTTGCCAGTACAGAACATTGGG
>Ga0129333_10007536_pt1 | contig 10266 bp, 18 predicted proteins | sample CPB6_08_DNA_FD_94474 | JGI IMG/M metagenome (GOLD analysis project Ga0129333, IMG submission 94474) | Freshwater to marine salinity gradient microbial communities from Chesapeake Bay, USA - CPBay_Sum_0.6_0.8_DNA | ecosystem: Environmental > Aquatic > Marine > Coastal | place: USA: Chesapeake...
TCCCATTCTTCACCTAGTAGTGTTTCCCGACTTAACAATTCGTCAATGGCTGCTACTGCACAGAGAAAAGCTAATATGCCAAATGTAATTAGTAGATTAAGTTCCATGATTACTTGTTCATTAATTTAATAGCACTCTGCCACTTACCGCGGCGAGTAAGATGACTGGCTAATAGACCTTCACACCATACACTGTATAGAATTTTTAACATAGTCATTGCCATGCTCCTGTATTATGATTTCTTAAGTATCTACGGGCACGACTACGGCCACTGGCCTCTAGTGCCAGATAAATTTTGTGAAATACTGCTAGTACATATGTCATCATCTGTTAAACTCCTTATGGGAATTGTATTCAAACTCTTTGATTAGATTGTCAAGAGTTGCCGCGTCTGTTATACTGCGGCGTGCCAAATATGCTTCCAAACGACTTTGATAACCGTCTTTAGGAAACATCTCAGCTAGGCGCTCAAGGATTGTGAGCATAAAACTTGATATAGTCATGATATTTTCCTCATTGTGACTATATTATTTATGTTGCGTCGCAACAAATTAGACGAGTATTTAATGCGTAAACACTCGATTATATTGATTATTTACTCGAATAAATGTGGTGCATTTGGGCAATTGCTTTAGTGTTTCTGCTCCCACATAGGTGCAGGTGCTACGCAGGCCACCTAGAATATCCTGCACTGTTTTTATTACTGGGCCACGATACGGTATATCTACAGTGCGACCTTCACTGCTACGATATTCGGCTACCCCACCTTGGTGCTTTTCCATTGCGGTATCGCTGCTCATACCATAGAACTTCACATAGTCTACAGTCTCAACAAATTGTTCACCTGTAGAATTGTCTAACTCATTTGATAAGAATGATTTATGGATAATATCGCCCCCACCTTCATCATGTCCTGCTAGCATGCCGCCCAGCATTACAAAGTCAGCGCCCGCACCGAAAGCCTTCGCAACATCTCCAGGACAAGTGCAACCGCCATCAGCAATGATATGGGCATTGAGGCCATGTGCTGCATCAGCACATTCAATAATCGCACTAAGTTGCGGGTAGCCAACCCCAGTTTGTATCCGAGTCGTACATACCGATCCCGGTCCGATTCCAACTTTGACAATGTCAGCTCCTCGTAAAATAAGTTCTTGAGTCATATCAGCTGTGACTACATTACCAGCAATGATTGTTTTATTAGGCCAACGATTTCTCACTGCTTCAATGAAGTCGCCAAAATGCTCACTGTATCCATTAGCTACATCTACACAGATAAATTGACTACCAAGTCCTGTAACAATGGTGTTTAGGTTACGAAAATCTTCGCTACCGGTGCCTGTGCTGACGGCATAGTTATCAGGATCCATTCTGAATGTAGCAAAGTTATCTATATCTTTATTCAGGCTCTTGACAAGACAGGTGAATAATCTATGCTGACCCAAAGTCTGGGCCATTGATAAGGTGCCAACACCGTCCATATTAGCAGCCATTATGGGTATGCCTTCATACTCATATCTACTGTGTTTGAATCTATAAAATTTTACAAGATCAACTTCGCTACGACTACCTAGAGTGCTGCGCTTGGGACGGATCAAGACATCACTGTAGTCTAATTTGACTTCATCTTCGATACGCATAATATTGGGATTTATTCAGATTCGACGTTTATGTTGAGCGGATGCCCGTTGGTTCTAGCCACATATACCGCTTCGTTATGTTTTTGTTCGGCTATTTCAAATGTATAAATGCCAGCTACTCCACGACCGTGTTCATGAATTTCTAGAGTTAATCTAGCAGCATCTTCATCGTTATGATGAAAAACCATCTTTAGTAACTCTCTAACAAAGTCAGCAGGAGTGGCGTCATCATTGTTGAAAATAACCTTATACATATTGGGTTTTTTAATAACGATATCCTGTTTAGTGGTCTGATTTGTTTCTGTTGCCATCATGATCCTTGGTCCTTATAATGTATTTAGCATGAGGGGAGCAAGGGCTCCCCTGAAAAAGTGCTAATTAACTCTGCACTTTTTCTTTCTTAGAACCTAGCTTTGGGCTAATATCTAAGTTAGTACCATAAGCAATGGCAATTTTTTTTGGCTTCTTTTCTTCTGGAACAATACGTTCCAGTTCGATAGTTAGAATACCATCCTGCACACTAGCACCTACTACTTCTACATATTCACCAATGGTGAATGTGCGTTGAAAACTGCGAGCACTGATACCACGATGCAGATACTCAGCAGCATCCTCATTTTGAGTAGTTACCTTATTACCAGTAACAATCAATGTACTTTTTTCAACTGTTACATCGATTTCTCCTTCTCTAAAACCAGCAGTGGCCAGTTCTAGTACATACTTGTCATCAGTTTGCTTGATGATGTTGTATGGAGGATAATTGGTAGTTTGATTGGTTGTAGAATTGAGCAGTCTATCAAAGATAGTGTCAAACCCAATCGCGTGTTTGTGTAGTGTTGGAATGTCTAACGAACGTAGTGTAATATTTGTCATGCTATTTCTCCTTAATTTAAGCAAGAATTAATTTGGGCACTTGCCCATGTTGTGCAACCCTAGTGGCATTGCACAATTGTATTTATACAGGAAATTCAATTGTCAGTCAAGATGTTAGAAGTATGCTGTTTAGCCAAAACTAATAACAATCTGTATTCATCATAGGCCATTTTGAGAGCGGGGTGTTGAGCTCTGAGTTCGGCTTCTTCTTCCATGATCTTCTCTAGTTTTTCCACACGATTAATCAATTCATTATGCTGAGCCAGTGTGACATTGGCATAGTCATCTAGGTTAATCTGTGTATACTGGCTAGTGGTTAAATTACCAATGGTCACAGAAGGACTGGTATAGATACTGGTAGTAGTAGCGGCTATATTTGATAGGTCTATGGTGCAGCCCTGAATATGGTCTGCACTGCAATCACTGCTGCTGATATAGATAGAGTCATCATGAGCCATAGGGGATGACATATTATCCCAATTAGTTGAGATGCCTTCCATACGCTGTAGATTTTCTAGAGCCTTGTTTAGCCGCTGAATTTCATCTTCTTGCATGTCTCTGCTTCCTTCCACTGGGATCTGGCAGTAGACCCAGTTCATAAGCCTGTTCTAATTTTTTCTGTGCTCTTCGAACCTGCTGATTCTTAGTACGGCGTCGTTCTACACTGGGTTTTTCGTACTGCTCACGTTCCTTTAACAGTTTTAGTTTGCCGTCATCATTGATCTTTTTCTTAAATAACCTCAGAGCCTTTTCCACATTATCGTTCTGCACAATAACTGTACTGCCCATTAATTCTACTTTTTTATTCATTTTGATTTACCTTGAAATAAAGTTGCTGTTAATCTGTTTCCTTGTAATTCGCTATTACCTTCCAGTTTGGCGTTGGGAACTTCTGTGAGTATACTTTCTATTATAGCATGAGCACTTTGGCTATTGGCTATTTCTCTACCCCTAAATTTTATAATAATCTTAACTCGATCCCCTTCTCTGATCCATTCTTTAATGTGTTTTATCTTTACGTGTAGATCATGCTTATCGATACCAGGACGAAGTTGTACTTCCTTGAGTTCTACTCTGTTTTCTCTATTCTTCCTGTCCTGTTCCTTCTGCCTTTTCTGCTGATCATATTTAAATTTACCTACATCTCCGATTTTACACACCGGAGGTTGTGTATTAGCGTTGATTAAAATCAAATCTAGACTCTGGTCTTCAGCCAGTGTAAGAGCTTTAAAGTAGGGTAATACTCCTAGATTAGAACCATCTGCATTAATCAGACGAACCTCTCTTGATCTAATTTCTCTATTAGATAGAACTCTGTTCTCTTGTCTTCTTTCGTTTTGTGCCATATACTAATAATGGTTCCTTGCCATGTGCTACACTCTCCTCTGTTATGGTAACTTTAACAACATTCTCTGCTGCTAAATCAGGCAAAATAAATTGAGTTTTCAATAGAATACTTTCTAACTCTGCTCTTAAACCACGTGCTCCTAATTTTTTCTCAGCACATCTATCAGCAATCATGATAGCTGCTTTATTATCTATTTCTAATTCTATACCATCCATCTTAAACAATTCTTGATACTGACTGAGCAAGCTGTTCTTAGGCTTGGTCATAGCCAAGACCAGTTGTTCGCTGGTTAATTCTTCTAGTACACTGATCTTAGGCATACGCCCAACCAATTCGGGAATCATACCCCATTTGATCACATCTTCGTGTATAACACTGGCTAAATCAGCCTTGTCTTTTATTGCATCAGCATGAAAACCAATACTGGCTTTGTTGTTGATTCTTTTGCCAATTATATCTTCCAGTCCTGTAAAAGCTCCACCCAATATGAACAGTATGTTCTTGGTATTTATGGTCAGCATGTCACCACCCGGATGCTTACGTCCTCCGGCACTGGGCACACGACACTCAGTTCCTTCTATGATCTTGAGCAGAGCCTGCTGTACACCTTCGCCGCTGACGTCTCTGGTAATGCTGGCACTTTCACTCTTGCGGCCTTTTTTGTCTATTTCATCTATATAAATTATGCCTTGTTCACAGCGTTCGATGTTTTGTTCAGCTGCTTGATAAAGTTTATGTACTACATTTTCTACGTCCTCACCTACATAACCTGCTTCAGTCAGCGTAGTAGCATCTGTTATGGCAAAAGGCACATTCAAAAATCTAGCTATGGTCTTGGCCAATAAGGTTTTGCCGCTGCCAGTAGGCCCGATCAGTAGTACATTACTCTTGTCAATTTCTACATCTGATTTATTTGCAAGACGTTTGTAGTGATTATAAACTGCAACACTTAGAGTTAGTTTGGCTAGATCCTGTCCAACCACATAGCGATCTAGATGGTGATATATTTCTTTTGGTGTGGGCAGTTTCTCATTGGTAGAGCTAGTGGGAATTTCTTCTTTGATTACGTCATTGCAGAGTATGACACATTCGTCACAGATGTAGCTATTGGCACCAGCCACTAGTTTTTTTACTTCGTTTTGGCTTTTTTCGCAAAAACTACAATAGAGAGTGGTTTTAGTCTTATTGGTCATTCGCCAACGTAGTTTCTAAGCATTGTGTGTAGGTCTTCACTGTTATTAAATACATTTGCACTGATTGTATTTAACAGTATTTTTGTGTCTTTGTCAACCTTTTCTTTGTCAACGTAGAACCAAAATTTATTATTATAATTTAAAAAGACCAAGTTTCTTTCCATCTGACTGGCCTGGGCCATGTTAACCATGATAAGGTCACTGATCTCCATCATGTGTAAAAGCCATTGCCAAGAGTCCTGACTGGCCTGCTCTAGATGATAGAACGTCATAGGTACTGTAGGGAAGGTATTTTCCAAATCATCACTGAGATCTTCTATCCAAATTTCATCGGTTCCCACTATGGTTATTCTAATTCCTTCCTGAGGCAAGAACAGTGTAGGGGGTGTTATATAGTAGTTTTGTGCGTCATCATCCATTTTTAATATTTCTTATAGGTCCTGAACCCCAGTGTGTAGATTTAGCTTTGTTTTTCTTAGCTAGTTCTTTGACAATTTTTTTATAAACTGTTTCTAGATTTTCTAGATCACCATGGTCGATCATATCCTGAACTTGTTGTTCTATATTTTGATCCTTACTAGTAGATTTATCTTTTTCAGTCTGTTCTTTTAGCTCTCCCACTTCCGCCACAGTGGTGATTTGTCCCACAGCGGGTTGAGGTATTTCTCCATCACTTGTAGGTGCTTCTTGTTGTGGTGATTCTTTATCAGCCAAATGCAGGCTGTCTTGGTCAGCCATAGATTGATCTGGTTTATCATTGAGTTCGGTCTCCTTTGGAGGACTGTATACCTGTATGGGAAATCTAATTCCTGGTACTCGATCTATCCAAGGCCGTGTCAAATAGACCTGTTCTACTTCTTTTTTTTTCTCCTGTGGCTGTTCTGCAGATTGCTTAATTTGTTCGATCTGATCATCAGTCAGAGGTCCATCATCTGGAGGATATTGAGGCGGTGTAGGAGGATTTGGATCTATTTTTTGTTCACGCATTTTGATCTGTGTAAGGTTAGCAGCAATTAGCATTAAAACTGCCAATGGGTCAAATACTACAATCAAAAGTATGATCAACCATCTAACTGCTTTCTCTAGTGTATTTGTATCTGCGGTGTCATCGTAGATTAGGGCTGCTATATATTTTAAAGGACCAACTTCTGCTTCAACCTTGCGAACTTCTGCGGCAATTGGTGCCCGTGCTTCGTTAAGCTGAGTAATCTTTTTCTGTTCGGCTTCAATATCCTGTAGCAAACGTGTGCGTTCTTTCGCTTGAGATCGTCGAATCTGTACCGCTTTATCGGCTCCTTGTTCAGTCGTTGAGCGGCCCATTGTTTGGTCCACTGCCTCATCCATCTGTTTAAGTGCTCGCCTATTAGCATCGATGTTTTCCTTAGCAATCTTTATCTTCTCATCGTATATAGCAATCTTAGCTAGAACATCACCACTAACTAAACTTTGATCATTGTGTGCCTTGCTGAGAAAACCAAATATACCCATGCTGGTTATCAGCATGAGTATGACTAGAGCCGTGATAAAATACCCTCGCATCAATAAGGGTATTACTCTCCAATAGCGATAGAGCCAGCTGGCAACTACTAGTTTAGCTGCTTCTAAGCTACCACCCATGATTGCTACGGGTATAGCGGCCGCAGAGAATATAGCGATTAAACCTATCACACTATAGTAAGCTGCGATACCACTGAGCACTATAGCGGTAAAATATAATAAAAAAGCCATGTCATTTATTTATAATGGTTTACTCGCTCAATTATAATACTTTATAATAAAAAAAGGACGCCTAAGCGTCCTTTTCAGCAAGAATAGCTCTTAGACTGCCTTAGCTGCCAAAGCACGATAGCCTGCTGCTACGATTTCACGACTAGGAGTGCCTAGGCGATACTTGGTAGTGACACGACCCTTGGTATCCTTGTGCTGGTTAGCATAGATAGCAAAACCTTGAAAGCGTAGTGCGCTAACGGTGGCACGTGGATTACCAATGCCGAATCGCTGGCTAATCTGTGCTGCGGTAAGTTGATCACCGCTGCGTAGTGCCTCAAGTAGGCGACTTTGTTTAGTTTCTGTCATAATTTCCTCTTAATTAAACATCGTTGTCTAACAACGTAGACGTATTATATGATAAAAAAACGGTAAAATCAAGAGTCAATTTTACCGTTTTGTCAACTATTATGTTCTTGAGGTCACAAACTCGTTAAGAGTCTTGGCCTTAGAAATAATTTCTGATTCTGTAGGGAAAGGCCGAAAAGTAGGCATAGGCGGTACTATTCCTTCTCCTTTGTCTACCTTTGTATGATAGTCTGTCATGACTAGCTCACGCTGTGCGTGCCAGTCTTGTTCTAGCATTTCTTTGGCCATCTTGAGTAGTTCAAGACGGATTTCATAACCATTGATTGTCATAATAAACCTCTCTATGTGTGTATGTATAAGCTAGTGCCTATACACAATTATATAGTCTTTTATATCACAATCATAGAGGCAGTTTGCTCAAGTTAGTTAGCCAAGACCTTACTGGTAGCATTTATAACACTGGCGATACGACCAATATCACGTAGTTGCTCTACACTATAGCCTTCTTTCTTCAAGGTGTCGTAGTGAGCTCTTACACAAAAATGGCACTTGCCAACAATACTAGCAGCCAAGCTGTAAGACTCAAAACGAGCCTTGGTTGTACCACCGTGTGTCGAAATTGCATTCATACGCAACTGTGCTGGTAGGCCCTTAAGGGCAGAATCATCGGCCATTTCCACATAGGGATACCATGTATTGTTCATGGCCATGAGGCTGGCTGCTGTTAAGGCAGCATCTGCTTCTTTACGGTCTGTGATCTGAGCATGTAGCCATGTCCAAAATTTTGTATTGCCTGTGGCAAAGGCTGCTGCTACTGCTACAGCTTCGGCTTCGTCTGCGGGTAGACTACTGCGTTTGACCACTGAGTCTAGATTAAGACGAGTGTCTTTGGCATAGTCAGGAATAGTTTCTTTTAATTGATCAATCCATTGCATTATATTTCTCCAAGGTATTATTAAGATGTGTTAGATCTGCACAGGTATAACTCTGATAACTGTGTTCTAGTTCTTTAGGCATGGGTTTGTAGTAGATTGCACAGAGAGAATCAGCTGCTGTATCTTGTGCAACCTGTTCGAAACTAGTGACCTGGCCTGTGCCTATGTTCCATAGACCAGATTCAGCTATGTGTAGAAATCTCCTATGTATATCAACTACTCGTTCAACAGGAACAAAATCTCTCCAATAAGCATCGCTATTGGTAAACAGTGTGATCCGACTGTGGAGTTTGGCCTGTTGTTTAAATTGTGTATAGGGACTGGCCTGACTGCCTTTGTGTTCTTCACCCTGACCATAGACATTGAAATACCTGAAACCCTGTATGTGAATGCTGCTGGATGCCTTCTTGGCAGCATAACGTTCGAACATGTACTTGCTCCAAGCATAGGGTGTACGTGGATCCACTGGACTGGTTTCTCTAAATTCCTTATTCAATCCATATACACTGGCACTGCTGCTGTATTGAAAGTTTACGCCCTGTTCTATACATCGGTCTAACAGTTGACAACTAAAATCATAGTTTTGTGTCATTATCTTGTTGACATCACGTTCAGTGGTAGAACTTATAGCACCTATGTGTATGACCCAATCTAATCCCTTGATCTCGGGCATTGGTTCACCCCATTCGTAGGTGATCACATCATGTTGGTTGAGGCTGCGAACCATATTGGATCCTATGAATCCGCGGTGTCCGGTAACTAAAATTTTCATAATATTTCTTCCAATCTAGGAGCATAAACTCCTATGTGCTGCACAGTGACACTGGCAGCACGATTAGCGAATCTAATACTGGATGCCATGTCATTGGTATCAAGATACTTATAGACCAAGGCTGCTAGAAAGGTATCTCCTGCACCACAAACGTCTGTTACGTCTTCTACCTGTGTTGCATAAAATTCTTCATGGTCCCTATTTCTATAAACAGCTCCTTTGCTGCCTAGAGTTACTATGACATGATCGCCATCAGTTTTTCTGTTTTTGTATTCTAGTTCATTGATTTTTATAAAACAGTCTGCTAGTCTAGCTAGATCTGTTTTTTTAGTGTCAATAAAAATTGGCCTTTTGTAGTGTTGACAGATTTTTTCCACTAGATCATAGCTCACAGTGCCCTTATTATAGTCACTGATTACTATGGCATCATAGTCAAACGAAACTATGCTGTCAAAAACAACAGAATCAGACTGCACATCCTGATCTATTCTTATGATATGTTGATGACTGCGAAGATCGATAAATCTAGTTTTTTTACTGACATTGCCTGTGATAAAGTCTACATCACAGTCCAATGATTTAAAATTTTCTAAAACATTGGCAGCCATGCCTGGTTTAGTTTCTAGATAATCAAATCTAAATACAGGTACAGGAGCTTCAGGACTAATTCGATCTACAGTGCCATATTGGTATTCGTCTATGCAACTGTCACCAATCAGCAGAATTTTATGACGGTTCTTTGACATCCTCGGTTGACAATGTTCCTAGATAATCCTGCAATAAGGGTTCTGCCCAGATCATTTGTAGTGCCACTGCCACCAATACAGCAGCACCAAGCCAAATAGTTCTAGGCCAGCGTTCCATTATCTTGGCTACTACTGTACTCCCAAATAAGATAATAGGTACACTTACTAGTAGTCCAAATATGATCAACCACCAATTGCCTCCGGCAGCACCTGCAATAGCCAGTGCATTGTCTAAACCCATTACAGCATCGGCCCAGACAATGGTAGCCATGGCACCCCAGAATGTTGTGGCTGCTTCAACTTCGTGTTCCTGCTTGCTGTTATCTCTAACAAGTTGCCAAGCAATATACAACAAGGCTAGACCACCTATGAGTCTAAGTCCCGGGATCATAAGCAAATAGGTTAGCGCAGCCACGCAGGCGAACCTGACCGCCACTGCACCAACTGTGCCCCATAACATAGCTCGCTTACGCAGGTCTGGTGGCAGGCGACGACTAGCCATGGCAATTACAATAGCGTTCTCGCCGCCCAATACTACATCAATTAAGATAATGGCACCAAGTGCCCAAATGAGTTCAAGCATTACTTACGATTCCTATTATCATAAAACTTGTTGCCTAGCCATATGGCCACAGCAATACTAAGGCAAAGTATATAGAGCTTGATTTCATAAACATCTAAGA
>Ga0129333_10007537_pt1 | contig 10266 bp, 8 predicted proteins | sample CPB6_08_DNA_FD_94474 | JGI IMG/M metagenome (GOLD analysis project Ga0129333, IMG submission 94474) | Freshwater to marine salinity gradient microbial communities from Chesapeake Bay, USA - CPBay_Sum_0.6_0.8_DNA | ecosystem: Environmental > Aquatic > Marine > Coastal | place: USA: Chesapeake Bay...
AGTCAGTTCAGCAACCCCCAGCTCCTAACCGGGCTGGGGTTTTTCTTTTCTAGTCCGCTACACTATTGCCGTAACAGGCTGCGTATTTATGCCCGCCCCAACTGCATTGAGCGCCCTGGATCGCCTGCGTAAAGCAGCGAACCTGGAGCCCTCAAAAAAAGAAGTGGAATTGAGTGACGGAAGCATCTTCGAGATGTGGGTGACTCCGCTGACGATGGCCGAGCGCGAACGCGCTCAAAAACAAGCCAAGTCCGACGACGCCACCGCCTTCGCACTGCAACTGCTGATCGCCAAAGCTTGCGACGAAAGCGGCCAAAAGATGTTCAAGATCGGCGAGATCGACGTGCTGAAAAACGAAGTCAAGGACAAGGATCTCCAGTCCCTGATGCTGGCGATTTTGACCGACGACTCGGACCAGCTCGACAACAAAAGCGCTTGAGCGCGAGCTGGAGAAGGACAGCTACGTCTTCCTCCAGTTTTACGTCGCCAAGGAGTTGGGCATGACGCTGAGCGAACTCCGCTCACGTATGACTGACATGGAACTGATCGGCTGGAGCGCCTACCTAAACGTCCGCGCCGAACAGGAACGCAAAGCCTACGAGTCCGCCAAACGCCGCCGCTAGCCGGCGGCTTTTTACGGGATAGACTGCTAAACAGAAACCAGTAGAGCGGTTGTGGCTTACCAGGCTGACATCCTAATCAACGTAAAAGGATTTCAGGACCTGGGCCGCATCCAGAAAATGCTGGATGGTACTGCTCAAAAAATAGATCAAGTAAATAGAGCTGCTGCCGTAATGGGAGCACCTAATAGAAACTTAGAGCGTTTTTCAAGGCAACTAGATCAGGCACAAAGAGCCTTAAATAGAGTAGCCATAGGATCTGTACAGGAACAACGAGCTGTAAGTAACTACGTAACAGCACTAAATAACTCAAATGTAGCTAGAGACAGGCAAAATAAGCTTATCCAGACAGAACTAAACACACGTAATGCCGTAATCAACGCTATTCGTGCAACAGTCGAGGCAAATATTGCAGAAAGTCAAGCCACTCGCGCTGCTAGAGCAGAAGCAAGCGCATTAAATAAAGAACTTATTCAACAGGAACGTCTACGCCGCAAACTAGAGGAAAGAGGTTTAACACAACTTGCTAGCGGACAAGTTGTAAAGGCAAGTCCTACTGAGACAGCTTTACCAAAAGCTAGAGGACCCGCTTCGCCAATCGGCGGGCGTGCGGATATACCCGGCAGTCCAGCCGCCCTTAAAGCCGCCTCAGCCGCGCAAGGAAAATTATTCGAAAACCTCGCCCTTGGCGCAGGCTTTCCACTCCTATTCGGCGGCGGTCCTGGTCAAGTCTTGGGCGGTCTGCTCGGTTCCTTTGTCGGTACAGGCTTCGGCGGTCAGATCCTAGGCTCCGCGCTTGGCGGTCAGCTGCAAGCACTTGGTGTAGCGGCCAACCAAGCTGGAACAGCTTTACAAAAACCTATCGACAACTTCAACATCATCAAAGATCGAGCGCTACTCGCCTCAAGTTCCCAAGATAAGTACGTTGAACGCTTAATCGAGTCTGGACGATTCATCGAAGCTACGGCAGAAATCCAACGCCGGTATAACGAGGTTATAGGTAGAGAAGGTTCCGCAAACCTTCTCGAACTGACCAAAGCTACGGACAGACTTAATCGAGCCTGGAGCGAACTAGGTCTTCAGATCCAAGCCGCAATCGCTGGTCCGCTAGCCGGTTTTGTTGAATGGTTAGCAGGCTTTTTGCAGCTGACAAATAACGCTCGTCGTGGTGCAGCTGCCGAAAGCCAGCTAACTCCTGATCAGCGTGCAGAAATAGCTGGACGCCGTCAAGCCTTGGAGAGAGGGCGCCAGCGCGGCACGCTTTTTGGTGGACTGACTCCGCAACAGGCACTTAGAGAAGAACAAGCAATTGCCAGAAGAGCGCAGGAACTGGCAGCCTCCAACCAGCCACGCCAAATCAACACAGACTTCCGCGCCACAGAAACAGCACAACTTGCCTCACTGGAGCGTCAAGCCGCAATCCAAGCCCAACTAACAAAACTCACCGATACCCGCCTGCAACTCTCGTCCAAGCAACTGCAGACGGATATTTCCGTACTTAATAAACAGCAGGAGCTTACAACCTCCCTAAATCAACAGACCGGAATTATCAACACGATTGCACAGAAGAAAACCCAGTCTGCACAACTTGAGTTAGCACTAACTCAAAGCCAACAGCGGCTAAGCGTACAAAACGCGCAGCTGGAGCTTCAACGAGCAGAAGCCAAAGCCGCCGCAGCTGCAGCAGAAATGCGGCAGTTAGATGCAGCAGGAAAACTTACTGGCGAACGCCGCGCAGAACTTCAGGCCGTGATGGAGCAGGCGGTTGTAGCCCGCCAAAATCTGTCCACAACAGAGCAAATTGCGTATTACACAAATCAGAGTGCCGCCTCTCAGGCCGCAACAGCTCAATACATGGCGGACATCGAGCGCCGCCAAGCAATCGTCAACGCCTACGCCGAAGACTACGCCCGCGTCACCGCCGAAACAACACGCCAAATTGAAGAACAGGCAAACGCATTTAACAACCGCGCCACGCTACTCAACGCAATCAGCCAAACAACACAAACACTAAATAACATAGAAATCCAAGCCTTGGAGCGCGAATTAGAACGCGTTACGACAGCAAAAGAGCGAGAAAATATAATCAATCGCATCTATAAACTTGAGGTCGAAAACGCCCGCGTTCAGCTTGAAGCCACCCGCGCCAACATCCAAGCCGAGCTTATCCGTGCAGACACGGCTCTTAACGCCGTTGAGCTTAAATACGAAGAGCTCAAAGCAGTAGTAGCGATTGCCAAGGCAGAGGGCGTAATTAACAATGCACACTTTGATGCACTACGCGCCCAAGAGTCAGCTCTTCGTATTGCTCAAGAAAATCTAAATACGGCCGGAAAAGTCGCCAATCTGCAGTGGAAAGCAGCCGATGCTGTCTTCAAGGCAGCCGTTGACGCCGCAAAACTGAAGAAAGAAACGACTGGCGCCGCGCAGTCCGCCGGCCAGTTTGCCGGAAGCATGGAACGTGCCGCCGGTGCCATGGGCGGCATCAGCAAAGCCGCTAGCGCATTGGGAGCGGGAGGTGCGGGCGCACCGTTTGGCGCGATGGGAGGCACTGGAGCTATCCAAGATCCAGGACTCAAAGCACAAGCCGAAAAGATCTGGAAAGAAGCAGAGCGGTTTGCCGCTACAAAAGGCATCGCCAGCATCCAAGCCGATATTTTGCAGCGTGCCCGCGACGCAATCGCCCGCATCGCGTTCAGAGACTATGTGCTCCAGCAAAAAGCCGCTGGAGCGCCTGCAGTTTCTACAGAAACACCGGCTACTCCGATCACCAAAACTCCATCTACCGCCCCAATCCCTCTTACCGCCCCACTCGCCAGCGGTCTCTCGATGCAACCGGGCGGCGGCCCTGGTACAGCCATCATCGACACACTGCCCACCATCAATCTGCAGACCGGACCTGTGCTCCAGCAAGAAAACGGCGAAAAATATGTCCGCCTTGGCGACCTGGAGAACATCCTCCAAGACTTCGCTGCTACGGTGTTTAACAACGCACGCAGCACAGGCGGTCGCCGCTTCCAGGGTGTGAACTAATGGCAAACCGCGCCCAATCTCAATACCTGCGCCTGTTCGATGAATCTGCCACCTACTACAGGTGGCAGAATTTCTACTTCAATCAGACCGTCACCTGGGAAACCGCCTCCTGGAACTACCACCCGTTTGTGTTGAACGCGATGGTCGGCACTGCGACGCAAGCTGAAGCTGGCATCACCGTCACAATTCCGGCAACGTACATCGCCGTCAACGCGCTGCAAAACGCACTGGACAAGAACTGGTTGTGCGAGCTGAAGATGTACGAGTTCGACAGCCGCCTATCGCAGGCAGTGCCGCAGTCCGGGCAGCTTTTGATTGGCACGTTTATCGGCGAAGTCATCGGCATCGGTGGCTCGTTCACCGAGCTGGATGTGAGCATTGGCTCTAGCCTTGCACCAGTTGGAGCACAGGTGCCGCCGCGTTCGTTTAGCTCACGCCTGGTCGGCAATCCAATCAAGCTATGACAATCAAGCTCCGCATCAGCGATCCACTACAGCTTCTGCCGTACCAGACGGGTCTACTGAAGCCGCCGCTCGACAAAAAAGCCGCAGAAGGCAATAGCGCCAGCAACCTTGATACCCAGCAAAAGGCGATTGAACTGGGGCAACCTGTGCCGATTGTGTTCGGCAAATATGTCGATGTAGCCGGAACTGTAGAAGATCACGGCGGCGTATTTATCAGCCCTGGCGCAACAAAAGCCCGCTACGAAAACGGCTTTTCGATTGACGGAACATCGTATCCAACCGGCTTGAAAGTCACCATGAACATGGTGCTTAGCCAAGGCGAATTAGGACAGATCCAAGTCCAGGATGTTTACCAGCGTGCCTGCAAAAAAGGTACTGCCGTTGTGTATTACGGCGCCAATGCTGGTGCGCTGTATGCCCCAGGCAATTACGTCACCTACCCGACTTTGTGGACGTGCCCGAACTACTGCGGCACCAACGACGGAACCTATGAGGATATGACGACTCTCTGGTATCAGAACACCTACTTCGAGGGTGACGATACCTGGAACCGCCAAGTTCATGTTTTCGTCCGTAACGGCATCAAGGTTCCGCGTCTGATTGAGGGCACGAGCGGCTCCAGCAACAACATGCTGGATTTGGCGATCTACCTGATTCGAAAAACAAGTCGCGTCCCGGAGCTGTTGATCGACACGACGGCGATGACGCTCGCCGCTAACTTCACCGCCACCAACAAGTTCTATTGGGACGGCGTAATCACAGAATCCAGCAACCTCGAAGACTGGATGCAGCGGATGGCGGGATTCTTTCTGCTGCGCGTCAGCGACAAGAACGGTAAAAAAGGATTCCGCCCCCGGCTACCAATCAACGGCAACTACACTATCAACACTGGCGTCATCAGCTGGGTCTACGGCTTCACTGAGGAGCACCTGCTGCCTGACGGCTTCCAGATTGAGTACATCCCGCTGACTGAGCGCAAACCGATCTGCGCCCAGATGATCTGGCGCCAGCAGCCCCCGAACGATATCGGCTTCATCCGCACCACCGAAGTCCGCATTGATGGCGAAGCGGTAGACGGACCCTACGAGCAGTTCGACATGAGTCAGTTCTGCACCTGGGAAGACCACGCCGTCAAGGTTGGCGCCTATGAAGTCGCCCGCCGCAAATACGTCACCCACTCGCTGCGCATCAAGGTCAAGCCGGATTCGTTCAACACCACACTGGTGCTAGGCGACATTGTGCGCGTGCAGTTGCGCCGCGAAACAGATCCAGGTCTTGTGACCTTCCACGACTACCTGTACGAAGTCGAAAAGATCAACAAGACCGTATCAGGCGTGGTCGAGCTAGATCTGATGCACTTCCCGATTGATTCGCAGGGGCGCAGCATCCTCGCGTTGTACGTCGCCGGTGCAGAAGGTACAGGGTATCTGTACGACGTGGGACGTAACGACTACACCTGTGACGATCCTGACAACGAAGGCAATGATGATCCTATTCCTGATGATGTGGGCGAGAATAATCCTGACGAGCCTGACACCGACGTGGATCTGCCCAATCCTGGTGTAGATGACGGCACGGGCACCGGACTGCCAACAGATCGCCCGGTCTTCCCTGGTGGCACGTCTACGACGGGCTATCCACCTAGCGGCAGTCCAACAGGTAATAACCCGGATGATCCGTTCGATGATGAACCTGGCGGTGGGACACCCATCACAGGTATTCCTAATGATCGCCCGATTCAAGCTGGCGACGAGCTTGTATTTGCCCCGCCATGTTGTCCCTCTGAAGTTATCTGGTACCAGTACGACTGCGATACCGGAGAACGGATGCAGGCTGTTTATACAGAAACGACAAGCCCTGAAGATAACTGCGAATCCCGCTATCAGATGACTGGTGAAGTCATCAACCAACTGTTAGACGGAGGCATCAAGTTCTGTCTGCAAGGCAGCTACAAGTGCCTTGATCCTGGTTCACCGGAAGGCACGGGCCCAGAAATCTTTAGCGATCCAGTTGAGCTGACGCCTTATTTACCGCCTATCCAATGCCCAGGAGCACAAAGTTCAGGCGGACAGGGTACGTATACGCAGGTTGTAGATGTAGGCGAAGGACTTGGGACATTTACGTTTGGTTATCAGGCTTACTCGATCCCTGATAGGTTTGTGATCACAGGTGCCGCTTCACTTGACACCGGGAATGTCTCAGGCAGTGCATCGCTTACTATCACAAAGACAAGTGCAGATAGATATGTTTTTGTTACTGTGTATGCTCCTTTGTCAGGGACTGCTTGGCTTTATAGCGTCGGCTGCACAACACCGTAATGGCAACCTTCCCCGCGCTAAATCCGAACACTCGGACCTTCATTCCAGGTCAAAAAGCTGCCACGCCGATTGGCACGCTAGACGGCGACGAACTGAGTGTGCTTCACACCAACGCCTCCACCGCTTACACCCTGCGCCTTACCTTCACCGGTTTATCAACAACAGATCACTACGCCATTGTCAGCCACTACATGAATCACGGCAACTTCACGCCGTTCGATCTTGACACGGCCACTACATTACTCGGCTCCAGCATTACGGTGCCGACTAATTACCTATGGACGTATGTAAGTGCGCCGCAGACTGATTACAGCCCCGGCGTTGTCACGACTACCGTGGAACTAGAAGCCACACCCCAGTGGGCTAGCACTCCCGGCTACGTCTTCTAACGATGGCTGACTATCCCGCGCTAATCCCCAACTCGATCAGCTTCGACCTGGGGCAGCTGAACGTCAGCGAAACGGCGACGCAGGATCGCGTACCAGTTCGGTTCCGCCACAGCCAGCGCGTCAGCGGCCACACGCTCAACATCAACTACGTCGGACTGTCGCAGGTACAAATCGACAGCCTCCGCAGCCACTTTTACGAGCAGTCCGGCACCCACGGTTACTTCGGCGTTCCCGCGTCCATCTGGGGCGGTCTGACTGCTGTAGACGCCAACGCCCTGTACCGCTACGCCGCACCGCCGCAGGAAGACCACCAAGGGCTCTACTACAACGCGACAGTACAGCTTCGCATCTCGCTTGGCGCGATCCTGCTTTACATCCTGAACGGTGGTGGGGCGACAGCGCCTGCGACGACAGCGTTTACGTCATTTGCCTTTAACGGTTACGCCCCATTTATCCTTAATGGGGAGGATGCAACTCCTACCTCAGTCCTTTATCTGAACGGCGGCGGCGCAGGTCAATGACGACTCCTACAACAGTCCAAGTCAAACTGCAGCTTCGCGCTGATACAGCCGCCACCTGGGCATCCGTCAACCCTGTCCTGCTCAACAACGAGCTGGCACTCGAAACCGACACCAAGAAGTTAAAAGTCGGCAACGGCAGCACTGCCTGGAACAGCCTCGCTTACTTCCCGTTCGTAGTCTCCGGCGGCACGGTACTAGGCAACCTTGAGATCGGCACCACTGGCACGCTGACCTTTGAGGGCAGCACCGCTGATGGATTCGAGACCACGCTGGGCGTAGTGAACCCAACAGCTGATCGCACGATCAACCTGCCCAACCAGAGCGGCACCGTCATCGTGAGCGGTAACGCCAGCATCGTCGACGCGGATATCAGCGCCAGCGCCGAGATTGCCGTAAGCAAGCTGGCTGATGGTGCAGCGCGTCAACTGCTGCAGACGGACGCTGCTGGCACTGGTGTTGAGTGGGCAAGCAACATCGACGTGCCCGGCACGCTGGACGTAACCAGCGCCGCCACCTTCGACAGCAGCGTCACGATTCATGGTGACCTAACAGTCAACGGCACCACCACCAACATCAACACGCAAAACCTTGTCGTCGAAGACAAAAACATCATCCTTGCGGATGTAACCACCCCCACTGATCTGACGGCAGACGGCGGCGGCATCACACTGAAAGGCGCCACGGACAAAACAATCACTTGGAGCGACACCACCGACAGCTGGGAGTTCAATCAACCGACGATCACCACCGGCAGCAGCACCGCCGCCAGCTTCATCCCCACCGGCAGCACGGTGCCCACGAATGGGGTTTATCTCAGCGGCACGAACACCGTGGCGGTGGCGACGAACAGCACTGGGCATTTGTTTGTTGATGCGAGTGGGAATGTAGCAATCGGCTCAGGATCAGTTTCGCCTAGTAAGTTGCACGTTGAGAGCGGCTCGTTGAGCGTTCAGAGATACGGATTACAAGGTGCTGTAATTCTTAGACGTGCAGAAGGTACGACTGGTTCCCCCACAGCCATTGCGGGCAACGCCGCTTTGGGCGATGTGCGATTCAGGGGGTATGACGGATCAACGTACAGGGATGTTGCAAACATTGGGGTATTTTCCGATGGGGCTATTTCATCTACTAGTTCACCTGGATATTTTGCAATCGGCACCACTCCCTCTAGCTCAACAACCCCCCAAGAACGCCTGCGCATCACATCGGACGGAAAGCTGGGTTTGGGGACGAGTGCGCCGGGTGCTGCGCTTCAAATCGTCAGCAGCACATCCGCTGACCAAATGCGAATAGGGCCAAATACAACTAACTACTACAAGATTGGACGGGACGAAACGCTAGGTAAACTTACATTTGAAGGAGTTCAGCAATCATTCAGCGGTTACGACTTTAAGATTTATCCAACCAGCGGCAGTGCTGGTACGTCCGCTCTTGTAATCAAAGAAGGCACCGGCAACGTCGGCATCGGCACCTCGGCGCCGGGATACAAGTTGCATGTTTCAGCGGCTGGCGATCAAAGCATCGTTATGGAATCCACAAGTAGTGGAGCCGCGCTATTCAGGATGGTTGCAAGCACGCAAGCCCTCGCGGCGTATAACACTGTTCAATCTCTATACGGAAGCACACAGAGTTGGTCAATAACCGGGAACGGCAGCCAAGACACCATCGCTTTTAACATCGGCACCAGCGAAAAAGCCCGCATCGACAGTTGGGGTCGCCTGCTGGTGGGGACGAGTAGTGCGCTCACTACAACAAATGCTCTAACTGCAAAGCTGCAGTCCGCGGGTAATAGCCTCTTTGATACAGGTATTTCAACGTCATTATTCACGGCTGATTCTAGTCCAGTAGCTCTGCAGCTTGTAAAATCACGCAATGCGACAACTGGTAGTCACACTGTTGTTCAGAGCGGCGACGGCCTAGGTCGCATTGTTTTTGGTGGTTCAGATGGTACTGATTTTGAACCCGCTGCATTTATTGAAGGGCAAGTCGACGGCACCCCCGGCGCGAATGACATGCCGGGCAGGATCGTCCTGAGCACGACCGCCGATGGCGCCTCCTCGCCCACCGAACGCGTCAGGATTGATAGCGCTGGTTATGTCGGAATCAACAACACAGGCAGCGCTGGCGGACATAAGTTTGGCGTTCAAAACAGCTCTGCTGCTGTTGCTTTCTTTAACCGCCTTACAGACGATGGAACGCTAGTAACATTTTTTCAAGACAATGTTGCTGAAGGGACGATTTCCGTCTCCGGCACCACCGTCAGCTACAACGGTGCTCACCTCTCCCGCTGGTCCCAGCTTCCGGGGGGCGCTGAGCGAAACGACATCCTGCGCGGCACCGTGCTGAGTAATATCGACGAGATGTGTGGCTGGGGCGAAGAGGATAACGAACAGCTCAACCGCATGAAGGTGAGCGACGTTGAAGGCGACCCGAACGTATCTGGTGTTTTCCAAGGCTGGGACGATGACGACGACACCTATACCGACGACTTCTACTGCGCAATGACGGGTGACTTCATCATCCGCATTGCTGGTGGGGTCACGGTAGAGCGCGGCGACCTTCTGATGTCCGCTGGCGATGGCACTGCCAAACCCCAGGATGACGACATAATCCGCAGCAAGACCGTCGCCAAAGTGACTTCCAGTCACGTCACCTGCACCTATGACGATGGCAGCTACTGCGTGCCTTGCGTGCTGATGGCTTGCTGAGGCAGACAAGTCCTACTCTCTAGTCAACTTCTAATTTGATTCAAGTTTGAAGTTGGCTAGTCACCACACCTAAACTTCCCCCATCACCACAATCCCAATGGCTGACACCACGTTTACCTGGGCGATTGCCAACATGGACCGCCAGCTCGCTGATGGAGCTGTCACCACGATCCACTACACCGTTTCGGCGCACGATGGCACCTACAGCTCAGG
>Ga0129333_10007538_pt1 | contig 10265 bp, 5 predicted proteins | sample CPB6_08_DNA_FD_94474 | JGI IMG/M metagenome (GOLD analysis project Ga0129333, IMG submission 94474) | Freshwater to marine salinity gradient microbial communities from Chesapeake Bay, USA - CPBay_Sum_0.6_0.8_DNA | ecosystem: Environmental > Aquatic > Marine > Coastal | place: USA: Chesapeake Bay...
GGAGCCTCGTGGCCACCCTCCAGCAACGGAACACCTACAACCAAACCCCCCGCCCCGGTCGCTACACCTTGACCTCAGACTGCGGGCTAGTGAGCCACTATCCACCGGGAAAAACCTACGACAGCATGATCGAGGAGTCCTTTGTGCAGCGCTGGGGCAAAACGGCCACCCCTTGGCGGCTAGAGCGGGAAGTGGATTTAATTCCCCTGCCAGGGAGTGTCATGATCCCTGATTTCCGGCTGGTACACCCCGACGGGCGGGTGTATTTGCTGGAGATTGTGGGCTATTGGCGATCGGAATATTTGCGCAAGAAATTTGCCCAGGTGCGCAAGGCCGATCGTCAGGATTTAATTTTGGCCATTAGCGATCGTCTGAACCTGGAAAAAGCGGGCATCAATACCCAGGATGTCCCTGGCAAAATCATCTGGTTCAAAGATAAGCTCTCCCCCCAAGCGGTGCTAGGGGTCTTGGAATAACGCGAGTTCTGTAGATTCCTGTGCCCAAAATTCAGGGCAGGTTTAGGTGAATTTCGGGAAAATCCCCTAACTCCTCTCAAAAACCTGCCCCTACCTGTTTGATTCTCTTGCCCCCCTTCGCCCCTCGTGGGAGAAGGGGCCGGGGGATGAGGGTCTTGCCCCCCTTTGCCCCTCGTGGGAGAAGGGGCTGGGGGATGAGGGTCTTACTCCCCTTCGCCCGCCCTGGGAGAAGGGGCTGGGGGATGAGGGAAAAACCCTAGGGATTAGAACTGCACTTTTGGGACCACACCCGCGTGGGCATCCCCCACACATAGATAAATCCTTCCGCCGCCTTGTGATCAAAGGTATCCTCTGCCCCATAGGTCGCCAAATCCATGGAATAGAGAGAATTGGCAGACTTACGGCCCACGATCGTGCAATTGCCCTTAAACAACTTCACCCGCACCGTGCCCGTCACCCGCTCCTGGGTTTTTTGCACAAAGCCATCCAGCGCCGCCTTCAAGGGGCTATACCACAGACCGTTATAGATCATCTGGGCATAGGTGCGCTCAATCCCCTGCTTATAGTGGGTCACATCCGCCGTCAGGGTCAGGCTCTCCAAATCCCGGTGCGCATCAATCAACACCAACAGCCCAGGGGTTTCGTAGATTTCGCGGGACTTAATCCCCACCAGACGATTCTCGATCATGTCGATGCGGCCCACCCCATGGCGACCTGCCGCCTCATTCACCCGCGTCACCAGAGCCACGGGATCCAGGGCTTGGCCATCCACACTCACGGGCAACCCAGCCTCAAATCCCAGTTCCAAATACTCCGGCTCCTGGGGCGCATCCGCCACCGAGGCGGTCATGGTGTAAATATCTTCCGTTGGCTCATTCCAGGGATCTTCCAGGGGGCCCGCTTCCACGGCGCGACCGAGCAAATTGGCATCAATGCTATAGGGGGAAGACTTTTTCACCGGGGCCGGGATGCCGAACTGCTCCCCATAGGCGATGGTTTCCTCCCGGCTCATGCCCCATTCCCGTGCTGGAGCCAAGACCTTCAAGGTGGGGTTCAGGGCAGCAATGGACACATCAAAGCGAACCTGATCATTGCCCTTGCCGGTGCAACCATGGGCCACCGCATCCGCCCCATATTTTTCCGCAGCTTCCACCAGCAGCTTGGCAATGAGGGGACGGGCAAGAGCCGTGGACAGGGGGTAACGGTTTTCGTAGAGGGCGTTGGCTTGCAGAGCCGGGAAGGCATAATCCGCCACAAAACTGGCCTGGGCATTTTCCACCAGGGAGATGGAAGCCCCAGAGTCCAGAGCTTTTTGTTGCACGGAGTCCAGTTCCGACCCTTGCCCCAAATCGGCGGCGAGGGTGATCACTTCTTCCACTCCCCATTCTTTTTTGAGATAGGGGATACAGACGGACGTATCCACGCCGCCGGAGTATGCCAACACCACTTTCTTTGCGCGACCCATGGCCAATTGGTTCCTGAAGTATGTAATGGGGGGAGAGGAGGCCGATCGAGATCATTCGGCCCATAGACAGGTTTCATTAGACCACAGGGGGGGGATCTGTGGGCAAGAGATGATGTCAGGGTTTTGTAAAATCGGATACGAATCCTAAGGGGTATCCGAGGGGGTGTCCGAGAACTGGCTGACGGCCCGCTGCATTCGCACGAGGGCGCGGTTGTAGTTAATCACGGCGGTGACCTGGTTGCCCTTGGCTTGGGTTAAGTCCCGTTCAGCGTTAATCACATCAATTTGGGTGCCGACCCCCGCTTGGAACCGCAGGCGGGCAAGGCGCAGGGCTTCTTCCGCTTGTTTCACCCCTTCTCCAGCGGTGGCAATGTTGGCGCGGTTAGATTGCAGGTCATAGTAAGCGTCTTCCACCTGTTGGCGGATTTGGTTACGATCGTCCGCAAACTGAACCGTGGCTGTTTCCTGGCCTAGTTCCTGTTGGCGAGCCGAGGCTTTAGCCGCTCCCCCGTCAAAAAAGCGCCAGTTCAGGTTCAGTCCCACCCGATATTGTTGGGTCAGGGTATCTTGGCTGGTTTCAGTGTCGCCGCTATCGGTATTCTGGAAGGTTTGATCCAAGGTGTATTGGCCAAACACCCCTAGGCGAGGGCGGATGGCGGCGAGAGCGACCTGGCGCTGGGCGGAACTAATTTCCTGCTCCACCAGGCGCTGCTCCAGTTCGGGGCGCTTCTGGTAAGCGAGAATGATGCTTTCCTCCAGGGTCAAGGGCCAAACATCCCCCGGTTTGACCTCATCAGCGGCGGCGAGGTTCACATCCTGGGGCAAGCTAATGCGCTGGGCAATTTGGCGCTGGGCTTTGAGGACACTGGCCTGTTCATTGACTAATTTTTGGATTTCGTTGGCCAGTTGCACTTCCGCTTGTAGCACGGCAAAGCGAGTCCCCACCCCGGCCCGTTCTAATTTGCGGGCATCATCAAGGCTGCGCTGGGCTGCATCCACGGCGCTCTTGGCAATGCGAACTTGCTCGTTGGATTCCTGCAAGTTGTAGTAATCCAGGGTTACGTCTAGGCGTAGCTGTTCTTTGGCCTGTTCGAGCAGGAGTTCAGATTGCCGTAATTGGCGTTCGGCGGCGCGAATGCTGGGGCGACGATCGGGGTCATAAATGCCATAGTCCACCCGCACGCTGCCATTGAGGCTCAGGGCATTTTGGCGGGTGTCCCCGTCATTAATGGGGCTGTCGCTGTTGGTGCTGCTGTCCGTGCCGGTGTTATCCAGGTTGCTGTCTAGGGTGAGGGTGGGGTAGCGTTGGGCTTTGGCTTCCCGTAGGGCGGCTCGCTGTTGTTCCACGGTGATCCATTGCACTTGCAGGGCGCGGTTATTTTCTTGGGCCAGTTGGATCACGTCCGCTAGGGTCAACTGCCGCACATCATCAATGCGCACCTGCTCCGGTTGGGTGGGTCGCTGGAGGGGATTGGCATCAATGTACAAGTCCTGATGGGGTTCTGGGGGTAGGTTAGGGAGGGCATCCTCTGGGGAGTCTTCTGCCCTGGGAGCATTACGATGGCTGGCGGTAATTTGGGCTTCTGTAACCGGGGTTTCTGTAACCGGATTTTCTGTAACCGGGGTTTCTGCAACCGGGGTTTCTACCGCCGGAATTGCTGCCGGAGTTTCTGCAATGGGGGTTTCTATAACTGGGGTTTCTACCGCCGGAATTGCTGCCGGAATTGCTGCAATGGGGGTTTCTACAACTGGGGTTTCTACCGCTGGAATTGTTGCCGGGGTTTCTGCTATGGGGGTTTCTGGGGTAGGAACCCGATCGCCCACAGGGGGAATACTGGTTGGGGAATTGCTAGCACGATCGCTTACAGGACGATCTCCACGATCGCCCACAGGGGGAATACTGGTTGGGGGATTGCTGCCACCATTGCTAACCGGACGATCGCCCAGCGGACGATCGCCCACCGGACGATCGCCCACAGCGCGATCTCTCACAGGCCGATCGCTCCCTGAACGATCGCGGCGATCCCTAGATTCACTGCCTTGACCCGATCGCGCTTGGAGCGATCGATCCCCCTCGCCCTGCAAAATCTTGGCCGACACTTCCGCCAACAAACTCCCCGAATCCGGAGCCGGGACAGCACCCGTGGGCCACAGGGGAGCCGTAGCCGTGGCGATCGTTCTTAAGGCAGGTTTATGGGGAGCCTTCGGGGTGGGGTTAGCAGGAGAGGCCGAACCTTCCTGGGGCGCTTCATTTTGGGCAAGGGTGGATCCCGGAGTGAGCAGCCCCCCCCATGCCAAAACGGTACCCAGGCTCATCACCATTAAAGGTTTTATCGCATTCATGGTACTTGCACAGAACAGGGCTTAATTAAGGTCAAAGTAAAACCAGCATCACCACAAAACCACCCCTAACGCAGGCCAAAAACCAGCATCGGGGCATGAGCTACGGGGATTTCTGGGGGGTGAGGGAATCACAAACCGGCCCTAGGAACGCCACAAAAGCGCCAGGGAACCACCCCTAACGGAAAACCCCCCGTTTTTTCAAGAGGTCTCCCTGGGTCATGATCTGTGGGAGCGTTGGGATTTATTCTATCGGGCATTCCCCCTTTTCAGGGCTAGGGTCATAAATTTTTCTGGGCAGAGAGGAATTTTATTGAGGAAAGTGGATCAGAAGTTTCCCGATCGCCCTCACGCAACCCCCAGGGCTGGGGCGGAATTTCCTGTTGGGGTAAACCTCCCGCTAGCGCTAAACCTCCCCCAACATCAAATCATGGAGGGCGCGGGCTGCATATTCTTCGGGGGACGTGGGATCCACATAGGGCGCTTCTTCCACGGGGGGCAGGGTCGCGTTATTCAGGTTCGCCCCGCTGAGATTGGCTCCCCCGGTTTGGGTCTCCAGGAGAATGGCTCCCGTCAGGTTAACCCCCATAAAACTGGTGCGATCGAAAATAGCTGCCGTCAGATCCGCTTCCGTCAAATTGGCGCGATTAAAACGACTGTCCGTGAGATTGGCGGCTTGGAGGATGGCAGATTTCAACGTGGCGTGCATCAGGCGGGCTGAGTTGAGGTTCGCCCCATGGAGTTGGCTGGCCACGAGGGTGGCGCGGGTTAGATCCGCCCGTTCCAAATTGGTATGGTGCAGTTTTGCCCCCGTAAAGTCGGCGTTGGCTAGCTCTGCCCCCACCATGTTGGCCCCATCCAGGCAACAGTCCCGGAAGCTGGCATATTGGGCATCGGCTCGCTTGAGGGTGGCCCCTGTGAGGTTGGCTCGATCGAGGATGGTTTTATGGAGATCAGCCCCAAATAGGCGCGTTCTAACTAAATTAGCCCCAGAAAGATCGGCCCCATTGAGGGAAACACCGCTCAGGTCGCTGTCTTGCAGATTTACGCCCTTGAAGTTAGCCCCGCTGCAAATCCAGCCAATAAGTTTGGCTCCGCTGAGATCAGCTTCCGCGTCAGGATGAGCCGCACGCCACTGATTCCAGGACTCCACTCCTTGTTCGAGCAATTCAAGAAGTTCTGTATTTGCCATTACTGTCGCTCCTCGATGGCTTACGAATTCACCTAATGGTTTCCAGTCTAGAACACAGATCCAGAATACAGGCTTTATACAGCATCAACCGCACGGATCCATCTGCTGCCCTCAATCAACATCTTGGGCGATCCGGTTCAGGGTGAGAAAATTCCCCACCGGGTACCACCGGGCGATCGGGGGATTGTTGCCAAGATCCAGCCATCCCAACCCCTGGCCAGACTCCCTGGCTAGACTCTCCTGAGGGATTGATCGGGGGACTTAGGGGGACTCATAGGGGGACTCATAGGGGGACATGGTGGAAGGGGAGGTTCGATCGTCCAAAAATCCGCTCCACGCAGGTGAGTAACTCCGCATTGGCGAATAGTTGTCAAAAGGCGGGGTTATCTTCAAAGCTGCGCCAACGCTGGAGCAAAGGGATTAGGGGACTAATACTTGCGTTCTTGGGGTTCAAAGAGGGATAAATCCACCGATCGCTGGGCGATCGTCACCCCTTCGGCTCCCTGGTACGCCAGGGTATGGCACAGATAGCGATCGTCATCCCGCTGGGGGAAATCCTCCCGGAAATGGGCCCCCCGGCTTTCTTCGCGGCTGAGGGCCGAGGTCAAAATCATTTCCCCCACCATCACCAAATGCTGCAATTCCAAGGCTTCCACCAATTCCGTATTCCAGCAACGCCCCTTATCATCCACATGGGCACGGGCCGCCCGCTGCTTCAGGGTTTGCAGGTGAGATAAACCCGCCGCCATCAATTCAGCGGTACGAAACACCCCGCAATGGTTGCTCATGGTGTCCTGGAGATCCTGGCGCACTGTGGCAATGCGTTCCCCCTGGGGACGATCGAGGAGGGCTTGCAGTTGGGCTTGGGCTTGGGCGAGATAAGGGGCGGGATTAAGGCGGGGGCGGGGGCGATCGACCACCAGACGAGCGATCGTCGCCCCCGTGCGCTGGCCATATACCACACATTCCAATAGGGAATTACTCCCCAAACGGTTGGCTCCATGGACGGACACACAGGCGGTTTCCCCCGCTGCAAACAAACCGGGCACCAGCCCCTCGGTTCCGCGCCGCACCTGGCCGCCGGTATCCGTGGGAATCCCCCCCATGCAATAGTGAGCCGTGGGGCGCACGGGCATGGGCTGATCCACCGCATCAATCCCCAATAGCCGATGGGCTTCTTCCCAACAGAAGGGGATCCGGCTCATGATTTTCTCCCGCCCCATGTGCCGCAGATCCAAATACACAAAGGGCCCCCCAGGGGTGCCATCCGGGTGAATGCCACGACCGGCGCGAATTTCTGAGCCGATCGCCCGCGAAGTAATATCCCTGGGGGCCAGTTCCATGCGGCTAGGGGCATAGGTGGCCATAAAGCGATCGCCCTGGCTATTGATCAGATAGGCCCCTTCCCCCCGCACCGCCTCAGAAATCAGCACCCCCACCGGATACAGCCCCGTGGGATGGAACTGCACAAACTCCATATCCTGCAACGGCACCCCCGCCAGCGCCGCCAGGGCCATCCCATCCCCCGTGGAAGCATAGTCATTGGAGGTGGTATTAAACACCCGGCCATAGCCCCCCGTGGCCACCATCACCGCCCGCGCCGCCACCACCGCCAACTGACCATCGGCAATGCGGAACATCACCACCCCCTGGGCTTCCCCATCCTCCAGGATCAACTGCATCACATACCACTCGTCATACACCGTCACCCCGCTGGTGATCAGGTTGGCGATCAACTCATGGAGAATGGCGTGGCCCGTTTTATCCGCCGCGTAGCAGGTGCGCTGGTGGGAGTGTCCCCCAAAGGCCCGCTGGGCAATGCGCCCATCCTCCAGCCGAGAAAACAACACCCCCATATGTTCCAGGTCAATAATGGCCTGGGGGGCTTCCTGGGTGAGGATGGCTACCGCATCCTGATCCGCCAAGTAGTCAGATCCCTTGACCGTATCAAAGGCATGGGCTTGCCAGGTGTCTTGGGGATCCACATTATTTAAGGTTGCGGCCATTCCCCCCTGGGCTGCCACGGAATGGGAGCGGATGGGGTGGGTTTTGGCCACCAAACCGATGCTGAGGTGGGGATGGGTGCGGGCGATTTCTAGGGCAGCACGACAGCCAGCAATGCCGCCCCCGACAATAATTACATCATGGCTAATCATGGCAATGGGGGAGTGGGAAGTAGGGGGAGTGGGGAGTGGGGAGTGGGAAGGAAGAGTAGGGAGTAGGGAAGGGGGAAGTGGGTTCGTCTGACAAAAGATTTTACTGGGATGGGGAGACTTTGCCCCTCACGAAGTTGAAGATTGGTTGGGGTGCGGGTTGCCCGGTTTGCTGGCCAAGTCTCCCCAATTCAATAAAAAAGGGACGCGGTGCGTCCCGGAGTTCACAAATTGCATGATAAGACCTAGAGGGAGTCCCCAGGATTGATCATGCGGAATTGATACGGGTTAGGGGGTGGCAGGAGCCGTTTGGGGGGAGGAAGTGCTACCACTGGAGACGGGTGTTGCTTCTGCAACGGAGCCTACTTCCCGTAGTTCAATGTGATTGAGCAGGGTGGTGACAAAGGCAAAAAGCAGGAAGGGCAGGGAGAGGACTAGGACTAACCCCAGGGTCATAAAGGCATAAACGGGACGGTTCATGCCAATCAGGGCTAGGGCTGCTGCAAGACTGATAAAGACGACAGCGAGCCAAATAATAATTTGCCCATAAATATCCCCAAAGCTGAGGGTGCAAGCAAAGCGATAGTTTTGTAGCTTGTTCATGGATAGGGTCTCGCCAATAAATCTTGCCATGATATAGACCTCAAGTTTAGGGTTGGGACGGAGGGAAGGGCGATCGTCAAAGATTTTCCAAAGATTTATCTGAGTCTGGGGCAATATATCTTTACATTTCGGCACGATCGCCCACGATCGCATCCAACCAGCCTAGGAAGCCATGGGAGTCTATGGGAGTCTATGGGAACTATTGAACAGGGTCTATCAACAAACGATCGCATCTAGCTAGCCTAGGGATCTATCCATGGACGATCGCCGCCAGATTCAAGCTGGGACGGGCTACACTCAAACAGACGCGGGCTAAAAATGGATCCCGTCCGTCGGGTCTCCCTTTGTTTTGGTAGGAAAAATTCCCCCGTGGTTGCCCCGGTTTTGGGTCACCAAACCGATTTTGGTAGGGGCAATCCCCCCGTGGTTGCCCCGGTTTGGCAAATTTCCTGGTTTTGGTAGGAAAAATTCCCCCGTGGTTGCCCTGGTTATTGGATCAAATCAGTGAGTCCAGGGTTTTTATCGCGGCTCGATCGCGCTGTTGTGTGAAAAAGCTTGGGATCCCAGGGGGGAGTCTAACGGGATCCCCCAGGGGCAGACGCAGGGCAAAATGCCAAACCTCAGGTTTGAAGCATAAAGATCCCCGATGGGTTGGATAGGGTCTTGTATCAAACCCTAGAAGATTCCGGTGTAATAATCATGGAGCCGTGGATTTACGGAGTAGAGTAGAGGAGCGCCCATCACCAAAAGGCGATCGTGTCCCATGACCCACGGCTCTCCATGAACCCAGGGTATGGCTCCTCACCTAGGTTGTGCCTACCTGCCAGAGCGGTTCTTCCCCCCGTGAGTGAATAGTCCAAGGGAGTCATCTGCCCGCGATCGTCCTTGCAGTGTGCCCAGCCCGTGGCTAGCTGTTGTTTGGCGATCGTCAAGGATCCCCCGATCGTCGTCACCCTGTCCTGACCCCATCCTGTGTTCCTGTGACTGCCCAGCCCGCCCCTCGCCGTCCCTTACCCTCCAAATACCGTGTCCTTGGCCTTGTGGGACAGGGGCAGTTTGGCAAAGTTTATTGCGCAGCCCACCGGAAAACCGGGCGCTTAGTGGCCCTCAAGTCCCTGGATCATCGGCGCTTCCCCACCCATCAGTTTTTGCGGGAATTACGATTTTTGCTCAGTTTGCGCCATGGCAATATTGCCGGGTGCCAAGCCCTCGAACATACGGCCACCGGGCGCTATTTGGTCATGGACTATTGCGAAGGGGGCACCCTGCGCACCCTCCTAGAGGGAGAAGCCCAACTGACCATGACCCAGGGCCTCAAGTTGCTGCGGGATGTGTTGCTGGGGCTGGAACACGCCCATGCGCGGGGGATTATCCATTGTGATATTAAGCCGGAGAATATTCTCTTGCGGCTGAAGTCTTCCGGCTGGGTGGCCCAAATTACGGATTTTGGGATTGCCCGCATGAGCCAGGAGATTCGGGCGGGCAGTGGTTCCACGGGATCTCCCGCCTACATGGCTCCGGAACGGTTTTATGGCCAATATCACGCCAATGCGGATCTCTATGCGGTTGGGGTGATGCTGTTTGAGTTTTTGACGGGTCGCCGCCCCTTTTCTGGGACTCCCATGGAGTTGATGACGGCCCACTTGAATCGATCGCCGGAAATCCCAGAAACCATTCCCCTTCCTCTCCAGGATGTGGTGACCAAGGCCCTGCAAAAGTTACCGGCCCGCCGCTACCAGACGGCCACGGAAATGCGGGAGGCCCTAGAGGAAGCGGCTCGATCGCTGGTGGATTACCTCAAGGCGACCCCTCACTGGTTTATGTTCCCCTCCCTGACCCCGGCCACCCCCTGGCGCTACACCTGGGAAAGACCCCTTCCCACGCCGGTTTATCACATTGCTCACCATTCCCTAGGGCTGAGTTGTCCCCCTGATAGTGGCTCCCCGATACTCAAACCCTTGGCTAGCAGTGGGGCACGATCGGCCAGTCTTGATGTGTCCACCTTGCCGGATCTGGTGACTCCCCAATTGACCCCC
>Ga0129333_10007539_pt1 | contig 10265 bp, 7 predicted proteins | sample CPB6_08_DNA_FD_94474 | JGI IMG/M metagenome (GOLD analysis project Ga0129333, IMG submission 94474) | Freshwater to marine salinity gradient microbial communities from Chesapeake Bay, USA - CPBay_Sum_0.6_0.8_DNA | ecosystem: Environmental > Aquatic > Marine > Coastal | place: USA: Chesapeake Bay...
AGTTGTATTCACTGATTTATTGAAAGGTGTTGGGGTTGGTTTGATTGTAAGTATATTCTATATCCTGAAAGGGAACATGAAACTTGCATACAACTTCAGAAAAGAGCAACACCAAGAGGGAGAAACCATTCACATTGATCTTGCGCAAGAAGTGTCTTTCCTCAACAAAGCCGCTATCAAACAAACACTGAATGATTTGCCCAACAACAGCAAAGTCATCGTTGATGCCGGCAATACGGTTTATGTCGATTTTGATGTGCTTGAATTGTTTAGGGATTTTCTGCAATTTGGGGCGAAGGAAAGAAACATTGATGTAAAACTTATAAATTTCAAATCATCTTATAACATGAAAGATGCACAGCACGTGCACTCTGAAAAAAATTGATAACAATCAAACTTCATCACATGAAATCATACGAAAAGCTTCTTGAGAACAACAAAAACTGGGCCAGTCAATCAATTGAAAAGGATCCTGAGTTTTTCAATCGATTGAAAAATACCCAAACTCCAGAGTATCTATGGATTGGCTGCAGCGACAGCCGCGTACCACCAGATTCAATTACAGGTACCACCCCCGGTGAAATCTTCATCCACAGAAATATTGCCAACATGGTCGTGCATACGGATTTCAATATGTTGTCGGTATTGCAATATGCAGTGGAGGTTTTAAAAGTTAAACACGTTATAGTTTGCGGACACTACAATTGCGGTGGTGTAAAAGCCGCCATGACACATCAATCATTGGGGATCATCAACAAATGGTTGCGCAATATCAAAGATGTATACCGCATTCACTTCGATGAAATCAACTTCCTTCCAACCGAATCAGAACAGGTGAACAGATTGATTGAACTCAATGTTCAGGAACAAGTCATGAACCTGGCAAAAACTTCCATCATCCAGAAAGCATGGAAAGAGAACAATGCCCCTCACCTGCATGGCTGGGTGTATGGGTTGGAAGATGGATTGATCAAACCAATTTTCGAAATGGCTGCTGGGACGCACATCGATCCCATATATGAATTCGATAACCTGTAAATCTACTTTCTGGCATCGATCTCCATGCACAAAGATGAAAATATTTCATCGATCGTTCCGAGTCCTTTGAGATGAACCACTTTATTGAACATCTTGTAATGGTCGGCAACAGCAAGTGTCTCATTCCGATATACAGCAATTCTTTTTTTCTGCACCTCAGGATCCGCATCGTCAGATCGGCCTGAGGTTTTTGCTCTGCCAATCATTCGCTGAATCAGCTCCTCCTCAGGTACATCCAATGCCAATACTACATGAATTTCAGTTGCATGTGATTTCAACAAGGCATCCAGTGCTTCTGCCTGTGCCCTCGTTCTTGGAAATCCATCGAATAAAAATCCGTTTACGCCTTTGTTTGCGCTGATGGCCGCATCCACCATTCCAATCACGACTGCATCCGGCACCAATTGACCGGCATCCATGAATGATTTTGCTTTCAGCCCCAATTCAGTTTGAGCGGTAATTTCAGATCGCAACAAATCGCCAGTAGACAAATGTTTGAGACCGTATTTGGAAATCAACCTCTCTGATTGCGTCCCCTTGCCACTTCCGGGAGGACCGAATAAAATCAAATTGAACATTTCAGTCAGTTTTGGGTTTATAGTTAGAAACCGCTCGTAAAAGGAGGGTAAATATAGTTAGTTTTACGCATAAATTTTGGAGATGAAATACTTGATATTTGCCATGGCAGGACTGTTGCTCATCAACAGTTGCACTGCTCAACAAAAGCCTGCAAAACCCAATCATATGGAAGAGAAAAAAAACAGTCCTGTCTTCTCAAGAACGAATACTGATAAAGTAGAAATCAGTGAAGATGAATGGAAAAAATTATTGTCGCCTGAGCAATTTTATATCGCAAGACAAAAAGGAACTGAACGTCCCTGGACCAGCCATTTTGAAACTTCCACCGAAATTGGAACCTACTACTGCGTGGCATGTGGATACACGCTTTTCAAGAGCAATACAAAATTTGACAGCGGTTGTGGCTGGCCGAGTTTTTTTGAGCCCGTAACTAAAAAGAGTATTATTTATACAGCAGATAACACACTTGGTATGAAAAGAACCGAAGTGCAGTGTGGAAGATGCAAAGCTCACCTGGGACATGTTTTCAATGATGGTCCTCCTCCTACCGGTTTGAGGTACTGCATCAATGGGGTGAGTCTGGGTTTCGAAAAGAAGGGGGAATAAAACAGTTAACGGTTAACAGTTAACCGTTAACTGTTAAATGAAATTATTTTGCTTGATCCATTTCAAGCAACACTGTAATGTCTACATCCTTGCCAACTGCCAACCCGCCTGCTTCCAATGCTGGTGCATATTTCAATCCAAACAACAAACGATCAATGGTAGCCTTCGCTTTGAAACCTGCTTTGATGCCACGACCGGTGTTGATCTGACCACCATAGGTTACATCGAATTCAACAGTCTTGGTAACATCGCGGATAGTAAGATCACCAGATAACTTGTATTTGTTGTTTCCCAATGGTTTCATTGACTTGCTTACAAAAGACATTTTAGGGAACTTCTCGGCATTGAAGAAATCATCGCTCTTCAAATGTCCGTCTCTGCGGTCGTTGTCGGTATTGACTGAAGCAACATCCACGGAGAAATTAACCTTTGCATCAGAAAGGTCTGCTTTTGATGCAACCAGGTTGCCATCAAACATTTTGAAGCTGCCTTCTACTTCAGATACCACCATATGTGATACTGCAAATTTTACATTGGAGTGAACTTTGTCAACATTCCATGTTGTTTGTGCACCTGCTGCCATGCATGACACCAGCGCAACGAGACCGAGAATTGATTTTTTCATGATTTTTTTAATTGATGTTTAAACACTAAATTAGAAAACTTACTGTTCCCAGCCAAATTTTCATATGAATTTACCCCAAACAATGGAACCCGTACCGCACATAAAAGAAATTTTCCTTAGAGGGTATTAATCCATAATTTTCAGGAAAATAAGTAACATGTCAGCGCTGAAAAAGTTCTCATTGATCCTCGTATTATCATTTTTAACAATGGGTTTAGCTGCCCAGAAATTCAACCTGGACCAGTTTAAAAATTGGAAACCAAGAAATATTGGTCCCGCTGGAATGAGCGGACGTATCACGACCATCGATGCAGTAGTTGCTGACCCCAACCACATTTGGATCGGCGCAGCTTCAGGTGGTGTATGGAAAACCACCAATGCTGGTGGCAGCTGGGAAGCCGTTTTTGAAGAACAACCCATCTTGAACATCGGCTCCATTGCCATCCAGCAATCCAATCCCTCCACGGTTTGGGTAGGAACGGGCGAAGGAAATCCTAGAAACTCTGTGAGTTTGGGTGAAGGCATGTACAAGACCATCGACGGAGGAAAAACATGGAAGCGTGTGGGACTTGAAAAAACAAGAAACATCCATCGCATCATTGTTGATCCAACAAATCCAAATACAGTTTACGCAGGTGCCATCGGAAATCCCTACGCAGAACATCCTGAAAGAGGTGTTTTCAAAACAACCGACGGCGGTGATACTTGGAATAAAATATTATTTACAAATGATACCTCTGGTGTGGCTGATATGATCATGGATCCATCCAATCCCAATAAATTATTTGTAGCCATGTGGCAACATCGCAGAACGCCATGGAGTTTGAGCAGTGGTGGACCTGGAAGCGGATTGTACATGACATTTGATGGTGGAAAGTCATGGAAGAAACTCGGCGCCAAAGAAGGATTGCCGGAAGGGAATCTTGGCAGAATCGGATTGGCCATTTCAAAAAGCAATCCCAATCGCGTGTATGCACTGGTCGAAGCAACCAAAAACGGATTGTACAAATCAGACGATGGTGGATTGAATTGGACATTGATGAACAGCAATCCAGAATTTGTTTCCACCCGCCCATTTTATTTTCAGGAAATCGCATGCGATCCACAAAATGAAAACAGACTTTGGCTGATCTATCAGATGATTTCAAAAAGTGAAGATGCAGGAAAGAATTTTGAAGTAGTAATACCATACAATGGCATCCACCCAGATCATCATGCTTTTTGGATTCATCCCAACAATCCAAATTTCATCATTGATGGAAACGATGGTGGAATTGGGATCACACGTGATAAAGGAAAGACTTGGATTTTTGATGAGAAACTGCCTGTTGGACAATTTTATCATATCAATGTTGACAACGAAACCCCGTACCATGTGATGGGCGGCATGCAAGACAACGGTACATGGCATGGCCCGGCATATACGTGGATGAGCGGTGGAATCAAAAATTATTACTGGGAAAATATTTGGGGCGGAGATGGATTCGACGCCATGGCAGATCCCGATGATGCATCTTGGATTTATGCAATGAGCCAAGGCGGTTCTGTAGGAAAATACAATATCAAGACCGGTGAAAGCTGGTACATGAAGCCACCGCAAATCGATCAAAAAACTATGCTGCGCTTTAACTGGAATGCAGCAATGGCGCAAGATCCCACCAACAATGCAACCATTTATTACGGCAGTCAGTTTTTGCACAAATCATCCAACAAGGGTGCATCATGGGAAACCATTTCACCAGATCTCACAACAAATGACAGTGCTAAAATTGATCAAACCAATAACGGTGGAATATCGATCGACATCACCGGTGCAGAAAATTATTGTACCATTTTGACGATTGCTCCATCTGCAAAAGACAAAAATGTAATCTGGGTTGGAACGGATGATGGAAATGTTCAACTGACAAGAGATGGGGGCAAAACCTGGACCAACTTCAGAGGAAAAATTCCAGGCTTGCCTATTGGTGCATGGATTCCACAAATCCAAGCCTCAAGACACAATGCCGGCGAAGCCTTTGTTGTGGCAAATGATTACAGAAGAGGCGACTTCAAACCATATATTTTCAGAACAAATGATTACGGCAAAACATGGACACGTTTGGTAGATGAGAAAAAAGTAATTGGATATGCCCTCTGTGTATTGCAGGATCCAACTGAACCCAATCTGATATTTGCAGGTACTGAACAGGGGCTTTGGGTAAGTCTTGACAATGGCATGAGTTTCCAACAATGGAAGAATGGTTATCCAAGTGTTTCCACTTATGATATGGCCATCCAGGAACGAGAAGCTGATTTAGTGATCGCAACATTCGGAAGAGCAATTTGGGTATTGGATGATATTCGTCCACTGCGCAAATTGGCATCTGCAAAAGGTGATTGGAACAAATCATTTGGAAGCTTCCCCAACGGAAACACTTTCCAGGCATCCTTCAAAAATGCTCCCGGATATGAATGGAGCACTTGGGGTATTTGGGATGCCCCCAACAGACCTGCAGGTGCAGCCATTTCTTATTATATCAAAGCCTCAAATGATACAACGAAGAAAAAAGATTCTGTGATGGTTAAAATTTTCAATGATAAAAATGAAATCGTTCGCAACCTGAAATGGTCTGCTGATTCTGGATTCAACAGAAAATATTGGGGAATGGAGGAAAAAGGTTTCAGAACACCTGGTGGAGGTGGCCGCGGAAGAAGAGGCGGTGGGGGTGCAGGTGCGGACGAACCTGCAGGACAACAGGCATTGCCCGGCACGTACAAGGTGGTATTGAAATACCAGAACAACAGTGATTCAACCTATGTAACACTGTTGGATGATCCGCGCCTGGGTAACAAGAATACTATCAAAGAAGCACAGGCTTCATTGAGAGCTGAGTTGAAAAAGAGCGGCGACCAGCTGGTAGCAGCCATGGATTTGTTGACGGAAGCCGATAATGCTGCAAAGAAAGTGGAGACGTATATCAAAGAGATGAGCGGAAAAGATGTGGATTCTCTGAAAAAATCAACCAAGAAAATCCAAGATGAAGTGAAAAAACTTCGTGAATCCATCACTGGAAAACCGCAAACCAAACAAGGATACGGACAAGTTCCAACCATTACAGTAATGAATACTTATCAGCAAGCGAGCATGTCTATCGCATCTAAACCAATCGCACCCGGTGCGCAGGAAAAACAGATGGTTGAAAATGCAGCAAAATTGATTGAAGATGCAGTTAAGAAAGTAAATGTATTCAGGGACGGAATGTGGAAAGGCTACCAAGAACAGGTCTCCGCTACAAAGATGAGTCCTTTTGAAAAATAAATTAAAAAAGGGGATGCACAAAACGCATCCCCTTTTTATAAAATCACTTGTACATATCAATTCCGATTGACCAAAAACTGAAAAGCTTTTAGCCCCTTTGGTTTCATTGCTTTTGCAATAGACAATTTATCACGAAGGATTTTGAACCTGTTCAAATCAAGCAACTCAAAACATACAAAAAAACCATCAGCATTTTCAGCTGCTTTCAACAACTGATCCAATGAGGTTACTTCCCTTTCAATCAACTTGGGATCTGGATCGATTTCTCTACGCATCAACAGTAAATCTCTTCTCAGGGGTTGCATGGCTCTAAAGTATTAAACCTTTTTTACTTGGACAATTGCAGCTGCTTTTTCTTGACATACTGCAGGAAAAAGAAGCCAACAACAAAGTAAAAAACAACAAAACTCCTATAATTGTTTGAATCCGCTGTAATTTCATCCAGGGCTAAAATAGTCCATTCTGCGATCAATGGGAAAAGACCTGAAAGTTTTAATAATTCCTTTGGACTGGGGGCTCGGACATGCCACCAGGTGTGTTCCGATTATACAGTATATGCTGTCCAAAGGATGGCATATTACCCTGGCGGGTGAAGGCAAAACAGCCAACTTGCTCAGTGCAGAATTTCCAGCAATTCAAATTTTACCGCTCAGGGGGTACCGCATCAGCTATCCAAAACGGGGATGGCTATTTATTCCAACAATCATGCTGCAAATCCCCAAAATGTTAAGTGCTATTGTCAATGAGCATTTCTGGCTCAGGAAGAAAATGAGATCGCACGCATGGGATATCATTGTAAGTGACAACAGGTATGGATTGTTCCACAAAAAAGCAACATCTATTTTCATCAGTCATCAAATAGCGCCCATCAGCGGATTGGGCAGCATGGCAGATGATTTACTGGCATTCATATCTATCCGTTTCATTCAACGTTTCAATGCATGCTGGGTGCCCGATACAGCAGACATCAATAATCTCTCGGGAAAATTATCACACCCAAAAACAATTCCAAACAATATTGAATACATAGGTCCAGTTTCAAGAATGGAAAGAAAAAATGTTGCGGATGAAAACTTCATATTGCTTTTATTATCCGGACCAGAACCACAAAGAACAATCCTGGAAAATAAACTCCTGGATCAGGCATCTCGAATCAATGAGAGATTTGTATGCGTGCGCGGACTCCCGGCTGAAAATCAATTAACGCCAAGTTCATCCAATATTCAATTCATCCATCATCTCAAGTCAGGTGAATTAAATCTCATGATTGCCAAATCTAAACTGGTAATCTGCAGAACAGGCTATTCCACTGTCATGGACCTGATCAAACTGGGAAAAAAAGCCATCATGATCCCAACACCCGGGCAAACAGAGCAAGCGTATTTGGGAAAACGATTAAAAGAGATGGGGTGGTATACCTTACAGGTTCAACAAAAGCTGGATCTGAGCAAAGGAATCAAGCAATGCATTGATTCTCAATACCAAGTTCCACCCTTCAATTTTGATACATACAGAAAGGTCATCGATCAAATGGGCATCCAATAGTTGGGTGCATAGGCATCGCTTTTTTCATTATCTTGTTCAACTTCAAAAATCGAAATTAAAACGCTATGAGAAAATTATGCATGGCCATCCTGTTGGGATGCTTCAGTATTTCTCTCTTTGCACAACCCAGTTTTCCAGTAAACGGGGTTGCCGATCAAAGAGAAACAATGTACGCATTTAAAAATGCAACGATTGTTCAAGATGCGCAACGTATGTTGAACAACGCAACACTTTTGATCCGTCAGGATAAAATTGTAGCAATTGGAACGAATATTACGATTCCATCTGATGCGATTGTGATTGACTGCAGCGGTAAATTCATTTACCCTTCTTTCATTGACCTTTATGCAGACTATGGAGTTGCCGCTCCGCAGGGTCAGGGTTTTGGAGGAAGAAATTCATTCTTGAATGTCCAGCTGAATAACAATGCCAAAGGCGCATTCGGATGGAACCAGGCAATCAAGGCAGACATCAATGCAGGATCATTGTTTGTGGTAGATGATGCCAAAGCAAAAGTATTGAGAGAAGCTGGATTCGGATCCGTACTAACCCATCAACGTGATGGTATTGCAAGAGGAACCGGAACTTTTGTTTCATTGGCAACCATAAAAGAAAACCATGCCATCATCAAAGAAAAAGCTTCTGCCCACTATTCCTTTAACAAAGGAACTTCGCAGCAGTCATATCCATCCTCCATGATGGGAAACATTTCATTGTTGAGGCAAACATATTACGATGCAAAATGGTACAAAAACAATGCTGCTAAAGAAGGGGTCAACCTGAGCCTGAATGCATGGAACAATATCCAATCGCTTCCGCAAATTTTCGAGGCAAATGATAAATGGAATGCTTTGAGGGCAGATAGAATTGGAGATGAGTTTGGCATTCAATACATCATCAAAACAAATGGAAATGAATACCAGCGCGTACCAGAAATTGCGTCTACTGGTGCTGCTTTGATAGTGCCTGTTAACTATCCAATGGCAATGGATGTTGAAGACCCCAATGATGCAAGATTTGTTTCATTGTCAGATATGAAACATTGGGAACTCGCTCCAACCAATCCAGCATCGCTGGAAAAAGCAGGTATTACATTTAGTTTGACAACAGCAGATTTGAGATCCCCCAATGCATTCATGGGAAATCTGAGAAAGGCGATTGAATATGGATTGAGCGAGTCAAAAGCACTGGAAGCACTTACGCTTAGCCCCGCTAAAATGATTGGTGTGGCTGATGTGGTGGGAAGCCTTGAGCAAGGCAAGCTTGCCAACTTTATCATTACAACCGGAAATGTATTCAGTGAAAAATCAAGCATCATCGAAAACTGGGTGCAGGGCAATAGATATGGTGTGAAGACAGACAAGTGGATGGATGCTGCAGGAACTTATGCCTTGAATGTAAACGGCGAAAAAGGATCCAAAAATTTTACTCTTCAGGTAAAGTCAGCATCTGCAGCGAGTATCATTGGCAATGACACGATTGCAACCAAATTCAGTTTTGATGGAAAGTTGGTGAAGATCAGTTTCCCGGCAGAGAAAAAATCTATGAACAGTATCAAGCTCAGTGGCATGAGCAATGGCAATGTGTGGAATGGGTATGGTGAAGATGGTGAGGGAAATAAATTTACCTGGACTGCCACGTTGAACAATCTAACTGCTGTTGCAGTCGACAGTTCAAAAAAGAAACCTACCCCTAAACTGGGAACAGTTACCTATCCTTTCACTCCTTATGGATGGGCAGAAGCGCCAAAACAAGAAAATATTTTATTCAAGAATGCAACGGTTTGGACCAATGAGGCAGAAGGAAAAATGGAAAATGCTGATGTGTTGATTAAAGATGGAAAAATTGTGGCAGTTGGCAAAGGTCTTCAGGATGCAAGTGCCAAATTGGTAGATGCATCTGGCAAGCATATTACTGCAGGCATCATTGATGAGCACTCGCATATTGCTGCTGCATCCATCAATGAAGGAGGACAATCCGTTACTTCTGAAGTAAGAATTGCAGACAATTTGAATCCAGATGATATCAATATTTACAGACAACTCAGCGGTGGCGTCACTTCATCCCACATCCTTCATGGAAGCGCCAACACCATTGGCGGACAAACACAATTGATCAAATTGCGTTGGGGTGCCAATGATGATAAATTGAAATTTGAAGGATCTGATCCCTTCATCAAGTTTGCGTTGGGTGAAAATGTTAAGAGATCATCCATGCCAATGGGCAATGCAAGATTCCCCGATACCCGCATGGGTGTGGAGCAGGTGCTGACAGATGCATTTACAAGAGCGAAGGATTATCAGAAAGCCATGTGGGCTGCATCCGTTGGATCCAAGCCCAATCCTAAATCAAAAACTCCTGTCGTAGGTGCAGATCCAACATTGGTAGTCAGAAGGGACCTTGAACTGGATGCATTGGTTGAGATTCTCAACAGCAAGCGATTCATCACTTGCCACTCTTATGTGCAAAGTGAGATCAATGCTGCATTGAAAGTGGGAGAATCACTTGGATTCAAATTCAACACCTTCACTCATATTTTAGAAGGATACAAAGTGGCTGACAAGATGAAAG
>Ga0129333_10007540_pt1 | contig 10263 bp, 8 predicted proteins | sample CPB6_08_DNA_FD_94474 | JGI IMG/M metagenome (GOLD analysis project Ga0129333, IMG submission 94474) | Freshwater to marine salinity gradient microbial communities from Chesapeake Bay, USA - CPBay_Sum_0.6_0.8_DNA | ecosystem: Environmental > Aquatic > Marine > Coastal | place: USA: Chesapeake Bay...
CGTTGCCACCCCAAAGTAGCCAAGCAACTAATCCTGCACCAGGATATCCTGGATCTGAGGAATCTTTATTCTGTGGTGCTTGTCCATCTGCCTTGTGTCTTGCGAACCAAGGTGCCATCTTTCGTACTTTATCTTCAGAGATATTGCCATCAGCCATCTCTCTTGCTGCTCTTTTGGTACCTTCAGTTAGACCGTCGCCACCAAAACCTTCTGCTAAATAATCCAGACCTCTTTGTGCATTGTTCTTTATGAACTCTGGAACATTGTCTACTGGCATTATTCCTTGACCTCATCACTGTATGCAGCCTTTGGATCTGTTGGATCAACCAAAGATACCTGTTGCAACTGTGCTGAAGGAAGTCCTGTGTGATTTAGATCTGTCATATCTAGCATCTTAGCCACATCGTCTGGGTTGTATCCAACTTGTACAAGTATAGAAGCAATCTCAGCCTTCATCTTATCTCCAACAAGTGGTGCTTGATTAGCATCAATGTTCTGGAGAGGAAGTCTGTATTGATCTCCTGGCTCTCCAAGTGATGATAAGTCTTCGTAGTTGCGTACATCGTTTAGTGACAAGAAGCCTTCTCTTAGTCCCTTTGTGTATGCATCAAAACGCTCAATTGTAGTACCACGCAAAAGTGCATCTAGGTTAAAGCGAATAAATCCATCTGACTCAGGAAGTAGTGGAGATAGTGCTTGTTCCAAACGCTCTAGCAATGGACGCAATGAGTGTTGTACAAATGAAAGGTTCTGTGCTTCTACAGATGAGTAAGACATAGAACCTGCAACTGGGTGTCCTAGTAGTGTTAGTGGGACACGGAAGATTCTTGCAATGTCTTCCACATTGAATTTTCTAACTTCAATTAGTTGTGCGTCAGAAGCGTTTAGTTGAAGTGGCTTAAATGCTGCACCACCAGAAAGAATACCAACCTTACCAGACATGTATGGGCCTGAGTGTGATTCTTGCCAGTTAGTAGCAATATCTCTTGCTTGTTCTGCGTTTAATTCTCCTGCAACTTCAATAACTCCACCAGGATTTGATGCATTACCAAAGTATGATGCAGCGTATGTGTCAGAAGCCTGTGCAATACCAACAGACATACGGCAAGCACCAATTGGGCTTAAGCCATAATATGATCCTGGCATTCTAAATAGTGGGATATGAAGAACTTCTTTACTTGTCAGAATTTGATCGTATAGATTATTATCTATATCTTTAACTCTGTATACAAGTGGTTCTCCTGGAATAGGTCTTTCAATTCTTACTTCATTTGGGTTTAGTACATATAGTTCTGTTACTTCATCATTATCATCTCGTACCGTCAAAATAAATGCATTACCATGTAGGTGTAGAGAAGTAATTACTTGCTCAATAAATTCTAGTCTTGTTGATTCTGGGTTTGGCTTATTTACCCATTCTGGTGTATAGCCATAAACTGTTTGATATGAAAGACGATTGCGACCTCTGCGTACATAAGCACCCATTGGCAATGAAGAAATAGTATCTCCAAGTAGTCTTACGCATGAATAAACGGTAGATGTACGAATAGCAGACTCTGTGTCTACATATGTACCAGTATTAGCAACACCAAATAATGGACGAGGAGGAATCAGAGGTAGAATGTACTGACTATTCATGTCTCTGGCTTCTTCAGATGCCCTCAATCTTTTAGATAGACTCATTTATTTATCCTTTTCCATTAGTTAATTTTACCATGTTGCTATGCCTACTCGCTTCCAGGTATCTGTTGCTATGCAGATATATATGTAGTCATTATCATATGTGATTGTTCCTACTGTTCCCGTCGCAGTTGCTGAGGCTGGAGTCTTTGTAGTTAATTGCAAATCTCCATAAATACGGACAGATCCAGCATTTCCACCAGAAGAGTCAAACTTACCCTTGATTAAAGGTGTAGTTGTATTTGAGTTAGATATGTACAGATTATCAGATGTTTGTTCATTCTGCCCTGCAAGGGAACCAATAAACACATTTCGTGAGCCTGTAGAGTTGTTTTGACCAGCAAAGCGACCAATGGCTGTGTTGTTGGTACCAAAATTTGTGGTTGCTACTATAACAGAGAATCCTGAACCAGTCAGTAATCCTGCAGGTACTGCACTAAATGGATCAATAGTTATAGGCTGTCCAACTCTAATAGCACCAGAACTTACAATTGTAACGACAGTTACTGCTCCACCTGATACAGTTAAATCCATACTGCCGTAAGGAAAATAATTACTTCCATTGCCAAAAATGGCTACTCCAGAATAAAATCCATCTGTATATCCACTACCACCAGTAATTGCTCCAAGAGTAGCAATTGTAGATGTTGTATTTTGTAGTGCTGCTCTACCAATTCCAGTATTTGTTCCTTCAACATTGTTTAGTAGTGTTAATCCACCAATAGCAGTATTTTGGATACCAGTAGTATTTGCATTAAGACAAGCATTTCCAAAAGCAATATTTCCATTACCAGTCGTATTATTAGCAAGGTTTAAGAATGCTCCTACTGCCGTGTTTCCACCACCAGTAGTGTTAGAAGTCATTGCTTGATATCCAATAGCCATGTTCTGATTGCTTGTTGTAGGATTTCTAAGTGCTTGGTATCCAATAGCAGTTGAAATTTGATTTGCAGTATTGTGATTTTGAAGTGCTTGATATCCAATAGCCATTAATGCATTTGGGCTGGTATGATTTTGAAGTGCTCCCATGCCAATTGCTATATTTCCTTGACCAGTAAGACTATTGGCCAACGCTGCTACTCCTACTGCTGTGTTTTCACTTCCTGTTGTGTTATTTTCAAGTGCACCAGATCCCATGGCAATATTGTTACTACCAATTGTAGTTAAACGAAGAGTAGACTGTCCAACACCAACATTGTTTCCACCAGTTGTATTTGTGTTTAATGAATTAGCACCAAAGGCAGTATTTGAAGCACCACTTGTATTAGCGTACAATGCACCTTGACCAACAGCAGCATTTCCTTGACCTGTTGTATTGTTCTCAAGTGCGTTGTTTCCAATAGCAAGATTTCCACTTGCAGTTGTACTGTTTACTAATGTTCTAAATCCTATTGCAAGATTTGATACACCAGTTGTATTAGAATTAAGAGCAAAACTACCAATACCAAGATTATAATTACCAACGGTGTTATTTTGTAATGCTTGAGAACCAATTGCTGTATTTTCAGCACCTGTAGTGTTGTACTGAAGTGACTGGGAACCAATACCAACATTCTGACTTCCAGTTGTATTTGCATTTAAAGCAGCGTTTCCAACTGCAAGAAGTCTAATTCCAGTGGTGTTTGATGTTCCAGCACTCTGTCCTATTGCAATGTTTCCATTTTCAACATTGTTTCTAAGTGCTTCATAACCAATAGCAATATTTGCTCCAGTAGTTATGTTTTCTTCTAAAGTATTATTTCCAATAGCAACATTGTTGGTTCCAGTAGTATTATTCTGCATGGCAAAACCACCAATAACGGTATTTCCACCACCCGTTGTATTATCTAAAAGTGCATTTTGGCCAATTGCTGTATTTGAGCCACCTGTTGTATTATTTACAAGAGTAGAATTACCAATAGCCACATTTGCAGTACCTGTGGTATTTTGCTCAAGTGCAGCATTACCAATACCAATATTGTTGCTTGCAGTACTATTACTTAGAAGAGCACTTCTACCAATTGCAATATTGCTTGATCCCGTTGAATTTGCACCAAGAGCATTAGCACCAAAAGCCACATTCTGAACACCAGTTGTGTTAAATCTAAGTGCTTGATCTCCAATAGCAGAGTTTGCTAGACCTGATGTATTTGATTCAAGAGTAAAGTTACCAATTCCAATATTTTGAAGACCTGTATTAGCCTGTAATGATCTATATCCAATACCAATAATATCACTTTCAGTATTTTGATTAAGTGCTTGTGTACCTATAGCAATGGCTCTATCTATTGCTGTTCCGCCTGATGGAAAACCAGACATTGCTGCTACACCAATTGCTGTATTAAAACTACCAGTTATGTTAGAACTTCCTGCAAATGTACCAATAGAAAGGTTTTCGTTACCTGTAGTATTGTCTCTGCCTGCTTCTTGTCCTATTGCAGCATTATTACTTCCAGTAGTTGTATATTTTAATGCTCTTCCGCCAAGTGCAACATTTTGTGCACCTGTTGTATCGTTATCAAGAGTATCTGCACTACCAATAGCAATATTAGAAAAACCAGAACCAACGCCTTTATCAATTTGTATTTGATTATCAATAGTAATTCCACTTGCAAATACTGGATCTCCAGTACTCATTACAAATGTATCACCTGTACCTGTTTGTGAGAATATAGACGATGTTCCTGATGTAGATCTAATTGGTCCCGCAGTTAAATCGCCACCACCTGGACCTGTAGCACCAGTTGCACCTGTGGCACCTGTTGTGCCTACTCCTGTTGCTCCTGTAGCACCTGTAACTCCTGTGGCTCCCGTTGGTCCTGTAGGACCAGTAGCACCTGTAGAACCAACACCCGTTGGTCCAGTGCTTCCAGTTACGCCTGTAGGACCTGTTGCTCCTGTGGCTCCTGTTGGACCCGTAGGTCCAGTTGCACCAGGATAGCCAGGAGACATAACTTCAACTTGATTGTCTTGTCTATTGACAACAACTCTGTTACTTGTCATTCATTTTCTCCTTCAGGCAACGGTATATTAAAAAACGAATAAGCATCTTCCATTGTATCAAACCAGTGCCATCCATCTATTGGATATGTATGTTCGTCCTTTGATTCTTTTCTTAGTTCATACTCTTTGCAAAGAACATAGTTTGCTCCATAAGAAACGGCTTCGCTCTCATATTTATAAAATCCAGAGGTCATCCTACTACCGTCCATCCTTTATTTGTTGCAATTGATGGAGTATCTGATGCTACTCCTGGATTGCCTGTTACTGTGATTGTTCTATCAGATGTGACTGCTGCAATTCCGCCTGAAATATAAGTTCCAGTTGCTGCATTTGTAATTGTAAATGTTCCTGCACCTGCGTTTACAGAAGCAACAGTACCACTAATATTATACGCTACTGGATCAACTCCTGTTATTGTTACTGAGCGACCAACAACAAATGGAGATGTATTTCCTACTCCAACTGTTACGGTTACGGTTGTTCCATTTCCACTTACAGTTGTTATAGCAGGATTAAGTGTGGCAAGCGATGTATACATTTCATCAAGTTGTGCTGCACCCATTGCACAGTTTTGAAAAGTTTGTGTCCATTTATTTCCAGTAATTTTTGCACGATTAAGATTTCCAGCAGCCTGAGTTGCTGTTGCATTTCCTAAGCCTAAAAGATTATTTGCTAATGATGATATTGAACTTAAGTTAAGTTCTGCTATTTCTTTTATACTTGTGCTTCCAGAAGTAAATATATTTGATATATTTGTAACAGCAGAAGTATTTAATGCAGGTAAAAATACCATACCACTAGAAAATCTAAACATACCAGACATATCTGTAACTGCTGCTGTATTAAATACAGGAATGCTCTCTATACCAGCAGTTCCATAAAGAAAATTTGCCATATTTGTAACTAATGCTGTGTTAAATAGTGGAACAGATTTTAAAGAATAACAGTTAAAAAACATTCCTGACATATTTGTTGCAGATGCAGTATTCCAGAAAGGAACAGATTCTAATGAATAGGCTGCAAAAAACATACTTGAAAAGTCTGTAACTGATGCAGTATTAAAAAATGGAACAGTTCTTAAAGAAGCACAAGCATTAAACATGCCAGACATACCTGTAACGGAAGCAGTATTATATAAAGGAACAGATTGTAAAGCAAGGCATCCATTAAACATGTTTGAGATGTTTGTCACTGATGCAGTATTAAAAAATGGAGCAACTTTTAAATTTCTACAACCCTGAAACATAGATCCTGTATTTGTTAAAGTTCCAGAAGTATTAAAAACAACATCTTGTAAAGCATAGGAGTTTTGAAAAAGTCCATTCGCAGCAGTAGTAGTAATATTTGATGAAAAAATTTGAATTTGTTGAGCCAAACCAGTAAGAACTGTTGTTGCTGATTGTGAACCAGCCAAAGTTATACTTGTAGCATTTGGAGCAGCAATAGAAAGGCTTAGCCATGGACTAAAAATAGTGGTTGATGCAGTAAGTGCAGAATGTCTACGATTTAATTGCAAATTTGAGAATGTTCTACCTGCTGTTGTTGGAGTAATTGTTACAATTGCTTGACGATATCCTTCAGATGTTAAAGTTCCTGATGATATTGATGACCATGTATAGTTCTTTTCTGCCGTTGTTCCGCTTGCAAAGTTTGCAGATGTTCCATCGCCCCAGTCAACTGTGTATGTACTTGCATCTGTAGTTGCAATATTAACAGCAAAATAATTAGAATCTTGATTAAAAACAGCAACAGTTCCAATTACTTTTTGATCAGATGCTGCTGGTACAGTATAGTCCAACCAATCAGAAGGTTTTACCCAGCCAAGATTATTCTCAGTAGAAACTGGCTTGCCTCTGTCAAGTCCTATTGGAGCATTACTTGTACGAAGTACAGTCATTAGACAATTTCACTTCCAAAAGCCTGGAATGCAAAGGATGTATTAGAAGCACGAACAGTAACAACATCTGTAGCACCTAAAGTAACACCTAAAGTAAGTGTAATTGAGTCATTTGCATTAAGAGTTGCATCATAAACCACAAAGTGTTGGGCTACAATGGATGCTCCTGCTGGTCTTATTGCTACTCTAAATGTTCCTGTTGTTCCTAAATTGGCAACAGTTATTGTTGACACTACCGTTTGAGTTGAGGCTGGAACTGTGTAAAGAGTCGTATCTGTTGTTGCTGCTGGGTTAGATTGGCCCAGTACCTTATATGTTGTTGCCATATTATGCTCCTATTAGTAGTAATCCTGAAAAGTCTGCTCCACCTGATGGTCCTGTGGCTCCAGTTGGTCCTGTAGGACCAGTTGATCCTGTTGTTCCAACTCCTGTTGCACCAGTAGGTCCTGTTGGACCAACATCTCCTGTTACTCCTTGTGGACCAGTAGCACCTGTGGTGCCAATTCCTGTAGGACCTGTAGAACCAGTAGGGCCTACATCTCCTGTAACACCAACAGGGCCTGTGGCACCTGTAGCACCTATACCTGTAGGTCCTGTAGCACCAGTATCACCAGTAACTCCTATTGGACCTGTAGAACCAGTGGCACCAACGGGACCAGTAACACCAGTCACGCCAATGTCACCAGTTACGCCTTGTGGTCCAGTTGCACCTGTCGCACCAATTGGGCCAGTACTTCCTGTTGCTCCTGTAGGACCAGTGTCGCCAGTAACTCCAACGGGACCTGTGGCTCCTGTAACACCTGTAGGTCCAACTGGGCCTGCTGCTGCTTCAAGACTTGTGACTACATATGAGTAGTGTGTAACACCTTCTGTTGTAAAACTATAATTATGTGCTGTTGCATCACCATTGACACCATAGATCTCAGCAATCATTCTTTGTCCAACAGTTACTGCTGTTGTTGGAAGAGTAATGTCTGTTTCTGTTAATACTGGTGCTGATGCACCATTCCATCCAGTTAATGATGTGTCTGAATCGCCAATAGTTGAAATTACTGTTCCTGCGTTATCTGCTAACTTCAAACGAACAAATACTGATAGGTCATCATTACTTGCAGGCTTAGTCATCTGCATAATGAAACGCTGTACTCCACCTGGAATCAATGTAAAGTCAAATGGTTCTGAGATATATGAAGCAATCAAAGATGTTGCACCACCAGCAATGTTTAGAGTAGTTGTATTCTCTGCTGCTGATACTGGATTTTCACCTAATTGTTTAAATCCCGCTAATTCTGTGACAGATGCATTAAAGAAGTAGTTACGACCAGAAGTAATTCCTTGTGGGCCTGTAGAGCCTGTGGCTCCTGTAGGGCCTGTAGCACCAGTTGCTCCAATAGGTCCTGTTGAGCCAGTGGCTCCTGTGGGACCAGTAATTCCTGTAACACCAATAGGGCCAGTAGAGCCTGTTGCTCCAACGGGTCCTGTGCTTCCTGTGGGTCCTGTATCTCCAGTTACACCAATAGGTCCAGTGCTTCCAGTAGGTCCAATATCTCCAGTTACTCCAACGGGACCTGTTGGTCCAGTATCTCCAGTAGGCCCAGTTTGTCCTGTTACTCCAATAGGACCAGTTGGTCCAATATCTCCTGTAACTCCTGTAGGTCCTGTAGAACCAGTAGGTCCAGTAGGACCAGTAGATCCAACAGGGCCAGTAGTTCCAGTTACTCCAGTAGGTCCAGTTTGTCCTGTAGGACCAGTTTGTCCTGTAGCACCAGTCGCTCCTGTAGCACCACTTGGACCTGTTGGTCCAGTTGGTCCAGGAAAACCAGGATTCATGACTCTTACAACATTGTTGTTTTCATCAACAGTAACTTGTATACCTAAATTAGGCATTAACTGTTACCTCTGCTCTGACAGTTACCTGACCCATTACTAATCTTTCAATTGTTCCACCAGAAATTATGTCTAAATCATAAACATATAATGCTGGATCTAATGCTAGTGTTTGCTCATCAGTTGCAAGAATGCTGATTGTTCCTGTTGGGCCATTAATTGTTAATCCGCCATTTTCAGTAGTCAAAGTTAATGCAGCAGGATCTGGTGCACCATACTTTAGACGCAATTGCATCTTGGCAGTATAGCCAGTTAGGTTAATTGGAACGCCTGCACCATTTTGATACACCATTTGAAGTGTAAATGTAGCACCTTGATCCATTACAAAGTTATATGTACCTGCTGTTGCCATGTTATTCCTTCTCCGTTGCCCAAATTAAAAAGCCACCTAGTGCTATAAAACTAATAGGAGGAAAGATTAGAAACAGTCCATATGAAGCAAGGGCTACGCCTACTACCTCTGTTGTTAGTGACCAATCAATGTTTGGCTTCTTTGTTTTCATCATTCTCCTTTATAGTGAAAAGAACCTGGCTACAGGCTTAGTTGGTACTGGCACAGTTGCTCTATCATAACTAAATATAGATGCAACACATGCGTCAATCTTCTTCTTGCTATTTGCTTTTTGAATCATTAGGCCTCTTGATGATGTTTTAGTCATAGAGTTTGCCACATGTCTATTTAATGCTTCGTGTCCAGAGTGTGTAAAGGACCCATTCATAACTGCTTCATAGAACTTAGCAGTAGCAGGAACCATGCGTTCTGCAGTATTTGGATAAGACACTACTGGCATTCCTTCCTCATCAAACAACATAAATGTTCTTGAGTATCTTGCAGGATCAAAAACAATCTCTCTCATGCTATAGTCTGGGTTTCTATAAGCATCAATGATTGTTTGTTCTACTTCTGCCACTGGAATCCACCAGTTTTGATCTGCATCATCTGGTCTTTCCCAAATATTTAAGATATCTAAGTGTGGCTTTTCGCCACCCAGATACCATATTACCACAGCAGTTGAGTCTCCGTTAAAAGATCCATCAAAGCCAAGTATAACATCTTCTTGTGGAATCTGCTCTCTGTTTTTTAGAGTTAAAGCATCCCAAGCATCAGTAGGAATCCAAGTTTGTGCAGAGTCAGTCCATAGGTTAAGTCTCTTAGTTTTAAACTCAGCCTCTGGTGTCAATAAGGATGCTGACTTCATATCTTCCGCAGATAAAATATCGCCGTAAGAAGGATTTGCTAACTTCCAGTTATCTTCGTCCTTGTAATTGAGTTTTTCATCGCCTTGGTACCACGCAAAAAAGAAGGAAGGGTCTTCAACCTCTCCTTTTGCTAACTGTACGCCTCTTTGATACATCTGATAACACAGAGATTCTTTTCCAGAAGAGTCGTATTTCGTTCCAGCAGTGGTTATCGCCACAAGCATTGGCTCTAAACGAGCACCCATAGACAGAGACATTGTGTCGTAAAGTTCTCTATTTGGCTGTGAATGCAACTCGTCAAATGCCACAAATGTGGAGTTTAAACCTTCTTTTGTGAACGCTTCTGAGGAAAGTGCTCTATAAACTGTACCTGTGCCTGGATTATATATAACATCTCTGAATGTTTGTAGTACGGCAGATAGTTCTGGCTCTAGTTCAATCATTCTCTTTACCGTTTTGAAAATAATCTTAGCCTGATCTTTATCTGCAGCACAAGAATAAATCTGTCCACCGTTTACGCCAAGCAATAACTGCTCTAGGACCAGAGTCGCTAGTAGGGCAGACTTACCTGCTTTACGAGGAATGCCAATTAAAGCACGACGGTGTTTTAGAAGGCC
>Ga0129333_10007542_pt1 | contig 10263 bp, 5 predicted proteins | sample CPB6_08_DNA_FD_94474 | JGI IMG/M metagenome (GOLD analysis project Ga0129333, IMG submission 94474) | Freshwater to marine salinity gradient microbial communities from Chesapeake Bay, USA - CPBay_Sum_0.6_0.8_DNA | ecosystem: Environmental > Aquatic > Marine > Coastal | place: USA: Chesapeake Bay...
AGATAAAGTAATACCTGATCCAGTACCTGCTACTGATACCCATGCAGTACCGTTATAAATCTCAGTTAAGTTATTATCTGTATTATATCTCATCATTCCTGTTTGAGGAGATAATGGTCGTTGTCCATCTGTTCCTGTCGGGATAACAAATGCATTTGTTCCGACAATATGATAGTAGCCTGTTCCGGTAGATCTAAATTCTGTAACTGCATCTGTTACAGTGTTTAAAATTATATTATTTCCAAATTTAAAATTATCAAACACAACTGTGCCTGTGCCGTTAGGTAATAATTCTAAATCGGTATTTGTTGTTGTAGTTCTAATAACGTTTCCGTTAATTTCGGTACTGTCTACTACTAGTTTATTAACATTAAAACTATTAGAATCCAATGTTGCAGATAAACTTCCTCCTGCATAAAAATACAATGTGTTTTCATTTGCTCCTGGACTTGTCTCGGCAAGAATATATGTGTCGTTGTCGACGTCAAATACTCCTCCAATTCTTATCCAATACGATCCATTATATCCTTCATAATAATTTGTATTGCTATTAAATCTTATCATACCAGATGATGGTATAGCTGGTCGTTGTAATTCAGTTCCTACTGGAATTTTAACAGCCTGATTTGAATTAATATTAACAATACCAGTACCTGATGGCGTTAGATTTATATCTTGTGCCACTGTTCCTATAATACTACTACCGTTAAACTGTAAATTTTCAGCAACAACATATCCAGATCCATTTGCTCTTAATTCTAAATTACTATTAGATTGTGTAGTAGTAATAACATTTCCAGATATTAGAATATCGCCTGTACTTAATGTTGATGATGTTATATTAGTAGTTACTAAATTATTAACATTAAGGTTACCTGTGATAGTTGCATTATATAAGCTAGTAGTTCCTGATGTAACATTCAAATCTTGCCCAACGATTAGATTATTATCAGGAATTACTATATTGCCTGTTCCATTAGCAGCAAGTTCTAAATCCGCATTACTAACTGTTGTTTGAATTACATTTCCACTTATAGAAATTTGATCTGAAAAATAATTAGAAAGATATACATTATTCCAACTAACACTAGAACTACCTAAATCATATACATTGTTAGCATTAGGTATTAAATTACTAGCAATCTTTGCATTTATAGTTAGAGTATTAGTATTGGTACTGCCTAAGATAGTATTTCCGTTAACAGTTATATTAACTACATCTAGATCTCCTGCAATACTTACATCGTCTGCACTTGTGACTGTACCGTTTGCTGCTTGTAGAGTAATTCCTCCAGTAGTGCTTTCAATAGTGTTACCGCTAATTCTAATATTACCAGTTTCAACTTTTGTAGGAGTAATTTCAGTTGTGTTTACACCATCGGTAAAAACTACGCCAGATGGACTAGCAATTGTAATATTACTATTTGTAAAAGTTACATTTCCTGTTTGTTGATCGACTAAAAAGTAGTCACCGACTCTAAAATCTCCTTGTGCATCAACGCTGGTATAATATAATCTTGCTCTGTTTAATTCTACAACTTCATTTGCTTGAATTACGCTTAACGGATCGTTGTTACTAAATCTTCCTGAACCAATATATGCAAAATTGGATCCGATAAAATAGCCGATGATTCCATCACCGTCTCCGTATGCTCCGTAGTTGCCGTACACACATGCGCTAGCAATGCTACGAATTTCTGCTCCAAAATCGCTATAGTCTGCCCATGATAAATGGCTAGCAGTTTGACCGCCGCTAAAAGTAATAATTTGTTGATTGCTAGTATCTGGTACAGCTAAACTTTCTTCGAATCCTGATACTTTACCATCTATAACAATATTAGTGTAAGGAGCACTATATGTAAAACTTTCAATAGTTCCAGTAGTGTATGTTGCAGGATTCGCACTAACATTCTCAACTGTGATAGTATCGCCTACATTAAGAGTTTGCGCACTGATACCGTAAACTTTTAATCTAGTTTTGCCGTCTCCTGCAAATCCAGTGCTTCCGCTTACTGCATACAATCCTTTATCTGCAAAGTATGTAAAACAATTTAACCATTCAACTCTAACACCGTTAGTCATTGTTACTGCATCAACACCTGGTGTAATAAAGGTTACACTATGAAACAGCATACTTGCTTCACGACTAGCTGCATTAACAATACTGCCGTCAATGTATGCACCTTTACCTGCATCGCCTGCCAAAAATCCTCTAGGATCGTTTGGCGGATTAGTTGCTAGTCTGACTGTAGATCCTGCTGTAATAACTGTAACGTTTCGTATGTAAGGACTGCGTGTAGTTACTGTCATACCTGGCGCAAATCTAAAAGCGTAACCAGTGTTAGTTCCTACATCATACTCAAATCCTGTAATAGTAAGATCCTCTACAGTAGTTTCGCCATTCAAAAGAAATATATCTACAGTGACATCACTATCAGGTTCAATAGTAACTGAACGTATTCCGGCACCTTTAACTGTTACTCCTGTTGGCACAGTCAACGGCAATGTTTCAGAATAAGTGCCTGGATAGATATAGACAGTGTCACCAGCTGTGGCTAAATCTAATGCTCTACCTATACTTGATAAAGGATCATTTTGATGTGTTCCTGAATTGCCGTCGTCGCCGTTAGTAGCAACATAAAAAATATTTCCTTGCTGAAGTGCAATGTCAATTCCTGATACAGTTAGTGCTCCAGTAGATACAGTTGATGCATGTAATGTATTAACCCATACATCGTTCCATCTTTTTGTACTGGTTCCTAATTGATAAGTATCGGTAACATCAGGAATTATATTACTATTGATATCTGCATTAAATGTGATTGAATCAGTATCTTGATCGCCTAAAGTTAAATTGCCGTCAGCAGTTATTGTACCTGTGGCGTGCAAATCGCCGAATACTTCAACGTCTGCATTTAAATTTATCTTTCCTGTACCAGATGTTATTAAGTCTAAATCAGCATTAGTATTCACTGTAGAAATACTGTTGCCTTCTATTTGTATTGTATTATCAAAAATTGTTTTATTTTGATATAATACAAAATTGCCGGCTGCTGGTGCTAAGTTTAGTATTCCTGAACTACTATAAATGCTGTTACCGCTTATGGTGATATCATCAATAATCGCCGATCCGGTAACTTCTAAATCTGTAGATCGTAAAGTACCGTTAACTGTTAAATCGTGAGTAGGACTAGCAGTTCTAATTCCGACTCTGCTATTATTAACATCAAGATATATTAGATTCGTTTCAAAAGCTAAATCTACACCGTCTCGTAGTAGATTTTCCTTTAATAACGGCCCAGAAATTTTACCTACAGCCATTGATTTTCACCATTTTAAGTATTTATTGTTAGCCAAAGATTAAAGCATAGGTGTCACTCAAATCTTCCATAACAAGGCTTGAAACTACAGGGCCGCCCCCGCTAGCAGGTGCCCAAGTTGTACCGTCCCAAACTTCTAAGTAACCTTGATCAGTATTATATCTAGATGCACCTGTTGGAACTCCTGCCGGACGTTCTGCATCTGTACCGTAAGGAATAATTATACCTTTATTATCTACAAATTTTACATATCCTGCTCCAGTGCTTCTTATCTCTGTCACTGCATTATTGACAATGTTTGTAACGATGTTTGTAGCGACTGAAAGATTATTCTTTAGGCTTAAGATTCCTGTTCCTGAAGTATCCAATTCAATGTCAGCATTAGTATTAATAGTTCTTATTACATTATTGTTAATTTCAATTTCATCAATGATTATCTTATTAAACTGTGTTTGATTGTTATTAAAACTTGCTGATAATATGTTATTGTTGTAAAAATTTAAAACGTTATCATTGCTTCCTGGTGTTGATTCAGCAGATATAAATGTATTTCTGTCTAAGTCGTACAGCCCAACTAAAGAAGTCGTTCCTCCTACAATTTTACCTTCGAACAATGAATTTAAAGAATTGAATCTTATTTCTCCAGAATTAGTTAGAGTTCTATTAAGATTACTTCCTACAGGTATTCTCACAGCAGAGTTGTTAGAAATATTAACAATAAAATTAGTATAAGGAACGAAATTTATGGACTTATCTAATTCAGAGCCTGTTGATAATATATTAGAGATAGAAGAATCAACAATTTTTATAGTTTGGTCAAATACTACTCCGCCTGAACTATTAGCCTTCAATTCTAATGGGCTGTTTGACTGTGTAGTAGCAATATAGTTTTCTGTAATTAAAATATTACCATTATAATATTCGTCAACGGTATGAGTTGTAGCTATAATGTTACCTAGTACATTAGTATTGTTCGATACCGATACATCAAGAAATGTTGATACACCACTTACTGTCAGGTCTTGAAATACCTGTAAATTATTATTAGTTATTGATACTGATCCAGTTCCGTTAGCGGCTAATTCTAAATCTGAATTGCTTTCTGTAGTTTCTATCAAATTGCCTTGTATATTAATGTTATCAAAAAGTAGGTGGCTTGCGTACAAATTTTTATAATAAAATACACTGTTGCCTAAATTAAAATTAACTGTATTTGGTAATAAATTTGATACAATATCTGCTGAAATTTGTACTGTGTTAAAATTGTTACCTAAACTTATATTGCCTGAGGAATCTAAGTCTCCAACTATTGCTACGTCTGCATTTACATCAAAATTAGTGCTGATAGATTGAATGTTATTCGCTGCATTAAAGTTTAAAGGTCCTGCTATGCTTTCAATAGTATTTCCAGAAATTTTTATATTACCAGTAGACACTTCTGTAGCATCGATATAAGTTGTATTAGTACCATCAGTAACGTTGATAGATGTATTAGATACTACACTAGTTTGAAACTCAATATCTCCTGTTGCGCTAACGACTCTAAAAATATCTCCAACTCTAAAATCACCTTTATGATCCATACTTTGATAATAAATTTTACCGTCATTTATTCTTACTATCTCATTTGCTTGAATTACATTTGTAGGATCATTGCTAGTATCTTTGCCAGCTCCTATATAACCAAAGTTATGATTGATTAAGTACATTAATACTTCGTCGCCGTCAGCATAAGCTCCGTAGTTTCCATATACATTAGCACTACCAATACTTCTAACTTCTGCTCCGAAGTCTAAACCTAAGCCTGCAAATCCAGCAGTACCGTTTTCAGCATAAAGTCCTCTGTTTGCATAATAGATAAAACAATTTAACCATTCAACACGCACGTGATTTTTCATCACTATAGTATCTGCGGCAGGGCAAATAAATGTCGCGCTGTGAAACAACATACTGGCTTCTAAACTTGTAGCAATTGCCATTGCTCCATCGATCTTCGCGCCGCGGCCAGCATCGCCTTGATCAAAACCTAAAGGATCTGATCCAGAAATTATACTGCCTTTAGTAATTACAGATACATTTCTAATATACGGACTTCTACTGGTTACATTTAGTGAAGAGTCAAAACTAAAAGCATATCCTTTATCGTTTATATTGTCGTAATAAAAATCTGCAATAGTCAAATCTTCGACAGTTGTTTGGCCATTCAATTTAAAAACATCTTCGTATGTGCTTGCAGTATCTGGAACAATTTTAACATCTCTGATACCAGCTCCTTTAACTGTAACTCCTTCAGGAATAATCAGTGGAAACAACTCTACATAAGTGCCTGGATAAATGTAAACAGTATCTCCGCTTGTTGCTTGTGTTAGTGCATATTCGATTGTAGAGAATGGACCATTAGGGTGGTCTCCTACATTACTGTTATTGCCGTTAGAAGAAACATACCAAATATTTCCTGCACGTAATGATAAGTCAATACCGTTAACTGTTGCTCCGCCGGACACATAGTTAGTGCCATTCACTAAATTTGTATATAAATCACTCCATCTGTTTGAATAAGATCCTAAAGTGTAAGTATCATTTAAATCTGGAATAATATTACCAAGAATATCTGCATTAAGTGTAACATTGTCGGTATTATCTGAGCCGAATACTATTGAACCATCAAATGTTATATTTCCTGTAGCATGTAAACTACCAAAAACTTCTGTATTGTTTTTTAAATTTATTGCTCCGGAACCTGACGTAAAAATATCAATGTTTTCATTGGATCTTAAACTAGATATTCCTAAGGCACTTATTTCTATTCCGTCAACTTGAAATGTTTTAGTTGTTATTTTTGGAGATACGCCTGTAGAATAGAAAATAATGTCGTTAGTACTAGTAATAGTACTATTGTTAAATTCTAAATCATTTATTATAGCAGGATTATCAACAAGTAAATTAGTCGACGATATTGTAGAATTAACGTATAAAGTTCTTAATGGTGTGTCGGAATTTATACCAATTCTGTTTGAATTAACGTTGAGGTATAGTAAATCTGTTTCAAAGGCAAGATCGATGCCTTGTCTAACTAAATTCGATTCTAATACTTGCCCAGAAATTTTACCTACTGTATTAGTCATAACTGCTCCAATACAGTATTTATTGGCTTAATTATTTGTCGAAACCGTAGAGTACGTAAACAGGTTTGTTAGCTGGCACCGCAGTTCCAAACAGTAAGTAAGTACCTGGATCCCAAGGGTTGCCGGGGTTTTTAGTATCGTTACCTGGAGGGTTTTGTACTAAAGTATAGTTGTCAATAGGAATTTGAAAAACGTTTTCTACGAGTACTATTATATTTTTAGCTGCTTGTGTTGCATTCCAGGATACACCACTTTGGAAGTTATATGCCAAGGGATCAGGACTTAAAGGACCAAAATATACTGTAGAACCGTCACCTATACCTACATCCTGTTTGGTTATACCTACACTTTCTTTAAATCTAAAACTACGCCATTCGCTGCCTTGATATCCTTCGAATTCGCCTGTAGTTGTATTAAATCTAATCATACCTGCTGTATATGCAGGAGCAGTTGTGTCAGGACTTCTTTGAGTAGTAGTTCCTTTTGGAACTAGCATAGAATATGGTCTGTTTACTACGACTTCGCCGCCGATATCGATATACAGACTAGTATTGCCTGTAACAGACTTTCTATCTAATATTTGTCTTCTAAGATATTTCATTATACTGGAATAGTAGAAATAGTTGCAACAAGATTATAAGGAAGTGGAGTATACATTACTACAGTGTCCCCAGTGTCTAGTATCATTTTTTCAGTATCAAATGTGACACTTTCTCCAGCTGGCACAGGTAATTGATTTACTACTTGATTAGTAGTAGTTATACCTGCTCCATTTTTAACAAAATGAATGTCTAAATATGTTAATCCTGTAGTTGGATTCAATGGGTCATATGTTGCTGTATTACAAATCCATATGCATGTAACCGCATTACTTCCGCTACTTGTATAAACTGTAGTGTATGATCCTCCAGTAATTGCTGCACTATCAATAGCCATTGTTGTTCCTTAAAATATCATTCCAAATAAAATTGCACGTCTCTTACTTACTAATTCATCGTTTCTTGCAGGTGTAATATAGAATACACCTGAATCTCCTGCTCCTGAACTAGCATGATACACAATGTTTTTAGTTGCAGCTGAACTAGGTGCAGAGCCTTGAACAGCTAATTCTAAATGCCCGTCTAAGCTAACTTTGCCATTTGTCGGGTCTAACACGATTGCTCCGCTAGTACTGCTAAGAGTATTTGCTGCTAAGGTTAAATTACCTGCTATTAAGCCGGTTGAATCGATTGTTGCTTTAAGTACGTTATCGACTTTGAAAGTTAATTTACTTACTGCATCGCCTGCGGTAATTGCCTGTGCACCAAATGATAAATTAGCACTGATTTGATATGTACCTTCATATCCACTAGCTGCCATAAATCCCAGAACAGTAGTTCCGCCAGGAATTCCAGCACCTGCAATAAAATCACCAACTTTTATATAACCAGAGGTAGCTATTGTTACAGTTAGTGTAGTACCACTGCAACTGGCTACACCTTGAAATCTTACAGTATCAAACCCTTGACCTAATGTATCGCCTGCTCCGAATACTTCTGCAACAAACGAAGCCAACGATGATGTTACATAATCTGACATAGCTTTTGCATTTGGAATTCTGTCGTCATCTATTACAGAAACTCCTAGTGCGGGATTCGAAGGGTCTACATAATTTAAAATCTTTTGTTCGTAGTCACCTGTACCTGTCACTGTTACATAACCTGTACTGCCAGAATTAATTAATCCCAAAACTCCTTGATTAGTATCAATGCTGTTTGTTTGAATTCCGGTTAAAGTTCCGTTATCTCTTCTAAACACCCAAGTGCCTGGTACTGTTGTAGCAGTAGTAGGACTATAGTGTGTTTCACTTTCGTCCCACAGAATTTGTGCATCTGCTCCTGATCCTCTATCAACTTGAATTCCCGAAGTTCCTAGAGTCACTGTTGATCCAGTTTCTCCGCTGTTAAGAACAATAATATTATCTTTAACAGTCATAGTTTCTGACTGTACAGTAGTTGTAGTACCTTGTACTGTTAGATTACCTGTTACTAGTACAGTTCCTGTACGAACTCCTGTATTAAGAGTTATTGTACCAGAATTTTGTACTACAACTTGGTAATCACCGTTACTGACTCTAAGAACTTTCATCTATAATCCTAAATTAGATAGCAACTAACTGAAGTGTAGTTTCAGTTGAATCGTCTGTTACAGACCATGTATATCTAACGTTATTGAAATCTCTAGCAGTTCTATTATAGAGTTTTTTAATGTTTACATATTGACCATTTGTTTTTCTTCCTTGGATGGCCATTTCATTAGCTGCTAAAGAGCCTGCTGCTTTGTTAACTAATGTGCAAACACCAACATTGCCTGTACCTGAGCCAGCAGTAGTACGCTTAGTACCAGTTTTTAGATCATTAACTAAAAATTTACTTCCAGACTTTTGACGAATAATATAACCAGATTCAGTTTCTGGGTTACTTGCTACTTGAACATTAATTTTAATGTTGAATAGTGAATCACTGTATGGCATTCCTGCTGTGTCGGCAGCATTAGCTAGTCTACCAAAATTTCTTTTATTAATTGGACGTCCCATTTGTTTCTCCTTATGTTGACGTTCTAGGTCTACGCGGTGGGGCCGCATAAGTCATCTAGACATAGTATTTATAAAAAACAAAAGGACCCCGAAGAGTCCTTTGTATTAAAAACTTTTTTGTAAAAAGTTTTAATTAGCTGAATACTGCGTTAGCAATAGTTACAGTACCTAGGTAATCAGCTGCGTTACCTAAAGAGCTTGCACTGTTAGTCAATTCAACATATCCATAACGAGTCATAAAGCTTACGACTGGTTCGAATGTTGATGGATCTAACACAACACCGCTGCTCATCAATGGAATGTATGGGCAGTAGAATGCTGCTGCATCACTTTCGCTTGATCCTTTGTAACCAATTAATACTGTATCGTTAGATGCATAAGTGTTTACATAGACCTTCATAGCATTGTTCAATGTACCAACGAACTTAGTGTTTGTTGGAGCTTCGAATGTGCCTTCTGTTGTTCTTGCGAACGCAGAAGTTGTAGCACTTTGAAGAATTGTTAATGCTGTTGGGCTAACTACTGCCCAGTTACCAGCGCCACGACGTGTACGCTGAGCGATTGTGTTAGCAACACGGTTGATCATAACTGCTAAAGCAGCATGTTCATCGCCAACGAATGTAGCAGTACCAGAAACAGCTGCCTGGTCATATGCTTGTTGGTTTTGTGTGCCAGCTAGTGTTACTAAACTAGCTAAAATTTCTTGGTCGATTTCAGCAGTAATTTCTTGAGCAAGTGCTGCCATGATTTCTGCTTCGATGTCAATACCTTGTTGGGCTTGTGCATCTTGAGCAGCTTCAAATGTCCAACGAGCTGATAGCTTACGTGTCTTAGCTTCAACTGTTTGCTTTAAGATTTGAATGCTTAATCTATTTCCAGCTTGGCCTTCTAGAGCAGCTGTAGCAGCAGCTTTAGCAGTTGTTGTGTTACCAGAATATGCTTCAGCAATTTTGAATGGGCTTAGAGCTTCTTCACCTGCTACTGCACCACTGTTACCTGTACCTGCTGTGTCGCTGTAACGAACACGTAGGGTATGGATTTGTCCAACTGGACCAGTCATTGGTTGTACGCCTACCAACTCGTTAGCGATAACTGTTGGCATAACACGACGGATTACTGGAAGAATCACGCGGTTTAATGTTGCGACGTTGCCGGCAGAAGTAGCACCACCTGTTGCACTTTCAGCGAGATACTTACGAGTATTCTCAAGTGTAGATGCCATTACGGATCTCTTGGTGCCTTG
>Ga0129333_10007543_pt1 | contig 10262 bp, 1 predicted proteins | sample CPB6_08_DNA_FD_94474 | JGI IMG/M metagenome (GOLD analysis project Ga0129333, IMG submission 94474) | Freshwater to marine salinity gradient microbial communities from Chesapeake Bay, USA - CPBay_Sum_0.6_0.8_DNA | ecosystem: Environmental > Aquatic > Marine > Coastal | place: USA: Chesapeake Bay...
ATTTAGAAACGTAGAAGGAAGCCAAGCATCAGAGGCAATTCGCCGAGCATCGCTTGCTTCAGCTCTAGAAGACGTTACAAATATTCAGCGAACAGGCGAAACGCAAGCCACAGCTATCTGGGCTAATGCCGCCAGTGAAATCAATCGCGCAAGATCAAGTATGCAAAGTCCTTGGCTTGCCGGATTCCAAGGGGGACTGCAGGGACTTCAGGCAGGACTGGCACTTGGCAGTTCTCTCAATGCAGCAGGCGTTGGCGGAGCGGGAGCTGGAGCGGGTGCTGCAGGTCTTGGATCATCAGGCTCCCAAGGAGCGTCCATCTCATTTGGCGGAGGCGGTGGTGGCAGTTGGCAGCCAAATTGGAATCTTCCTCAATTACCAGGGTAAGGAACACAAATAACATGTCACGAATGAATACATTTGGTCCTGGACCTGGGCAATACCAGAGCCAAACCACATTTAATCCTGTAATGCAGCCTACAGTTCAGGTTGAGCAGCAGCAGTCGTTGTTTGCCCAACTTGCAGGATTGTTACCTGCTGCTGCCGAAACCGCAGCAGGTGTCATCAATTTAGGCACTAAGATAAAAGAACAAGATTATATAGAACGAGAAGCAATCGCCAAAAATCAAGCTGTTCAAGGAGGAGATCTCGGTCTTCTCGAAAGCTTCTATCGAAATGAATTGAATAAAGAAGGATTTATTCCAAGATCTATTAAAGTTCAAGCAACAGAAGGTGCTACAACTGTTGTTCAAATGCAACAAAAACTTGCAGGTGAATATCAACAACAAGAACAAAAACGATTGGAAGAATTTGATAAGCAACAAAAAGCACTTGAAAAACAAAATATAACGATTGAGGTCGAACGCAACATAACTTCAGCAAAAGTTGAAGGTAACTACGCTACCACGTTTAAAAACCTATACGCTCTGTTGTCTACATATCGTGGAACAGAACACGAACCGACTATTCTTAAAGCAATACAAGAAGTAAATTCCGCAAACAATGTATATGCTAACAGCATTGTCGTTGAAGAAAATAGACGAAAAACAGAAGCGTCTAAAATAGCAACCAACTTGTATGGTGTACTAGAATCTAAGATTGACAGCGATCCTTCCTTACGAAACAGTTTTCTTTCTGGACAGATCGACCCGAACGAATTTGTAAAAGAAATGGCGACTCGTTTATATGGTGACATGAATACTTCTGATTGGAAGAACGGTCTTCCTACAAACGATCCATATTTACGAAATGCACTTCTAACGAGTCGAGGTGAATTTCTTGAGAAATTCTATTCCAAACAAAATGGAAGAATACAGGAAGAAACTATCAAAAAAGATCTGATTCTTCTGAAAGATGTTTCACTAAATATTACAGCTACAGATGGTGTGAAAACTTTTATGGAGGTTTTCACTGCGTTGAATTCAAAAGCCGAATCAGCGTATACTCCTGAACAGAAAATTGCGTGGCAGGCTAGAGTTCAATCAACATTCGTCGATGCTCTTCAAGATATCGCAAATAGGGTAGTAAGCGGTCAACTAGATCCTCTTGTTGCGTGGAAAACACAAGCGCAACTGGTTCAAGAATTGACTAAATTCTCGCCATTGCCCGGTTCATACAGTGAGAACTTGAACAAAATTGATTACGCACTGAAGAATCGTCTTATCAACAATCTAAAAACTTCCTTAGAAACATCATATCCCGGCATCAATTCCGACCAAGCAATGGCTGAAGTTATTCCCAATTCGATTGAAAACGGAAAGCCAGTCTATGGAAAAGATCCACTCACTGTCGGTGAATCGTTCTTAATTGAATCAATGAAAACTACGGGCATGTGGTCTGATGACGAAATAAACCGAGCATTGGTCCAAGGATCTATCAGATATCTCTACTCGAATGATCCAATAAAGAATAGACTTGTCGATGCCGTTGTTGACACATACGACACATATATTCTACCGAAAGTTCCTAAGGATATTGACGGCAATTATCGAAGCCCGACCAGAATTGCGAAGGACATTGCCGCTGGAAACAGAGTCACAACCGACGACTTAAATAAAATCAATTTGCCGTCTCAGTGGATTAAGGACGGTGTTGTTTTGAAAGCAGAAGAGATTGGAATTCCATTTGGCTGGGATGCTGATTATGTAAAGCGGTTGGCATCTGAAGACAATCCAGGTTTGGTCAATGATCAAATCAAACTGTTTGGATATCTTGCAAACAACGATAATGCGTGGCTAAACGGTCAAGATGTTAATTCAAATCTGATGAACCACGCCATTGACAATATCAAGTCAAGCAGCAATCTTCGTAGATTGCAGGGCTTTGTACAGTTGTCGGTATATGGTGGATTGGCAAATACAAGCATTCGTGATGCCGTAAACGGTGTGACGGATGTAAAGCGTTCACTTGATTCTGATACTGTCGCCATCATCGCCAATATGAAATCAGCCTTGGTTCAGAATAAAGACGGAGACTTCAGTCTTAAAATTCCTGATGGCATGACATTTGAGACATGGATTAACGACATCAAAACAATGACACCTGATGTTACGTTGACCGACAAACAACTGTCTGAAATGAACACGGTTCTTGGCATACCTGACAATACAGTAATGAGTCCTAAGATTCAACAGTTTATCTTTGGACTGTATACCAGAGAATTGTCTAGAAAGACATCTGATATCAAAGCAGTTGTAACCGAGCATTTAAATGCAAATGGTTTGGTGCTGGATACCAATAGATACGGTGCAACTGAGTTGATGTCAAACAACAATGGAACATATATTCCCGAACAGGAACGAGAAGGACATATGGCCCGTTGGTTCCATACCTACATTCCTGAACCGTTTAGAGCGAGATATGCCGAAGCACTCGGAGTGCCAGGAATACAGTATGAATACTTTGATGAACTTCTTGCCGCCAAATTGGGTGTAACTCTTGGAGATCTTTATAACGGTAGAAATCAATTTGCATTAGAGTATTCCAATACCATGCAAAATATTGTTATGAAAGACGACAACGGCAATATCATCAAAGACGCTGACGGCACTAATCCTGTTCATTCCTTTGCTTTGGGAGGACATCTTATCTTCTATAATGAAGAGACAAAGAAATGGAATGGTGTCTATCTCAAAGATCCTATTACCGGTGCTGAAGTACCTATGAGAATGAGTCCTAAGCATACGCTTAGATTCAGCATTATGGGTGCGCCAGAAACAGCGGAATTCTTTCTTCCTCCTGAAGAACAGACCAAAGATACTTTTGGATTTGTTCGCACATATCCTGAGACGTGGTTTCCGAGACTTGCCCGTGCGCCAGTCAATCAATTTATGAGCGGTATTGCAGGCGTTAGAACCTCCACAGGCATGGTCAAACGAGCCATTAACCTTGTGGCTAAAGATGTTATTCCCACTAGCATATCTAATCTCGGTGCTATTGTGGATAGACGCTTTATTAAAGTGCAGGAAACAACGGATCGTTTTACAACACGATATTCTGTTCCGCCTATGTATGAACGAGAATAACAGTTACACACACCATAAAGAAATTTGTGGTGTGTGATTTGAAAGGAGGCCATTAATGGCTGATCGTATACTGTATGGTAACGAGAATAAGTTGGAACAGAGTACTATTGCACAACGTCCAACTAGCTTAAAGACGGCAACTGAAGAATTGTTTGCGGCAGGTATTTCACCCGCCGTTCAACAGCCTATTATTGCAGATCAAAAGTACAGCTTCACCAGCGTTAACTTCGCTCCTGCTCCCACCAATCTGATGGGATCTCTGACTGCTATGTCATTTGACAAAGCCAACGCAGGATCTCCGATGGGAGCATATCGAGCCAATGTTCTCGATCAAGTAAGTTCCGCACTTCCTACCGGATCTACTGGTGTTGCTAATATTGCTAGATATGTATTCGAGGAATACGGCTTCAACGAGTTCAACGATTACATCAACACCCGTGCTCGCTGGAAGAAGAACTCATACATGACTGATATCATGGCTTTGCCGAGCGGCAAGGAAGTTCTTGCTGCCATGCCGGATATTGTTGATGAGCTGAAGAACAATGGATTCAACATCTCTCAGTTCATGTCAACTGAAGATACCGTTCGCGCCGTTTCTAACGCATGGAACGGAATGCGCGCACAACAATCAATGACAAGTTGGTTGGATGATCCTGGATCAAACGCAGCAGCATTGTTGACTGTAATGGCAGGAGATCCAGTCAATATCTTTGAGGTTGGCGGTGGAACCGTTATCAATTTTGGAATTAGAAAAGCGTTGGAAGCATCTACAAAAGGTTTCGCAAATAGAGCTTTAAACGCTGGTATGAAATCTTCTATCTTTTCCAAAGCAATTAAAGGTGCAGCATCTACTGGACTATCTGCTTTAGATAGTGTTGGATCTTCTTTATCTCTGATTCCAAATGCTGAACGATCTCTTGGAAACAGACTTCTGACATCTTCTTTGTTCAATGCAGAACAAACAGTTGTTCAAGGCATGTGGCATCAATCCGAACAAGAAAGTGTGTACGGAAAAGAGTATGACAACATCACCATTGCACTTGAAACAGCGGGAGCAGGCGTTGGAACAGCCGTTCTTGGAACCATGCTGCACGGTGCATTTGTCGGTGCTCAGAAGTTAAAGGGTGCGCCTAACCCAACTAAAGATATTACACCTGAACAACGTATCGCTTCTGAAGTTCATAGAAATGCCGGAAATCCGACTCCTCCTAAGTGGATGCTTCCTGAAAGCGGAGGCCCGGACGAATTGGCTGCAGTTTCAGTTCGTGCGTCTATGGCGGAAGAGATTGCTTATCAACTTAACAGGCTTGTTAAGAATCCTTACTACGCCGCTCAGAAGGTTTTGAATCAAGATTGGTGGGATACCAATGTCGCATCTAAGATTGATCAAAGCTTGTTTATGACGTATTTAAAGAACAATCCAACTCAAGATGAAATTGATACCTTCATCAATACGGTTGAATTGCTTGCCAAACCAAAAGATCAACTTAAAGATAACGTCGAAAACCTGTGGGCTGATTGGCTTCGTAAAGAGCTTCAGATCAAAGGAATTGCTGTACGAACAGCACTCGATGTTGATCAAAAGAAAAATCTTGTTTGGTTTATGGCCAATGTAAGAGACATGATTCTTAAAGGAGATCCTAGCACTCGTACCTTTACGTTGCCTGATGGATCTGTTGTTAAGACTATTGATCCAAAGGAACTTGAAGATCAAATCCTTGCTCTTACTGCACTGATTACGTCTCGTGCTGGAAAGCTTGGAATGTCGGCGGACGAGTATGTCTTTAGAACATTTGGTGACTTTATCTTTGACCCACTTGAAGCCGATATCTCAGGCAAAGTCATGCACCAGATGGTTCAAGAGGGTGCTTATGGAGGATGGTCAAAAATTGAGAAAATCAATCTGAACTCAATGCCGTCTGATCCTACTGCTTCTCCTGAAAATGGATGGGGTATGTACCTTGTGGTTGGATCGGATGATGTTCCTAGCAAGTTTGCTGGAACTCCGATATCCAATCGACAGGGAAAAGCCAATCCTTCTCTTCCTCTTGGACGAGGCGATTCACACATTGTGAATATCAAATTTGACTCTGATCTTGAATCAATCAGATTTGAAACGCACTTTAGTGAACACACATTCGATGTTCAAGATAGTTATATCAATTCGGTAGTGGACGCAATCAACAGAAAGATTGAAAAATCGGATGAGATTATTGACGGTGTTCCCACTGCCAATACACGAATTGACAAAGAATTGATCACCGAATTTGCTAAACGATATGCGATTCAAAACAATCTTACAGGCAGAGAAATGTATGTTTCTCTTGCAAGAATTCTTTCAACAAATCCAAACGAACTGAACAACATTGCAGCACTCAGTCGCCAAGGCGACAAGCAGGGTTTGTTCGATGCTCTTAGTAGGTTGCTATTTGTTGATCAATCAAAGAATGCAACAGCAAAGATTTCTGGATTAACTACTGAGAAGATGAAAGAAACTTCTGAGTTGTTAAGAAAACACGGAATCTTTGGTATGTCCTACAAGAGTGATGTGTCGGATAAGACCGCAAGAAATATTGTTGCTTGGGATGAATCCAAACTTGATGTTTCTACCGTATTGTTCAGCAAAGATTTGTCAGGAAAGGTGCGAGGAGCTGTAGCGTTTAATACGGACGGAAGAGCAATTGTCTATGGATTTAAAAATTCCACTGATATTATTGCTTTGTCTCACGAGATCGGACACATCTTTAGAAGACAGTTGACAAAAGAACAGTTGTCTAACTTGGCTAAATGGGCTGGAGTAGATCCACGAGATCCTGAAAACTGGTCTGTTGAAGCGGAAGAAAAGTTTGCTCGTGCGTGGGAAAAGTATCTTGCTACAGGTCTTGCTCCGCACAAGGGACTTGAACGAGTGTTCTCGAACTACAACAGATGGATGCTTGAGCTGTATAAATCATTTAAAAATTCGCCGTTGAACGAGAAACTTCCTGTCGATATTCAACGTCAATTTGATGATATGTTGCGTCCTAAGTTTACTCCAAAGGTAAGAAATCAATACTTTGAATCTTTGTTGATTGAAGATACAGGAGCGACAGTTAGAGCAGGTCAAGTAAATCTTATCATAGAAGATCCTAGCGATAGATTGTTACTTCAATTTATGGTAACAAACGATGCCGCCGAGCGTGCATTGTTGTTGCAGGAACTTCGAGACACGATGAACATACCTGATGCAGAAATCCTGTATCATGCAAATGCATTGTATAAAGAAGTTGAGAAAAAGGTTGCACAGGCAAAACGCAAACTGCGTCAAGCGTTGCCTGGTGAACCCAAAAAGATGACCATCAAGGACTATGAAGAAAAGTTCAAGAATACAGGATGGTCTAAAAAAGTTATTAGACTGTCGAGTCGCATCTTTGCTAAGTATGATTCGTCAGCTATGGAATGGTTTGTTGGTAATGTTTACGATGAGTTTGCTAACATTGCCAACAAGATGAAATTGAAGATCAGCCCGGAAGCGAAATCAAAGCTGTGGGTGTACAGTGAAACGGCAGGACATCTGTTTGACGACAGAAATCCATTTACTACGCCCGAGTTGATCAACGAAATGATTGACATACAGCTTGGTAAACTTGTACTGAATGATCCCAAAGCCACACGAGAAGCTCTTATTAAAGCCGGACAGAAAGTAAGAACAGACTCAACTCTTGTTCCTGATGTTGTTTCAAAGGTAAATCTGAGACCAGACAAGGACACCAACTTCCTAGATTTTGTCGCCAGAAACCAACGACTTGAAACAACAGCAGCTCCGTCTGTTGATGTTCGTGTTACTGCAATTAAGGTAAAAGCACCTACAGATTCGCAACTAGAGAAATTCGTAGCCGATATCATTGATCCTAAGAATCCGACTACGGCATATACACGAGCGTTTGACGAAGTTACGTCAGCAAGAGCTGAACGAGAAGCACTCAGTCGAGGCGGGGATATCAACGCAATCAAAGAGAATTCAATTCGATTGCGTCGAGCATTGCGTAACCTTCGTAGACTTCATAATACAAAATACATTCCTGCCGTCAAAGGAGTAACACCTGCCAAGGTTGTTCAAGAGATTGAATTCGGTGTCGTAGAGAAAGCACCGGGTATGCGTCTTACAGCAGAGGAAGCAACCACAGTCTTTACTAACGCATCTGAACAAGGTCTGTTTGGATCTGGTAAAGAAAACTGGCTTGTCTATGCCGCAAACAAATCTTTGCGAAAGTTAAGAAAGCTGGGCAATGTGTTTGATGCAGGCTCGCTAGCAACGGTTGGTTCAGAGATCCCCATTATTGCGCGACTCAGCCATCTGATCTCATCGCACAATTTGTACACGGATTCATTCGGGTTTTCACGACTTGTCGGTCCTGGTCTTGAGCAGCGAAAGAAACGTGTTGTTTCTCAGATCTCAAAGATTATCACCGATTTGTTTGATGATACTAGAAACCTCGATGATTCAACAAAACAGTTGTTGATGTATCATGCTATGGCAAAGATCAATAATGTATCGGTAACGCCGATTACAGATCCTCATCTCCTGAAGATCGTGGACACAATGGCGACACGAATTGAACGTGTCTATAAAGAATACGAACAGCGTGGTTTGTCTTCTGGATACTTCCGAGGAACTCTCGATTCGTATTCTGGTACGTTCACGATTCGTATGGATAAAAGAAATCTAGCCGGATTGACGGATGCTTTCTTTGCTTATTGGTCAAAGAAGTTCCAAGATCCTAGTGCAGAATTGCATAGAAAGACATTGTATGAAATGCCGGGTTGGTACAAATACGATAATGCAACAGGCCAGTATGTGCCTGACTCGATTGCTACAAGGTACGCTACTCTTCCTGAGAAGCTGTCTGATTTGAATGCTACGGATCAGGTCGAGTATCTGAAACGATTGACGAGCACAGACACAAACGCAAACGGTGAGTTCTTGTATGGACTTAAAGCCGAAGCGCAAAAGGCTGCAAAGAATAAGCTAGGTCTTATCGACCACAGCAACGATCTTGCCCTTGTTAAAGCCAATGCCGCTTTGACGAGAGCACTTGAAGTTGATATCTGGTTCAGCCCTGAATTGCGTGAGTTTGTGGACTGGAGAATCGGTGAAGGATTGTCAAGCTATGCCACAAACACTGCTTATCGAATCTCTGAAAAGGAAGGAATAAATCACTTTATTCAATCCCTGATCGGAGTCAATCGTCGTGACTTTGATGCGGTCTCTACTCTAGAAGGCATTAAATCAACTCTGTTGTCCAATCCGGATCTTGATGATGTAAGCAGATCGCAGATTACAATGTCCTTTGATTACCTGCGTAACCAGGTTATGGCATTACGGGAATCGTTTGTGTCGGATTTATCCCGTAAACAGGGTATTACTGATGATCTTGTTACTATCATGGGAAGTCTGACAAGAGTTCCTGTATCTGCAAGAAGTCCTCTTGCGGGTATGGTTACTGAACTTCCTATGCTGTTGATGTCCGTACTTTCAAAGGATGGAGCAAGCGGTCTTTCTCGCATTGTACGAGATGTTCTGCGAGGAGCTACAAACGATCAACTGAAAGGCATTATGGCAGGATTTATGTGGATGAGAAACCACATGCCATACACGCTTTCTACTATTGCCGATTCAACTCATATCAACAGAAATTGGTTGGATAAGGTTTGGACCAATCCTACTCGTGCGATTGCAGGTGCTACCACAGGAATGGATCGAGCTAAGGCCGTGGCCGCATGGTTACACCATGCCTCAAGCGGACTTTCAGGAGAAGATCTGTTCCAAGGTTGGGTCTCGGGAATTGCAGTTCATGCAGCCAGCGTTCGTCTTGTTCGATCCATGGATAAGATGATTAAACTTACTCAGATGCTGGAGAAACATGACTGGACAAAAGAAGCTGATCCTGAAAAAGCGTTCCGATCATATGCACGAGCGGCAGGATTCGGAGATGATGCTCAATACGCTGCTCGCCTGAATCAGGCCGGATTGCTGAATAGTAAGGTATTGAACACTATTCTCGATCTGGACAAAGCTGTTTCAGGTCGCTTGATTGACAAAGATAACGGAGCGTTTGATCATGGATTGTTAGAAGAACTGCTGATCAAACGTCCTCAAGACAGAGAAGTCATTGAACGCATTATTGCTTTCAAAGAAACAGAACTGTCAAGAAATGTCACGACAGCGGGTGTTCAAGATGTGAACATTCCTCTTGGTGGTATTGATCCTGCAACTAAGCTGAAGAATATGTTTACAGGATTTGCTCGTTCATGGTTCAACAACATTATGTTGAACAATCTTGGAAATGAGAAATTTGCGTATGCCTTCTTCTTGCTGTCAGTGGGATTGATCGGAGAAGCACTGTACAATACGGCATTGAGAACACTATATCACGGTGAATCGTTGGAAGATGTTCTGCAGGAATGGGAAGAAAATCCCGTTTCATCGACTACGTTTGCTATCGGAAGATCGAACGTGTTCGGAACTGCAAACATCCTTCCTATGATTGTTGTTGATATGTTCTCAAAGGGAAACGGTGCAACCTCTCAAGCATCGTCTTTGTACCCTGTTTCAACTACATTGAAGATGCTTCGAGCGTCCGCTAACATCATTAAAGACGGTCTTTCATCTGATAAAGAAATTACAGAGAAGGATGCGGACACTATTGAAGCGTTTATTCCAGTAGTAAATTCCTATTGGTACAAGAGTCTCAGCGAGG
>Ga0129333_10007545_pt1 | contig 10262 bp, 5 predicted proteins | sample CPB6_08_DNA_FD_94474 | JGI IMG/M metagenome (GOLD analysis project Ga0129333, IMG submission 94474) | Freshwater to marine salinity gradient microbial communities from Chesapeake Bay, USA - CPBay_Sum_0.6_0.8_DNA | ecosystem: Environmental > Aquatic > Marine > Coastal | place: USA: Chesapeake Bay...
AACAACATATCTACCAGGCGAAGTTGTAAGACATGGCGGCTATACCTATGTTTCAATCCAGTCCGGCACTAACCAAAGCCCAGATACCGCAATCTTATATTGGTCTAGATTAAACAGTGGACTAAGATGGAGAGGCGAATGGTTGAATTCCACCTCCTATTTGTTGGGAGATATTGTTAAGTGGAATTCGAGTTCATACATCTGTGTACTAGCTCATACATCGGACGACGATGATAGTACGATCACTCCTACAGCAAACAGTCCAGGCAAAGATACCACAGGAACATACTGGAATCTTATTACCAGCGGTTTAGAAGACAGTGTGTTAACAACCACTGGTGACTTAGTTTATTACGCACCAACTGGCCCTGCAAGATTACCTATCGGAGAAGAAGGGCAGGTATTAGCGGTTGAGAACGGATTACCAGTTTGGCGTTTTTGGGGACAAGTTGATAAAATTTTCTACGTAGCCCCGCACGGAGTTGATCAACCATATCCCGGATATGGATCTACTATCGACAAACCGTGGGCAAGTGTTAGATATGCCTGTGAACAAATAGAAAAAGGCACAGCATATCCTAACGCATCTTGGCTATTAGGTCAAAATAGAACATTTTTCCAGAAAGAAATCGTAGAATGGGTGACATATCAGATCAATAATAGTATCGCTCCATTTGCTGGATTCAGCAATGACAGTCAGGCATTATGTCAACGTGACATGGGTTTGATTTTAGATGCATTTGTTTACGATTTAACACATGGCGGCAATTCTAAAACCATAGAAGCCTTAGAATCATATTTTACAGCATTGGGCGTATTAGAAACATTTATTTCGGATGAAGAAGAGCAGTTAGTCGCTGCTATAAACTACGGAGTTACCTTAATTGGTAATATTTTAACTAATACTGCTCCTGCAGCAAATTATCAGACACTAAATGGTATTGGTGCTGGTAGTAGAATTAAACAAATCATAGATTTTTCTTATACTTCAGAAAGCGGATCTTCAGAGATCATTTCCGGCCTTGCGGAAATTCTAACAGATGCGCTTACAGCCAACAGCTTAACAGATGTACCTGATTTAGATGTTCCTAATTACAGTATAAATGTTAAAACAGGTTTATACGAAGAAGTTCTTCCTATCATAGTTCCATCTAATACAGCCATAGTAGGAGATGAATTAAGAAGTTCAAGAGTTAGTCCAGCAGGATCTCTAATTTCTGCCAATGACAAGGCAAAATCTGTAGCAACATTGCAGAGATTAAAGGCGATCACCAGCGACATTGTAACCAATGTATCGGTCGTACCTACTTCGGGAAATACCGCAACACAGAATACATCAGGACAAAAAGCAGGAAATTCAGGTAGTTCTACGGCTGTCACTAGAATAGAAGCAGCTGTCACAGAAATAAAAGATATCCTTACCAACGGTTTAGGTGCTGTTGATGCATTTGTATTGACAAGTCCTACAAACTGGGGTACTTCATTAACTGATACTGCCTACGCATCTACTGGTAATGCTACAGGTGTTACCACAGGATATGATAATGCTAGAGCACAGATACTTGCTAACACTGCATTTATTAAAGCAGAGATTACTGCTTGGATCGCGGTACAGGTCGCCGGCAATATAGCACCTTTTACAACATCATTTACATATGATAGTGCTGCCTGTGCTCGAGATGTAGGATATATATTAGACGCCATGCGTTACGATTTAACCTACGGCGGTAATACACAGACTATGGTTGCAGCCAAAGCCTATTACAGTTTTGGTGAAGCAACATTTGGAGACGGAGAAAAAGAAGAAACTCTGGCTGCTTATGCAAGATTAAAAACAGTAGTTGGTCAAGTCATAACAGAAGCAGCAGTCACAGTTTCTGCAGGTAATGCACTAACACAAGACACCAGCGGCACAGCAGGATCAACCGCCAGCCAAAACTTTGGCGAAGAACGTATTCAGAACATTATTGATCTAATCACTGTAGATGGGGTAGAGACTGCTGTAGGATATCCTGCCACAGTATCTCCGGCTACATCGTGGGTTTCTTCTGAACTACAAACAGCCAGAACAGCCATCAATACTCTTAGAAGTACTATACAGACCGACTCTGTAACCTACATCAAGAGAGAATATCCTACTCTTAATTTTGACGAAACAATCTGTTCTAGAGACGTGGGATTGATCGTGGATGCTTTAGGCTATGATTTGATGTTTAACAGTAATTTTGCCTCAATCAAAGCAGGAATGGCCTACAGAAGAGGCACTCAGTCTGCTTTACTTGTAGTTGCAGAACAATTATCTGCTACTAATGAGATATTAGACTTTATAGGTCACAAGGCAAAATTAATTGCTGCCTACGGATCCGCAGTAACCGCCGGCGAACTTTGGGATTATATCATAGATTATGTAAACACAGGAACCGCTCCTATTGTAACAGGAACAAATATTCCTACTACTGATCTTGACACTATCAACGGTGCTAAAATTCTACAATTGAATAAAGAATTTATGGTATCTGAAGCCAGTGCTTATATAGATCAAACATTTAGATCTACAGTAACAGCATCTACAGGCGGCGCTACAGACGAGTTTACCTGTGGAGCACAGACTTGGATGGTGGCTGGTGATACAGTTAGATTTTACGGCACTGTATTTGGCGGTATCAGCACAAATACAACATACTACATATTATCTTCGGGCCTTACAGGAACTACTTTTAAAGTATCACTAACTCCGGGCGGAACTGCCGTAGATCTTTCAACTGCTGTAGGATCAATGACTGTAAAATGGTATTATAATTCAGATAGTTGTTTAAATGATGTAAGAAATTATATAGACGCTATCGCCAAGGATATTACCTATACAGGAAATTATAACTCAGTTCTAGCCGCTAGATATTATAGAAGTGCATATACTGGATCTAAATTAGAAGATATGTATTATGTACGAAACGGTTGCGGAATAAGAAATCAAACACTATTGGGCTTAGATGGTACATCAGACGGTAATACTGCAGGTGCCGGAGATCCAGACGGATTAACAGCGGCCAACGAATGGGGAACTAGCCGACCATTAGCAGGAGCATACGTTTCTCTAGATCCAGGATGGGGACCAAATGACAATCGTGCCTGGGTTACAAACAAATCTACATATGTCCAGAACGTGACAACATTTGGTACGGCCTGTGTAGGGCAAAAAATAGACGGCTCATTGCATTCGGGAGGAAACGATTCTATCGTTTCTAACGACTTTACACAGGTATTATCAGACGGTATAGGTGCTTGGATAACTAACTTAGGTCGTGCAGAACTTGTTTCTGTGTTCACGTATTACAATCATATCGGTTATCTAGCAGAAAACGGGGGTAAAATCCGTGCTACCAACGGTAACAATTCTTACGGTGATTTTGGTTCAGTATCTGAAGGTTTTGATGTTACTGAAGAACCGTTGCTCGGTGAAGTTGATAATCAAGCCAATGAGGCCGTGGTCAGATCAGTATTAACCAACGGTTCAAATATTCAATTATTTGAGTACGGAAATGCAGGCGGTCATTATTCAGCAGCAACATATACTATTTCTGGAGCAGGTTCTGGTGCACAGATAGGAACCATAGAAACTAGAGACGGTGGTGTTTTCCAAGTAAGATTAACTGATCCGGGCGATAGTTCTGGCCCAGGAGGTACAGGATATGTTACCGCAAGTAACGTAGCCCAAGGCGGCAATACCACACAGATAACGCTGGCAGCTGCAGATACAGCACTTAGCAGCGCATATGTGGGTATGCATATTTTTATTACTTCGGGAACTGGAGCAGGTCAGTACGGATACATCAACACATATAATAATGGATCAAAAATTGCAACGGTTCTAAAAGAATCAACAGGAACAGCGGGTTGGGATCATGTAATACCTGGAACTACTATTGCTGCTTCTTTGGACTTAACTACAGGATATGAAATCACCCCGAGAGTTTCATTCACTACTCCTCCTTATACTAAATCAGTTACCTCATTGTCTAATGCAAGAAATTGGAGTGATATTGTGTGGGGTAACGCTTATGCTACCTATACCAATGTATCGGCATCAGGAGGTTCTGGTAGCAGTGCAACATTCGACATAGAAAGAGTTAAAGGTGTTTATACCGTTACAATTAATACCAGCGGAGCAGGTTTTAACTATTTAGAAGGTGAAACTTTAACTATTCTTGGCACAGCAGTTGGCGGATCTGCACCGGCAAATAATATCAGTATAACAGTAGATGCAGTAGATGACCTAGACGGATCACTATTAGCAATAACTGCTACAGGCACAGCTATATCGGCAGCATATATCGCTGTAGCGCAAGGAACCAACCAGGCAGGATATTCAACAAATGGAACTACTTGGACATCTGTTACATTGCCTGCAAATCAAGATTGGATCAGCATTGATTACGGTGTAGTCAGCAATGTCGGAAGATATGTCGCAATAGGAAGACAATCTGCCACAGCAGCCTATTCTATAGACGGAGTCAATTGGAGTTCTTCATCTTTTGGTGCAGGCGAAGAGTGGGATTGGAACAGCATTGCCTACGGCAACGGAAGGTTTGTTGCAGTTGCAGAAAGCGATTCTAGTTCAACTAGACGAGCAGTTACTACCGACGGCGGAGCAACTTGGAGTTTAGGAAATATCAGCACAGGTGCTATTGCTATTGCCTATGGTCTAGGTAGATTTGTTATCGTAGAAGGCAATTTTTCTAATGCAGCAGCCAGTTCCACTGATGGTGTGACTTGGACTACTGCAACTTTACCTGCGAATGCTGACTCAACAGAGAATAACTGGAGAGATATAGCATTTGGAAATGGTAAATTTGTTGCTATAGCAGATAATAATGCGCAAACAGCATATTCTTTAAACGGCACAACCTGGACTTCAGGACAATTGCCTGTAAACGCTGATTGGCGTAAGATTTCTTACGGTAACGGTGTTTTCTTAGCACTAGCCGATGGCGAAATAGCAGCCAGTTCTCAAGACGGCGTTAATTGGACTTCAAGAAGTTCACAAGTTGCTACAGTTTCAGTAACAAACACTGCCAAAGACGATAGCACCGCCTGGGCAGCCGGCACACAGGCAACTTCAGGCAACTGGGCTGCTATCGGATACGGAGGCGGCAAATACGTGGCTGTGAGAAACAACAGCATTGGTATATCTTATTCTACCAATGGTTCAACCTGGACAGATGCTACGGGTATCACTACTAACTCAGACGATGCAAGAGCAGTGGCCTATAGCGGTACTACTTGGGTAGTTCCATATTATGCGGCCAATGATGTTCTAACATCTTCAGATGGAATTACTTGGACTTTCCAGTCAAACGTCTTAACAGCAACTAGAAACTGGAACGCCATGGCCTACGGTAACGGATATTTTGTATTGCTAGGCGACAGTTCCAGTGTAACACAATATTCTACTAACGGAACTACTTGGAGTGCAGGAACAATCACCGGTACCAACGAGTGGACTTCAATTGCATACGGACTTATCGGTTCGACGCATTATTTCGTAGCGGTCAGTGGAATAACTTCGAATTCTACTGCAGGTGCATATTCTACAGACAACGGCGCTACATGGTCAGCAAGTACACTACCAACTTCAACTCGTTGGAGTTCTGTAGCGTTTGGAAACGGAAGATTTGTAGCAGTTGCTGGTAATAGTGGAACGACATCCACAGCAGCAGCCTATAGTACCAATGGTACAACCTGGACATCCTCAACTCTGCCGGGAGCAGCAGCAGGATGGACAAACGTGACCTGGAACGGCAGCGTATTCGTAGCCACAGCATATAACACTGACAGATCTGCTATATCTGAAGATGGTATTACCTGGACTGAAATCACTATGAGTCTAACACGTAACTGGTTAGCCAGTGCCAGCGATGGTGCATATAACACCGTGGTTGTGGCATCAGGTACTACTTCAGTAAGAACACAATTCTATCAGGCAAACACGAATTATCTAACAGTGGCCAGCACCACAGACTTGTCAGTCAATGATACCATAGAATTTACCAGTGGTTCGATTGGTGGAGTATCTTTAAATACAAGATATTTTATCAAGAGCATCGCTGACGCTACCAGATTCTCAATATCTGCTACGGCAGGAGGATCAACAACAACACTAACCACCGGTAGCGGTACTATGGCAGGCACTGTGGGTAAACTATGGTCAGCAGTGACTTATGGTAATCCTACTGGAAATTATGGATTCGTAGCAGCGAACAGTGGCGGCAGAAATGCATTGACCATGAAAGCCGGCGCTAAAACATTAGGCCGTGCTTGGATCGCAGAAAATCAAATTCAAGAAGTATGGATCCATGAACCTGGCTCGAATTATACAACGCCTCCGACAATGACCATCACTGATCCTAATAATACCGGCGCTGACGCAACACATACAGTAAGAGTCAGTACCGGAGTATTGGCACAACCCAACTTTAATAATAGAGGTTCAAACTACACAGCGGCTTCTGTAACTGTTGTAGGTAACGGATATGCTGACAATTATCAGACTGGTGCATTTATAGAGTTTAAGAATCTAACAGACATACCTAAAAACGGTTCTAATTTACAGATAGCGGGAATTGATGATGTATATTATAGAATCGTTAATGTACGAGATTTGCTAGGAGTTGGGCCATATTCAGCCCAAATACAAGTTTCTCCTGAAATCGGAACACTGGAATCCCCAGATCACGAAACAGCAGTGACTATAAGACGCAGATATAGTCAGGTTCGTCTAACAGGTCATGATTTCTTAGATATTGGTACCGGAAATGAAACTGAGACTAATTATCCTGGATTACCAACACAGGATCCAATTCCTGCAAATGAAACCGTTGACAGCAACGGAGGGCGAGTATTCTATACTAGCACTGACCAAGATGGTAATTTCCGTGTTGGCGGACTGTTTAACGTTGAGCAATCAACTGGTACAGCGACCCTAAACGCAGATGCGTTCAATTTGGCAGGATTAAACGAATTAAGTTTAGGAGAATTAGCACTGGGCGGGTCCGGAGCAACAATTAATGAGTTCTCTACAGACCCGTTCTTTACAGCAGATTCGGACAGTGTTATTCCTACACAACGGGCGATTAAGGCCTATATTGCCAGCCAAATTGGTGGTGGAGGATCAAGTCTAAATGTCAACACATTAACGGCAGGTGTTATATTCATAGCGGGACAGGAAATCACAACAACAACTAATGTTCAAATTAACATAAATAGTAAAGTTAACTTTGCAGCTGGTGTTGATGGATATGCTGTCGCACTAAACTTATTTTTAAATGCATAACGGAGAAATTTAAATGGCTACAGGAAGATTAGGAGTCGCAGACTTAGTGGCAGCTACTAATACTACAGTATATACAGTTCCAGCTGGATATTTTGCAGTAGTTAGTGTCAATATCTGTAATAGATCAAACAGTGCTGTTGCAGTAAGAATAGCAGCAGCATCGGCTGATACACCGACTAATTCGGAATTTTTAGAATACGATATCGAACTTGGAGGTAGAGGTGTTCTAGAAAGAACAGGTATCATTATAGGTGCCGGTCAAAAAATCGTTGTAAGATCTAGCACTGCCAATGTCAGTGCAGTGGTGTTTGGCATCGAAACATCTACAACATAAATATATATAAGAGGAAATATAAAATGGGAAGATATATTACTACAACCGGTACAGCGCAAAATGTAACAAGGACTGTTGGATCAGCATACGCTGCTCAGGTTAATGATAGAATTATTTGCACCACAGGCGGTTTCACAATCACTTTACCATCAAGCGGTAGTTTGATAGAGAATGATACTATTCAAGTGATTGATGCGACTGGTGTTGCTGGCAGCAGCAATATTACGCTGGCCAGAAACGGTGCAAAAATTCAAAACCTAAATGAAGATTTAGTAATCAACGTAAACAATGCCTGTGTTACATTAGTCTGGACAGGTGCCACCTACGGTTGGTTAATCACCAGATAAGAGAAATATAATGGCAGAACTAAGATCCTTTTTAGTAAACGATGTAAATAGCGTAAATCTAGTTCACAGAGAACAACAATTAGCTATCTATAATGTTAATACCGCCGATGTTACTAATGGCGGACAATGTTGTTGTTGGCAAGTTCCAACTGGAACTACTTGGGCGATATTTGAAGTTTGGGGTGGTGGTGGTTCTGGTGGCGGTGCCTGCTGCTGTATGGGCCATTATTACGGTCCGGAGAGCGGCACCTATGCCAAAGGCGAGCTACAAGTAACTGCAGGACAATATTTTTGTATCTGCGCAGGAGGATCGGGATGCTGTAATACGCAGTGTTGCGGTAATTGCGGATTCCCCAGTTGGGTTATCTGCGGTTGCGCCAGCGGATCAACTGTAACTTGTGCATCGGGAGGCTGCGGCGGCTGCGTACTGTGTTTTAGATCATATCAGGGCTGTACAGGAATCTGTTTCGGAATGTGTAAAATGGGTTGCGATTCTGGCGGAACAGTTGTAGATATGACAGTGCCTAAAATCATGAGTCAGCCTCATGTTTCAAATTATTGCTGGCAGAACATGTTTGAATTTATGTCAGGACCTACCAAATACGGTCAAAATCTGCGTTTAGGATTAGATCATTGCGTAACATCATTGACTATTTCAGGATGCTATCCATTTGGTAATCCTAAATGGCCCGGTGGTCCGGGAAATAGTGCAACGGCCTGCGGCGGTGGATGTTGTTGGGGTATGCAAGGAGCAGGCGGATTAGTATTAATTACTTACGGTTAATGGAAGAAAAAAATGGCAGAAAATACACCTATTGTTAAAACTTTTACTTATGAAATAGCCGATGCATATCTGTATCAAACCAGTAATAAGAAAAAGACAGCACAGTGGACATATAGAGGTCCTCGATATTTTTGGATCTTTGTCGATGAGTCTACTAAAAAAATTACTAGTCGATTTCATTATCTTGAAAAAGACAACGGAGCAGATGTTCCTACACCTCCAGGACTAATTAAAGTTATGGTTGATGCTGCTGTCAATCCAGAGATAGCCAGCTTACTTTATAGTGATTATGTTTATGGCGATCTACCACATACTGTAGAAGCACTACCAGACGGTAGTACCTATGGTCATCCGGATCCTATTCCACCAGATCATACCTACGAATTAACAGAAATCAGATACGATACATCTTCACAAAAATTTATCAAACCCTATCCTTGGAAAAAACCACATATGGACTGGGATGAATTAAAGCGAGTGAGAAATGAGATGCTCAAAGCCAGCGACCAAAAAATTGCATCGTCTACTGAAGAATTAAAACAAGAGTGGGAAACTTATAGACAGAAATTGAGAGATTTAACTAAAACTTTTGCAGGTGTTGATGCTTGGAAAGTTCCGTTCCCTGCTGAACCAGGAGCCAAACCTGCTCCAACGAACAAGGGATGATTAAATGGCAACCATAACATCATTATTTCCAGACACAACATTTAACAATATTACCATTCCTAGCAATACGTTTGCACAATTATATGTGTTCAATACCAGCACGGATAACGTAACAAATGGTGGTAGATGTTGTCTATGGACTGTGCCTGCAGGAGTTTGTTGGGCAAAATTTGAAGTCTGGGGCGGTGGCGGCGATGGCGGTGGTGCTTGCTGCTGTCAACAGCCTAGCCAAGGCGGCGGCTCGGGCAGTTATGCTAGAAGAACAACTAGAGTGGTAGCAGGACAAACCTACACTATTTGTGCGGGAGGCAGCGGATGCTGTTCTCAAAATTCCTCAGGAACTTCGGGTTTTCCTAGTTATGTTTGTAATGCTACAGCAACATATCCAGTGGCATTGTGTGCCAGTGGTGGCAAAGGTGGCGAAAGTTGCTGCTTTGCTGCTATCAGCGGCTACTTCCACTGTTCTACAGTGATCTGTGGCTGCACCTGCGGCGGAGATTTTAGTCTATGCGGTCTAACTGGATCAGCCCACATGAGTTGGTGCGGTTATGACTCTTGGCAGTATGTTCCACAGGGAACATACGTAGGCGGCGGTGCGAGAACAGGTTCTACACACTGCGGTGAATACTGGATGGGCTGTGCTATTATGGGAAATGGAAATATTTGGCCGGGAGGTGGTGGCGGAACGGCTATCAGTTATCAAGGCGGCTGTTGTTGGGGTGGTTGGGGTGCTGGTGGCCTAGTGGTCGTGACTTACAAATAAGGAATATGGAATAATATGGCTAATTTACGATCTTTAAT
>Ga0129333_10007546_pt1 | contig 10261 bp, 11 predicted proteins | sample CPB6_08_DNA_FD_94474 | JGI IMG/M metagenome (GOLD analysis project Ga0129333, IMG submission 94474) | Freshwater to marine salinity gradient microbial communities from Chesapeake Bay, USA - CPBay_Sum_0.6_0.8_DNA | ecosystem: Environmental > Aquatic > Marine > Coastal | place: USA: Chesapeake...
CTGGAGGACATGCCTCCGGGGTGGACGCGAGTGAGGAAGAAGCCCGATGGCAAGTGACGGCGTCAACCTCCCGAAGGACCCGAAGAACCTCGGCAAGATCATCGACGCGCACGTGTCGCGCGAGATGCTCAAGCTGACGTACCGCCGCACCCTCTGGCTGCTGGCGTGGTACTACCTCAACGGGTTTCGGCGGTTCGACATCTTCGACCCTCGCACGGGACGCATCACGCCGCACTACCTCGACGAGGAAGGGAACATGGAGTTCCAGTCCACCGAGCTGCTGTCGGTGGTTGACAAGACGACCGCGCGCCTCAACACTATGGATCTGCGCCCGCGTGCGCTGAGGCAGGGATTCAGTCTTGCAGGACTTCGTGAGCGATCTGTGGCGCAGCTGGTTGCCGACGCTGTGGTCTCTGACCAGCAGCTGGTGGGGGTCCAGCGTGACTTTAACTACCTGTTTGCGCTTCTTGGCTCTTGCGGCATCACTGGTCATATTGTTGATAGCCCGACGGTTGGACTCACGGCAGACCTCGAGGTGATCCACCCGAAGGAGCTGATGCCGTTCCCGTCGCTTGGTCACGACCACACGAAGGTGCGCGGTCTCGTGCGCCAGCGACTCGTGCCGCTGAACTTCCTCAAGGAGAAGTACGGCAACCGCAAGATCGACCAGAACATCGAGGAGATGAACGTCTGGCGCTGGCAGTACGGCCACCAGATGGAGGAGTCGCAGGACGCGCCGTGGAACGGCACGGGCTACTTCGTCTCGACGATGGCGAACGGCGGCATCAAGGGCAACGACGAGGACGAGGACACCCAGCAGGTCTGCAAGGTGCGCGAGACGTGGATCCACGGACCCCGCGGCACCGTCAGCCGGTACATCGTCTCGAGCGGCGACGTCGTCATCGACGACCAGGATCTCTCAAAGGTCGAGGCCTACTGCCCGGTGGGGTTTGCCCGGTTCATGGACAACGGCACGTTCCACGGTGCCGGCCTGTTCGACCTGATGTTTGGCATCGTGCGCGAGATGGAGCGGCTAATGAAGTCGCTCTTCAACAACATCCGCACGATGGACCGGTACGGCGTTGTGCTGCTGCCGCAGGGCACGATCAACGAGCGCGCAGCGATGCGCGAGGTCGGTCACGGCCTGCGCTACCTGTCCTACACGAAGGATGCGCTGATGGGCGACGAGTTCCGCCCAATGGTGATTCAGCCGTTCAACGCCGGCGAGGTGCCCGGCAAGGTCGCGCAGTTCGCCAAGAGCGTTGCGGACGGGCTCAGCCCGGTGCAGGATCTGCTGGCAGAGAAGGGCCGTGTCGACAGCGCGAGTGGCCTGCAGTTCCTCGACGAGCAGATCTCGAAGGCGATGACGAACCCCACCAGCGGGGTGCAGGTGGCGTTCGGCACGATGTATCGGTCGGTCGTGGCGAAGGCTGCTGGCCAGATGCTGGTGTCCCGGCGGGCGCTGCCGGTCAACAAGCTGACGACCGAGCTGGCCGGCGCGGTCATCGACCCCGACAACGGCACGGTTTCGTTCGAGCAGAACCCGCTGCCCAACTTCTCGCAGATCGCCTTTACCGTGAAGGACACGGCGCCGAAGAGCGAGGTGGTGCGGAAGCAGGAGGCGATGGGGATGCTGTCCGCGGGTCTGACGGACCCGGACGGCGTCAAGCTCTTTATGATGAAGGAGGGCATCGACGTCGCCATGTGGATGGAGGAAGAGAAGAGCGCGTACGAGAGCGTCGTCCGGAACATCCTGCTCCTGTTCGGGGACGGGACCACGACGCAGCAGATCGTGCTCACGCCGCACACGTCGCGCCCGGACATCCAGATCAGGGTGTTGAGCGCGTTCATGTCGAATCCGATCATGGGCGTGGCAAGCCCGGCGGTTCAGGACGCCTTCAAGGCGTACCGTGAGGCGTTGATCGGATTCATGGGACAGACCTTGCCGGCGATGGTCCCGAACCCGGACGACATGGCCAACGTGGCCGGTCGGATCGGGCCCGAGTCGCAGGCGCAACCTCAGGGAATGACAGCAAATGGATGACGAAGCAGACGTTGATTCCACCCCCGTTCGTGCCGGTGGGGTCATCAGCGACCTCGACATGATGGTCGAGATCGATGGCGAACGGGTCCGCATCGGCGATCTTGTGGACACGATCCGCAAGGCCGGGGACATGGTCCAGGAGATCGACGACCTCCGTGCGTTCCAGGAGGCGACGAACCAGTTCATCCGCCGCGAGGGCGAGCAGCACGAGATCGCGGATGCCGCGTCGAAGATGCTGGCCGGCGTCGGCTACTCGGATGAGGAGATCAAGGAGTACGTCCGGGACTGGACCCGGTCTCAGGTTGAAGGCGATCAGGAAGAGGAGGCCGAAGAGGAGGCCCCCGAAGACACTCAGGAGGAACCCAAGATGGACCAGAATGACCCCCGTTACGACCGTCTCGCGCAGGAAACCAAGCAGCTCCGGCTGCGGATGATGCGCGAGGAAATGCAGAAAGGCGTCGTTTCCGCCATTGACGGAAACGGCGAGATCGCGAAGATGTTGATGGGTCTGGATAAGACCCGTGGGCGTGAACACGCCACGGGTGCCTACCAGGCCATCCAGGACCAGGTTCGCAAGGCCACCCTCGACCGGCTGTACGACAGGCGGGACAAGAGCGGCGGAAACTTCAGCGAGGACTGGATCCAGGAAGAGGCGGCGAAGGCCGCCGAAGAGGTGGCGCGTTCTTACGCTACGGTCATCGGAGACCTCGACTCGCTGGGTCGGTCTCCGGAAACAGTGAGCGAAGTGGACACGATCTCCTCGAAGCCCCCGGTCCCCGCCCCCGAATTCAAGAAGGGGATGGACCGAGGGACCGTTGACACGGCGATCCGTGAATTCAACACGGACGCCCTCACCCGTCTGGCCGTCGATGTCTCCGCAGGTGGGGACACGAAGGCCTGACGAACACTGACCCCACCCGCCAAGGAGGCGGATTCACATGCCTTACGCAACCACTGGCTCTCTGTTTGACAAGCAGAGCGACCGGATCCAGGAGGTGCTCAACAAGAACATTGAGCTCTTCCTGCCGGCGCTCGACCCTGCCTGGCGCGACACGTTCGTGACCAGCCAGGGTGTCGGCCCCGCGTCCCTCATCGGTCGTGACCTCAAGATCCTCAAGATCTACATGGGTTCGATGGCCGGCGTCCTGGACATGGGTGACAACACCAACAACTTCGTTCTCTACGGCGACAAGACCGTCACGGACATCGGTGCGAAGCTGCAGCAGCAGACGAACACCAACACCTGGCCGGACGCCACCGATGGCGTGATGGCTCGTCCGTACCGTCTCGGCGTCGGCATGAAGGCCATGGTCTCCAACCTGTACATGTCGCTCGGCGAGATGACGGCTGAGGCCACCCCGGCGTTCATCGGCGAAGTGATCGGCCCGAAGCTTGAGGGTCATGCGCGCCTGATGGCGCACACCCTGTGCAACTACTGGTATCTCGCCGAGAACGCGAACTACCAGCTGAGCACCCTGTCCTACACCTCGACGGCAACGACAGGTCTTGCTGAGTTCTCCACCAACTTCCTGAGCGCCGCTCCCGGTGCAGCAACGTTTGCCACTGCGGCAACTACGACGGCTGCCACCGCGGTTCGGTTCCAGGTTCCTGAGAAGAACATCGACCGTTATGCCGTCGGCATGCGCGTCGACATCTTCACCAGCGCCGCGACCCAGATCCGCATCAACGACTCGCAGTCGGCTGCTGCCTCCCAGAACAACACCACCCGCGTGTCTGCCTGGGTTGCTGCCGTCGACGAAGTCACGAACAAGGTGACCATCGCGTTCGGCTCGGCCCTTTCGGCCGTCGGCCTGACGCTCAATGACACCTACTACGTGTACTTCGCGAACGCCCGCAAGCTGAACAGCGGCGGTCCTGCGTCGTCGAACGGTTACGGCTTCGCCGGCATCAACAGCTGGCTGAAGAACACCGGCAACCTGCTGGGCGGCGATGCTGATGGCTCGAACGCGATTGACGTGAACGTCCACCCGGAGTTCAAGTCGTTCTTCAAGTCGAGCGTCGGCACGCTGACGGAGCACAAGATGCGCCAGTACCTCCGCGGCTTCCACCGCGCGAAGGAGAAGTACGGTCAGTACATCGACTGCCTCATCGCCTCGGACGGCGTGTGGCTCAACTACGAGGCGCAGAAGATCGGCCAGTACCAGCTGGACCGCACCAACCGCCTCTCGAGCCTCACGAACGAGGGCAGCCAGGAAGGGTTCAAGTTCACCTTCGACGGACGCACGTACACCGGCTACACCTCGAACTACATCGAGGACGGCACGGTCTACGGCATCCGCAAGGGTGGCCAGAACTGGAAGAAGTACGTCCCGCCGAGCCCGAAGGGCACCCAGAAGTTCGACAAGGCGGAAGGCTTCATCCCCTTCGAGTTCGTCGGCCCGGCCCTGGGCTACGCGGACGTGAAGGTGCCGATCCAGCGCGTGTCTGGCAACAGCACGCTCATCACGGAAGGCATGCAGATGCCTGGCATGCTGCGTATGCAGCTCGTCCCGGATCAGCCGGCCGGCATGAAGCTGACCAACGTCGCCACCGACCGCCAGTACGGCGAGTAAGTCCTCCCTGAGGCCCCGTCTTTGGACGGGAACCACGCCATCCCCCTGCATCTTCGGGTGCAGGGGGATGTGTATTTTCAGCCCTTGCGTATCATGCGTGCATGGCAGACAACCCGCTCTTCAACGCGCCGAAGACCGAGGGCGCCAAGCCCGCGCCGCCGCAGATGCCCCCGCAGTCGTCGGGCAAGAAGTGCGGCTGCATCGAGAAGCTGATGTCCGCGCAGCAGTCGCTGCGGATGCAGCACTGGCTCACCAAGTCGCACGCCCAGCACACCGCGCTCGGCGGCGCGTACGAGGGCCTGGACGACCTGATCGACACGTTCGTCGAGGTGATGATCGGCGCAAAGGGTCGCGAGGTCCTCTCCGGCATCTCCTCGATCTCGGTTGGTGGGGACGCACAGAAGATCCTCAACGAACTCGAGGGCGTGCTCCGCAACGACATCCCGAAGGATGCGGGAGAGAAGGAGACCGCGCTCCTCAACATCCGCGACGAGATGCTTGCGCTCGTGCAGAAGACCCGTTACCTCCTGACCCAGGACTGACATGGCGAAGAAGCGCTTCAATTTCAAGGCCAAGCACAAGAACCCGCTCGGTGGCCTGAGCGAACTCGGTCGCAAGGCGTACAACCGCGCGACCGGCGGCAACCTGAAGCGCCCGCAGCCTGAGGGCGGATCGCGCCGCAACTCCTTCTGTGCCCGAATGAAGGGCATGAAGAAGAAGCTGACCAGCTCGAAGACCGCGAACGACCCGAACTCCCGCATCAACAAGAGCCTTCGGGCCTGGAACTGCTGATGAACCGCAACCCGCTCAACTCTCTGGTGGGGAACATCAACCGTCGAAAGAAGGCCGGTATCAGCCGTCCGAAGTCGAAGTCCACCGTGGACCCGAAACAGTACGCCAAGATGAAGAAGGGCTGGAAGTGAAGATCTCGAAGAACCCCATCAAGTCCATTCAGGACAAGATCCGCAGTGCGTCCAAGCCCAAGGGCATGAAGGGCATGAGCGGCAGCAAGTGCTCGTGCGGCAAGAAGGGCTGCGGCTGCGGCAAGAAGATGAGCGGCCTGTTCGGCGGCAAGAAGGGATACTGATATGCCAAGAAAACAGCGTTTTCAGGTTCCAAGCATGGCGGAAATTGAAAAGGCCATGTTTCCAAAACGTGGTATTCCAAAAGAAGATCCGTTTGCGGGAGAATCAATTGGTTCTGAAAAACTCAAATCCAAGCTTCGTGACTTTAAAGGGAAAATGACCTTAAGAGATACATTGAAGTTGATTAATAGACTTCGTGCAGCTCGTGGTGAATCTCCGGTAGACAATCTTCCAAAGTACTGACATGGCCAAGAAGTGGATTGGCAAGGTCGTTGCCGACATCAAGCGGCGCGGCACCGAGGGCGTGTGCACCGGCAAGAAGTTCGGTGGCCCCACCTGCCCGCCGGGTAGCAAGCGGTACAACCTCGCGAAGACGTTCAAGAAGATGGCAAAGCGATGACGCAGATCGAGATCACGTTTGACCCGAAGTGGGAGGCCGCTTGCGCCGGCCTGGCGATGGACCAGGATCACGAGATCATGCCGGATGGCGACTGGATTCGCTTTGCGCGCCGTGTCACGGGTATCCCGGAGCTGTTCGTGTACCGGCATCGACTCACGGAGAACTTCGTGCTGGCGAAGTGGCTGTTCAAGCCGGACGTCTGCCTTGAGCTCGAGGCGTTTCCCATTGCGCCGGATCGCGGCGGTTGGATGTCGGCGGAGGAGCTGAAGCGGCGGTGCTCGCCCGTGGACGAGACGGTGAAGTCCATGAAGGACCAGATGCGCAAGGCTGCCAACGAGCGTCGCTCGATGATGCAGGACCATGCGCACGAGAAGATGGCAACCGTCAAGCGCCTGAAGAACCGCGGTCAGGACCGGGCCGCGCACGGAATCGAGACCGGCGCACAGCCGTGGGTCGGCGAGGCGAAGGGCGGCGAGTCGTACCGCAAGACGTGCGAGATGCTCAAGAACATCGCAAAGGTGACCTGACATGGACTCAACGGGCGGATTCCTGGCTACCGTGATCGAGCGCACGCGCGCGTACCTGGACGATGCGTCGCTGGACGCGAAGTACGACGACAACTTCCTGGTGCGGAACATCATCAGCCCGATGTTCGCGTCCGTTGCGTCTCGCATCAACAACTCGACGACCAACGCAATCAGCACCTGGATCCCGTTCCCGATCACGAAGAGCATCGCGTACTACCAACTGCCCCCGTGCGTCGGCGAGGTGTGGCGTCTGGCCCAGCGGAACCACGACGATTGGGTGAGCCGCGAGGCGATGCCCCGCACCGAGTGGCACTACCGGGGACCCAACTGGAAGATCGAGGGGAACATGATGGTGTTCACCCCGACGCCGGACCAGGACTACGACGACCTCGAGCTGCAATTCATCCACAACGGCGAGATCGCCCCGTTTCGATCGACTGCAACCCTGCTTGGCGCGCCGTCTGGCGTCAGCATTACGGGCACTGCCGGTCAGTTTTCGTGTTCATCGACGACCCTGATCGTCGGCCAGGCTATTACGATCACGGGAACAAATGCCGGAAGCGGAGTGATTGACGGCTACTCGAGCGGCAAGACGTACTACATCATCGTCACGAACGGCACGACGACGTTCACGCTGTCGGAGACGAAGGGCGGAACCGCGATCACGACGACCGCCGGAAGCACCACCGGCTTGACGTACACCGTTGCAGCAGACACCGTTGTTCTGTCGCTTACCGCGACTCCTTCACTTGGCGTGATTGACCGTCGGGACAACGCGTACCTCGGCTGTGTGGTGCGGATCCTCACCAGCACCGGCATCATCGAGGAGCGCATCATCTCGAAGTGGACGAAGAACTCCACGTTCTTCGAAACCCAGGTTCGGCTGCCGTTCACCTACGCGACGCCCGGATCCGTGACCATTGAGTACGCGCCGTTCGGTCTTGAGTCGCTCTTCGAGGCGGTTGCGGTTGGTGGGGCCATGAAGCTCGGGACGTACAAGAAGATCTCAGCCGCGCAGTTCCAGATGCTTCAGCTCCAGTACAAGGACGCGATGAAGACCGCGATGGATCACTTCGCCAACAAGCAGATGCGCACCGGCAAGTACTTCGAGAGGAGCACCGCGGACAACAGCCTCAACGACTGGAGGAACATTTGAACCTTCCTGGATTCGGGGCTGGGCGTGATGAGAACAACGGGTTTCCCAACCCGATCCTGTGGGGCCAGAGGAACATTGCTGGTACCCAGGACCTGTTCAACCAAGAGGGCGACGGCGCGTACCCATACGGCTTCTTCTTCCAGCCACCGGGTGTTCCTGCGCAGCCGAATCCGCTCCTGCCGTGGTCGGGCCTGCCGCCGGCGGGGCAGTTCGTGCCGTTCCAGATGCCGGTGATGTCGATGTTCCCGCCGGTGAACTTCCACGTCAACCAGGGAATGCCGTTCGCTCCGGGTCAGGCAGGCGGCAGCATTTCCGTCACCTACGATGACGGCACGTCGCTGGTTACCATCGACAACGTCACCGAGCTCGACTTCGGCTCGTGGACTCCCGGATTCGTCTACGAGAACCCGGCAGGTAGCGGCATCATTACGATTGATCCGCCAACCGGAACGGGCACGACAGGAAACTTGACCGTCAACACCGGAGATACTGCTGGTACTGGACCACTGGTACTTGTATCTGGAAGTTCGTTCAGCGGCAACATCACGATTGGCCTGAACTACGACACGATTGACTCGTTTAATTCAAGCAGCGGTGACCTGAAGCTCAAGACGATCACGACAGCAGTCACGACGGACGGTACGAACGAGTTGATTGCCGGCGTTACGACGGATTCGTTCGGGAGAACGACGGCATACAAGAAGATCACCGTCGACACAACCGACTCCTTCAACTCCACGCTGAGCCCCACCAATGCACTTCAGCTGAAGGGGATTTCCGTTACGCCGACTGCGGCTGCAATCCCCGCGACAACGCTGGCGACCGACATCACGATCGACAACAAGGGTCGCGTGACGGCGGAGACAACCAGGGACATCGGGCTGTTCATCATCACAAAGGCAGATCGCGTTTCCGGAGACACGTTCTGGACGTACACGATGAGGCGCCTCTTCGACTCTGATCCGACGCCTGCTCCAATCACCACGTTTCCGTTTACAGAAGGTCGCGGATCGACGTTCACGGGATACAACGGACTTGAGGTCGGCAACGATTCAAGCTTCGTATACGGCCTTGACGTCGGATCTACGTCTGGTACCGGAGACATCACTCTGACGGGGACGTATGACGGGTTTGTGTTCAGTGCAGTTCCGATTGGAACCGTTGTTTTGGCAATTAAGGAAGGCAATGTGAACGCAAAGTGGTGGTTTACTGCTCCGAATGCAGTCACCGGAGTGTGTCCAAGCCCATGATCGGCGCAATTGTCACGAGCACGTGCTGCTGCACGACGAAGGTACCGAACCAACTGTACGTTGCAAACAAGTGCGTCAACTACTCCCAGCAGCCGTGCGTCCGCGAGTGCGGTACGTGCTGCGAGGGTGATGATCCGCCTGGTTCCATTCGGTTCTGCGACTGGTACCTGGAGAATATCGGATTTACGCTTCCGTTCAATCCGCTGAACTGCTACTTCGTCGAGTACGAGGGCTGCACGTACTTGATCAACCAGACGCCTGAGGACGTGTGCCCACTGACTCCGCCGCCCGGCGTCTACAACAAGGGTTCGTTCAAGGAAGTTAGGCTTCAGGGCGCGCAGCCGTGCTGTCCGGCGTCCCCACCGGCTGGTGAGTGCGTGCCGGACATCGTGGTCGAGGCGTTCCCGTACAGCGATCCGTGGGGCATCACGAATCCCGTGACGATTTCGTCGACGCTTGGCATGTGCGTCCTGAAGCCGGGAACAGATCCGATTTTCTGCTATCGGGACGACGAGTACATGGCTGCTGAGATTCAGCTGATTGACGTCGACACGACCCAGCAGGTGGGGAAGTGCTTTGAGCGAGGGCATCCGGACACGTTTGGATCCGATTGCAGCGCGCTTGGCAACGAGTACTTGCAGAAGAACGCAATGATCCAGGTGACCGAGGCTTACGAGCCGTGCGATTGCACTGGCGTTCCCGGAGACCTTCAGTACAACAGGCAGTTCTACAAGTGCTATGCCAATGCCAACGATTGCGCATCTTCTAGGTGTCCCGGCTTTTGTCCGGAAGGAGATCCAGGGCAGGACGAAGACTATCAGGATTGCGTTGATACAAGGCCCGATTGCAGACTTGAGGCCGATCCGTTTGAGACGTACGAGATCGAGACGTACTACAAGCTGATTCAGGCGTATGTCAACTACCCGTGCGATGGCGAGCAGTGCGAGTGTGCGTATTACTCAGACGACGCGATCCGCATCTCTTTCCCCCTGTGCTACGCCATTCAGGCTGGACTTGACCCAACGGATCCGGCGGACGAGTCCGCGATTGAAGCTTTGTACATGAGCAAGGTCGAGGCATTCAACCCGTGCGATAACGAGTGCCAGGTGAATGTCGGCGAGCTGTTTGGCGGCATCCTGCCGGTGACCTGCGTGAAGATCTGCGGCGAGGCCGGGTACAAGGTTCAGGTGTTCAGCGGCGGGGCTGGTGATATTGCTGCCAAGATC
>Ga0129333_10007547_pt1 | contig 10260 bp, 17 predicted proteins | sample CPB6_08_DNA_FD_94474 | JGI IMG/M metagenome (GOLD analysis project Ga0129333, IMG submission 94474) | Freshwater to marine salinity gradient microbial communities from Chesapeake Bay, USA - CPBay_Sum_0.6_0.8_DNA | ecosystem: Environmental > Aquatic > Marine > Coastal | place: USA: Chesapeake...
AGACCTCCCACGGCGCGTCCTGTAAATTATACTTGCTGTTCCGAAGAAGTCAAGTAATTCACTTTACTTTTCTTGTTGTTCACATGGCCGTTTTCGTTCTTGACAAAGTAGTTGCTCTTCTGACGATCCTCGTCGTGCCCAAGACGATAATTAACAACCTCTACACCGAGTTCACGCATCTGCTTCTCGGCGATGTGATTATCAAAGCAAAACCTTACGATTTCGCTGGCTTTCTTGAGAGCATCTTCTTCACAACCATTAATCGGAATATCAATATGAAGTCGATAAGTCATTCTTTACCTCAGTACGGCCAACGATTCTCCTGCGGAATGTAGCCTAGTTTCACAAGTTCTGTCAAAAATTCATCAATCATGCCAATTGGTACTTCAGAAATGGGCCATTTAACTGGAGATTCTGTGTTTTCAGCATCCTCGCAAGGTTTGCAGTTTTGCGATTGCTTGCACTTCTCCATCTCTGATACGACATGATCTGCTATTCTACAGATATTCATCAGAGTTTCAAGGCTCTTTGCAGATTGGTAGTACAAATCTTTGTTTAGAAGATTGTCTTCCTTTCGGGCAAGTGTGCGGAGTTCGTAAATCATTTCTGCTACTTTCATGGCAGTCCTCCTATGTTAGAGGGTCATAATGCCCTCATCTGTAGTATATTTAATGCTTTGGAAGACCTCCATACACCAAGGCAGACACAATTCGCACGGTTTTGCCATACGAAGTTCACCGTCCTTGTTGAAACGAATATTTACCAGATGCAATTTCTTTCCACGAAGGTTCTTGGGAACTTTTCGGTATGCATCGAATTCGGAATGCATTTCCTCGTATTGATAGCCAATCTTTTTTGCTTCGGGATGTGTCTTAAAGCGATTACAGCCAACAGAAATTAAACGGTTTTTATGAAACACAAGAGAACAGTGTTTCTTTTGCCGAGGAATGGCCATACAGATTGGGAATGCTTTTTCCAAATAGACATCAATATTCATAACAAAGCGTCCCTGGCAGGATTCGAACCTGCGACTTACTGCTTAGAAGGCAGTTACTCTATCCAACTGAGTTACAGGGACAAAGAAATGTTGGCGGAGAAATCCGCCAACATCTTAGGTTGCGAGGGTAAGTTCAGGAGCAGGTGCTTCAACCTTATTGGAAGGAAGAATCAGACCATTTCCGTACTGGGCATTATACTGATTAGTAATCTCTTGTCTAGGCTCTGTTGCCCATACAATGTTGTTCACATTCAGACTAACACCATCTTTCTCTGCTACAGTATAGAGAAGCCACGGCGCCATGCCAAGACCCTTTTCCGCTGCAACAAGAACAGCAGGATTCTTCACTGTAATCGAGGAGTTTGACCAAACATCCTCACTTACCTTTCCCATCACTTGCTCTCCGCTTACGAGGCCGAGAAGCATTACCTTTTCCACCACTTCCTTTGTTTCCTTCTTCATCTTGCTCATTACGAACCTTGCCTTTCTTGGTTTTATTACCAAAGATTTTATCCCAATTATCAGACCACTTTTGATAATCTACGGGTCTGTATGTATCACCTTTTCCTGCACCGTGTATACCTTCCATACTTTCTCCTGCAAGCCACCTGTGAGATTCGAACTCACGACCTTCGCATTACAAATACGATACACTACCACTGTGTTAAGGTGGCGAACTACCCCGCTTGGATTCGAACCAAGAAAAAGAGATCCAAAGTCTCCTGTGATACCGTTTCACCACGGGGTAAAGGAAAATGGGGAATATTTCATCCCCATCCTCCATCATACTGAATTATTTATTCAGTTTCCACCGACAGTGTAGTTGGACGGTCCAACAAGGCGAACGCGCTTCATGCTGTAGCGAGTCTCACCATCACGGGTGTTGGAAGTCACGATTCGCCAGTTACCGTAACGCTCGACCTGCTCCTTGATGTTGCTGATCGTCGCGCGGAAGTTTCCGACACGGAACATCTTCTTTGCCTCGGATGCGGTAAGACCGCGACCGCTGTGAAGATATTCGAGAACCTGTGACTTCTTACTCTGAGTTGCAGTTGCCATAAAAGCAACCTCCTAATATTAGGCGACTGTTAGAAATTACAAGAACAAACCCAGTCGCGTGGTCTAGAACTTGTTGTTTGGAGTGCCCCCAGTAGGGATCGAACCTACGACCTAGAGATTAAAAGTCTCCTACTCTACCATCTGAGTTATAGGGGCGTGAGACAACATTATACACGGCTGTAGTCCTGTTGTCAACGGTTTTTAGGAGATCCGTAAACTCGCAAACGGTTTTTGTTCGACGCGAAAGAGACCGTAAACTTTCCGCGTCGTGACGAGTTCAAAGCACTCGACTGGCTTTTTAAGACCTTCTCAATCTCAGCAATAGGTCTAGGGTTGCCGGCGATCCAGCGTGGCCCGATAGTTTGTCTTCGCAAGAAGACAAACCCAAATATAAAATAGTTCTAATATATCTCAACCGACATTTTTAAATACTATGCATTACAAACCTCCGTATTGTTGTCTTACGCATAGATTATACTTCAGATTCTGATTTAGTCAAGTTAGACTTGTCAAAATCCCACAGAAACATTTGGCCTTCTAGATCGCTTGGATTACAAAAAGTATTAATAGCATTATCAATTGCATTTCTAATGGCTAGCAATTCTTTTGGAGAATACGCATCTACTGGCTCTTCGATGTCAAAATTGTATAAAACAAATCCCTTTTTAGTTGTCATAGGATTATCTACAAAAAGAATCGTTGGTCGAAGATGAGGAAGAGGTCCTTCGGTCACACATACAATTTTGGTCATAATATATTCCTTTGTTTTAGATGGCACAGTTATTATACTGTGTGTTTTGGTTGTGTCAAGTTTTTGATCTGGTTTTCCAGTAATTAGCACCGTAAGAAACAAATACCTCATCTCCCTGCTTGATGTCTTCTTTAGCAACAACTATCAAGGTTTGATTTGCATAATTTATTTCCATATTTGTGTTGGGAGAATCTGAGTGATTGTAAAGAGATCCAAAACCTAATGCTAAAAACATGTTTTGACCATGTGTTTGACATTCTTTACATTGACAATTTGAAACCCAAGAATAGTCTCTCAATACTTTATCGTATTGATACTTCATTCTCCACTCTAGTTTAAGCAATCTAGAAATTTCTAAAAGTTCTCCTTTTGGAATATCTTCTGCTGCAAAAACACCTATACCGTGAATTTCTGATTTTTTTACATGTAACTTGGACGACACACTATAAACATTATCACTATTATTCATTTTATTCCTGTTGTAACAGAGATTGTATTATTTGTACTGCTTCATCTTCAGCAATACCTTGCTGAACGAGTTGGGTTAGAACTTCTTCGGGAGAAGCACCTTGAGATAACAAGTCTTGTGCGACCATAGAGGGATCTTGCATTCCTCTTATAGTATCTTCTGGAGTCATTGTACTGTTATTTAGTTGTGACTCAACATCTTCTTGATCGTTTTCTGGTTCATCTTCAACTACACTACTTCTTTTCATTTTAATAACAGCGTGATATTTTCCTTTTTTGCCTAGATTCTTTTTCTTGGCAGATTCTATTTCTTTTGCACCTTTACTTAGTTGATAGTTTGTTTGGGGAAACAATCTGGCTAGACGGCTTTCTGTTTCCGATACTTCTACTAGTGTCTTTACTTGCTCGTAAAGTTCCGTGTAACGCTGCTCTTTTGATTTCATTTGATTTACCTTTATGTTTTGCGACGAACATTAGAATTGCGTTTGCTGTTTCTTCTCCGTATAGGCGAACAAACTCTTTATAAGTTTTATCAGCATCTTTGTCAAGCATAGTCAAATATTTATAAAGGAGCCCTAGTGACACTTATGATCTTCTGTAATTGTAAATCACATTGTGCCAGTCTTTGTGCTCCAGGCCAAAAAATATAATCTCTGTCTTTATTCTTCTTTAAGTTTAGCAAAAGAGGAATTATGTTTTTCTCAATTTCTTCCATTCTAGCCTTAACTAATTGATCGTATTGTGCTTTTACTGCTATTGCACCCTCACAAGTAGAATTCATTTCCAATATAAGATCCAACTTTTCTTTTATGTTGTTTATCTCTGGATTCGATTGTGGTGTTACTATTGCATTCAATTCATCTTGATTTACCGCAGTAAAACCAAAATCAGAATTTTCATCCATGTATAATTTCAAAATGTCATCGGGGTTTGGTATCATTTCAAGCCTTTCTATATTTATGCTAATAGATCACTCATCACACCTCTAGTTATATTGTCATTTATGTTCCCATAAACAACTCCAGAGCATCCTATTGTGTTTGGTGGACAAGTAGAAGAAGAAAATGTTTCTAAAAATTGAATGAATGATGCGAATGTATTTTTTCTTACATTGTTATCCCAGTAATTAATACCGCTCTGCCTCCACCATCCTTGTCCCTCTCCCGAACCATACATTTGTGTATTGTTTAAGAATTGATTTTCGTTAAATAGTGGTCTAAAACTAAGTGCTTCTGGGGTCACTCTCCAATAATTTTTCAGAGGATCAATATTATTTTGACCAAACACAGGATGAAACAGTGTACTAGCACTACCTGACATAAACCTTTCAGGAGAATAAGTCATCAAATGAGGTACATTTATTTTTTCTCCATTTAAGGAGGAATTATAGTATCTTATATTATCACTAAGTGCGTATAATGACCAAAGATAGTTGCTAGGAGTATAGATTGCAGAGTAATAACTGTCATCTGCATTTGGAGAATTGTCTGGAATATCGTAAGTAATTGTTTTACTGGAACCACCAAATGTATAAGTCATCGGTGTCTGGTAAGGATCTCTTGTATAATCTATCAAAGGAAAAGCAGAATCAAAAGTTCTCAGTATCAACGGAGTTTGTTGATTTGTTATGTAATTATCAAAACCAACATCGTTGTTATCTGGATTAGAATACCATAACCAATACTCTCCTATCATCATTGGATTTCCTGCCCAGTCTACATTCGATATTGGACCTGGTGTTCCTGCATACGATGCATTTTGCTCTGTATCGAACAAAATAGCAGTGTTTATTGTTTTTGGTCCTCTTGACTCAAAGAACATTGGTATGTCGTTATTTGTTAGTTTTGTTTTTATGTACCAATCAGATAATTCCAATGCATCTGTTTTATAATCAGTTAAACTTCTAAAAAGATGAACAGTGCTTGGTGTTGCTGATCTTATCGTAGAGGAAAAAGAAGTGTATAATTTTCCGCTATTTTCATATCTTCCTTTTGCAGAAATTATAAATTGATCAATAAATTCATCTAGTTTTTTGTAGTAATTCGTATCTCTCTCTTCGTTAGTGTTTCCTAAACTCAACCAGTATGCGTTACTTCTTTCTCTGAACACTTTAACACTTCTTTGTGGTGAAAAATAAAGTTCAACATTACATGGTTCTGTTATTGGATCACCGTTTACAGGTGTCATATTACCTTCAAGAAGAGATCTCAAAGCGTAATTAAATCCTTTCCATCTTGCGGGGCATAATTCAGGATTGTCTGTACTGGTGTATGTTGTTTTCCAAGTCAAAGGATCCAAAAACCAAGAAATTAATTCTGTTCCAAAAGGAGAATAAAATGCAAATGCTCTGCTTCCCCATTTATAAACATCAATTACATGATTGTAAAAAATATTGTGCCATGGACTCGATACTTCTGGGTTTACTGGATCAAATTCAAAAGGATATGCTCTGGGTGTTGAACCTTCAGCAGAATACGGATCTCCTTGAAAGAAACTAATATTGGTGTATGTCCACCCCTTCCACGGTTTATCGTTTCCTGTTTGATCTTCATCTATTGACATATAATATTGAGCAAACAATCTTTTATTTGTTTGCTGTGGAACTTCATAAGAAGGTGAAGACAACCTATAGTTTGGTCTTCCTGCAACTGTTCTTTCTATCCAAACACCTCTGGAATTTGGAGGTATGGATATGGATTGTGGAAGATCATTTTGTGAAGGATCGTTTAGTGTGTAATTGGATATGCCTGGTGGTGCAGTTAATCTCCATATCCATTTGTTAAGAGAAGGAATATAACCACCACTTATTACTGCTATTTCTGCTGCTTCTTCTAGGTTTATTCGATCTACAACACTAGATGTGCTACCTGTTGAGTTAGATACGGGAGTTGCTCTATGATTTTTAGTTAAATTGTTCCAAACATTCAATGCATTTTGAACAGCACTAAATTCCTGTTCGCTGTCTATTTCAGAATAGACATTAAAGTGTATTACACCATTAAGACATAAGTGATAAATCATTTCGTACCAATATCTTTTATCGTAATGTAATTTTATGTTTTGAAATGTATTTGATGGTGTAGAAACATACGCTTCAAAATTTTTGTAATTACTGGGAGACAAACGAATAAACTCTCTTACTTTAGTCATCTCCATGACAAATGCCATATGAGAAGTGGTGAAAAAAGGAGATCCACCAGAAGCAAGAACATATTTTTCATTGTCTGTGTTAGGATTTTTTGTATATCCATATGATCCAAATAAAGAGTTATTACCAAAATAAACTAAATTGGAATCTACAGAATCTGGAATAGAAGTTATTTTTCTATATTTTAAAGGAGTAGAAGACAATCCCACAAAGAAACCTGTTAACTTGTTTCTTTTTTCTTGTTTTTTTGATTCGTAAAAGATCAAAGAATCTGGTGAAGATATTCTTTCACTGTAATTACCTTCCCAAAAATAGCGACCTGGTGAACTCATAAATCCTCCTTTGTTATTTAGAAAATAAAAACCCCCGATTTCTCGGGGGCCGAATTCCTATAGGACGGGGAACTTAGGAACTCTTATTGAGGCTCTTATTGAGGTAATCTCTTTTTCTATTTGCTTTCTTTTGCATTATCTGTTCTTTTCTTTTTCTCATGCTTATTTTCTGTATACCACCAACACCCTTACCTTTATTTGTGTTTCTTGCCATAATTTAATCCTTTCAGTTTATTCCTAAGATAGTTGCATTTGTCTTTTGTCCTAATACAGAAGATCCTGGCACACTACTACCAAGAATGTCGCACTCATCTATCACAAAAAGACCAGCCAAAGATGGATCATTTTGCTGCAACATAGACACAGTTGTGAAATCAAAATCAGAAACTACTTTGAAGTTCAGAGTGACTATGAGATTTTCTTTGTCGATGAATGTCTGATCTCCTAGCATTGAAAGCCAGCAATGCGCTGCATTTCCGTCTTTTGGTACAGATGACTCGTTTATACTTCCTGCTCCAGCCATATACATTGAACTTGACTGTGCCGCTCTTGCTCCTGTTTTATTTAGTCCCATGAACTCTAACTTGGTTGTATCCCAAGAGAACAATGTGCATACGCTAGAAATTCTCTGAGGAAGAGTTTCGTTCTTTACAAGAATCTTTACTGGAACAATGTCACCAACTTTGAATTTAGTTGTAGGAGCAGAAAGGGTATGAGAAACTTTGTAATCTGCACCAACTCCAAATTTAATTGCGTTTACGCCGTTTCGTGTTTCACTTAAAACATTTGTTCCGATTGTCGGACTACCATCAATCTTTGTTTTTGTTTCAACGCCATTTACAGTTACGCTTGGAAGAATCTTGATGTCAGTTAATTGACTAGTAGGATAGTAGAAATCACCCTTTACCTTGAAGCGAAGGGTTCCCATCAGCCTAAAGGCGTTTGCCCACATGTATCCATCAAAATTCCACTGATAGTACATTGGTTTTAGTGCGGGAATTCTTTTTTCGGGCACAGGAAGTGCTTCAGCATGAAACAACAAAGTCCCGTCTTGTGGTAATGCTGATTCGTTTACTCCACCAGATAGTTCAGGTGCAACTAGTCCGCTTTTTGCTGCATTCATAACAGTAGTGTCGTATCCAAATCCGCCTACTGCTGGAGGAAGCAATTCAAAGATATTGCTGTCCCAAGACACAATGAAGTCTCCACCACGGAATATGCTCCACATACTGACGGTCTTTCCGTCTACCACTTTAGTTTTTGAGATGGGTTGAGCAAGAATGCGTACTTCTACAGTGTCACCTTTCTTGGCAACTGTTCCATTCTTGTTTTTCCCATCCCAATCTTTATTTGACCATTGTGACTCTAATAGTATTCTATAGGTCATCGAAGGATCAATAAAGTACGGAGTGTAAACTGTTGCTGGTGGAACAGGAACCAACTGAATAGTGCCATCTGGTTGTGGAACCTTTGTTGGTGCTGTCTGAGCAAAAACAGAACTAGTGACGATCAAACTTGCAAATAGCGATAAAATGTATTTCATATAAAATCTCCTTTTTGGTATGTAGGTAAGAAACAGCCCTCTTGCGAGGGCTGTCGGACCTGAGATGCGATCTCAAGTGGGGCATTTATTGAATCAAAATTCTCTTTGGTTTCTTTTCTTCGGGAACAAATGTTCCAATCACAATACGAAGAATACCATCCTTGAATTCTGCACTTTCTACAACGGAATACTCCGAGAGTGCAAACTTCTTCTCAAAAGAGCGAAGTGCAATTCCCTTGTATGTATAGTTTTCCGTTTCCGTCTTTTTCTCTTTTTTGGCAGAAACCTTGAGAGTGCTGTTCTCTACGATCACTTCGATATTTTCTTTCGAGTAACCAGCCAGAGCAAACTCTAGAATCGTGTTTTCTCCGTCCTTGTATGCGTCGAACGGTGGGTAGGGACTGGCATCTGGCTTCCCTCTGTTGTAGAACAAATCACGATCAAACCCAATCAAATAATCAAACAATGTCGGTACAGTCATTTTTGTCTCCTTTTTAAGCAAGACTGTCTAACGATGGCCACCCCCGAAGGCGATGGCATAGTATGTATACGCGCCAAAAGAAACAACCCCTCATTTTTGAGGGGTGTATTTTATTATCACATTACCTTGCCAAATGCGTATGCTCTCTAGATCGGGATACTCGTCCTCCAGCAACTCCAACAACGCTTTCTCAAGTTCCTTGCGTGTCTTGCGATCCATTTTAGGAGGTTGGCCCACCTCCGCCCTTCCCTCCAGAGCGGTTCCAAGGTTGAACTTGGGTGGAAGATAGTTTTGATGTTCAAACAGCAAATCCTGCACAGGAAGAATGATTGTCTCCGCTGATGCAGATGCGGTGAGAAAGAGTGCCAATACAAATGCTTTCATCGTCCTCTCCTTGCCTTGCTGATCTCAATCGCTGCCAATTGTCTCATAGCCTTTTTTCTGCTGCTGTGTTTTCCGAAGACTTTTTTCTCACTCTCCCCGCCTTTTTTCCCCTTGACCACCCACTCATCTCCCTCTTTCGCAACCGTCTCGGTGACCGCTCTCACAGCGGAATCCAACTTCTCACCGACACGACGAGTCATCGAAGCCGTCTTTTTTGTATAACGGGAGAGAGCATTCGAGTAGTTTCCTTTTTTCATCGCATACGCCAACTTACGAGCAGCCTTTTTTGGCATACCTTCGTTACGAGTAAAACCCTCTCTCTCAAGATCCGCCCCTTCGCGTACAGTCTCTTCCCTGACAATAAATTGCTTGAATGATTTCATCAGTTCACCACTTTCCGATTGGACCGTCATGGTAATGATTTCTCAGAATCCAATCATAATCCCCATCTTTGTGGCGTTTGACTGCTTCTTTATGTCGTTCGGAATACTGTTCATGCACACCCTTCAACCACTCTATGTGTTTTTCTAGATCTTTCAGTTTACCTTCCATGTCTTTGATGTTGAGTGCAGAATTCTTCTTACCGTCAGAATTCTTGATGGGTGGTAGTTTTTGTTTTGTTGGATCTTTCTTCATGGGAGTCCCTTTTTCTGTATTTAGAATAATACGGGAGTGGGGGATCCTAATGGGAAACTTTACAGTTTTGGGGGGTATGGGTCCCACGGGGAAAGTCTGTAGGATTTGGGGGTAGGGGAGTCATTGAGGGTTTTGGGAGAGAAAAGGGTCCCCTTTTTTCTAGGGGCTATAAGCCTCCCCCCATCATGCCGATGGCACTGTTTTCTCTGCGGAGTCTTACCGTGCATCGAAACGCTGTCCGCCTAGCATTTCTCGAGGCGTGTAGAAACAAAGAAAGCCACGAATTGCTTCGTGGCTTTCTCGTAAGGAATGAACTTTGTTGGTTACGCTTCCAGGGCGTATTGCGTTGTATAATACTCAGTAGCGCGGGCGTCCTGCTGCGCGTAATGCTGCGTTCCACCGGCCAACTCTTCATTGGCGAAATGTCTGGCTTCGTTGAAGAGTGCTTTCCGTGTTGCATC
>Ga0129333_10007554_pt1 | contig 10256 bp, 3 predicted proteins | sample CPB6_08_DNA_FD_94474 | JGI IMG/M metagenome (GOLD analysis project Ga0129333, IMG submission 94474) | Freshwater to marine salinity gradient microbial communities from Chesapeake Bay, USA - CPBay_Sum_0.6_0.8_DNA | ecosystem: Environmental > Aquatic > Marine > Coastal | place: USA: Chesapeake Bay...
CGGCAAGACGGTCTTACTCGAGTATCCGATCCCGAATTCGCGCAAGCTACCGTCTTCGTTATATATAAATGCGGGATTCATGTATTGAACCAGCATAAATACGATGACGTATAGTAAAATCGCCGCTCCTGCTAAATTATTTCGGATAATGTTTTTGATTGCGTTCATATTGTATTGTAATAGCCTACCTACTAGTATATTACAATATAACATTTCGTGTTATTATAACATTTCGTGTTATTACATTTATCTACTCTTCGTCGCCGTCGTCGTCGTCGCTCTTCTTTTTCTTCGTTGCTTTCTTTTTCTTCTTTTTCGGTTTCTCGTCGCCGTCCGCGTCGTCGTCGCCGCCATCGCCGCCATCGCCCTTGTCATTAAGTGACTTGTCTAATTTCTTTAGATTATCAATCGTGTATTTAATGGCACATATGAGAAAATTCCAAGCTTCTTTCGTTTTTTTATCAGCCTTCTTCACTATATCTAGATCTTTGATCTCACGTATCATTTTTAGTAATGACTCGCCACTATTTATTGCTTTCTTAACTGTGTTTGTTCCGTCTTTTTCCTTTTTCAATTCGTCTAGCATTTTTTGGACTGGCCGTGCTTCTCTGAACACATAAAATGTCATTTCACCAGAGTCGGATTTGGCATATGTGTTCATAAAGAATACCGTTACAAACAATGTATACGTAAATAATTCTTTGTTTTCTTTTTGTTCTTCAAATCTAGATGTAAATTCAGAGCTTTCCGCAATATCTTTCAGTAACTTTTGTGTTTCTTCCTTGAGTTGAAATTCATTATTATCAAATGTTGCGTATTTGAGTAACGTTTTTTTAAAATTATCATTTATTTTTTTCAAACTTTCTATTGGGTTTTTTTTATCTATCTTTGTTTCGGTAAATCCCATCTTCGCGCATTCTTTGTCGGCGTTACCGCCTTTCCCACCAATACTAAACCCTTCATTCGCCCCCGCGAAAAGCGTTCCCGCAACAACCACCACGAACGCCACGAAAATCGCGATGCCGCCTCGTTTATAATACAAGTAAAGTAGTATCGCCGAGAGAATAATATAAATCACCGTCTTTTGATTCAACATCGTTGTCAACGGCGTTCTCTTCTTTATATTATTCAAATACTTTTTTTATTAGTCCCAATCACCTGCGCTGCCACCTCCACCGCCACCTTCGTAGGGTTCGCCTTCGTCGTCGTGTCGGTGGATAAACGCATAATCGTCATCCCCCGCGTCATCATCTTCCGGAATACCTGACGACATATCCAGTTCATGCGCTTCTATTTCGGCGGCGGTGCGATCGGCTTCTAACGCATCCATCACATAAATCTCTCGGTTCATATCCGTGACATAGTCTCGGCGACCAAGTTGTCGCTCCTTCTGTGCGATCTTCTCCATCTCTTCGCGTTCTTCATCATAATAATCTTGGTCATAAATGACGACACCAGTCTGCGACGTTCCGCGGCTCCATATTCCCATCTTGTGCGTTTTCATCATATTCTCCAGCTGGCGTTCTCCCACAGACATCGCACCAATTCTCTCGACAACCCCGTCCTTTTCCTTGTCTTTGACGCGCGTGAGTTTTTCCTTGATATTCGCAAGATTGAAGTTGATCGCCGCCTTGTCTTTCTCGATCATGCGTAAGTATGCGACCATGAGTTCACTCACACGTTGGCCAAGCGCTTTCTTATCTCCGATGAGTGTATCCATTTCAGAGAGAAGTTGACCTTTGTCTGCGGCGGCAACATCGGCAGAGTAGAGACGGGAATGGGGGTCGATATCATCGCGCTCAGCGTCTTCTTCTTCACGGTATGCGGATGTTCTGGCGATAGTGCCCACTCTGGACGCAGTCTCATTCATCTTTCGTCCTTTCGTTCCGGTTTTACTGGGCTTGGCTGCTGCCGCACCCGCACCATTTCGGCGAATCAACCGTGTAGGCTCTGTCTGATAAATCGTAACCGGCGTTTCTACAACAAGTTGAACAAAGGTTCGCATAAACGAGAGAAAGTAGAAGAGATACAAGTTACGCACGATATTACGATCAAATATAGAATACATCGTAAATATATTCTTGCGTGTAGAATGTGGAACTTTCTCTCCGAGTTCTTTCTCAATATCTACTTCACGCGGGACCATCGCGCTGAGGCTACCACCACTTACCCCTTGAACTGCCATCGCCGCTGCTGCCGCAGCAATCTTCGCGTCTTTCTCTTCATCAAAAAATATTTCCGCCATAAACGGCGTATTCTCCATCATCACCTTCAAATCACGAACGTGATGTTCCGCATGACGCAATACCTCTTTAATGACGTGATCGTTATAAAATGTTTTGAGAGATGTATAATGTGACGAAATAATACCTTTCACGTCTTTCATATGTGTTTGAGATAACCCCCAATGCTTCGGTATATTCGTATCATCGAAATCCACGCCGTAATGAATAATCGACGGTATGACATCGATGAGGCGTGTCAGCGTATTCTTCATGAACTGGACACTTTTTACAGTCGTTTCATCAGTGGATGACATAAGAACGGTGCTGCTCTTGTTGATTTCGAATTCGAGAATCGTATCCACGATACGCTCAATCTCTCGAAATTTGGATTTCGTTTGTTTCGCATATTGTTGAATAAAACCAACGACGATTGCGCGAAGTTCGCGATTCTTTGTCTGTAGGTAATTCTTTAGATCGCGCATCTCTTCCGTGTCTTCTTGGACGTATTTCGGTGTTTGTGAATTCAGATTCGCAAGGAGAAGTTGTCGCAATTCTCTCGGAATGATACAACGATCCAAGTCGCTCTCGCTCTCGCGCTCGCCTGCGTCTTCTTTGTCTCGGCGTTCCAACGAGAGAATCGCATCTTGAAATCGTTGAAATTGGGTGTTTTCCTGAGGTCGAACTTTCGCCGATGTTTTATAATTCGCATCCACCATTTTATAACCATTCACCGCTTTTAACAATCGCTCGAGGCTTTTATCATCAAAAATATTCGAGTCCTTCTTCAGTTTTGCGATCTTTGTATCGATTGTATCGGTGGACATCCAGTCTTGGGGTCTAGGTGGACAAATCTCTCGAAGTGCTGGATGAAGATACAACGCAACGGCAACAGCAACCGGATTATCACCTCCTTCGGGTGCCCCCGACGCCGACGCCGACGCTGATCCTGCGTATTGTTGATTCATCCGACAATAATGAATGAACGCGCGGTATATCGTTTGCTCGTTGAACGACGCAGGAATATTCGGATATTGAAACCGTGTTTCCCGATTGTCAATAATCATCGTCGCCCGCGTCATCACCGCCATATCTCTCAACGTTTTCGTCAAGAACCCGATAATCCGGTTATGGTGATGGATATTCTGCTCACGCTCCATAAAATAGTCGATGACACGCTTGCTACGACGGTCGATCGGTTCATTACAGCACGCGTTTTCAAGGAATGGTTCGGCGGCCATATTCAGCAGTAATGGACTACTGTTTTTCACGACATGATGAATCAATTGCTGTATCGAGAGACCGAAATATTGACACTTACTTTCGAGAACCGTGAGTTTATCATGCTGACCATGATACCCGCGTTTCATATCTGTAATCAGCTGATTCGTAAAATCGGCGGCAACATTCTGAGGCGTCGGCATATTATCGAGAGATTTCATAGGCGGCATGAAGTTATCCCACCGTAAGATCGAGAGATTTTCGGGAATGGCTTCGCCTGCCGCTCCTGTGCTCGCGGCTCCCTGTCGCAAATAATCACGCTTGGTTTGAAGTCGTTCTTTTATCGCAGGCTTGGTAAGTATCGATGTATCCATTAACGTCTTCATTTTTGCCAAGATATCACCCTCTTTCTTGAATGATTTCAGCGTGTTCCATGGCTCGATACTCGTCTTAATCTTATACGCAATACACGCAATATACATGAGTCCGCTCATATCGCCGTCTCCATCGATTGGATATCCCGAAAAAGAGCGAATACACCCAGCATGCGTTTTTCGCGTCTTTGGAGAGGGTATCGCGCACTGAATCGAAATTCCGAGATAGCATAGTGTAAGAAGGAGCAACGTCTGGAAGAATATCTCTTTATATGGAGGAAGATGCTTTCCTTTCTCTCGAAACATACGTTCGGATTTCTCTCGGTATTTATCTTCCGTCGGAACCGAGGACTCAAGAAGAGCGAGTGTGTTCTGAATAATAAATTCTCGTTCACTATGTAAATCAATACCGATATATCCGGTCATCGTTGTAATGATATTATTGATAATACGAGCATTCGGGCTGTCATATTTTTCGAGAATACTGAGCCCAGCGAGACCACCCACGCCACTACCGGCATCACCACCTTTTGCCCCTGCGACCGGTTTTGCCACTTTCAACACACCTTCCCCCAGATCAGCTTCAATTATATCTCTCGTTACAAGTCGGAAACCTGCTTCATCAAACCCCTCTTCGGTGACATGTTCGATTTTCTTGATCAGTGCTCCGCTATATTTATCAACCCACGCTTCACCATCGTCACTTATTGTGCCGCGTTCTTTACATATTGTGTCGATCACCACAGACAACGAATTTGTGCCACTTCCGCCTTGAAGAAATGCCACCGCAATCGATTCATAAAATGACGGAAGTAATTTTGCGTTTGATTTAATACAGTATAACCAATTCGGGTCTTCGTCCATGATTTCATTTGCCTTACGTGTAAAGCTCGTAATAAATTGAAGGATGTCATGCTGACGTTTGACGAAATCGGTTTGTGCGATAATCTTGTCTTTGAGCGGCTCCATCGGCGAAATAATCGCGTCAATATCGTCGCCGTCGCCTGCGGAAGCACTAGTGGCAGCATGAAACCCAAGCTTATATTTTCGGTCGTTGTATTTATAAAAATCTTTATTCTGGATTTCGCTGATACGCGCGATAGTTTTCAAGTCATATTCGAATTTCTTATTAACAAACTCCATGAAATTCTCTCGCGTCACTTGATATTTCACGTCGAATTCCGCCTTCATTTTATCCAAAAACGATTTTTTGATAGCGTCGGCCCCTTCCTTACTCGTGAAAGCACCGACGACAGCACCCCCGCCCCCGACGCCCCCGACACCCCCGACGCCGCCGATTTCACCTGCTTGAGCTATGAAATCTCTCGATGCTTCCATCGCCAAAGGAATACAATCCCGATTCACATTACAAAAATAATTACGGTCGCTGCTTGGAATCATATCAGGAATACTCGTATCACGCACCCATCGCCCATTCTCTCGTTTGTAATACAGAAATCGTGTTTCGGTTGTTCCGATGTCGTCATATTCACTCGGAAATCCTTGTCGCGAGGTTGTCGACATCGCTGGTTCGACATACTCTTCTTCTTCGACAACCGCATAATCCCCGTCACTAACTGGACGCAAACCCGGTCCCACCATAATCGCCTCCGCTTCTTTTTTGGCTTGTTCATAGGTCATCTTCTTCTTTTTGATGAGTTCATCCACTAAAAACATGGAAAAATCGACGGAACTCATCGACTCTTGCTGCTCACGATATGACTCTAAAAACTCGTAGTCTGTATTATCGTATTTCTTATCAAAGAAAACAGGTTGGTCGCTGTCGTTGTCTTCTTCAACCGCTTCTTGATTCGGATAATTCTTCGCGAGCACCATATTCAGGCGGCGACTAGACGGTTCCGCTGACGCCCCCGACGCCGCCGACGCCGCCGCAGCACCTCCAGGTGCCCCTCCACGCATCGCACCCGCATCACGCAACTGTTGGCTTTGTTCGCCGAGAACGAGATTGAAATCAAAGGGTGTAATAAGATCGGTGGTCGTGATTGCGACAGCGTCCATATATAACTTCGCATAATCCACCGCAAGCATACGCGCAAGAAGTTCCGACGATGACAGTAAATGTTCGTTGTAATCGGTCTGTTCAGCCATTCCAGCAGCGTAAGCGCGACCACGCATCTGTTGACGTTGGCGTTCATCAAATCCTCCTGCTGAACCAGGCGGTGCGGTTGTTGCCGATCGAACTTGCATATCTGAAAATCCGTATGCTTTAAATACATCCGCGTCCATCATTCGCCCCGTCGCAATCAGTTTGTATATCATGCTTACACCCAAATAACGGACATTATAATGGTAAGAACGAAGACGCCCGAACTTTCGAAAATTCGTGGCATAATTCCGCTTATATTCGAGCACGCGTTCATATAAAAATGTCACGATTTCGTCATATTGTTTCACGTTCAGATCTTCTTGATAGATGAGAAATGGTTCGATGAACGCAAGAACATCTTGAAGTGTAAGACGACCATGGATATATTGACGCATCATTTCGAAAATATTACGGGTTTTCGGTATAATAACTTCAAGGAACTTCCGGTATTTATCGCGCTCGTTCATCGCCGCCGATACGCCGCTGCCGCCACCACCGACCACAGCTTCTGGTTCAAGAACAAACTGCTTGATCTCATGAAGAAGCGAATGTGCGTTCAATTCAAGCGGTGTATCCAAATTTCGCACATCATGAGTTGTCACCGACATAAGTTGACGCAACATATCCCAGTAATGAACATGTTTGGTATTAAGATCGGATTTATCTAAAATATTAATATTTGGAAGTGATATACGCGAATAGTTTATAACCGGTTCAGGGAAAGTCATGAATCCGACAATATTCATGCGGTCATTCGGTGTAAGATTGGTAAATTCGGTGGTTCGTTTAAGGATTGCGCTAGGACCAACGGCGGTTTCAGTAGCACCGGTATTCGACAAATGAACCTTTGAGAGACCAAGATTGTATTTCTGTGTCACGAAACGACGGCGTTTTACTTCCTCACCATTTACAACCGACGAATAAAAATCGTCCAAATTGTCAATGACCGCGGTGATGTTTTCATTTACCTGACGAGTGCTTATGACATCTTGCATATAACGTGGTTCATATGAGGGTGTAAAATGACGCGCCGAGAGATTTGTCATATATTGTGCGTAAGTGAGTGAACCGTCATACCACTGACGTTGAAGTTGATTCTCGGTCTCTCGTTCTTCTTGAATCAGACGGGGCATGATATCCATTTCAGCGGCGGTTCGTTCATCAATCGGAATATCATATATTACTTTTCTTGATCGAACCACCGGAATAATCCACCGAAGCGCATGATCCATACGCATGAGTGTTTCGATGAGTGGACGGTAGAGTGCGCTTTTATGGGGCGGAATGGATGGGTTGCCATTTGCGTCAAACCGAGAGAATTTATGACGAAGTTCGCGAAAACGAACCACCATCCTTTGAATATGTGCCATGACAGCACGTGTTTTTTCGGCGGAGGGGACATTCGTAATGAGCGTATCCAATAAATCGTCGCACTGCTTGTCTAGATTAAAACGGCGATTCTCGTCCGGAATATCGACGGTCTGAACAAGAACATCTAAGTCTTCACCTACTTCGATTTGATCAGCGTCGATAATGATCGCGCGTAATTTCTCTCGAAGTGCTGATGTTGGAACCATCATTTCTTGTCCGGGAGCGGCGGTAGGAGCAGGGGCAACAGACAAAAGCGTATATTCTGATTCACCCACCGGCTGTTCACTCACGTCTTCTTCATCACCGATTTCAGATTGTCCTCGGGCCAGTTGACGTTGTCGGCGTCTCTCTTCTCTCGGTGTGAGTGATCCACTCGGCTCTGAAGACAACGCATCCATCCCCATCGTCAAAAAACCGGCTTCGGCTCCGGCCGCTGGTTCAGTCGATGAGAATGCGGCAGGAGGCGCACGAATTTTGATCTCTTCAATCGGTATATCTTCCGGAATACCCATGTAACCAAAATTAATATAGATCATTTCATCTTCTGGATAAGTGCGTATTTCGATCATGTCCTCTTCCAAATTCGTAATCATACCGGTTATAATCGCAGGCACATCACCCCCGAAACGAATATCAACCCATGTAGACACGACTAAATTATTTTGACGAGCATACCCTTTTTCTTCCGCCCGACTTAAAAGTTTAATGGTTGTTATACTTTCATCTGTGATCTGGCCGGTGGCATCCAGTTTTAAAACACTCTTTTCGAGAGATTCCGTGTCGATAAGCTTGATGATACGCGAAGATACATAGTCAACTAAAAAGATATGTTCGTGAATTTCTTGATGGGTTGGCGCGATAATTTGTATAATATCACCGAGTTCGATTGTTAATGAAAGCGATACTGCGGATTCTTCTTCTTCCACATCAATCGGTTCAAACTCCATGTTATGATATATATAGTTACTATTTTATATATTTTGTATATAATAACCGATATAAAGATTACTTATATGATAATATAGATTATACTCATTATATTCATTATCGTAATGTTTTCTGTATCTGCCATCGAGTTTTCCAACTTGACCGAGTTTGTGAATAAGTTGAAGACAAACACACATGAAAAGGCCGAATTTGATACGATTCGTAATTGGTGTTCCGAGAGGGGATTTTTGCTTCATTTCTCTAAAAGTCACGCGTCGTCGTCGTCGTCGTCGCCCGATATTTTCTATACACTAAAATACGACCGTGCTAAATTGACACCTGAACAATTTTCTACACTAGGGCGTTTTCGTTCAGTTGTATTTGATCGTGATGGAAACATTTGTTGTGTTGCGCCTCCTAAGATGCTTACATTGACGGAAGAGATGAACGCGAAAGAGGTAAATTCCGTAAACAGCACGTTGTCAGCAGAAGAGTTGGTCGAAGGAATCATGGTGAATTTATTCTGGAAAAATGACAAATGGTATATCGCTACAAAGAGCTGCGTTGGCGAATTATCATTTGATCATATTATTCAAGAAGAGGCGGCGGCACAGGCAGCAGCGGCGGCAGCAGAAGCGGTAGAAGCCGTATCGGCATCCGGTGTAGCAGGAGAGTCAAAGGCATTTCAAAAACTTGGAGTTCAAGAGATTTTGCGTCGTCGTATTTGCGAAGTCTTTTGTTTGCTTTCTGGAGGACTTGATAGTGTCCCCAAGCAATATTGTTATTCCTTTGTTGTTCAGCACCCTAAGAACCAGATCGTGAATCATATTACAGTTCCAAAATTGTATCTTGTTGCTGTATATCAACTGTCAAAAGTCGGCGAGAGCGAGAGCGACAGCGGCGTTAATGTAGTTCGGATCAATCGCGATATTTTTTCACAGAATTTTTGCGGTTCGGTTTCGCATATGCCATCTACGCTGACATGTGTATCGGACAATCTCGAGACCGATGCGGTGGAGTCCGTTTCATTTACTCCTCATACGGTAGCAGACTATTGTAAGTTGTATGCGTCTACTGAGACCCGTAGTGTTTCTTTACCAGGAGTCGTCTTCGTGGATAAGGATACCGGATTCTGCTACAAGAAGCGTAACCCCAAATATGAGAGTGTCAAGAAACGTAAGGGAATGGAGCAGAAATTGGCGGCACAATATCTACAACTTCGTAAAGATCATGGCATCGATGAGTATCTCAAGTATCACCCTCAACACTCGCGTGCGTTTCATCAATTCCGCGAGCGGCTTCATGAGTATACCCAGAAGCTGTATGACGCATATATCGAGCACTATGTAAAGAAAGACGCAAAGCCGTTGAAGGAGTATGATCGCGAGTTGAAGATCCATATGTATAAGATTCATTATGATTTCTATTTGGCGAAGATGAAAGAGACCGGTGTCTTTGTTACCAAGCATACGGTGATCGATTATGTGAATCAGTTGGCACCGGCGCAACAATTGGTGTGTTTGAATGCGACTCCTCATACTGAAGTGTCACAAGAAAGGTCAGTACCACGCCATCATAATAACAAAAAGCATATTGAGAGGGCAAAGCCTCAACAAGATGGAGGAAACGAAGGTAGTGGTGGATCTGGATTTCGAAATACACGTCAATCTTCAAGAGGTGGTGGTCGTCGCATGACTCCATCACTTTCTGTTCAGATTCCCCTGAATGACGCCACAGCATCGAACGAAGATGGAGAGCGCCGTATGAAAGGTTCAAAAACCACAGGAACTGTGAAGGTTCAGAATCAGTTTGCTGGGTTAGATGTGGATTGATTCAGGTGAGTGGGTGTGATAAAAAATTGATTGATAATAATACGAATATCTAATATTATCAAACGAACGAACGGCGATGGCTACATCAGGAATTCCGATTACACCTCCATCAACGCCTTATCCAGAAGACACGTCGGTGTTTTTCGGTTGGTATTCAGAAGCAGCACAAGCCATGCGTGTGTCACACCCGTCCGAACATCTA
>Ga0129333_10007555_pt1 | contig 10254 bp, 9 predicted proteins | sample CPB6_08_DNA_FD_94474 | JGI IMG/M metagenome (GOLD analysis project Ga0129333, IMG submission 94474) | Freshwater to marine salinity gradient microbial communities from Chesapeake Bay, USA - CPBay_Sum_0.6_0.8_DNA | ecosystem: Environmental > Aquatic > Marine > Coastal | place: USA: Chesapeake Bay...
CGGATTTCATCGAGATAAATGGCATCAGCCTTGCGCAGGATATCCAGCTTCTCGCGTGTCACGTCGTCATGCGGGATACGGATAGCAAGTCCCGGCCCGGGGAACGGATGCCGCCCCACGAAATGTGTAGGCAGACCAAGTTCACGGCCGAGCAGCCGCACCTCATCCTTGAACAATTCGCGCAGCGGCTCCACGAGCTTCATGTTCATGCGCTCGGGCAGGCCACCGACATTGTCGTGTGACTTGTTGGTGACGGAGGGTCCGCCCGTGAAGGAGACGCTCTCGATCACATCTGGGTAGAGGGTGCCCTGGGCAAGGTACGCAGCGCCTCCCGCCTTCTTTGCCTCCGCTTCGAACACCTCGATGAAGAGCCTGCCGATGATCTTGCGCTTCTGTTCAGGATCCGTGACACCTGCGAGTGCGCCGAGGAACAGCTCGGATGCATCCACGTGAATGAGTGGGATGTTGTAGGCCTCGCGGAACAGTCGAACCACCTCGTCAGCTTCATTGAGGCGCATGAGGCCATGATCGACGAAGATGCAGGTGAGCTGGGTGCCGATGGCCTCATGGATCAGGACCGCGGTGACGGCCGAATCAACCCCTCCAGACAAACCGCAGATGACCCTCTCGAAGCCAACCTGCTTGCGCACCTTGTGGACCATTTCGGACTTGAAATGCGCCATGGACCAGTCGCCCTTGCATCCGCAGATCTCCAGCGCGAAATTGCGCAACAACCGTGCACCATCCGGTGTATGGGCGACCTCCATATGAAACTGGGTTGCGTAGAAGCGACGTCGTTCGTCCGCGATCGCCGCGAAGGGCGCGCCTTCCGAGACAGCCACGGCTGAAAATCCTTCCGGGATAGCGGTCACCCGGTCACCATGGCTCATCCACACCTGATGGCGCTCGCCTGTCTGCCAGATGCCCTCGAACAAAGCACAGCCGGCGCGCACCTCAACGAAAGCCTTGCCGAATTCCCGGTGATCGGAAGGCTCCACCTTGCCGCCCAGCTGGGCGCACATGGTCTGCTCGCCATAGCAGATGCCGAGCACCGGAACACCTCGGCTGAACACGCGCTCGGGCGCTCTTGGACTGCCTCCCTCATGCACAGAGGCGGGGCCGCCGGAGAGGATGATCCCCTTGAGACCCGGCCAGTCCAAAGCCTTCTCGGCCGACTGGAAGGGCACGATTTCCGAATACACGCCCGCCTCACGGATGCGCCGGGCAATGAGCTGGGTGACCTGGGAGCCGAAATCGATGATCAGGATGCGGTCTTGCATGGCGGGTCTTTAGGCAGGATGGCCCGAGTCCGCAAGATCCGGCCGCCCTGCCCCACCCGGTCTATTTCAGGCTTACGATATAGTCTGACAGGGCATCCACATCGGCCTGCGGCAACTTCGAGAGATTGGTCTGTACGGCGCCCATGCCCCCTGAAGACATGTTCTCGTAGCCCAGCATCTCGCCATTCTGGAAGGCGAGCGCCAGATCGGCGGCATCCTTGTACTTGCCGCGCCCGACGAGATCACGCAGCGAGGGCACCTTGCCTTCGCCCTCGGGGTGCGGGCCGCCGGCAAACTGGCGGCTCATGTCCGGAACCATGAACAGGTTTCGCGGCGTATGGCATTCATTGCAATGGCCCGGACCGTTGGCGAGATAGGCGCCGCGATTCCAGGCTGCGCTCTGTGCCGGATCCGGTTGCCAGGGTGTGGTATTGAGCGCCAGATGCTTCCACAATCCCACGCCGCGGCGCAGGATCCAGGGCGCCGGCATGTCGGCGGGCTTCTCAGGCGAAACCACAGGCGGCAGCGAAGCGAGATAGGCCCGTATGTCCAGGACGTCCTCCGTCTTCATGCGGGCATAGGAAGTGTAGGGAAAGGCCGGGATCAGATTTTCGCCTTCCGGAGAGATACCGCGCTGCACGGCATTCACGAATTCCAGATCCGTCCATTTGCCAAGGCCGGTTTCAGGATCCGGCGTCAGATTGGTCGGGAAGAAGGTTCCGACCGGCGTCTTGAACGGCGCACCGCCCGACGGCAGCGAAGGGTCGGCGTCCGCCAGTTCAGGACCGGGCTTGTGGCAGGAAAGACAACCGGCCGCGTTGAACAGCACCTTGCCATTTGCCGCATCCGGCGTGTGGGCGGGCAGATCGGCGGCTGACAATGGGTTTGGCTTGCTGAGCAGCCAGACAGCTGCGAGCCCTGCGGCAGCTACGACCAAGAGCAGGATCACGATCCTGGAAAGCCGTGACATCGAATTCACCTCACCCATCAGCCGGTCTGGTCTCGCAAATCGTCATGCCCCAACTGTCACGGACGGATCGGACCTCGCCGGAGCGAAACGCCGCGACGATAATGCCGCGCAGGAGCGATTCTGTTGCAACATAATGGCGCATAGCACACGGCGCAGGTGGGCTGACAGGCCCGCCGCGCCGGTCTTGTCGCCAGAAACGCTTACTTGCAGGCCTTGCCCTGCTCGGCCGTCAGTGTCACGGCGCCGCCTGCCACCTGCACATTCGCGATGGTGCAGAGCACGCCCTCGTCCGGGGCAGAGATCTTGAGGTCATAGGCGCCGTCATCAAGGGCGGCGATGGTGACCGTCTTGCCATCATCGAGCGCGCCTTCGGCGATGCCCTCCATAAGGTTCGCGCCGAACGCACCCTTGCCTGCAGCGGAAGCGAAGAGTTCATCGATGGGGAGGCCGCTGTTGTTGGTCACGGTCAGGCCGCCAGCAAAGGCCGAAGAGGCCATTACGAGAATGGGGAGCGCGAAAACGAGTCTTTTCATGGTAATCGTCCAGTCATGCTTGGGTTGCAACCGCAACCGGACCGTGTCCGGCACGATTCATCCGCCGGGGCAGCGGATGAGCTGCAACTAGCCATGAGCGTTCGCAAAAACCATTGCGCGGGAGTTTAGATCAGGGGCCTCGTGACCCCAGACAAGGCTCCCTAAACCCTGGTTTAGGATCTCAATCCAGGGCCAGGCCCCAGAGTAGCCGCAAGTTGAGGCCAATGATGATGATTGCGATCAGTCCTGAGACGACCGTGAGCCACACGGGCGCCGTCAGCGCACCCAGCTTGCGCCGGTCACGCGTGAACATCACCAGCGGAACGATGGCGAAGGGGAGCTGGAAGGCCAGAACCACCTGGCTCAGGATCAGCAGCATGCCGGTTCCCTCCGCGCCGAAATAGAGTGTCACGCCGGCAGCCGGGACGATGGCCACGATTCGGGTCATCAGGCGGCGCGTCCAGGCTGGTATCCGGATGTCGAGAAATCCCTCCATCACGATCTGCCCCGCCATGGTTGCTGTTACGGTGGAATTCAGTCCGCAGCACAGAAGGGCGATGGCGAAGAGCTTGGGCGCCAGCAGCGAGCCAACCAGTGGCGCCAGCATGGAATGTGCCTCGCCGATCTCCGCCACACCGGTGTGGCCGCCCTTGTGAAAGGTGGCAGCGGCAAGAATGAGGATCGAGGCATTGATCAGCAGGGCGAACATCAGCGCCGCCGTCGAATCCCAGGTCGCAAAGCGCAGGGCCTCGCGCTTCTCGGCAAGGCTGTCACCATAGGCACGCGTCTGGACGATGGCGGAGTGGAGATAGAGGTTGTGAGGCATCACGGTTGCACCGATGATGCCAAGCGCCAGATAGAGCATCGCCGGATTGTTGACGATTTCGACCGTTGGGGCGAAGCCGCGGATGACAGCCCCCCAGTCCGGATCGGCCATGGCGATCTGCAGAAGAAAGCAGACGAAGATCACGCCCAGCAGCGTCACGATGAATGCCTCGATCCAGCGGAAGCCTAGGCGTTGGAGCCACAGGATCAGGAACACATCCAGCGCGGTGATGATGACACCCAGTTCCAGCGGTATGCCAAACAGAAGATTGAGACCAATGGCCGTACCCACCACCTCCGCAATATCGGTAGCGATGATTGCAACTTCCGCAAACAGCCAGAGCACAAAGGCGACAGGACGCGGATAGGCATCCCGGCAGGCCTGCGCCAGATCTCGCCCCGTCCCCACGGCAAGACGCGCGCAAAGCGATTGCAGGATGATCGCCATGATGTTCGACATCAGCGCCACGGCGAGCAGCGCGTAGCCGAACTGTGCGCCTCCGGCGATCGAGGTGGCCCAGTTGCCGGGGTCCATGTAACCCACGGCCACAAGAAAGCCAGGCCCGGCGAAGGCCATGGCCCGGCGAAACATCGAACTGCTGCCCGGCACCCGCACGGAGCGGAACACGTCCACCAGCGGTGGTTCACCCGCCTCCCGCCGCCAGCCTTTCGGTGGTGTGTCTGATGATGTCGCGCCATGGTCCGGCATGGGTGAAAGTTTAGCATTGGCTAAACCTATTTCAATAGGGTAATTTCAACCCGCATGCCTCCGACCGCGCGAAAAACCGGAACCGCAAGGCTCCGTTCCCAGGCCTTCCGCCGGATCAGGGCCGACCACCAGTCGGAACTGGCCGAAGACTATGTGGAACTGATTGCCGATCTGATCGACGAAAAGGGGGAAGCGCGCGGCTCGGACGTGGCGCTCAGGCTCGGCGTTGCCAATGCCACGGTGGTGAAGACGCTGAAACGCCTGCAGGACGCGGGCCTCGTCACCCAGGAACCATACCGTTCCATCTTTCTCACGGGCGAGGGCTGGCGCATGGCCGAGGGTGGGCGGCGCAAACACAGGATCGTCGAGGGGTTCCTGCTGGCGCTCGGCGTCACCGAGGCCACGGCACGGATCGATTCTGAGGGGATCGAACACCATGTGAGCGAGGAAACGCTGCGCGCCATGGCACGGTTCCTGGCGCGTGGCCGGACGGGGTGACCTAACCGCCCTTTTGCATCACCGCCATGAAGAATCCGTCGGTGTCATGTCGCGCTGGGGTCAGAAGCAGCGTATCCGCACTGTCATCCGCCGAGTCCGGAGCGGGACCGCCGATGGATTTGGCCCAGGATCCGCGATAGGGCATCACCCGCATCTCGGGGTGGCGCGCCAGGAAGGCAGTGATCTGGTCGGCGTTTTCCTCGGGCAGCACCGAACATGTGATGTAGAGCAGCGAGCCACCGGTCTTGACGAGCCCGGCCCCCCTGTCCAGAACGAGCGCCTGGTCCTTGAGGCGCTGGTCCAGCTGCTTTCGCGTGAGCCGCCACTTGGCATCGGGCTTGCGCCGCCATGAGCCCGATCCTGAACACGGCGCGTCGATCACCACGCAATCGAAAGGCCCCATCGAATCCAGCTTGCCCTTGTCCTGCGCCGAAATGACCTCGCAATTGCTCACCCCGGCCCTCGTCAGTCGCTCGAAGATCGGGCGCAGCCGGAAGCGGTCAAGGTCGTGGGCTATGAGCCGGCCCCCATTCTTCATCATTGCGGCCAGCGCCAGCGTCTTGCCGCCCGCGCCTGCGCAGATATCGGCCACCACCATGCCGGGCTCGACGCCCGACAAGAGCGCCGCCACCTGCGAACCGGCGTCCTGCACCTCATACCAGCCAAGCCCGTGGGCGGGTTCCGCCTCGACATTCGCATTGCGAGTTTCGGGGCCAGGCGCCGCGATGCGAACGGCGAGCGGCGAGAGCGGCCCTTCCACCGCACCGAAACGCGAGAGCGCGTCCAGTACCTGCGGGCGACTGGCCTTGAGCGTATTCACCCGGAGGTCGATCGGGGCACGACGGGCCAGCGCCGCGCCCTCGGCTGCGGCCCGCGATCCGAAGGCACGTTCATAGGATGACACAAGCCACTCGGGCAGGTCGCCTGCGACATGCGTGGGCAGCGCACCCGGCAGGTCGTGCTCAAGCGCGCGAGCCTCCGCAGGCGCAAGCCCGCCGGGCCCGTGCGCCTCACCGGCCATGGCGGCAATTGCATCCGGCGACATTCCCCAGACGTCACGCAGACAGGCGAGTGCCAGATCCCGGGCCGCATCCACGCCCATGCGGTAAGCGAGGGAGTTGCGCCGCCGCAATACGTCATAGACCAGTGTGCCGATGGCGTGGCGGTCCGTGGAGCCGGCAAAGCGGTGCGCCTTGCCCCAGTCCTTCAGCGCTTCGGAGGCTGGGCGGTGACGCGCGGAGATCTCATTCAGAATGTCAATCGCAGCGGAAACCCGGCCAGCAAGACGCATGATCTAGCCGGTCACATAGAGCCGGAGCGCAAACCACGCCCACAGTGCGGCAACGGCAATGAAGCTCGCGAGAAATGCATAGAACCGCCGGATGACTTTATTGCTGCCAGTGTGGATCAGGCTGTGGACGATCCGGGCCGCAACGAAAGCCCAGGCAAGCACGACCGCAGTCACGTCCACGGTCTGCGTGACGATGAGCAGCGGCAAGACCGCATAGAACAACACCGGCAGCTGGAACTGATTGTCATAATTGTTTGCAAGCTTCCTGACATCATCCGGCCAGCGGGTGTTGTCGAGCGCAATGTCCTCGATCCGGGCCCGGCCCTCGCGCACGGCACGAAAGCGGGCGCGACCCACGCGACGGCCCAGCATCATGATCCAGGCCACATGCACGAAGGCAGGAATCAAAAGCAACTGGATAAGAGTCATTCTCGACGATCTACCCCTGACGCTGATAGTTGGGCGCCTCGCGGGTGATCATCACGTCATGCACATGGCTTTCGCGCATGCCAGCCGAGGTGATGCGGATGAACTGTGCCTTTGACCTCAGTTCACCGAGATCGGCAGCGCCCACATAGCCCATGGCGGCGCGCAACCCGCCAACCAGTTGATGCAGCACCGCGCCTGCCGGTCCCTTGTAGGGCACCTGGCCTTCGATGCCCTCCGGCACCAGCTTCAGATTGTCCTTCACCTCCTGCTGGAAATAGCGGTCTGCGGAGCCGCGCGCCATTGCCCCCACCGAGCCCATGCCGCGATAGGCCTTGTAGCTCCGTCCATTGTAGAGATAGACCTCGCCCGGGCTTTCGTCCGTTCCGGCGAGCAGCGACCCGATCATCGCCACTTCCGCACCTGCGGCCAGCGCCTTGGCGAGATCGCCCGAGAGCTTGATACCACCGTCTGCGATCACCGGCACACCCTGACGCGAGCCTTCTTCCGCACAATCCATGACGGCCGAGAGCTGCGGCACGCCGACCCCAGCGACAACCCGCGTGGTACAGATTGAACCGGGCCCGATGCCGATCTTGACTGCATCGGCCCCGGCATCGATCAGCGCCTTCACCGCCTCAGAGGTGGCGACGTTGCCAGCCACGATCTGCACCTTGTTGGAAAGCTTCTTCAGGCGGGTCACCTGCTTGATGACATTTTCCGAGTGACCATGCGCGGTATCGACAACGATGAGGTCGGCGCCGGCATCCACGAGCAGCGCCGCGCGCTCGAAGCCCGCATCGCCCGTGCCGGTGGCGGCGCCCACGAGAAGGCGTTCCTGCTCATCCTTGGCGGCGAGCGGATGATCCGCCGCCTTTTCCATGTCATTGACGGTGATAAGCCCTACGCATTTGTAGTCGTCATCCACGACAATCAGTTTCTCGATGCGGTACTTGTGGAGCAGCCGCCGCGCCTCCGAGCGATCGACGCCCGCCTTGACCGTGACCAGATTCTGGTTGGTCATCAGGTCCGCCACCTTCATGTTGAGGTCGCTGGCAAAGCGCACATCGCGGTTGGTGATGATGCCCACCAGGCGTCCTGAGGGATCGACCACCGGAATACCCGAGATCCGATGCTTTTCCTTGAGCGTCAGCACATCGCCCAGCGTCGCATCCGGCGCGATGGTGATGGGGTTCACCACCATGCCTGATTCGAAACGCTTCACCTGACGGACGTGTTCGGCCTGTTCATGCGGCTCGAGGTTCTTGTGGATGATTCCCAGTCCTCCGGCCTGCGCCATGGCAATCGCCAGACGCGCCTCGGTGACCGTGTCCATGGCGGCGGAAATGATGGGAATCGAGAGTTTCAGCGTCCTCGTGAGCCGGGTGGCAGTCCTCACCTGCGCGGGCAGGACGGATGAGGCGCCCGGCTTCATCAGCACGTCGTCGAATGTGAGATACTCGGGGATCGGGCGGGGCATGGGCCAACCTCTCTGGCTGCGGAGACGGAGAAACCAAGATTGGCGACCGTCCATAACACTGCCGCGACGGCGGGGGCAAGGGCGGAAAATCAGCCGGTTGCCGTCCCCCTGAAGCCCATCGCCAGCACGAAGAGTTCCGCTGAGTCGTCGCGGCTGGCCATCGGCTTCACATGACGCACGGTGGCGAAGTCCTTCTTCATCAGCTTGAGCATTTCGCCTTCGGTGCCGCCGCGCAGGACCTTGGCGAGATAGGTGCCTCCGGGCCGCAGCACCAGCTTTGCGAAGTCATAGCCAGCTTCGGCCAGCGCCATGATGTTGATGTGATCGGTCTGGCGGTGACCCGTCGCATGCGCGGCCATGTCCGAGAGAACGCAATCGGCCTTTTCCCCGCCGAGGGCCTCGATCAGCATTGCCGGGGCGTCTTCTTCGAGAAAGTCCTTCTTGAAGATCGTTACCGACGGAATTGGGTCCATGCCATGCATGTCGATGGCGATCACCTTGCCGCGCCCCTCCTCCGCCTTGACGCGCTTCACCGCCACCTGGCTCCAGCCGCCGGGTGCAGCCCCCAGATCGATGATGCGGCCACCTGGCTTCAGGAAGCGGTACTTGTCATCGATCTCGATCAGCTTGAACGCTGCGCGTGAGCGATAGCCCTGCTTCTTCGCCTCCTGCACATAGGGATCATTCAGCTGGCGCTCCAGCCAGATCTTCTGCGAGACTGTGCGGCCCTTGCCGGTCTTCACCCGGACCTTGAGACGCGTGCCCGGTTTCTTGCCGCTGCCGGGTCTGCTCATGGCGTCCTCCCATAGGCGCCGTCTTCCTTCATCAGCATGGTGAGGATTCCCTCGCGCAGGCCACGGTCGGCGACGCGGATGCGCTGGGCCGGAAAGGCCAGGCGGATTTCTTCGAGAATGGCGCAGCCGGCCAGCACCAGATCGGCCCGCTCCCGCCCGATACAGGGGTTGGCGGCGCGCTGTGCATAGGACAGATCCAGCAGCCGCTGGGTGACAGCACCGGTCTCCGTGCTGTCGAGCCAGCAGCCGTCGACGCGCGACCGGTCATAGCGGGCCAGACCGAGTTGCACGCCCGCGATGGTGGTGACAGTACCGGATGTGCCAAGCAGGTGCGAGGGAACGGGCGCCGGCGTGCCGGTCAGCTCTGCAACCCTTTGCGCAAACTCCTGCAGCATCGGCCTGAGATGGGCGCGCATCGCCGCAAATGACTGCGGCGTGACATCGACGCCTCCACCAAATTGCTCCGAAATCGTTACCACCCCCGCGCGGAGGGAAGTCCAGGCGACTGTCTCGAACCTCGTCCCCGCCCGGCGCATCCACAGCATCTCGGTTGACCCGCCGCCAATGTCGAAGACGAGCGCCGTCTCGGCATCGCGATCAACCAGCGGTTCGGCGCCCACGGCGGCAAGCACGGCCTCGGTCTCACGGTCAATGATCTCGAGGTCGAGCCCCGTTTCTCTCCCGACCCGCGCGATGAAGGCCGGGCCATTGGAGGCCAGCCTGCAGGCCTCGGTTGCCACCAGTCGCACCCGCTTGACCTTCCGCCAGCGAAGCTTGTTGGCGCAGACCCGCAACGCCACGATGGTACGCTCCATGGCTTCGTCGCTGAGCCGGCCGGTCTGGGCCAGCCTTTCGCCCAACCGGACGATACGGGAAAAGGCATCCACCACTGCAAACCCGTGGTTGGCTGGCGCGGCGATCAGCAACCGGCAATTGTTGGTCCCGAGGTCAAGCGCGCCATAGAGGTCCCCCGGAGGCAGATCCTGCGGGTTGGATGGCTGGCGGGAAAAGCGCCCGCCTGCTGCTGACTTCCGCCGGGGCCGGTTGGGGCCCGGCCTGCTGGCCGCATCCACGATCGAACCTTTCACGGAACGGCTGGCGCTCGACGGCTAGGCGGAGCCGCAACAGCCATTCCCTCAAACATTGCGTTATGGTAGTTCTACCAGTTCAGTCCAAGACCCTCAAAGAAAAACGCGCCACCTGCCCGCGACGGCCATTAACCCGCCGTTGAGACGTTACCGGCAAAAGTGAACTAAAACCTCTGGATGCACTATGCGGGCATTTGCTTCGGTCAGGCTCAAGAAAGGCTCGCTCATCGGCGAGTTCGCCGACCATCTGGGCACGGCGGCGGTACAGCGCAAGCAGGCCATCGCCCTGCGGGCCGCCAAGGTGGATGCGGAACTGGCCTCGAAGGCCAAGTCGGAGTTCATCGCCAACATGAGCCATGA
>Ga0129333_10007556_pt1 | contig 10254 bp, 18 predicted proteins | sample CPB6_08_DNA_FD_94474 | JGI IMG/M metagenome (GOLD analysis project Ga0129333, IMG submission 94474) | Freshwater to marine salinity gradient microbial communities from Chesapeake Bay, USA - CPBay_Sum_0.6_0.8_DNA | ecosystem: Environmental > Aquatic > Marine > Coastal | place: USA: Chesapeake...
GGCAATAAAAAACCCTAACAAAATCTGCTGATGGCTAACCCGCGTAAACAGATAATGTTAGGGCTATTGAAAGCAAATCACAATTACGGGTATCGGGCCATCACCGATGCCGCAAAGCTATGGACGACCTTTTCATCTTTGCAAATTTTTTTCGATATTTTTTTCAAAGTCGCTAATTATCAGCAAAATACCCACTTAAAAAGAAAAAGGCAACCAAAGCATACAAAGGCAGCCAGCGAAGCGTAGAGGGCAAATGACTTCCAAAAGCGCAAGTCCTTTTCGGTTATATCAAGTTCTGCTTTAACATAATGCAACTCTTCTACCAAAGAGCCTCTATTAGCCATGTGGCTTGCGGACACACTTGCTATGCGCTCGTTTAATTCATCGCGTTCCTGCCTAAAATAATCACGCGACTTTCTTAAAGCATCAATTTTATGACGCAATCTATCAGGAGCAAGAAGCTGGTCAAACCATGCCGCCGGAATCCATTGACCTATCTTATCAATACCTTCCGATGTTTCCACATAAACATACTTAGTTTCGGGGTTTACGCGAATCACCTCCCATCGTTGTCTTTTTACGCTATCGAAAGAATGATGATGGAACGATTTGCCAATGAGTGAGTTTATATCCATGTTTTTTTGATTTTTTGCAAATAAGTAACGCAAATTACTTCGATGCAAATTTTATTCAAAATACCAATCTATCACATCACATACTTCGTCCAATGAATGACTGACAACACACTTCCAGCCCTCGTTCATAAGTCGCTCCATGAAAGCAATCTGATTCTCGCTTGGCTTATTATACCCTACCTTTAGTTCTATCGCAAGACCCGCGCACCCGCGTCTTCTATTAAATATCATGCAGTCGGGTACGCCCGCCTTTACGCCCATTGCCTTTAGTTTAGATGCCTCTATAATGTTTCGCGTTCCGCCGTTGGGTGGGTGAAACCATAGTGCGCCCTTACTATTAAGATAAATAGCCACAGATTTTTGAAAATCATCCTCCTTACCCTCGTACTTCCTATTTTTTTGCATTTAGAGTAATCTGTACTATTTTTGCGCACGCAAAATAGTTATGGATAAATTAAGAATGACCGACTTCTGCAAGAAATATAATCTTGCGCAATATAAACTGCACCGGAATATTGAGCAGTTTGATACCGTTATGGTTGAGGGCTGGGAAAAGCCGTGGATATACCTAAATGATAAAAATATCTTATTAGCCACAAAGCTGGCAACCCTTCATGGTGTACGCCCAAAGAACCCTCGGCTAAAAGTTGAGGACTATATGAAAAAGTATAATATCAGCATAGAAACGCTAAGAACTCGCTGGAAGAGCCTGCGCAAAGACGAAATAAACGGAGAGTTTTACATAGCAGATACAAAGAACAACTTGCGACACATAAAGCTGTTGTGAAAAAAAATTAAAAAAAATTTGCGGGAAAAGAATTTCTCGTTTTACCTTTGCAGCGCCAACGGCAACGAAGCCTTGGTTTAAACTTATATCAAATGCCAATTACAGCATCAACAAAACCATCGGGCAACTTCGACCCGATTCCGGCGGGTACATACCTTGCGCGGTGCTATTCTATGGTTCACATTGGAACCGTAGAGGACGAGTATCAGGGCCAAAAGCGCCTTGTAAACAAAGTACGGATAACTTGGGAGTTACCAACCGAGTTAAAAGTATTTAATCCTGAAAAGGGCGAACAGCCGCAGGCCATAAGCCGCGAGTTTACCTTGTCAATGCACGAAAAAAGTACGCTGCGTGCATTCCTGACTTCATGGCGTGGAAAAGGCTTTAGCGAAGAAGAAGCTAAGGATTTCGATGTCAGCAGGCTGGTGGGCGTACCATGTATGCTTAGCATCGTGCATGAGCCATCTAAGACCGACCCAACAAGGGTTCGCGACAAAATCAGCGGTATTAGTACCGTTATGAAAGGCGTAACCATGCCTCCGCAAGTAAACCCCACCTTTATCTTTGAGTTGGACAATTTTGACCAAGCCAAATTTGATGCACTTCCTGATTGGCTTAAAGACAAGGTTCGTCAGAGCCAAGAATATCGCGCTATTGTTAGCCCTGAAATCCAGCACAGCCTTGAGGTTGCTCAAAAGGTTGCCGAGTTTACTGATGATGATTCTGACGAACTTCCATTCTAATCATGAATAATCAAGCATTTTTGAACGCCCCGCAAACGCTTGCTGATATTGAAGCCTTTGCCTATTCGTTTGTTGAAGAAATAAACGATGGCCGTGAGGATGCCCTAAATGTGTTCGTTGCCGCTAAACGGTGGCAACGAACCGTAGAGGCTATCATTTCTCAAATTGAAAGTCAGGTATTAGACGAAGCCATGAAGCACGGCACAAAGCGTTTTTCATATAAGGGAGTAACCCTTGAAACACGCGAACTCGGTGCGCGCTGGTTTTATGACAAGTGTAATGACCCAATAATGAATAGGTGTTTGGCAGAAAAAGCCGCTATTTCTGAAGCAGAAAAACAGCGTCAGGCTTTCCTGAAAGCACTTCCAGCAGCCACACATATCATGGATGAAGAAACCGGAGAACTTGTGCGTGTAATTCCACCGCGCAAAGAAAGTAAGACCGGAGTTGTGGCAACCCTTTCCTAATAGCAATCTTTTATTCTATGTTTAATACGCAAACCGCACCAATGCAGAAGAATAGTACGCAAGTGCATCAGACGAAGGATTACGCGATGTTTTCAACACTAAGCGGTAATCGGGAATTGAACTCCCTTCACCTTTCAAGGCTGAAGGATTCAATTAAGCAAAACTATCTTATGACTATCATCGTGGTCAATGAGAAGTTCCAAATTATTGATGGGCAACACAGATTCAATGTGTGCAAAGAACTTGGATTGCCAATCAACTACATTCTTGTTCCGGGATATGGCTTAAAGGAAGTTCAGATTTTGAACGCCAACTCAAAGACATGGAACGCAAACGACTACCTCAATGGGTATTGCGACCTTAACTATCCCGAATATCTTCAGTATCGCAACTTTATGAAGCGATATGGCTTTGGACACAAGGTAAACCTTGCCCTGCTTAGTCCGATTGGATATGGCAGCACCGGAAAAGGATATGAGGCTTTTCGTAGTGGTGAGTTTAAGGTTGCCAACTTAGACTTTGCCATAAATGTTGCTGAAAAAATTAAGGCAGTCAGTAAGATATATGTTGGGGCGGAGCGCCTGACTTTTGTGATTGCCTTTATTCATTGTCTGCGCAAGCCCGCGTTTTCTTTCGAGGATTTTATGGATAAGATGCGCTTTAAATCAAGTATGCTTGTTGATTGCACCACAACCGGAGCGTACTTAGCGATTATCGAAGAAATCTATAACTTCCGGCGCAAAGACAAAGTAAATCTTAGGTTTTAGTTCATGGTATAATTGGTGTAATTTAATAGTGAAATAAAGAAGGGGGCTTTTGGCCCCCTTTTTTTTAGGAATATCCCTCTGAATAGGCTTCGCTATACGGCCCAACAGTCGGCGTGGGATTTACGCCGAAGTAAAAGTCGCTTCGAAGATACCATTTACGCCATTCAGATTATCTCCGGTTTGGAAGAGCGTCTTAGGGGCGGTAAAGACATCATAGTAGCACTCCATCCATACTTCGTAGTATTCGCTTGCCTCGGCACCGCAAGCAACTTGCTGGATGCGAACATCGCATTTAACTTGTGGAAGTCCGGGGATTGGCATTGTGAACCTATCCATGTTGGCAATACGACCGAAGTTGCCTTCGTACTGAAGGAATGGGGTGTAAACGGCAGAACCGGGAGCAAATACAACGGCAGCGTTCTGTGCGCCAAGAGCAGACAGACCGTTTTCGTCATAATAGAACTGCGCGATTCCGGTGCCATCACGAAGAGTACCGAAGTTGATTCCGTTTGCAGCCTGACCAAAATACCGTGAATCGTTCATCCAAACCTGATGCAGAGGGCCAGCACCACCAATGATGATAGGAGCGCCCATGAATCCGGTGATGTCATACTGCTGCTTGAAGGCAAAAAGACCACCAGCATTGATAGAACCATCGGTAGCTTCTTGGATTTGGAATGGCTGTGTAGCAGCACCACCAACCCAAGTTCCGGCACCGGCTTCAATTGCGTTCAAAAGCACATTGTTCATTTTCTGAACAAGAGCGTTAGCAGCAAGTTGGAAATCCAAGAAAATTTCACGCGCAACAGAGATTGCTCCCTGCGCAGCGCCGATACCACTTACCCGTTGAATTATCATTCCGGGGTCATTTGTTCCGGCCAAACGCTCCATTTCGGTATATGCCGCGCAAAATTGACGCACGGTAGCTTCGGTCATTTGAAAGCTAATTCCAGCGTAGTTTTCAACGGTCAAAACTTCTTCGAAATAAGGAAGTTCACTTCCGCTTACGCAGGATTTAGTTGTTTCAACATCGGCCTGAACAAGACGCTTTTTCCATACTACGCGAACCTCTTTAGAGTGTCCGGTGCCATCATTGTTTGCGCGCTGGATGATTTGTCCATGACGCAAGTTTGATGGGTCGTGAAGAGCCGCCAGCGTTCCGCCATGAATGCGCACATTGCTGGAGTTGTTAATGATGTTGTCGGTAAGACTTGTTAGGACTGCCGGACAAATATTCGGCGGTGAGAAAGTATTTGGCATGATAAATTAAGAATTATCTCCAAGCCCTTGTGCCATCCGGCTTATATCAGCCAGCGCACCTGAAACATAGGAGGGAATTTTTGTTGGAGTGCCTGACCCCGAAAAATTCGGAGCCGAAAATTGTGTGCCTTGCGCTCCGGTGTTTGAGCCACCATTTCCCGGTTCGCGTAGAAGTTTATTCTCCTGCAAAACTAATGTTTGCAAGTCAGAATATCCAAACTCTTTTCCATTAACTACAAGCGGCAACTTTTCGTCATTTACATTGACAAGCCTGCTTGTGTTTTGTTCTGCGTCAAAAATTATCTTTCCTCCCAACGCATTTAGTTTATCACCTAAAACGCTTTTGTATGTATGAACACGCGCAGCTTCGGGGATTGCATCATTCCAAGCTACATTGCTTAGTTGTGCGCGCTCCCAAAGTTCCTGCATACGATTGACAAACTTGTTTTCAATCATGCGCTTTTCTTCATCCGCACGCGCTACGGCTTCGTCCAACTTTTGTTGTGCCTCGGCTATTTTGCGAACATATTCTTCAGAATGATTTGGAGAAGATGTGCGCGCTTTTTCTTCAAGGTCTTTAAGAGCCTTCATAGCCAGCTTTACTTTTTGGCCGGAACTCTTGGTCGATTTAATTTCATCTACCATTTCCTGCGGCAGACCATACTCTTTTGACATCTTAATCAACTCTTCATCATATCCCATCATAAAATCAGAGATAAAATGGTTCTTCAGGTTGATATTGGCTTTTGCTATATCAACATTGAAAAGGTTGTTGTCAAACTTGTTTATTACCGCAGATGGAACCTCGATTTCGCCAAGACTTGAGGCGGAAATCATTAGGTTAAATTCTGCATCATCAGATACGCCGGCTTTTTTAGCTTGGGATATTAAAAACTCCTTCAGATTCATCGGATTCGTTTTTTTGTTTTTTTGCTTTTTTAGTGTTTGATTCTTCTAAAACATCTTCAGAAGATTTAGATTCTTTAACCGCTGGGGCTGGCTCATTTTTTTTGCCATGTACTTGTTCTACATAAGGCTCGGCGCTTGCCCAATACCCCCTGCGCTTATTTTTTGGTTTATAGAATTGCTCAAGGGCTTCTTTAGCATTTGCCATTGTAACAACTCCATCAACAATAATTTTAACGCGCTCGATTCCATTCTCAATGGCCTCAACGATATAATTTGTATTGCTCATTTTATTCTAAATCATAAGTTTCGGTTTCTGACTTCTTTTTACGCTTTGGCTTCTCTTCAGAGCCAACATTTTGTTCGGCCAATATTTGAGCGCGTATTTCGGCTTCAAGTTCTGCCTTAGCCTGCTCCTTAATCATGTTCATAAGTTCAGGGCTTTCAAGGTTGCTAAATCCAAAACTACCTGATGCACCTACCTTTTCACCAATTGGACGCAGTTTTTTATAGTTATGTGTCCGTTTGTTAAACGGTTTTTCAAATTGGTCTAAAGCAAAAGAGGCTGAAACATCAACTTGAGTTGGCGCTTCTGCCATTCCCGTTTGTGGATTTGTTTCGTAGTGCAAAACCTTTACCCTTGCATACTTTCCATCCTTTTGTATTGCTTTGCGGATATAATCTAAATTATCTGCCATAAATTGTTGTTAAAGATTTAGGCAAAAGTAATTTTTAAATTTATTTTTCAAAAACAAGCCATTGCAAACGCGCACATCAAAAAGCTGGAAGTGTAAGCCGGGCGGCTGGGATGCTCTTCACACAGAGTTGTTGGATTTTTATGAAGACTATCCTACCCTTAATTGTAAATCGCTGGATTTTGATTTCATAATTAACAGCAACGATTTAAAGAATTTACAATCAGGAGGTCTAATATCAACATTCTTAGACGATTATCATTTGGAAAGATTTTGGAACAACCCAATATACTACGCCAACAAATTTGCAAATTCAGGATGCGCAATCATGTCGCCGGATTATTCGCTTTTAATCGGTATGCCAAAACCAATGCAGATTTGGAACACATACCGGAATCGTTTTATAGGACACATATTTGCAAAGCATGGCTGTAATGTGGTTCCAACAATTACATGGAGCGATTCATCGTCATTTGAGTTTTGCTTCAATGGTGTTGCTCAAAACTCAATAGTAGCCGTATCTAACATTGGCGCACTCACAGAGGAACACGATGCCTTTTTTAGAAGTGGATTTGATGCAATGATTTCTGCGCTCAATCCAAGCCGCGTTATTTTTATGGCGAACAAAAAATACGGGCCACGATATGCTGGCGAAAAAGTTACTTTTGTGAACTCCTTTTTTAACAGAAGAAAAAAATCATGGGTGGAAGAACGGGCAAAGCAATAAATTATATTGGCGCAGCACCGGGCGCTGCCGAGGGTGGCACAACCCCTCAAGCTATCGTTTCACAAGGCCAACAAACGCCTCAAGTTTCCGGCGCGCAAGTTTCACAAGGCGCTCCAACAACAAATACCGGAACGGTTCAGCAGGGCTGACAAGTAATCTTTTCTATCGCGTTAAAATCAATAGTAAAAAACGCGGTTTGGAAATTCCTTTCCTCTAATCCAAACATTTGGTTGGCTACGCTTCTTCCAGCGTAGTTTGTATTAAGGTATGAGATTCCGGTTGTACTATTGATTATGGCAGTCAAAACAAACTCTTCGGCTTGATTCTTAGTGTTTACTGCCATTTTAAAGTTAGTGGTTCGATATAGCGAGTTCTTCATTCCGCCACCCTGCTGGTCGTTTGGCGAAGAAGCCTCCCTCGTATAAAAAAGAACCACATCATACGCATCGTTTACCGAACAAAAAGTTCTTCCATCAATGGTTATGTAGTTTCCCGCCTGATTGTCTATTAAACTTTCTACGGCCTCCCCGTAGTTTAGGCATCTAAGTCCGTATGCCTTATTTATGTTTTCGCACAAAAGCTGGAGTGCGCTGTTTATGTTTATATTCATCGACTGATAAATTCTTGAACCTTCCTGACAATTGTTATTAAGGCCATATCGTTTTCCTGCTTGGTTGGCTTAAATATCTCGCCAAACCTTTTTTCATGGTAGTTTGAAATCTCCATTCCATAATCGCTTACAAAGGTAATCCCATATTCGTTTTTAGAAATTGGAACTACGCGCCACGCCCTGAACATATCGCGGCTTAGCGTCAAGTCCACATGGGCAACCTGACGACCAAGCGATTTTCTAAACTCTTTATAGCCGCCGGGAAAAAACAAATACTTATCCTCTCCAAGTTTGGCCTTTCGCTTTTCAGTTCTTTTAGCCGAAGCAACTGCGCCCCATTTGTTTGTAATCTTAACCCATTTAAGAGGCTTAGTAGAATATCCATCTTTTTTTATTGGGGTTCCATCCTGCTTCTTTCCCTCCTGCTGAACCCTGCGTTTAATGGCCGCAGCCGTGTTCAGCGTGGCCTCCCTAAGTATTTTGTTGGCATTACGAATATCAATAAAATTCTTATTCTGCTGAAGCAGGAAGTCCTTAGTGCTATTGTAGTTTGGCATTTTTTTTAAATTTTTTTTGCAATAGAATAAAACTCCTTACTTTTGCCCCGAAATCAAATCAAAGCACTATGGTAAATGTAATTAAAAATTCAGTCCTTCATACCTACATAAAGGGCGACAACACTTCGGTTTTTTGTTCTATTGGCACACACACGCCAAAAAAAGAATATGAAGAATTGCTTGCACACATAATCCATATAAACAAATGTACGCCATGCGGTTTGTGGATAGAAAAGAAGAAAAAAACGATAAACTTTTCTTTTGCTTATGAAAACGCCTCTCCCGAATTTAAGAGTTCTAAACTAACTCTTGACTTTAATATTTCCTTTAGAAATTCAGAAGAATTTGATTGGAGTTTTTCAAATGTCTATAATTACATAACGAAAGAAATAGGTTATGCTGCTTCTGACTTCTTTAGGGCTGGTTGTGATATGCCATTTATTTCAAATGAAAACGACTATCTCTTCGTTCACCTAAAACCAAATATGTTAAATATTTCCGATTCTGATATATTTGGAAACAGCATCATACTTATCGATTACCTATCTAAAAACGAAGATGAATAAGTTTATTAGGAATCTTATGCGGGATGTTTTGCTTGGAGGCATAACCGTTTTGATGTACGCCATCTTGTTCGCAATATTGCTCTACAAGTTTTATCAGCACATAATTGGTTAAAAGAAAACGAGTGTTAATTTTTGTTTGTAAAAGACCGGAGCCATGCTTCGGTTTTTTATTTTACGCCCGTTTGCTTCTGCTTTTTCATTTCCTGATATTGCTCAAGGCTTATTGGGTAAAGTTCGTGCTGGCAGTTATATCCACCGCAGTAACTAAATATGGTTGTTTTGTTCGTGTTCGGCATACGACCTTGCCATTTGCCAAGTGAGGCCCAATCCTCTACCTCTTTTCGAGTAAATCCTCTTCCGGTACGGGCGATGCAGAAATCACGCGAATCTGCTACAATAACTCCGGCGTAGTAATAATGCTTTACATTTAAGTCCTCGCTAATAGTGTTTATGTATTCACGATTGAATATCATAACCGCATCGCTGGTGGTCTGCCGGATATATCTTTCAAGGAATGGCTTTTGCGTGGCAGAACCCTTAATAAAAGTACGCAGCGTCTTTTGTAATTCCTTAGAGGTTCCAACGCCCGATACAAAAGCCTTTAGCACCTCCTGAATTGCTCCGCTAAAATTATCGCGCACACCAGCGCCTAATAGAAGGTTTTTTGTTTGGTCAATATTTACACGCAGGATGGCATTATACAAGTCCTTCTTGCGCGAATAATCATCCAAGATAAGGCTCATATAGTCATCTGTTAGCTTAGCCATTTTCTCAAACCCGCCGACAACAGATGCCACCGCTGCCTGATAGGTAACATTTTCAACAAGCGAATCGGCTATCTTTCTTTTAAGTGTAATGGTTTCGCGCAGCGTTTTCGCTCGGTCATCAGGGTCAAGGCTTAGTTCTGAAACCAAACCAATAACTTCATCAGAAAGCTGTGCAAATATCTTTGGCAACGCGGCTTCCATGTCTGCCACAAGTTGCGCTTGCAGTTTTTCAATCTCTACTATCAGTTTTTCTTGGTCTTTGCTTATCATTAAACAACGACCTTAGTTTCATCAATTTGCTCTGTTGGCGTATCTACCAGCGGAACCATGTTCTTCTCTATCAGCGCCAGCTTTTCTCCAGCCATTTTATACACATCTACGCGCTGCTCCGAAAGCGACTTGGTGTACCAAGATGGGTCTTCCTGCGACAGAACCATCACAATTGATGGTAGGTTGGTAGATAGCACAAAGTCAAGTTTAGAACAACCATTTGTCTGCACAAGGATTGTCTTTTCGTCTGTGGTTTTAAATGGCAATGGGTCGAGCGCGTTTACTATTTTCAGATAGGTTTTCTGAACGCTATTCTCGCCGTATAACTTCTCTACATAGTCCATTTCGATTCCATGCACGATAATAGGATTGTAGCCGTTTCTACGCGCCTCTGACAGCATGGTTGATATAGTTGCTGCTGTGAGTACATCAAAGTCCGTAGGAATCGTTATATCGGGCAGCGTGTACTGAATCTTTTCATCGGTCATCATGGCCGA
>Ga0129333_10007558_pt1 | contig 10251 bp, 9 predicted proteins | sample CPB6_08_DNA_FD_94474 | JGI IMG/M metagenome (GOLD analysis project Ga0129333, IMG submission 94474) | Freshwater to marine salinity gradient microbial communities from Chesapeake Bay, USA - CPBay_Sum_0.6_0.8_DNA | ecosystem: Environmental > Aquatic > Marine > Coastal | place: USA: Chesapeake Bay...
CCGAACTACACCAACAACCTGCGCCGTCTCGGCTGGACCGACGCCGACATCGAGGGCCCATCGGACGCTCTCGTGGACGCCATCGTGGCCTGGGGCACGATCGATGACATCCATGCTCGGGTGAAGGCGCATCTCGACGGTGGCGCCGACCACGTGTGCGTGCAGGTGCTGTCGGCCGATCCGGCCGCGGTCACGATGGACGAGTTCCGCAAACTGGCCGAGTTGATCCCGGCTCTCTGACGTCGCTGCGTCGACCGAGGAGTCAGGCGCCGGCGAGCGTGCGCGCCAGCAAGGTGGCCAGAGTGTCGCGGATCGCGTTCTCCGACGAACCGCGTCGGATCATCTCGGCCTGGTAGCCGAGCAGACGTTCGATCATCGCCACCAGTGCCGCCGCCGTGGTGAACGGATCGAGGGTGGTGGCCAGACGTCCGGAACCCACCCCGTCGTCGATCATGGCCTGCATCGCGGCGATGATGCGCAGGTTCGCCTCGGAACGCACGGCACGGAAACGCGCGTCACCCTCCTCGGCGCGCAGGTTGCGCACGCGCAGGACCGAGGCGTGACCTCTCCAGTAACCCATGAACGCGTCGACGAACTCGGTCGCGCGTCGTGTTCCATCGGCGGGCGTCCACGCCGGGTGGAGGAAGCCGACGAGTGGCATCTCGTCCTCGGTGGCTTCTTCGGCGAGGGCCAGGATCGCGGCATCGGCGTCACGGAAGTAGTGGTAGAAGGTGGCCGGAGAGGTGCCCACCTCACGGGTGATGTCGACGACCCGAAGATCGAGCACCCCCTGTTGCTCGAGCAACTTGGCCGTCGCGTCAAGGAGGCGCCGGCGCGTGGCCTGGGCCCGCGAACCGATCACCCGCCCGTCGGCGGCCACCAGGTCGTTGCTCACCGATTGTCTCCGTACACCGGAGCCGGGGTCGGCGCCTCGTCGAGCAGGCGCGACACCACTCCACCGATCTCGGCCGGTTCGTAGCGCGCACCCTTGTCGGCCACGTTGCCGTGCTGCCAGCCGTCGGCCACCGACAGTTGACCTCCGGCGATCTCGAACATCCGACCCGAGACGTCGCAGGACTCGGAGCCCAGCCACACGACGAGTGGACTCACGTTGGCCGGATCCATGGCGTCGAAACCCGACTCGGGCTTCTTCATCATGTCGGCGAAGGCCTCCTCGGTCATGCGACTCCGCGCCGACGGCGCGATGCCGTTGATGCGCACGCCGTAGCGTTCGAGTTCGACCGACGACACGATGGTGAACGCCGCGATGCCCGCTTTGGCGGCCGAGTAGTTGGCCTGCGAAACGCTGCCGAACAACCCGGCGCCCGACGACGTGGTGACGACGCGCGCCGTCACCTTCTCGCCGGCCTTGCTGCGGGCCCGCCAATGGTCGACCGCATGGCGAACGGGGCAGAACATCCCGCGCAGGTGAACCTTCATGACGGCGTCCCACTCGTCGACCGACATGTTGACGATCATGCGGTCGCGCACGATTCCAGCATTGCACACGAGTGTGTCGAGGCGTCCGAACGTGTCGACGGCCTGGGCGATCATGCGACCGGCGGCGTCCCAATCGCTCACGTCGTCGCCGTTCACGATGGCCTCGCCACCCATGGCTCGGATCGCCTCGACCACCTCGGCGGCCGGTCCGATGTCGTGTCCGTCGCCGCCGAGCGAGGCTCCGACGTCGTTCACGACGACCTTGGCCCCTTCGGCGGCGAAAGCGAGCGCGTGCGCGCGACCGAGGCCGCGTCCGGCTCCGGTGACGATCACCACGCGGTCGGCGCAGATTCCGTCGGTGCGTCGGGTGAGTTCGGTCATCGTCGTCTCCAGTCGGTGATCAGCAGGTGATGCCGCCGTCCATCACCACGATCGAGCCGGTCATGTACCGGCCCTCCTCGGAGGCGATGAAAAGGAACATGTTGGCCATCTCGTCCGGCTCGGCCTGGTCCATCGGTGTCATGATCTTGGCCATCATCTTGTAATCGGCGCCCTCGGGCAGGTTCATGAACGAGTGCACGATGTTGGTGTTGGTGCCGCCCGGTGCGATGGCGTTCACGCGCACGCCCTTGCCGCGGTACTCGTAGGCGAGCGCGCGCGTGAGGTTCACCACTCCGCCCTTGCTCGCGCAGTAGGCGGCGCTCCACGGCGCTCCCATGAGACCCGAGGTCGAGGCGGTGTTCACCACCACACCGTCGCGCCCGGTCTCTTTGGCGGTGGCCAGCAGGTGGGGCAGCGCGAAGCGGGTGACGTAGAAGGTTCCGTTGAGGTTCACCGACACGATGCGGTCGAACCACTCGGGGGTCTCCTCGTGGCTGTTCGCGAAGTGTCCGATGCCGGCGATGTTGCAGACGACATCGAGGCCACCCAGGTGCTTGGCGGCCTTGTTCACCGCCTTCTCGACGGCGGCGGCGTCGGTGACGTCGAGATCGAACCCGAGCGCCTCGCCGCCCAGACCGGCGATCTCGGATGCGGTGTCCTTGGCGCCTTTCAGGTCGACGGCCACGACTCGCGCTCCCTCGCGGGCGAAGCGGATCGCGGTGGCCTTGCCGATGCCGGATCCGGCACCCGTGACGAACACGCGCAACCCCTTGGCGCGCTTGTAGAGCGGGGACGGTTTGCGGGTTTTCTTGGCGCTCATGATTTACCTCCGTAGGTGGCGCGCAGGTCCTTCTTCAACACCTTGCCGCTCGGGTTGCGCGGAAGGGTGTCGACGATCTCGAGTTGCTCGGGAATCTTGTGGGCCGACAGTTGCGAGCCCTTCAGGTACGACACCATGGTCGCGAAATCGAGCGAGGCACCGGGCTTGCACACCACGACGGCGCAGGCCCGTTCGCCGCTCGCCGGGTCGGGCAGGCCGATCACCGCGGCATCGGCGACGCTCGGATGGGCGAACAGGACATCCTCGATCTCCTTGGCCGAGATGTTCTCGCCCTTGCGGATGATGATGTCCTTCAGGCGACCGGTGATGCTCACGAAGCCGTCGGCATCGACGATTCCGAGATCGCCGGTGCGGAACCAACCGTCCTCGTCGAAAGCCTCGGCATCGAGCGACGGGTCGAGATAACCCATGCAGACCTGTCGGGCCTTCACGCGGAGTTCTCCCTCCTCGCCCGGGCCGCACTCGCGTCCGTCGAGCACCGTGCGGATGCGAACTCCCGGACAGGGACGGCCGTCGGTGGTGGCCTTCTTGTCGTCGGGATCGTCGACGTGCACCATGGTGTTGATGGGGGACTCGGTGAGACCCCAACCGCCGATGAGCGGAGCGCCGAAGGCCTCGACCATCTCGGCATGGAGAGTCTTGGGCTTGGGTGCGCCGCCTCCGTTGAAGATGCGCACGTCGGGCAGCAAACGATCACCGGTCGGCAACCGGCGTTGCGCGTTGAGATAGGCGAGCCAGAAAACGGTGCCGGCTCCCGCGCAGGTGCACCCGTTGGCACCCAGCCACGCCGGCGTCCGATCGGGATCGAACGTCTCGACCATCAACAACTCGACTCCGGTCTGCATCGCGTTGAAGAGCCACACCAGGCCGCCCACATGGGTGATGGGAAACACCACCGCGGCCCGATCGTCGGGTCCGACCTCCATGCTCCACTGCATGCCGTCGTTGGCGGCCGACATGCTGTTGTCGCTGTGCTTGGCCCCCTTCGGGTCGGCCGTGGTGCCCGACGAGTAGAAGAGCCACCGCAGCCCGTCGAGGTCGGCCTTGTAGGTGGGCAACCCCACGGCATCCGGGTCGGCCTCCGGCAGGTCGGGATCGGCGACGATCACCTGGATGTCGTGATCGAGCGTCGCGGCGACCTCGTGCGCCATCGGCGCGTACTCGAAGTTTCGGAACGTGCCGGGCACGATCATCACCTTGCACGACGACTGCCGGGCGATGAAGCCGACCTCGCGATGCCGGTAGATCGGCAGGATCGGGTTCTGGACCGCACCGAGGCGCGACAACGCTCCGGTGAGCACGAGGGCCTCGAAGCGCGAGGGAAGGATCCACGACACGTTGGTTCCCTCGCGCACTCCCATCTGGGCCAGTCCGGCGGCCACGCGCTCGCACCACTCGCGGTAGGCGCCGAAGGTGAGCGTGCGCCCGGCTTCGTCGCGGGCCATCTGCTTGTCGGGGGTCAGGACGGCACGCTCGACGATCAACTGCCACAGGGTCTTGCCCGAGGAGTCGAGAACGCCGGTGAGTCGCTGGTTCATCGGTGACGCCTCAGAACGTGATGACCGCGCGGGCCAACGTGCCGCCCTCGAGTCCGTGAACGGCGTCCTCCCAGTCGGCCACCGGGAAGGTGGCGCTCACGAGTTCGTCGAGCAGCACCTCACCGCGGCGGTAGAGCTCGACGATGTAGGGGATGTCGCGTTGCGGACTCACGGTGCCGTAACGACAACCGATGATGCCGCGGTCGACCTGGGTGAGTCGTCCGTACAAGCCCTCGAATCGGGCGGTTTGTGCGGCCACGCCGATCACGACCACGGTGCCTTCCCAGTCGAGACACTCGAGGGCGTTCTCGGTGACCTTCGGGTGCGCGACGCAGTCGAAGGCCCAGTCGACACCACCGGCGTTGAACGGGCCGCGCGGCATGTCGGGAGAGAAAGGCCGGATGGCGGTGACCGCGGCCACCAGATCGTCGCGACGGCCGTCGAGGAAGTGGGTGGCACCGAACTGGCGGGCCAGCGGTTCCTTCTCGGGCACGGTGTCGACGGCGATGATGGTGGAGGCACCCTGCACCTTCAGCGCCTGGATGGTGTTGAGGCCGACGCCGCCGACGCCGAACACGATGGCCGACTGGCCGCGCTTCACGTTGGCGCGGTTGAAGACCGCACCCATCCCGGTGACCACGCCACAACCCACCAGTGCCGCCGATGTGAGCGGAACGTCCTTCGGGATCTTCACGCACTGCACGTCGCGCACGATGGTGCGCTCGGCGAAGGCCGACGTCGCGGCGAAGTTGTAGATCGGCTGGCCATCGAGACTGAAGGGCTGGCTCCAGTTGCCGAGCGTCGCCCGACAAGCAGTGGGTCGACCGTCCATGCAGTAGCGACAGAAACCGCAGGCGGCCAGGGTGGCGATGATGACGTGGTCGCCCGGTTGCACGTGGGTGACGGCGTTGCCGACTTCTGCCACCACACCAGCCGCCTCGTGACCGCAGACCCCGGGCGAGGGCACCGGATAGAGGCCGTGCATGTACGAGATGTCGCTGTGGCACAGGCCGGCGGCGGCGATCCTCACCACCACCTCACGGGCTCCCGGGCTGCGCAGTTCGAGTCCGTCGACCAACTTGGTGGTCGTTCCGTCGTAGACGATTCCCTTCACGTTGCACCCCCTGACGCGGCCGTCCGGAACCGATTCCGGTGACGGAGCGACACTAGTTCAGGAGCCCCGGGAATCTGACGGCCAGTCAGAACCCCGCTGGAAGCGGGATTCCCGCCGGACGAACTCTCGGGAAAGCGGTCGATCAACCGGCGCCGAGGCGGTCGCGCAACTCGAACTTCAACACCTTGCCGCTGGCGTTGGTGGGGAGGCTCTCGACCACCAGCACCCGACGCGGCACCTTGTAGTTGGCCATGTTGTCACGGCACCACCTGATCAGTTGGTCGGGGTCGACGTCGTGTCCGTGTCGCGGCACCACGAAGGCCGCACCCACCTCACCCAGTCGTTCGTCGCGGACACCGACCACGGCCACTTGCGCGACCGCCGGATGGGCCAACATCGCGTTCTCGATCTCGGCCGGGTACGCGTTGAAGCCACCGACGATGAACATGTCCTTCTTGCGATCGGTGATGGCCACGTACCCGCGGTCGTCCATCGTGCCGATGTCGCCGGTGTGGAGCCAGCCGTCGGCGTCGATCGCCTCGGCGGTGGCGGCCGGGTCGTCCCAGTAGCCGGGCATCACGTTGTAGCCCCGGCAGACGATCTCACCCGGCCGTCCGCGGTCGACCTCGGCACCGTGGTCGTCGACCACGCGAACCTCCACTCCGGGAATCGCGCGACCACTGGTGGTGGCGATGGTTCGTGGTTCGTCGTCGGTTCGGCACATCGTGACGACTCCGGTGGATTCGGTGAGTCCGTACGCGGTGAGCACGACGTCGAAGGTGAGTTCGGAACGCATGCGCGCGATCATCTCCTCGGGCACGGCCGCCGCCCCGGTGACCGCGAGTCGCAACGAGCCGAGATCGAGATCGTGCCGACCCGGGTGATCGAGGATGCCGAGGTACAGGGTCGGCGGACCGGGCAGCACGGTGATGCGCTCATCGGCCACCCGGTGCAGAACCGTCGGCAGATCGAACACCGGCTCGGGAACGATGGTTGCTCCGGTGAGCAGACACGACAGGAATCCGGCCTTGTAACCGAAGGTGTGAAAGAACGGGTTCACGACGAGGTATCGGTCGTCGTGCCGAAGTCCGACGACCTCGCTCCAAGTGGTGAACACGCGACAGGTCTGGTCGTGGCGCGACATCACGCCCTTCGGGCGACCGGTGGTGCCGGAGGTGAAGATGAGATCCGACAGATGATCGCCTCCCACCAGACTCTCCCGTCGCTCGAGTTGGGCGACGTCGACGTCGTCGGCCCGGACGGAGAACGAGCTCCACCTCGACACGTCGAGGGTCTCGCGCAGGTCGGGAAGTCGCACCGTGGTGTCGCGCAACATCGCGCCGTAGTCGTTGTCGAGAAAGCCGTCGGCGGTGAACAGCATCGACGCTCCGCTTCGTTCGATCACGTGCGCGGCTTCGTGTCCCTTGAAGCGGGTGTTGATCGGGACGATCGTGCCGCCCGCGCACTGCGCACCGAGCGCGGCGAAGATCCATTCGGCCGAGTTCGGGGCCCAGATGGCCACCCGCTCACCGAACTCGAGTCCGGACGCGAGGAAGGCCCGCGCGGCGTGATGAACCTCGGCGACGAACTCGGACCACGTCCATCGACGGCCACCGACCACCAGGGCCTCGCCGGTTCGACCGGCGGCCGCGCGAACGGCGGCCGGGATCGTCTGCACGTCTACTTCAGGTGCGTGATGCCGAGCATCTTGATCGCGTTGCCGCGGAGCACCTTGTACATCTGCTCGTCGGTCAGATCGATCGTCTGCTCGTGCGCGATCTTGGCGGTGTGCGGCCAGGTGGAGTCGGAGTGCGGGTAGTCGCACTCGAATGTCACGTTGTCCTCGCCGATCTCCTCGAGGCAACGGAGGCCGTGCGGATCGTCGAAGTAGCAGCCGTAGACGTGCTTCTTGAAGAGCTGGCTCGGCGGCTCGAGGACACGGTCGGCCACGCCACCCCAACCCCGGTTCTCCTTCCACACCGTGTCGGCGCGCTCGAGGATGTACGGGATCCAGCCGATCTGACCCTCGCTGTAGGCGATCTTCAGGTCCTTGAACTGGCTGAAGTGGCCGCTCATCAACCAGTCGACCATGCTGAAACAGCAGTTGGCGAAAGTGAGCGTCGAGCCGACGGCCGCCGGCGCATCGGGCGAGGTGCTCGGCATCTTCGAGCCCGATCCGATGTGCATGCAGATCACCGTGCCGGTTTCGTTGCAGGCATCGAAGAAGGGCAGCCAGAAACCATCCTTGTCGTGGATGCTCGGCAGGTTGAGGTTCGGCGGGATCTCGCTGAAGCAGACCGCACGAACTCCGCGCGCGGCGTTGCGCCGCACCTCGGCGGCGGCGGCCACCGGATCCCACAGCGGGATGATGCAGAGCGGGAGCATGCGACCACCCGATTCGCCGCACCACTCCTCGACCATCCAGTCGTTGTAGGCCTGAACGCAGAGCATCGCGAGCTCGCGATCCTGAGCCTCGTAGAACGTCTGGCCACAGAAGCGCGGGAAGGTGGGGAAGCACAGCGAGGCTTCGATTCCGGCCACGTCCATGTCCTCGAGACGGTCCTTCAACTTGTACGAACCCTGGCGCATCTCGTCGTAGGTGATGCCGGCGAGGATCACCTCGTCGCGATCGAAACCGACCGCGGTGTCGAGACGGGTGAGCGGGCGGCGGAGGTCCTCGTAGAACCACCAGTCGGCGAGCGGTCCCTCGTCACCGGCCGCTCCGGGCACCGCGGTGAACTTTCCACCCACGAAAGTCATCTCCTTCACCGGCAGACGGTGAACGCGGGGAGCGATGTCGTGGTACTTCTTCGGCAGACGGTCGAGCCAGACGTTCGCCGGCTCGGTGACGTGGTCGTCGACGGAGATGATCTTGGGCAGTTCGCGCATGGGACGAGGGTAGCACCAGAATCTGACGACCTGTCAGATTGTGCTTCCCTAAGGGGTTTGCGAGGGTTTTCGACCCCTCGGTGACGGAAGGTCGAACCGGTCGGCGACCGGGTTTTGCCGGTCGGCCGGTCGGAGGGGAGACTGCCCTCATGGCCGGGAAAGCTGCAGGGTCGCGGGGCGAATCGCGCATGACGGTCGGGGTGGCCCTCCCTCAGATGGCCACCGGACTCGATCGGGAGCGCTTGTTGGCCTGGTGCCGGGGTATCGACGGCGGCCCGTTCTCGTCGGTGTCGGCCGGCGAGCGCGTCACCTTCCACAATCTCGACGGATTCACCCTCTGCTCGGCGGCCGCCGGACTCACCGAGCGGGTGCGGATTCTCGTGAACGTGGCCGTGCTGCCGTGGCACGCGCCGGCCTTGGTGGCCAAGGAACTCGCGTCGATGGACGTCGTGTCGGGAGGTCGGGTGGAGGTTGCCGTCGGAGTCGGCGGGCGTCGGCAGGATTACGAAGCGCTCGGCTCACCGTTCGCCGGCCGACACGGTCGTCTCGACGCCGCGGTGTCGGAACTGCGTCGCTTGTGGTCGGGCGGGGCGGCCGCCGACGGCGAGCGGGTGGGCCCCGAACCGGTGCAGGCCGGTGGACCTCCGATCCTCGCGTCGGCCATGGGCCCGAAGTCGTTGGCACGCGCCGCGCGCTGGGCGACGGGAGTGAGCGGGTTCACCTTGCTGGGCGACCCGAAGGAAGTGCGCCGATTGGTGGCGTCGACCGAGGAGGCGTGGACCGCGGCGGGTCGCACCGACCGCCCGCGGCACGTGTCGGGTTCGTTCGTGGCGCTCGGCCCCGACGCGACGACCCGACTTCGCGACTTCGCGCGCGCGTACCTGCACGTGTTCTCGCCCGACCTCGCCGAGTCGTTGGCATCCGCCATGAGCCTGAACGAGCCGTCGCGGCTCGTCGACCTGCTGAACGCGGTCGAGGCCGAGGGAGTCGACGAGTTCATCGTGGTGCCGGCCACCAGCGACCCGCGCATGCTCGACGAGCTCGCCGAAGTCGTCGCGTCACGCTGACGCGAGGTCCGACGGCGTCACTTGCGGCGCAACTCGAGGATCATGCGTCCGGCCACCACCAGCACCAAAGTGGCGAAGAGCGCGTTCGATAGATCCTTGCTCATCTCATCGGCCACGACACCGCCGACGATGGCCGAGGGAACGCCCGCCAGGCCGACGATCCCTGCGATGCGAAAGTCGATGTTCGAGTTGCGATGGTTGCGCCAGGTTCCCATGATCGAGGTCGGAATGATCACGGCGGCCGAGGTTCCCTTGGCGATCACCGGCAACTCACTGAAGAACACGATCATCATCGGCACCATCACCACACCGCCACCGATGCCGAGCAGTCCGGCCAGCACTCCGGTGACGAAGCCGAGCACGACCAGCACGACCGCTCCGACCCAGGTGATGGCCCCACGTCCATCGGCGTCGGTGGGAATGTAGAGACGAATCGCCGTCAGGATCAGCATCGTGGCGAAGGCGTACCCGATGACCGTGCGCGGAAGAACGTGGAGCAACTTCGTGCCGTACACCGCGCCCCCCAGCGCGCCGATCGCCAGCCAGAGCGCCATCGACCAGTCGACGTTGTCCTGGGCCCAGTAGGTGGCCAGGCTCGAGACGGCGATGGGAAGCACGGCACCGAGCGAGGTGCCGTTGGCGAGCCGTTGGTCGAGTCGCAGCAGCACCACCAACGCGGGCACGACGAGGATGCCGCCACCGACACCGAACAGACCCGAGAGCAGACCGGCGCCGACACCGACGACGAGCACCACCCAGAGCGGACGTTCGACGCGCTCGTCGTTCACGACCGACTCCGACTTCTCGGGGTCACGAGCCGAGCACCGACGCGCCCACGCGGCGGCGGTGATGAACCGCGTCGCCGTGGGCGCGCATGAGTGCCCACGATTTCTTCATGAAGAGTTGGAGATCGGCTTCCCACGTGTAACCGATGCCGCCGAGCACCTGCATGGAACTGCGACTGGCGCGATAGGCCGCCTC
>Ga0129333_10007559_pt1 | contig 10250 bp, 10 predicted proteins | sample CPB6_08_DNA_FD_94474 | JGI IMG/M metagenome (GOLD analysis project Ga0129333, IMG submission 94474) | Freshwater to marine salinity gradient microbial communities from Chesapeake Bay, USA - CPBay_Sum_0.6_0.8_DNA | ecosystem: Environmental > Aquatic > Marine > Coastal | place: USA: Chesapeake...
CACGGAGCGTCCCATCCGTATTATAGACCCAGCCGTGGAAAGGGCAGACGAAGCCTCTCTTGCAGTTACCGCGGTCCTCGGCCGTCACCCGTGAACCACGATGACGGCAGAGGTTGTGAAACGCCCGGACAACACCATCCTCCCCACGAACGACAAGTGCCCTGTCATTGGCGATATCGAGGGTGAGGAAATCGCCCGGATTGGGCAGATCGCCGACATGACCGGCAATCTGCCAGTGGCGCCGGAACAGCGTCTCAACCTCAAGGTCCAGCAGGGCCGGGCTGTGGTAGGTCCAGGCCGGCAGGCCGCTGCGGTCCCAGTCAGGAGCTGGATTCAGGTCTATCACGGTCATGACCCCCAGCTTCGTGATATTTTGACTGACTTGTCAATCAAAATAGGATATAGCTGGAATATCTTGAACGCTCGCCCAAACCCCTTGCATGTGCTGCCCATGGACCAACCAGCCCAACCGGGCCGCAAGGCCAGCCGCGCATTCCGCCGCGAGCAGTTGATCGAAGCGACCATCGCCACGATCGCCCGCAAGGGTCTGTCGCAGATGACACTGACAGATGTGGCGGTCGCCGCGGGCGTGTCACATGGGCTGGTCAATTTTCATTTCCAGAGCAAGGATCGCCTGCTGGCCGAGACCCTGCGGTTCATGTCTGACGACCACAGGAAGAACTGGTCCGCAGCCCTCGCGGCAGCAGGCCCGAGCCCGGCCCTGTGCCTCAATGCCCTGATCCTCTGCGAATTCAATGATGTCAGCCAGACCCCGGACCGCCTCACCGCCTGGTGCGCCTTCTGGGGCGAAGCACAGAACCGCCCGCTCTACCTCGAACAGTGCGGAGACAATGACCGCGCCTACATCGAAGCCTTTGACGGAGTTTGTCGCAGGCTGATTTCAGAAGGTGGATACAGCCTGGTGCCGGAACGGGCTGCACGCATCCTTCGGCTGTCCATTGAAGGCATGTGGCTGGAACTTATGTTCTCCGCCAAGCCCTATTCTGGTACAGAGGCACTGCACACGGCCTTTGCCTGCGCAGCGGCACTGTTTCCCCGCCACTTCACGTCAGAAGGCCTCAAGGCAGACTAGGCTAGGCCTCGTCCTCGACAATCTCGAAGCTGTGCTCGATCTTCGCCGTCTTGCCGAACATCGCGGAGGCCGAACAATATTTTTCTGCGGAGAGGTTCACGGCTCGCTCGACGTTGGCGGGCTTCAGACCTCGCCCCTTCACCTTGTAGACGAGTTTGACATCGGTGAAGACCTTGGGATCTTCCGATGCGCGTTGACCCTCCAGCGCGATATCCAGCCCAGTCACCTTCTCGCGCATGCGCTCGAGGATCATCACGATGTCGAAGGCCGTGCAGCCACCAAGCCCAAGCAGCATCATCTCCATGGGCCTGACACCAATATTGCGACCACCTGCCTCAGGCGCCCCATCCATCACCACTGCATGCCCGGACCCGGACTCGCCCACGAAGGCCCGCCCGTCGAGCCACTGCACACGCGCTTTCATGCCATAACCCTTTCGCTTTGCGTCAGCCTTCTAGAGCATCTCCGGCTGAAGAGGAAACCAGTTTCGCTGCATAGAGGAAACCCTCCGTCTTGGCGCGCAGCTGCCCATGCGCAATGGCTGCATCGCCCTCTCCCAGTATCTCGCCGTTGACATCCGCCGGGCCTTGAAGCGCGAACAAGAGGATCGGACCATCATGGCTCAGATCCGCTCCACTTGACAGGATATCGACCATGGCGGACCAACGCCCACGCCTCGTAAAGAGGTTCAAGGCCTTACACGGGCCCTTCCTGAGACGGCAGAAAGTAGACACATCGCAGGCAAAAGGATGTGGCACGAAGTGCCGCTCCACTACCAGCGGTGAATTGCCCTGGAACTCAAGCGTGAGACCTTCGCCATCAATCAAGGTAAAGATGCGGTCCACATCCGGATAAAGCGAGAAAGGAACATCTGAGTCGATCCGCGCGATGGCGAAACGCCAGCCGAAGTCCTCGGCCTGCGCAGGGTCAGAGGCAATGTCCCAGGAAACACCCATGCCGTTGCGCCAACGGCCCTCATGCAAGGCCTGTCTGCGTATGATTTCCAAGGCCTTCCCCTCCCTGTCTGGCGGCCTCGACAGCCCCCCATGTCCTGACGCAGTATGCCACTTCCGGGCTGCCTCTTCGACCCGCCCGCCCGCAGGAGAACATCATGGCGCATGACGCACAAGCCCCGTCGACGGGACCTCAGAAACTCGTGATCCGCAATATCGGACTGGTGCTTTCCGGTGCCCTGGAAAACCCGATTCTCGATGCCGACACAGTGGTCGCCGAGAACGGACGGATCACCGCAATCGGCCGTGCCAAGAATGTCGACCAGGAGAATGCCACCCATATCATCGATGCAAATGGCACGGCGCTGACGCCAGGCCTGATCGACAGTCATGTTCATCCAGTGGCCGGTGACTGGACACCACGCCAGAACCAGTTGGGCTGGATCGATTCCAACCTAAATGGTGGCATCACCACCATGATATCTGCCGGTGAGGTCCATACACCCGGTCGGCCGCGGGACATTGTGGGCCTCAAGGCGCTCGCCATTTCTGCCCAGCGACAATTCGCGAATTTCCGCCCGGCAGGTGTGAAGGTCCTGGCAGGTGCGCCATGCATCGAACCCGACATGACCGAACAGGACTTCAAGGACCTCGCCGACGCCGGCGTGACGCTTCTCGGTGAAGTGGGGCTCGGTGGCGTCAAGGACGGTCCGACGGCGAAGCGCATGGTCGCGTGGGCTCGCAAATACGGTATCCAGAGCACCATCCATACAGGTGGCCCATCGATTCCGGGCTCAGGCCTTATCGACAAGGATGTCGTGCTGGAGGCTGACACTGATGTGGTGGGGCATATCAATGGCGGCCACACAGCACTGCCGGACACCCAGATCCGCTGCATCTGCGAGGGTTGCAAACGTGGGTTGGAGATCGTCCACAACGGTAATGAACGCGCTGCGCTGTACACCCTTCGCCTTGCGCGCGAGATGGGTGAGTTGCACCGTGTGATCCTCGGAACTGATGCTCCCGCAGGCTCCGGTGTTCAACCGCTCGGCATCGCCCGCATGGTGTCCATGCTGTCCGCGCTTGGCGACCTTCCCGCCGAACACGCGATATGCCTCGCTACCGGCAATACGGCACGAATGCGCAAGCTCGATTGCGGGCTCATCGAAGTGGGCCGCGCCGCAGACTTCGTGTTCATGGACAAGGCACAGCACTCTTCAGGCGAGACCCTGCTTGACAGCATCAGACTTGGCGATCTTCCGGGAATCGGCATGGTCGTGATCGACGGACAGGTGAAATGCCAGCGCAGCCGCAACACGCCCCCGGCCACCCGGGTTCCCACCATCCTGAAGGGGTAGGCCTCGCATGCCCCAGATAGTTTCCTGTCTTGCCGCTGATGCACCAAACTTCACCAGCTTTTTTCCTGCCGGCACAGCCCTGACGAAGCTCGCAACCGGATTCATCTGGGCCGAAGGACCAGTATGGTTCTCGGAGCTTAATGAGCTGCGCTTTTCCGACATCCCCAACAATAGCATGATGCGATGGTCGCCTTCAGGCGGGCTTTCGGTGTTCCGCCAGCCATCCCAGCGTACCAACGGCCATACGCGCGACCGTGACGGAAACATGATCTCCTGCGAGCACGGGGGGCGCTGCGTGAGCCGTACCCGCCTTGACGGTCAATATGAGGTTCTTGTGAGCCATTGGAATGGCAAGCGGTTCAACTCGCCCAATGACGTCGTCGTGAAGTCTGACGGAACGATCTGGTTCACAGACCCGCCCTACGGCATCATTTCAGATCACGAAGGTATTCGTGCGGAGAGCGAGATCGGCCACAATCACGTCTATCGCTTCGATCCTGCCAATGGTGAGGTGAGCGTCGTTGCGGATGATTTCGACCGGCCCAATGGCCTTGCTTTTTCGCCTGACGAGTCGGAACTCTACATTGCCGACTCTGGTCATGCGCGGGGCCACGGCCTCGGTTTCGAACCCGACCGCCCTCGCCATGTCCGTGGTTTCAAGGTTGTCGATGGCAAACGCCTCGCCAACAGCCGGGTTGTCGCTGTTATCAATGAAAAAGTACCCGATGGCCTGCGCGTTGATATGGAAGGACTGCTGTGGATCTCGGCTGGTGATGGCATTCACTGCTACACGCCGCAAGGCGAGCGACTCGGCAAGATTCTGGTCCCGGAGACGGTCGCCAACCTCACCTTCGGTGGTTTCGGCAAATCCCGCATGTTCATTTGCGCGACGTCGTCGCTCTATGCGATCGAGACTGCAAGGACCGGCGCGCAATGGCCCTGACATGAAAAAGGGTCCCGCCGGAGCGGAACCCAGATGGGAGAAGGACGGCGGGGAAACCCCAGGAAAGGGGGGAACGAAGCGACAGCTGACTTTCTCGGAGGCTCTCCCCGCCACCACGATGATCTAGACCATCGCCCAGTCCTTATGGATCAACTTGCCAAGGCGCTCATTGACATGCATCAAATCCAAAGACCCCGCCAAGTCAGCACCCGCAATACAGAGACATGATGAAAACTTCCCTCCAGCATCTTGATACGCTTGTCGCTTTTCCCAGCATAAGCCGTGACAGCAACCTAGATCTCATCGCATATGTTCGGGACTTCCTTGCCGGGATTGGAGTTGAATCGATACTCGTGCACAACGAGGATGGACGGAAAGCCAATCTATGGGCAACCATCGGACAGGATTCGACACCAGGCATCGTGCTGTCGGGTCACACCGATGTCGTGCCCGTCGAAGGCCAAGCCTGGTCATCTGACCCCTTTCGCCTCACGGCGCGCGACAGCAACTATTTTGGGCGCGGCACGGCTGACATGAAAGGTTTCATCGCCTGCTGCCTGCGCGCTGCGGAGCTAGCCTCCCAGCGCGTGCTCCACACCCCGATTCATCTCGCCTTCTCCTATGACGAAGAGATTGGTTGCGTTGGCGTGCGTCGCTTGCTCGACTTGCTGAAAGATGCGCCGGTGAAGCCACGTCTCTGCATCGTGGGCGAGCCCACACTCATGCAAGCGGTGACTGCTCACAAGGGCAAGCTGGGTTTCCGCGTCACTGCTCATGGTCTTGAAGCACATTCGAGCCTCGCCCCCATCGGGGTGAACGCTATCTACATGGCGACTGACCTGATTGGAGCCATCCGGACCATCCAGGCCGACATCGCAGCGACCGGTCTGCGTGACGGAGATTATGAGGTTGCCTACACCACCTTGCATGTCGGTAAAATGCAGGGTGGCGAAGTCATGAACATCGTACCCAACCGCTGCAGCTTTGACTTCGAAATCCGCTATCTGCCCGAGGATGACGAACACAGAATCGTCACTCGCATCAAGTCAGCGGCGGAAGAGATAGCCAGAAGTTACAGATCCGTCTTTTCGGCAGCGCGCTTTGAATTCATGGATCTACAGAGCTATCCCGCCATGAACACGCCTGTTGACAGTGAGGCCGTGAAATTCATTCATGCACTGACGGGCGGCAATTCAACAGGCAAGATCACCTTCGGTACCGAAGGTGGCCTGTTCCAGAAGACACTCGGTACGCCTGCGGTGGTCTGCGGCCCTGGAAACATTGCCGTCGCGCACAAGCCCGACGAACATGTCAGTGACGCACAGCTGGCTCAATGCGACCGAATGCTGGACAGGCTCATTGAGAAGCTGTCAACATGAATGCGACGCGCATTCATTTCCTCGCCCATTTTGGCGTCTGACCCGCATAAGAGAACGAAAGAGGCGCAAGCTCCTTCCGATTGTTCGAGTCGAAACTGCCTAACAACAGCGCAATGACCGGATTGTCATCAATTGCGCCGAGTGACGAACCGCAGATTGGGCAAAAGCTGCGGCTTGACGCTTCAGAGGATCGCCACACCGATGGTTGGCCGCCCGGACCCGTCCATCGAACTTTCGGTGCTGGAAATTCAACCCAATCCAGCGCAATCGCGCCGGAGTGTCGCTGGCACATCTTGCAAGAACACCCATGCGGCCTGAGTGGTGGACCCTCCGCAGCAAATCGGATGTGGCCGCATAGACAACCACCTTCATAAACCCGCGCCATGCTGCCCTCACGGATCTCCCGGAACCCCGTAGCTCGGCGCCTGCGTGGGATCGACGGCACGCTGCAGATAGGCACTCATCTGCGGCTTGTAGTCTGTCCACAAACGCCTCAGAACTCTGATCGGGTTCTCGTCATCCCAGTCGACCCTGAGGGATACCAACGGGAAGGCCTGTTCGTGATAAACGATGAGAGCCGCAGAGTGCACCGGCCCTTCCTCCCCGCCGGACTCGAGGCCAGCCTCCAGAGCGCGCAGCAAACGCTCAGCCAGATGCTCTCCGGCATTGGCTGCGAAGGCGTCTGTCATGACCCGAGGAAGGGTCGCATGCTTGAGAAGATTGCCTGCGGCTACGCAGTCTGACTGCTCTGAGACGCCATGCGTGCCGAGGATGTTACTTCCGGACCATGACGCGGAGCGACCCTGTGAGTCCACTGCTGTCAACTGCCGATAATCAATGAATGGGCGGTCTTTCACCACTGTCTCGATGGCGGCGGCGGCGCTCAAACCCTTCTGCATCATATCAAGCAACAGCGGACCAAGATCCGGATCGGTCACATTCTGTGTCGCCACCGCGCCAACCCGGGCGCGGGCATGCGGACAGCGTGCACCCACGGCAATGGACGACGTGGTGATGGCGACGCCAAAAGCTCCCGATCTGGCGCATCTCCCGGCTATTGAAAACGTCATGCTTTATGTCTCCCTCACAGCTCCCGCGCCATCTCTTCGAGAAGGCGGCGTTGCAGCGCCACGAATTCCGCATTGGGCTGCTGCCTGCGTGCCATGTCAAGCGCCGGATCCGAAACCTCGGTGCGATGCCCCGAGAGAGCCTCGATGGCGGCGTGGCCGCAAAACGGGACATAGGCCTCGGAATAGCCACCCTCGTGGGCGGCCACCACGCGACCTCCGCACAGATCGCTGGCGGCGGCAAGAGTCGCCTGCATCATGTAACGGAAGGTTTCGCTATGCGCCTGCATGCGCGCCAGAGGGTCAAAGACATTGGCGTCATAGCCGCTGGCAACCATGATCAACTCAGGCCGATAGTGGTCTAGTGCCGGCAGCACGATCAGTTCAAAAGCATCGATGTAGGATTGATGCCCTCCGCCCGGAAGGAGTGGAACATTGATGTTGTTGCCCGCACCCTTTCCACGACCGCGATCCCCGGCATGGCCGGTATCCACCGGGAAGCAGCGCTCCTGATGGAGAGAGATTGTCAGGACGTCGGGCCGTTCATAGAAAATCGCCTCTGTTCCGTTACCGTGATGAACATCCCAGTCGACCACAGCGACGCGGCTCAAACCATGCACAGCGATGGCGCGCTCGACTGCGATCGCTACATTGGCCAGCAGGCAGAAGCCCAGACCCCTGTCTGGCAAACAATGGTGACCCGGTGGACGTGTCAGCGCGTAAGCGTTGCGAAGCTCGCCGGTAAGCACCGTATCAACGGCAGTTGTTACTAGCGAGGCCGAAAGCCGGGCGATGTCATAGCCACCAGGTCCGAAGGACGCCTCAAAACCCATGTCGCCACCTTCACCTGCACTCAATGCGGCGAATCGATCGATGTAATGGGGCGGATGAACACGAAGAAGATCCTCGCGTGGCAGAGGCGGTGCCGAACGAACGTCAAGAACCGACGTGAGGCCTGACACGTCCATCAGATTCTTGAGGCGGCGCTTGCTGTCAGGTGACTCGGCATAGGCCGCCGCATTCGGGGGCTGTACCCAGCCACCCACCGGAAAAATGAGGGCATGTGGCTTTCCAGAATGCCACAGGCACTTCTCGTCATGGAAGAAACCTGTGCGCCCCTTGCTCATGATGTGAGGCGACTCGCCAGGTAACGCGCGAAGTCGTGAATTTCGCGTTCGAGCCAGCTCAGCGGTCCCCGCCTTGCGAGCGGCGCCTTTGATCCCTGATAGATGCCCTCCACCACGACCTTGTCTTCGGCATTCACGCGGTCAAAGAAATCCGCAAGCTCCGCCACCCAGGCATCACGGCCCTCACCCAGCGCGGCGTGAACCTCGGGGGCAAGGGCTATGCCGAAGCGGAGCATGACCTCTCCGGGCCCAGCCGGCCGCAGAGAAAGATACCAGAGATGATCGGGCGCGAGCACATACATGTGGCTCGGGAAGATCGTTGGAAGAACCGACGTATGCCGCCACTTGCCCTGAAGTCTGGTATTGGACGGATGAGCCCGCCCATAGCGCGCATTCTCGTCCTTTGTGAAGGTTTGAAAGGTGAAGGCGTCATGAACGTCCTCCGGAAACTCTGTGTCCTCGACGGGAAACCACGCACCCACCGTCGCCTTGTGCGCGACCGGAAGGTGGTAACCTTCCATGAAGTTTTCGTTCAGCAGCTTCCAGTTGGTCTTCCACACGTGATCCTGATGAACCACGGGAATGTATCCCGCCATTTCATAGGGACCCACCACGGGCAACAAGGGTGCCAGCAGGCTGGCAACCGACGGCGCATCGGGATTCAGCGTCACATAGATCCAGCCTTGCCAGATTTCGGTGCGGATCTCAGTGAGCCGGTATTGTTTCTTCTCGAAGGCCGGGTCGCGGCCACCCATGTGGCCGGCGCCGATGACCTTGCCTTGCGTGTCATAAGTCCAGGCGTGATAGGGGCAGACGATGCGGGTCCCGCAACCTCCACGCCCCTCGACGAGAGGCATCATACGATGCAGGCAAACATTGGAGAAACTCCTGACCACGCCATCCTGGCCACGGACGGTGAACACCGGCTGATCACCGATCGAGAAAGTGACATAGTCGCCTGCCTGCGGAATGTCTGCCGCAAGACCGGGGCAAAGCCACTCGCGGGCGAAGATCCGCTGCAGTTCAAGCCGGTGAACATCTTCCGACCAGTAGAGCAGCGGAGGAATGGTGTCAGCTTGCGAGAATGGCGCCGCCGCGACCGCCGCCAGCGTATCGAGGGCTTGCTTGACGTCCGACGGCAGTGTCATCGCTCGACCTCTCAATCCGGAATGACGGCAGTCACCTCAATCTCGACAATCCACTCGGGCCTGGCAAGCGCAGTGATGACCAGGCCTGTGGAGCAAGGGAACACGCCTTTCAGCCACTTGCCCATTTCCTGATATACATCCTGACGGTATCGTATGTCCGTCAGGTAGACGACAATGCGGCAGATGTGATCCATGTGACCGCCTGCCTCTTCCATCAGCATCTTGATGTTCGCCATGGTCTTGCGGGTCTGAAGCGTGGCGTCACCGACATGGAGCGACTCGCGGGTGTCGAGGTCCTGGGCAACCTGCCCACGCAGGAACACCATCGAGCCCCGCGCGACGACGCCCTGACAGAGATCGTTGTCGAGCTTCTGTTCGGGGTAGGTTTCCTTTGTATTGAAGGGGCGGATGCGTTTGTGGGCAGTCATTTTCTCGGTTCCTTGTCAATCAACGGTTGGCACGCCGGGACGTCACTCGGCTGCCTGCTTGACCACACCCCAGATATTATCTGAAAGGCCGCCCGCCTTCTGGGCAAATCTGAGCGTCTGGTTCCAGTCGAAGTTCCTGTAGACCGCAGCGGACTGCGCGAAGGGTGGCGACTGCGCGAAGAGCTGGAATGTCAGCCGATGTCCCGCATAGTCGGAGTTGAGCAGGTCGCGCGCCAGCGCCAGCAGCTTCCGACGGTCATCGGCCTGCCACTCGTCATTGATGGTGTAGTATTTCTCCATCCACGGCTTGGTGTCGGGATTGTCGAACATGGCCGAGTCCGGGGTCACGCAAATCTGCCCGCCGCACAATTCGCGGGCAATGTGCATCATGCGCGGCAGATTGTTGAGTGCATGACACCGGCCAGTGAAGAGAAGCGACTGGTTCGGCATCAGGAGACCGTTGGGACTGCGCTCGCCGGTGGCAATGGCTGCCGTCAGATGTGCATTGATTCCCTCGCGCCAGACCGCGAGTTCCGACAGCTTCTCCTGTACGGCCTGCTGCTTGTCGAGGCCAGTCTGGCGGGCGTTCCACAGCGCAGCGCCGATCATCAGATCTGCATAGGAAAGGGTACGCTGAACGAAGGGGAAGGCCGAATAGCGGTGCAGGGTCTGGCGGATGAAAGCTGCGGCACGGGTGTGCTGATAGAACAGCACGTCCTCCCAGGGGATCAGGACGTTGTCGAGGATCATCAGC
>Ga0129333_10007560_pt1 | contig 10250 bp, 8 predicted proteins | sample CPB6_08_DNA_FD_94474 | JGI IMG/M metagenome (GOLD analysis project Ga0129333, IMG submission 94474) | Freshwater to marine salinity gradient microbial communities from Chesapeake Bay, USA - CPBay_Sum_0.6_0.8_DNA | ecosystem: Environmental > Aquatic > Marine > Coastal | place: USA: Chesapeake Bay...
GTTGCCAACCAATAGCAGCATGTGAACCTGGTTGGTTTTCCTCAACCGTGAGTACAGAGTTTAATAATAAAACACCTTGTTCTGCCCATAAACGTAAATCGCCATGTTTAGGAATGCTAAGATGAAGATCATTACTTAATTCTTTGTAGATGTTTCGTAAGGATGGCGGGATTTTAATTCCAGCATCCACGGAAAAGGCTAATCCATTCGCTTCGTGGGGTCCATGATATGGATCTTGACCTAAAATCACCACTTTTATTTCTTCAAATTTCACAAAGTTAAAAGCCGAAAACACTTTATTTTTTGGAGGATAGATGACTTTTTGCTTGTCAAACTCTTTTTTTAAAAAGTTCGCTATTTCTATAAAATAGCCCTTTTTAGCTTCCTCTTTTAGCTTTTCTGTTAATCCAATACAAGAGTTTATATCCAGGTACATATTAATCATGTATAAATTTAATATTCATATATTAGTATATTAAAACAATAATTAACACAATTTAAATCAAATGAAAAATTTATTTTTTAAATCCGTATTATTTTTAGGATTAGCAAGTATAGTAGTTGCTTGTTCTGAAGAAGAAACTCCAACTCCAGCACCTACCATCGTAGGTAAATGGAAAGTAAATTCTCGAGTAATTAATGTAAAATTAGGAACTAACGTTTTACAAAGCGATTCAACAGCATACGCTGCAGGTGAAGCAGACTTTGAATTCATTGCTCCAAAAACAGTTATCGCAAAAATGGATGGCACTACTGATACCGTAGACTACTATTATGCGAATGGTAAATTAATGTTCATTGATTACGATCCTGTTGAAGGATACGATACCACTGTATTTAACAAAGTTGATTTAAGTGCAAATGCATTGATTATATCAATGCTTGATACTATGATTACGCCTAGTGGGAACCTATTTTCCGAATTTACAGTTCGTATGACTAAGTAATTTTATTAACCTAAAGAAAGCCTTCGTAAATATGAAGGCTTTTTTTATTCAAACCATTTCATCACTTCATCCTTTGAAGGAATGGGTATTTCTAATTTCATTTTTTTACGCATTCCACCCATATCGTTAAATACTTTATTAGGATTTGCATTTTTCAGTTCGTCAATCGTGTTGATATTCATCTTATTTAATACAGGCACCCACTCTGCTGGTACACCTGCATTTACGAAATCAGTTACACTGGTCACTTTCTGAATTTTTTCAGGACGCATTTGAGGGAAGAACAACACATCTTGAATAGACGCTTGGTTGGTCATGATCATGGTTAAGCGATCGATGCCAATACCCATGCCGGCGGTAGGTGGCATGCCGTATTCTAAGGCACGCAAGAAATCGTAATCGATAAACATCGCTTCATCATCGCCTCTTTCCATGAGCGCTACTTGCTCCTCAAAGCGAGCACGTTGATCGATGGGGTCATTTAATTCTGAATAAGCATTGGCTAATTCTTTACCATTCACCATTAATTCGAAACGCTCTACCAAGCCTTCCTTGGTTCTGTGTTTTTTACATAATGGCGACATTTCCACTGGATAGTCGATAATAAAAGTAGGTTGGATGTAATTTCCTTCGCACTTTTCACCAAATATTTCATCCACTAATTTACCCTTACCCATGCTTTCATTTACTTGAATGCCTAAGCTTTTGCAAGTTTCTCTCAACTGCTCTTCATTCATTTCAGAAATATCGATTCCTGTGAATTCTTTAATAGAATCGTACATGCTGATGCGTTTAAACGGACGTTGGAAATCGATAATATTCTCCCCTACTTGAACTTTCGTTGTTCCATGCAAGTCGAGTGCTACTTTTTCCAACATTTCTTCCGTAAAATCCATCATCCAATTGTAGTCTTTATAGGCTACATAAATTTCCATCACCGTAAACTCGGGGTTGTGGGTTCTGTCCATCCCTTCGTTTCTGAAATCTTTTGCAAACTCATACACTCCATCGTAACCACCAACAATAAGTCGCTTTAAGTACAACTCATTGGCAATTCGTAAATACAAGGGCACATCTAAGGCATTGTGATGTGTAATAAACGGACGAGCCGCCGCACCACCCGGAATGGCTTGTAAAATAGGGGTTTCTACTTCTAAATATCCTCGATCATTAAAGGTGTTTCGTAGCGATTGAATAATCTTTGTACGCATTCTAAACGTTTCGCGCACATCTTGATTGATAATTAAATCGGCGTAACGCTGACGGTATTTAAATTCTGGATCGGTTACCACATCGTGTGCTGTACCCTCCGCATCAATTTTCACAACCGGTAAGGGTCGAAGCGATTTGCTTAATATTTTAAAAGAAGTAACGTGTATGCTTATTTCACCTACTTGAGTCGTAAACACATAACCAGTAACACCAATAATATCACCTATGTCTACCAACTTTTTAAATACAGTATTGTATAAGGTTTTGTCTTCCCCCGGGCATAAATCATCGCGGCGGAAATAAATTTGAATTCTACCGGTAGCATCTTGTAATTCGGCAAAAGAAGCATTTCCCATAATTCTTCTGCTCATCACTCTACCTGCGATACTAATATTTTTGTAAGCGGTTTTATCTCGCTCGTAATTTTCTAAAATATCCGCAGCATTGGCATCTACCTCAAATAAATCGGCAGGATAAGGGTTAATGCCCAAACGCATTAATTCCTGCATGCTTTCTCTTCTTAAGATCTCTTGTTCGCTTAATCCACTCATTTCTTTGTATTTTCTGCAAAAATAATATTAATTTGCTAGTATGCTAATATGCTAGTGTGCTAATTGAGCCACATTTACTTAAATTCGATTAAAATATTTTGATATGCCAGAGCGTATAAAAAGTTATTCAGAGTTTTATCAGTTTTATTTAACTGAGCATGCAAATACAACGAGTCGTCGTTTGCATTTTATTGGAACTGCATTAGTATTTTTAGAGGCTATCCTTTTTACGTATGCTAATGTTTGGCATCTATGGTATGTACTGCCTATAACAGGCTATTTCTTCGCTTGGGTTGGGCATTTCTTTTTCGAGAAAAATAAACCAGCCACATTTAAATATCCTTTATGGAGTTTAATCAGCGACTTTCGTCTGTTTTTCGAAATTCTACTTGGTAGACAAAAAATGTGAAAATGCGGAAATGTGAAAATGTGCAAATGAAGGAACCGAAGTGCTATAATTTGCACATTTGCACATTTACCAATTTACGCGTTTGCCCTACGTTTCTTCTCTTTTAATATCAAACTCAACTCTCTACCCATTTGTCCGGCGATGGCTGTGTTTTCTTGTGCTCTACGGAATAAGTATGGTAAAACCGATTTTACAGGTCCATAGGGAACATACTTCGCTACATTATAACCTGCATCAGCTAAATTATAACTTAAGTTATCGCTCATACCCAGTAATTGTGAGAAATATATTCGTTCATCGTTTGCTACGATGTTATATTTGTTCATTAAATCAACTAAATACTTAGAGCTTTTTTCATTGTGTGTTCCTGCGCAAATGGCCACACGGTTAATATTTTCTATACAATACAATAAACCTAAATCGTAATCTTTATCGGAAGAAGCTTTATCGGGTTGTATGGGTGAAGGATAATTTAACTCTTCTGCACGTTTACGTTCTTTCTCCATGTAGGCACCACGTACTAACTTCAGTCCCATCATTACCCCTTCTGCTTTTAATGTTGCATCAAAGTTTTTCATGATTTCTAAACTATCGTGACGATAGAATTGAAAAGTGTTGTATACCATTACTCTCTCGCGGTTAAACAAACGCATCATATCCATCGCCAATTGATCGATGGTTTTTTGAATCCAACTTTCTTCAGCATCTATAAATATACGAACGTTTAAATCGTAGGCAGTTTGACAAATTTTACGAACGCGTTCTTTAACACGTTCAAACTCTTTTACCTCAACTTCGGTAAGTGATTGTTGAGCATCTAATTTTTCTAACAATCCGAAACGAGCTAAGCCAGTTATTTTAAATACACAGAAAGGTATCGCCGAGTCGTTTTGAGCACGTTTAATGGTTGCGATAGTTTCATCGCAAGTAGCGTCAAATGCTTGTTCTGTAGATTCACCTTCAACTGAGTAATCGAGGATAGTTCCGATTTTGTATTTATGCAAGTGACGTATCGTATTTGCGCAATCGCTTATCGATTCACCACCACAGAACTGTTTAAAGATGGTTGCCCTGATGAGGGGTGCAATAGGTAAACCAATTTTTATGGCAGCATTTGTTATGGGAGGACCAATTTTAACTAAGAAATTTATATTGATGACTTTAAATAACCAATAGGCTCTATTTAAATCGGCATTACTCATACCTGAGAAGGCGATTTGTGTATTGTCGAAAGATATCTCTTTGCTCATTGTTTGATCTATGTTTCAAAAATAGGAAAAAAGCGTAATTTTATTATTATTTAATACATTAATGAAACTCCATTTCTTTTTATTTGTTTTGTATTGAATTCTGCCAATGATGGCTAAGCAATGTGTACTTATAAATGACGTCAATTATAAAATCAGATCAGTTAAGTAGCTGGTTAGAAACTACTTTAAAAACTTTTGTTGTTGCAGGACCCTGTAGTGTAGAATCGGAAGAGCAAATTCATAAAACAGCTGCGGCCCTGTCGGCATATCAAATACCTGTGTTGAGAGGAGGAATATGGAAACCGAGAACACGACCAGGAACTTTTACGGGCATAGGAACCGAAGGTATTCAATGGTTGGCCGATGCCGCCAAAAGCTATGGAATGAAAAGTGCGGTAGAGGTTGCCAATGCCAAACATGTGGAGGATTGTTTAAAAGCTGGAATCGATATTTTTTGGATTGGTGCTCGCTCTACAGTGAGTCCTTTTGTAGTACAAGAAATTGCCGACGCCCTCAAAGGAACTGACGTACCAGTGATGGTTAAAAATCCAATTAATCCCGACATAGAACTTTGGATTGGTGCCATTGAACGAATTTACAATGCTGGCATCACCAAAATTGCAGCCATTCACCGTGGCTTTTCTCAATATGAAAAAAACACGTACCGAAATACTCCCAATTGGAACATCCCTCTAGAACTTAAACGCCTTTTACCCAATTTACCTATTCTCTGCGACCCCAGTCATATTTGTGGTAGCATCGATCTTATTCCGCATGTAAGTCAGAAAGCCATGGACTTAAACTTCGATGGACTGATGATCGAGAGTCATTACGATCCTGCCAATGCCTTGAGCGATAAAGATCAACAATTAAGTCCTACGTTGCTTTCTAGTTTAATTGATCATCTTATCATTCGAAATACCAATTCAGAAAATAGTGAATTCAAAGATCAATTATTACGCTTACGAAAAGCGATTGATAAAATCGACTATGAAGTGTTAGAGCTTTTAGCTTCTCGTTCTAAATTGGTTCATGAAATTGGTTTGTACAAAAAAGATAATAACATCACCATCTTCCAACCAGAACGTTGGGCAGAGATTGTTGAAACAAGAAAAAAATATGGTGCTGAAATTCATCTGTCCGAAGAATTAATTTTAGATTTAGTAAAATTGATTCATCGTGAGTCGATTTCGGTACAAACAAAAGTGATGCAAAATGAATAACATAAAAAGTTCTTTGGGGTATACCATTTATACGGATGATGCTGTCAACGAACTCGATGAGTGGTTGGCCGCACAAAAGTATAGCAAAGTAGCCATCCTTGGCGATACCCATACCTTAGAACATTGTTTACCCCTCCTCAATTTACATTCACAATTTACTTCTACCTACGATATTATTGAAATTGATCCGGGTGAGGACAATAAGAATATCGACATCTGCATTGGAGTTTGGAGCATGATGCAAGAATTTGGGTTGGATAGAAATTCTTTGTTAATCAATTTAGGGGGTGGCGTTATTTCCGATTTGGGTGGATTCGCTGCATCAACCTATATGAGAGGGATTGATTTTATACACATCCCTACTACACTTTTAGCGATGGTAGATGCAAGTGTTGGAGGAAAAACAGGATTGGATTTACAACATTATAAAAATCATCTAGGAACATTCGCTCATCCAAAAGCAATTTTTGTGATGCCCGAATTTCTGTCAACCTTGCACGAATTAGAAATCAAATCAGGCTTCGCCGAAATCATTAAACATGGACTGATTGCCGATCATTTACATTTGCGCGATGCCTTGTGTTATTTAGAGAATAGCTTACCAGGGCTTGACATACTTATTAAACAAAGCATCAAAATTAAACTCGGCATTGTAGAAAAAGATCCCACCGAAAAAAATATTCGCAAAGCATTAAATTTCGGACATACCGTTGGGCATGCCATTGAAAGTTATTATTTACAAAAAGGTAAACTCATTTTACATGGTAGCGCTGTTGCTTGTGGGATGATGGTGGAAGCATATTTGAGTGTAATGAAATGTTCATTACCCGAAGAAGACTTAAAATATATCTTAGAAATCATTCCGAAGCATTTAGAACCTGCGCGTTTGAATAGCGATATGATTTTAGATGTGATAGAGTTGATGAAAAAAGACAAGAAAAATGTGTCGGAAGAAATAAAATTTTCATTGATCAATAAAATTGCAGAGCCATCCATCAATGTTGTTTGTACAGAAGAAGAAATATCGGAAGCCCTGCTAAAATGTATTCATTATTTTAACGAACCCTTCTAATGATTATCACTCGCCCTGTATCCTTCCCTATCGTGGAATTAAGTTTACCTGGTTCGAAGAGCGAGTCCAACAGAGCCTTAATAATTCAAGGCTTATCTTCTGAGCATATTAGCATCGAAAACTTATCGGATGCTGATGATACCATCATTATAAAAAATGCATTAGATGGCAATGATATGCTTATCGACTGTAAGCATTCGGGTGCCGCCTTACGATTTTTATGCGCCTATTTTTCCATCCAACAAGGTAGAGAAGTAATTCTTACCGGATCACAACGATTAAAAGAACGCCCTTTAAAAATATTAGTGGATGCACTAAAAGAGTTAGGAGCCCACATAGAATACCTCGAAAAAAATGGCTATGCTCCTGTTAAAATAAAAGGTAAAGAGTTAGTATCACACGCACCAATTCATATACAAGCCGACGTAAGCAGTCAATTTATTTCTGCTTTATTGATGATTGCTCCAAGAATTAAAAACGGATTGCAATTACATTTAGAAAATAAAATAATTTCTGCACCCTATTTAAACATGACGATGGAGATGATGCATCAAGCAAAAGTCCATATCATTTTAAATGAGGAAAGCATTATTGTGCCTGAACAACAATATGAAGCGTGTGCCTATTACATTGAACCCGATTGGAGCGCTGCGTCTTATTGGTATGCTTTTGTATCCTTGGGTATTGAAGAAATTTTCCTGAAGGGATTTAAAAAGAAAAGTAAACAAGGCGATTCGATACTTGCAGAATGGATGCAAGATTGGAATGTAACTACTATTTTTGAACTACATGGAATTCGATTAAAACGAACTCAACATTTTCAACCAAAAGAAATGTATGATTTTATTAATTGTCCGGATATTGCCCAAACATTAATTACCCTTGCTGCGTTGAAAAAACATCCACTGAAGTATACGGGCATTGATAGTTTAAGGGTGAAAGAAACAGATCGAATGGAAGCATTGAAGAGGGAACTGAGTAAGATAGGTGTTAAGACTTACGCTTTGGACGAAGGATATTGGACATTAGACATCCAACAAGAGAGCATAGAAAAAGGAAATAAAAGCATCGAAACATACAACGACCACCGGATGGCCATGTCGTTTAGTTTGTTGAGTATGTGTTATGATGCTGTTGATATAATAGATGAAAAGGTAGTTTCTAAATCGTATCCTAGTTTTTGGACAGATTTAGTTAAATTGGACTTTAATTTGGTACAGAGTAGAGAGTACTAAGTATCGAGTACTTTGTACTTTGTACATTGTACTCTGTACTCTGTACTAGATACTCGATACTCAATACTAAAATATATATATGGCAGGTAATAGTTTCGGAGAAAAATTTAAGATTAGCACGTTCGGCGAATCGCACGGAGCGGCAATAGGTGTGGTTATTGATGGCTGTCCGGCGGGGCATACGCTCGATTTGTTGCAGATACAACAAGAGCTTGATCGAAGGAAACCAGGTCAATCGCACATTACCAGTGCTCGAAAGGAAGCCGACGAGTTTGAAATTCTTTCGGGTGTTTTCGAAGGAAAAACATTGGGAACACCTATCGCCATTATCGTTCGAAATAAAGATGCAAAACCTGCCGACTACGAATATCTAAAGGAAGCTTACCGCCCTTCACATGCCGATTATACCTATGAAAAAAAATATGGTATTCGCGATCATCGTGGTGGCGGTCGTTCCTCGGCGCGTGAAACCATTGCTCGTGTGATTGCCGGTGCCATTGCAAAACAATTGTTAAAGAAAAAAGGAATTGAAATTTTCGCTTTTGTGAAACAAGTTGGCACCATCAAACTAAATAAACACTATAGCGAATTAGATTTAAACAACATCGATAAAAATATTGTGCGTTGCCCTGATGAAGCTACCGCTGCAGAAATGATTAACGCAATAGAATTAGTGAAAAAAGAAGGCGATACCTTGGGAGGTATAATTCAATGTGTCATCAAAAATGTTCCTGCGGGACTCGGCGAGCCTGTGTTCGATAAATTACATGCAGTACTGGCCCATGCCATGTTAAGCATCAATGCGGTGCATGGTTTCGAGTACGGTTCTGGATTTGAGGGTGCTAGTAAAAAGGGTTCCGAAAATAACGACGAATGGACCAACGAGTCGGGTAAGATAAGCACTAAAACAAACAACGCCGGTGGAATACTGGGAGGTATTAGCACCGGCGATGATATCTATTTTAATGTTGCTTTTAAACCGGTGGCAACTATTCTTAAAACACAGCAAAGCATCAATTCAAAAGGCGAACAAATTTCGCTCCAAAACGAAGGTCGTCACGATCCTTGTGTATTGCCAAGAGCTGTACCCATTGTGGAAGCGATGGCAGCTTTAGTAATTGTTAATTGTTAATTGTTAATTGTTAATTAAAAAATTTCATTGACCATTAACAATTAACAATTGACCATTACAAATCCAGTTTCTTCTTCAAACCTGCGGGTACTCCGTCTTTGTGTAAATAGATAGAAGTAGTTTTATATTTTACATAATTTTTAGTAACATATAAATAACCTTCGTAATCGTTTTTAGTACCCCAAGAGTTTTTAACGATATAGTATTCTTTACCATTCACATCTTTAGCAATACCTGTGATGTGCATGCCATGGTCGTCGGTAGTTTCAAAATTATCAAAGGCTTGTTGACGCATCTCTGGAGTTATGTTTGCTTCTGCTTGAGGTTTTGAAAACATTTCTTTTTTCTCCTCTTCTGTCATTTCTTCAAATTTCTTTGTAGGTACATATGCTACTCCATTTTTCCAACCAAAATATTTTTCAGAAACATCTGTTGCCCAAACAACGGTAAATCCTTTTTTCACTGCATGATCAATCGTTTCAATCATCTCATCTAATGGCACATTCCACGATGGTTTAAAAGTCCAATTATCTGGCACCATCACAATCATGGGTTGGTAGTAAGAGTTATTAGTAAATGAAGTAATCTCAACATAATCGTTCGGGTTAATACCCACTACTTCTTTTGCAAAGCTCATCGGTGTATATTCTTTGCCTTCGTACCTAAAACTGCTTGGAACTTTTCCTAAGTATGAATCAACTACCGAAGTCACTGCATTTTTCCAAACCAATGAAATTGGTTTTTCACTTTTTGCAATAGGTTCAATAATGGCTTTAATAACTGTTTCTACTTCTGCATGATCGTTCTTTACTTGTCCAGGCTGTAAACCCGAATACACTTCTTGTGGTAAGGCTCCATACTTTGCATATAAATCAATCGGGTCGTGTGCTGCACCTCCTTGTCCGTAACTAAAACCACCGTGCAAACGAACATAGGTTTCTGCCTTATCGATGTACATATTTCTTACCGTATACATCTCTGCAATGTCCACTGGTTTTTTACCCATGCGAATCATTTCCGATTCGATGAATGAATTGGCTGAGTAACTCCAACATGTACCCGAAGAACCTTGATTTTTAACAGAGGTAGCTTCTGCACTGGTTACCGTTTTAAAGCCAAATGCTTCTTTACTTGTTAAGGTTTTGTTGTCTTTTATTTTATTAATTAAATCGTCTTGCGCTACTGCCGACGAAATGAGCACTGATGTAAGTGCTAGGGA
>Ga0129333_10007561_pt1 | contig 10250 bp, 5 predicted proteins | sample CPB6_08_DNA_FD_94474 | JGI IMG/M metagenome (GOLD analysis project Ga0129333, IMG submission 94474) | Freshwater to marine salinity gradient microbial communities from Chesapeake Bay, USA - CPBay_Sum_0.6_0.8_DNA | ecosystem: Environmental > Aquatic > Marine > Coastal | place: USA: Chesapeake Bay...
CTGTACAATACTGTTGGCAGCACCTTTGTTAAAAATCTGTAAACTATTGCCTGCTTGCTGTCCAGGTAATCCAGGAATATAAAGGTATGCCTGACTTTCGAGACCAGGATCAAGATACAAATCGTAACTTCCCCAGCCACTTGGATTGTTGTATTCAACAGTTCCTAATGTGCCGCCCGAAATTTTTAAATTACCTAAGTCAGCACCACCGCTAATTTCGCTTGTAGCATCACTATCTTCTGGATCTTCTGCTTCATCTTCTTCGCCCGGATTAATAACTTTAGTAGCAACAAATTTACCGTCGACATTGCTTAGTTTAATGTTGTCTAAGTAGATACTGCCGCCTGCGGTATAAACATGTCGCCACTGCTTATCTGGTGTACCGAGGTCTCTTGTGTTGTCAGCATCGGGAACAATATTTGTAGCTACTGCGCTAAAGTCTGTAACTTTGTCGTCAAAGTAGGCTAAACTGTTCCAAGCTGTGGTGCCATTACCTATTTTAAGTTTGCCGTTAGTAGTATCGTAGCCAGGTTCGCCTGCGCCCAATACTGGGTTTGCCGCAGTCCAATTAGCTGCTGTATCTCTTCTTAGTTTAATTTGTGATGCCATTTTATGCTCCGCCCCCATCGACTATAAAGTCTGAATTATCATAGACAGTGGAAGCAGCGCCTCCATCTATATTTAAGTCGTTAATTAAGTTTAACGTATTAGCAGCATCATTATAGATAATAGTCATGCCGCTGTGATTTCCATTAGTAAACATTTCTGCCGCATAGTCTTGTGCTAACTCTTTTAAGTCAGCAGCAGTTCCGCCAGTGAGTGTGTACAATTCTGTAAAGTTTTGATTAACTTTATTAAATGCTACTCGTAACGGATCACCGTTGCCTTTGTCTGGCGTTCCTAAATTAATTGTTTGTTTGGCCATTTTTTAATCCTTATGCGAATGCGGCATTTAGTAGATGCCATTCAGTTCCTGATGTGGCAAAGAATAACAACGATGCGTTTGACGGTAATGTTATCGGATCGTTTGGACTGCCAAGACCAATTTTAGCTCCTGAAGCAGGATAAACTAAAAGTGAATCGTTGGCTGTTTGATTTCTTATAATCAAAATGTTACCAGCACTAGCAGTCGGTAGTTTTACACCCTCGCCAGTTCCGGCAGTGGTAATAACATTAATGGTTCTATCTAATATAGTAGCAGTGGCCTGATCACTACCTGCCGCAGTAATACCTGCGGAAATACTAAACGATTGAATATTGGCCACTGTGCCGCCACCGGTAATAACTCCTGCTACATAATCTTTAACAGCACCTTGTGTAGGCAATTTAGCAGCATCGCCTACCGGGAAAGTATTGTCTGTAGTTATTCTACCGTCTATCCAGTCTTTTACCGCTTTCTTAGTTGGAACTGTAGTATCATCAGAAGAAGCAAACGTAGAGTCGCTGTCAAATTTGTTAATTGTAGCTCCACTGGTTCCTAGGAATGATCCTGTAAATGTTCCGCCTGTAAAGTTACTAGCAAAGATATTATTAAATCTATTAACAGTATTACCTAAATTACCGGTAGAATCAGTTTTAACTATGGCATTTGGCATAGCTGTTTGACTTACTCTACTCAATCCGTAGTAAACAGTGCCGTCAATATTGTTAACACCTGATTCAACAGTAAATGTTAAGTCATTGCCAATGCCTGGAGCTCCAGAAATACCACCTAGTAATTTACCGTCTATGAAAAGTTGATCACCGTCAGCATATCCGGTACCGCCATGTATCACAGTAACGCCATTGTATGCTCCAGCGCCAAAACCAACATTAACAATCAAGCCGTTTCCTGATCCTGTTAATTTAGTAACTGGAACGTTAGGTATAGTTCCCGAACCGCCTCCCCATTGTGCTATATTAACATCGCCTGTTATTGACACAAAGGTAGCTGTGGGTTTTAGTCTGTTGTATTGTTTTACCAATACATCAGCACCTACAGAACTCATATTGTTGGTAAAAGTAGTATCGATACCGTTGACTACAATAGTGCCTGTGGTAATTTCTTGAGGTGCTGCTGGCGATCCACTTAGGTTACCTAAGATTCTTCCATCGGCAATATTTTGAATTTCTCCTAGTGCTACACCACCGGCCTTAATTGCTACCCATCCGTTAGTGACATCAAAATTAGCTGAGTCAAAACTTGACAATCCGTTAGCAGCTTGTATAACCGCAGCAGAACCCGCTGGCGCTGAACTAGTAGCGCCCGCTAGTGACATTGATAGTTTACTTTGATCAATAGCGGCAGAGTTACTAATGTCTGCGTTTACTACTGTACCTGCCACTAGTTGTAGTTCTAGCTCACTGTCATCTAAACAAATAACATCAGCTCCAGCAGCGTGAATAGCGCCCACTGTTTCAAATTTGGCTCTAGTAATATTGTCAAATGTTTTGGTAGCATCAGTTTTGCTGTTGTACTTAAAAATTTCATTACCAATTCTTAAATGGCCAGCTGCTGGCCATCCGCTGATATCCTCATTAACTACTATACCGTTACTTACTGAGGATTGTGTAGTTCCGATAATACCTGCATCAATTGTAGGAGGAGTAGTAATACCTCCTACCAATGTAGCAATGTTCGCACTGGTTAGAGTAAGAGAAACATCACCGGTAACAACAGCATTCATCATCTGCCCAGTCTGTGTAAAGAATGCTAAGTGCCCGTCGCTAGGCGTCATTATATTAACTTCTTTAAGCTCGACTAGAGAGTCAGTTAAAGCTATTTGCGTATCTACATAACCCTTAGTCGCAGCATCATTAGGATCAGTTGGTAGAGCTAGACCTATGATTTTCTTTTGGATACTGCTACCCATTTGCAAGTTGGCTTCTAGAGTAACTGTACCACTAGGTAAGCTACTAGGCAAGTACCCTCCCCCAGAAGGTAATCTTTCAGTTAGGTCTACTGCTGTGCCATCTCTGCGATAACCTAAACGTCTATCAATGTAACCTTGTATGGCAATTTCAACAGGTACCGCATCATCTTTTTCGCCTGGGAATTTATCATCTGTAGAAAATTCTTTAACAACAGTACCTCGTTTAAAACCAATACCATCTAATTGACTTAATGAAATACTAGCACTAAATTTAATAGTACCTGTTCCTTGATCAACTTCAAAGAATTTTCCTACTCTAAAAATACCATCTTGGTCTGTTGAAACATAGAAAACGCGACCTTGTGTTTCTTCAATAACTTCATTATCCTGTACAGGGGCTGTAACCGGACTACCGTAAATGTTACTCGGATAGTTTGTGCTATTAAAGCCGCCTGAACCTACATCTAAGAAGTCATGTCCTGTGGCACGACATGTACTAATATTAACTGTGATTTCTGCGTTTTCTCCTGCTTGGAGACCAGCACGAAGTGTTCTTTGTTCTGTAGTAGGCAGAGCACTTAACGTACTAGAACTATGATCTAATGGTTCTAAGCCTGGAGTAGTAACCGGATAATTAGATCCTTGACCGTAAGCTAGATCTTCAATTTCTATGTAAGCACTTTGTCCTAGACCAGTGTTTGGTGGTGTGTAATTTTTTACCTTATGTGCTCGACCATTAATTATAGTAACAAATTGAGCAGCATTAATTTTAGAAATTGTGGTTGCACTTGAAATAGTTTGTATTGCTATTCTAGTGTCTCCTGCCTTTGATCCCATGGTTTTAGGGGCACCGGCTACATAATCAGTATCGGCTAGTTTTCCAGGATTAGTAATAATAATGAGATAATTTAAACTAGTATCAAATTGTAATATAGCTTGATTAGCTGGTAAAGCACCACCAGTTGGAAAACTTAGATTATATGCTAATGTTCTATAAACAGAATTTTCGTAGCTAGCAGTAAATTCTAAAGCTGTACTAGGTCTAGTAGGCTGAACAGTTTCAATACCGTCAAATCTAACATTTTGCAAACTTCTTATAATAATGTCTTGCCCGTCAATTAGATCAGAAACTAAAGATGTTCCTGCGTCAGCTCTGCCTTGTGTGTTTAAGTTTAATTTAAGAACTGTTTTTGGGACAATTATTCCGCTTGAATTTACACCTTGACCTGTCATGGTTGTAAGTTCAAGATTTGAAATCTCATATAACACTACAGGACCTCTGTAGTTCATGTTAAATGTTGCCCCTGCGCCTATACCAGAAGATACAGTTGTATTAACTACGCCGTTAGTTATTGGACTTCCTGGAGTTCCTCCAGTGGGCGGCACACTATATTTTCCTGGATTGATTAATTCATATCCAGAAATTGGTCCAGTAGGCCCACCACCGGATATTGATGTGACTATAAATTGCGTAGCCTGTTGACCAGTTACAACAGTGCCTCCGTTTACTGTAAGAATATTTCCTACTGCGTAGTTGTTACCTGCTGCTACCAGTGTTATATTGTTAGGTAACTCTACACTATTTTCAGCAGCACTTTGTCTTGTAGGTGTGTGATCAATTTCAATTTCGGAAACATTATACGGAATATAGTTATAATAATCGATGTAAACAGATGTTTCGCCTGCTAAGTTTCTAGAAACAAAATTTGATCTTTTTACAATTTTTGCAGATTGTAGAGTATTGTCTGCTAGACTAACTGGATCAGGAACCTCATTGGGATCTCTACCAGCCGATCTAAGACCATATACACCATTACAGCTTGAACCGTTTAGAGAACGTATCTGAGCACCGTTATTAGAATAATAACTGGTCCAGTTATAATATGTAAACACGGATACTAGTTCGCTCAATCCGTTATTAGTTGCAACAACTCCGTAGCCTAGGTCATTGACCTGTGTGAAGTCGTTGGCCAACATAGATTTATTACCAGGAGTGCCAATAATAATACTGTAAGGATATGCCCATGGAGCACTAGTAGAAGGATTGTTTACTGGGAATGGTGTGCTAGCATCTAGTATGACAGTACATGTTCCGGCTACTCTATCATAGTTAGATACTGCGTTAATTTGATAACGTTCTCCTTGTATAACGAACGAAGTAGGAATACCAGGAGCTCTTACAGTTAAACCACCTAATGTCAATGTAGTAGAATTGGTTCTAGCATTAACGGTAGCCGGTAGGTTACCACTAAAGCCGTCAATGAACATACCACCTCTAAAACTTTTCTTATTGACGCTACCGCTCAAACAAGTATCAGTTTGGAAGTATGGTGATTTAGTCTGTATTTGTCCTTCGGGATCAAGAACACACATGAATCCACCGTGTCCTTGGCAAGTAATGTTTCTAAGAATAGTTCCATCGTTTAGCAAGAACACATCCATGTCTTTGTTAGCTTTGGCTGGATTATTTGTGCCAATAATAATATTTTTAATACCTGCTATAAGGTCAGCTACCATATTTTTAGCTGCGGTAGATTCTGCCGCAAGTAAAGTTTGAGCTAAAGTATTAATCTGTGTAATACCGGCTAGTGTTTCTGTTAGCTGTGTAGTAATAGCTATTCTAGCACTGGCATTTCTTCTATAAGCATGTCCAGCTGCTAAAGATCTTGATACTCCGCCATTAGTAATATCATAAACAACTGCATCTACAATTAGTCCTACGTCTCTACTACAGACAGCATCGTCGTATACTAAATTAGGAAACGTTGTGTCGATGTAAGAAATGACTTGATTTCTAATGTTAGTTCTATTTGTTGTTAGAATACTGGCAGCAGAACTATGTCCACCTGTTTTAGAAACAGCTGGGTCAAATATACCGTTCTCTCCTGTTGGATCTACTAGATAGTGATATCCAAAATTTCTACCAGTTGGAGCTAAACCACTACCGTTTAGTCCGCGAACTGTAGATCCAGTCAATTGTGTTTTCGGAGCTAAGTTTATTTCAAAATTACTACTATCTATAATTCTAGTAACTTGCGTATTAGGTTCAAATATACCTGCACCGCCAGTTACTGTTAGATACATTTCTGTTTCTAATTCAGTTAAAGATCCGCTACTGATATTAACAATAGTGCCTTTTATTTTACCCGATGAACTAATGTTTCCTAAAGCAGTACTAGCAAATGTAATTGAACTGGTGGTTCCTGTAATTACCACATGGTGACCATTAAATGCGTCAATACTTGCTCCAGTTAGAAAAATTCTTGATCCGCTAGGAAATGGTATAGAAGCTTGTACGGCAAAATTAACAGTAGCCGTAGTTCCGTCCCCTAAAGAACTAACAGTAGTTACTTCTTTGGTTGTACATGTTAGTGCCCCAGAAGTATAAGTTCTTGTTAATCCGTCAAACTCGTCGTCTCGATAAAAGTAAATACCTGCCCACGGACTTTGACTTTGACCGGGTGCTGGTCTAATAATACTTCTACGGAATTCGTCGCCCTTAATAGAAACGTTAGTTGGAACTCTAATTGGTAATTGTTCGTAATATATTCCGCTCTCAACTCTAATAGTAATTTGTGTTTCTGGAACAGGTTGACCGAATTCTAAATTTTCACCAGGAATAAATTCAATTACTTGATTTTTATTTTTTGGACCATCTTGAATTATACCTTCAATAGCATTGATTAATCTACCAATGATTAAACTAGAACCTTCTTCACCTTCTGTTGACGAGTCGATTACCTGAGGAGTTGTACTTCTTGTACCAAAGTCTACAGATGTAGTAGATACCGGTATATCAACATTGGCAATTACAGCTTGAGCTAGTTGTCTAAGATAGTCAACACCATCTACAGTTTGAGCTACTTGCCCACTTGGTAATACACTTACAACGCCATTGTAGTAAGATCTACCAGCACGTATAGTTTCGTTGTTACCACCAAATTTTAAATCTTTAGCCAAAGCATCTACAATTAGTCTGGCATCTCTATTACATTTTACAGCATCAAACTGTAAAGTAGGATACTTGGCTTGAATATATGCCACTACTTCTGCCGCAATAAAATCTTTATTTGACAATACTTTAGCAGCAGCAAATTTAAAATCAGTTTTAAAATTAGTAATATCTGAATCGTAATGCAATAATTCTATTTGATATACATCGTCTGTACTAGAAGGACCTAGGCCAAAACCGTCATACGTAATAACTTTAGCAGTAGCTCCGCTAGATAATCCTTTAATAATACTGCCTTCACGTAAGTCTCTATTAGAAATAAGCCTACTTTGGTCAACACCTATACCTGCAGTGTAAACATAGAGTGTTCTAGCAGTTCCTGTTGGTCCGCCACCTATAGAATTTAAATAGGCTAAATTTGTTACATTACTGTAGGTTAATGCTTGACGATAAGGACCTGGTTCAGTTAATGCGGCATTTATTATTTCTTCAGCTTTGGCACAAGCAGCTCCTACTGTAGCATAAGCATAGCTAAAGGCTCTGCCTTCTTTTCCTGGAGGTGTAGTCGTTTGTAGATCATCGCCGGTTGTGCTAACAAATAAATTTGAATCAGAAGTGTAGCTCGAATTATCTACATAAAATTTAGTAGCAGCTTGAAGGTCGTCTTGACCATTAGGTGCTCCGGCACCAGCTAATGTTCCAGGGTGATCATGAAGGATAAGTGCTCCTTCCATGACATCGCCTTGCCTACGAACAACAGATTTTCTTGGCAGTGCTTCATTACTGACCCAATTACCGGGAAGTTCGTTATCGTAATAAAAGTCAACAAATGTTTCTGTTCCCCTAGCTATGATTTCTGGGCTAATATTTACAGGAAGTCTATTATCGTCGTTAATTGCGTCTTCTCTAGTAGCATATACACCTAGTCTATTGGCATCTACATATCTAAGATAAACTGTTTGTCCATTTACTAATTCTGACGCCGGAGTACCTGTAGAATAATAGACAAATTTAACACCATTTGATCCAGTGTTGAATCCATGGTTAGTAACTACGGCATAACCGCCAACCCAGTTAACAATAGATTTTGTATACTCGCTGGTTGACACAGGTTCATCTCTAACACGTATTTGACTACCAATACCTGGTCCGCCACTGCTTTGTAGATAACGTTGGTCAGCATAACCTCTGCTCATAACCATATCGTCAGCAGTAATTGGTATACTTCTATCTAGTGAAATATTACCAGCAACAGTATCGTCTGGATTTACTACTCTAACAATGGCAAACGCACCTGTACCGTCTAAATGACCACCTAATTCTGGTGTTGGGTCAGCACTTACACTACCGCCTGTGTTGATAATTCTAACTTCTGTTTCATCAGCGTTATCTATCTCAATACCAGTACCTGCTACTAGCTTTTTAGCTAACAAAGCAGTTCCATCTGAATTAGCTACAATAACAGTATCGGCATCATAGCTCGAAGGTGCGTCGTCTAAATCTGTAAACGCAATTCGATCTCCCTGGCCAAAAACCGCAAAAAGTTGTTTAAAGTTTTCATTAACTTTTCTAAAACTTTCGCGGATACTGTCACCAGTTCCGTCGTTGCCTTGAATACCAATATCTATATTTTCTCTTGCCATATCATACCCCTACTTGATCATGGAAACTATCAGCTACACTAAAGCTAGATCCGCACCCGCACGTAGTTTGTGCGTTTGGATTTTTAATTGTAAAGTTAGACCCCATGATATCGTCTTTGTAGTCTACTACTGCTTCATTTAAATATTGCATGCTCATTGAGTCAACGAGCAAAATTACTCCGTCTTTTTCGACAACAAAGTCGTCGTCACCTTGATCTTCGTCAAAAGTAAAGCCGTATTGCATACCTGAACAGCCTCCACCTTGTACAAAAACTCTAAGTTTAATATTTGGGTTATTTTCTTCTGCTAATAGATCTTTGATTTTAGCCACAGAAGAGTCAGTGAGAGTAATCATTTATTGTCCTTTTAGAGTATTTAGCTGTATATTTTATAACCTTAATGTAAATAGCAGTATGTACTTAGAACAACGTCAAGAAGAATGTGTACATGTAAGGACTAGTAAACTGGGAAAATTACATGTTTACTCTCGTCTAAGAACATGGGTTTATTTTAGGTGCGATAACTGCGGCAAAATTTTTCAAAGACTTAAAGAAAAAATCAGCCCTAAAAGATTAAACAACAATTATTTCCATTGTTGTCCTAATTGTGACAGTAAAAGATTTGCTCAAAAGAAAGGCGCCGAGAGGCGCACTATTTGGGATAAACCTGCTAGTAGCTTAGATGATATTAGCAGATTATAAATAAAATCCTAAGGAGGACATTATGTTCAATTTTATTAAAAAGTTACTAGGCTATCCGACCGAGGCTGAAAAAGCTGCAGCTAAAGCACAAGCAGAAGCTCCCTACAAAATAGAGGCACCAGTAGCAGAAGCTCCAAAAGTTTTTGTTGATGGGCATGGGGACGTAAGAGAAGTAGTGCCTACACCTGCTCCAGCACCAGAAGTCAAAGCAGAAACCGCACCAGCGGTCAATGATCAGATTACTGACGCTGTAACGCAGACTAAGCCTGCTGCTATGACAGCTAAGAAAAAACCCGCTAACAAAAAGCCAGCGGGCGAAAAGAAAGCGGCTAGTAAGAAACCAGGCCGTAAACCTAAGTCAGCAAAGGTTTAATTCTTTAGCCTTTTTATGAACAGCAAAGCTGGCTAAGTTTTTAGCCTTGCTTTCGCACATAATATCGGCTACCTCTAAAAAGCTCAAAGCATTTTCAGTAGCTTGCTCATTCCAGTAAAAGTTACTATGTGCTCTGAGCTTTTGTTTTTTATAGCCACTTTCCATTAGTGTTTCCAAGTTAGGCATTGTGTTCGGACAATGGTCTACTAGCAAATCCTCACGGCTAACTGAATAATGAATGACCGGCCTATGTTCGCCTCGCCAGCTATCTATCATGCGTAGATATCGATCGTCGTTGGGCCGAATGTACTCTCCAGTATGGACCCAGTGGTGGTGTATGTCAAGCACGAGAGCACAGTGCTTGACGAGTTCGATGCTTGAGTCGACGCCCCACGAGATTTCGTCGTTTTCGATGGTAATGGTGTTTCTTGCTTCTGGACTGAGTCGTAAAAGAGCACGTTTGATGCCTTCGGGACCGGCTCTACCCGCAATGTGGACGTTGATCTTAAAGTCTTGAAATGTGTTGCCGTATCCCATCCAGCGGGCCATATCCACATGATATTCAAACTCCTCTATAGATCTATTTACAATATCTTCATTATCAGAAGCAAGGACGCAAAACTGCCCAGGATGAAAACTAAGCCGAACACCCATCTTGCGAGCGATATCTCCCACGGTTCGGAAATGTCTTTGGGCGTAATCTCTGACATCGGCTGACCTATAAAACCA
>Ga0129333_10007562_pt1 | contig 10250 bp, 12 predicted proteins | sample CPB6_08_DNA_FD_94474 | JGI IMG/M metagenome (GOLD analysis project Ga0129333, IMG submission 94474) | Freshwater to marine salinity gradient microbial communities from Chesapeake Bay, USA - CPBay_Sum_0.6_0.8_DNA | ecosystem: Environmental > Aquatic > Marine > Coastal | place: USA: Chesapeake...
CTCTCATGGGTAGTAGACGGCCTTTTCACGCTCGTCGGAGGTGAGTCCGCACACGAAATCGAGGATCTTGAGCCGCCTCAACGTCTCTACGAACGTACGCTCACCCTTGTTGGTCGCGAAGTACACCAGTCCGTTCGACCCGACCGTCTCTCGTCGCTGCAGAACCCACCCGTCGGGGCGGACATCCTCCGGCCGAGAGGCCAAATACCACTCTGTGCCCCCCGGAACTGACACAGTTGGGTGCCCCTGCACCGCCAGCGCGAGTTCCACCGCGGACGGGAGGTCGATCGGAGGGCGTACGAAGCCGTAAGCGCGGGAGTCGTAGCCCACATCCTCCAGTGGATCGAGGTCGACGACGAGGCCGGCGACCAGAAGCAGCGGCGTCGGCTCGCAGACCAACTTGAACGCAGGCTCCATACGCCTGCCGTAGCACACGAGACGAGGCATTTCGGGTGTTCTGGGCCACATTTTGAGCATTTTAGCCATCGCTACGGGGTGTTGCGGCCCATTTTCACCAACTTTTGGGCCAGATCAGGCCGCGTGGAGCGCCGCGGAGTCCTGCCGAGCCTGCTCGAGCTTGTGCCGACCGAACGAGGAGAGCCGGTAGACACCGGGGAAGGGGCGATCGACGACTCCCGACTGGAACATGGCCGTCAGCTTGTTCCGGAGGAACGTCGGGGCCGCGTGCGGAGCCGCGCCGTACAGCGCGGAGACGTGAGAGTCGCCGTGGGCGTCCAGATGCGCCAGAACCAGCATGTCGATGGTGCTGAGCGGGTCTCGGACCGCCTTCTTCTGCTCGAGCAAGGCCTTCGCCGCGTCCACATCGCACAGCAGCCACTGCGCCGAGTCGAGATGAACGACGATGTTCTTGCGAATCAGCATCGACAGCTCCTTGTGGACGTGGGAACGGCCGGTCGACGAGGCGCTCAGCTTGTTGAGCGCGCTGGTGGACACCGGCGTGCCGATAGGGGTCGACAGGAACAGGTTCAGAATCCGGACGATCAGGGTATCGGTGCTCTTCATGGGGACCTCTTCTCTGGGTTGACGTGGGTGCAGCGCACAACGCGGGCGAGCTCGGCCAGGGCGAGTGCCCGCGACGGCCCCTTTCCGACCTCGGTGAGGTCGGGGGTAGCCGCGATGAACCGGCCGCAGTCGTCCTGCACGAGCAGGACGGGGTAGCTGCGAGACCGGATGGTGATGGTGGTAGAAGCTGCGTGCATCGTTTCTAGGTATACCACGAGGTTGCTACTCCGCAACAGCCCGCGTCGCGTAATCGTCGAGCCCCGTTGCGATGGTGATGAAGCGCTCGAAGGTGCTCTGCTCCACCGCCTTAGCAGCCGCGGTGGCAACCGCCCAGGGTGGTTGCACGTCAACCTCCGGCAGCTCGCCAACAAGCACTCCGGTTCTAGCGGCGGGGGGCAGTGTCACGAGGAAGTGCCCCTCGAAGCGCTGTGCCCGCCCACTAAACGGTGCACCGACCAGGATGGCCTCGGTGGCGATGATGGGGTCGTGGTAGTACAGGACACGGCACAGCGCCGCTATTGAGGGGGAGGCCAGGTTGACGTCGGTAGCGCAGCCAGGAGCCGAGCCTCGCAGCAGGTTGCGCAGCAGCCTGAACCCACCGAACATGCAGCTGTTGTGGTGAAACAGCAGCAGTAGGCCCTCTTCCTGGTGGATGGGTATGGCGGACAGGCGCATGTGCTGTCTCCAGTAGGACGCCTCCAGTGAATCTAGGTGCATACGCGTTGCTGCCCGCATCATCGGTCGTGTACTCCAGTGGTTACCGTGTGGTATATCACGCTGACGCGAGTTCGCCCCCAACACCAGGAGTCCCGATGAAAGCGCATGTCTTCCGAGTTCCCCACAACAACGCAGCCCTGCTGTTCACTGACAGGTACGCGTTCCACGCGCACGAGGCGGTGCCCGGCGTGGCCAAGACCGGGTTCGTCACGCACACCGGTGGCCACTTCACCTCTCTGCACGCCGTCGAGGCGACGTCCGACGCGCTGGCGGGGGTGCCGGTACCGCTGTTCTGGCGGCGGGACGAATACCGGGTGCCACCGAAGCTGTTGAAGGCCCGCATCGGGGATGCGCTCAAGCGCCACGCCGAGCAGGAGGGGCTCGCACAGCTGACGCCAGCCGAGATCGACTCCGTATCTCAGTCGGTGCGGGTGGCACTCGAGAAGACGGTGCCACCCGCCGTGCAGTTCGTCTCCGGTGTGCTCTTCCCCGAGGAGGCCACCCGCCCGTCGAAGGTGCTTCGGTCGTTGTGGACACGCCTTCGGGCGGACGCGACCGCGGTGCCGGCGATCACCGGCATGGACTCAGAGGCGCTGCTCGTCGTGCTCGGTGTGGGGGACAAGGTGGCGTCGGCGATCGCGCTGCAGTACGTCTCCGCGATCGACCCTCGTGCGGCCGACCTCACAGACAAGCAGGAGCCCATGTGGCTCCGCGAGGTCGGTGCACCGCAATTCCTCGTGTCTTGCGACGTCGTGCTGGAGTCGTTGCGGGAGGTCGAGCGCAGGCAGACTGCGCGGGCGGACGCCGCCGAGCTCGTGAGCGTGCTCGAGGTCGCGTGCCAACGGACACGAGTCGCTGATGGCGTCGAGGTCGTCAAGGTGACCACAGTGTCGAGCGACGAGGACGTCATCGACCATGTGCTCGGCACACAGCACGCCGTCACGTCCGTCAGCGTCGCCACCTGCGCCGCGGGCATCGACGTCTCCGCACCGATGATCACACAGGTGGTCAGTAGCACCGACACCGAGGTCGTCGAGGCGCGCTGCGTGCTCGAGGTGCCGAAGTGGCAGGGCGCGTTTGGCTGGCTTCGTGTGGCGGGCGACCTCAACAGCTACGAGACCCACGGGGCGATCCGGAACAAGAAGGATGCGGTCCCGAAGGAGGTCTCGCAGGCGCTGCTGAGCTCCATGTCGGTGCTGACGCTGCTCGTACACCAGCACGCGCTCGTCGACCTCGTCGGCGTTGGCGTCGAGGAGGAGCCGAAGTCCAACGACTAGCCTGCTCCCCGCCACTCGTGTCACGTGTGCGTTGACACATCACCGTGTCACTCGCTAGCGTTGTGGTGTGACTGGTGCACCACACCCGATAGACGCGCACGACCTCGTCGCCGGCCAAGCGACGCTGTCGCGTGCGGCCGACCGGTCCATCGCCGCGCTCGAGCGACTCGCGGCCACCGACCCCAACGTCTTCGCGTCGGTGGTTCTGAGGGACGAGACCAACGGCGCCCCCGTAGTGCAGGGGCCCCAGCACGTCCTCTGGCAGCACATCTGGAAGACGTTCGACCGTAGCGTTCTGCTGGCGTATACGGGCGGGGGCAAGTGCGAAGCTGCTGGTGCTCGGCTCCTCTTGGCTAGCGGTGAGCACACGCCGATCGAACAACTCAGCGGCGGCGTCCACGACGTGGTGCTGCTAGACCCTTCGAGTGCGGAGCTCCGCACCGCGCGTGCGGCGGTGACACCGAACGGCACTAAGCGCGTGTGGCGCATCCGTCTCCGCACCGGCCGAGAGCTTCGTCTTACCGACGAGCACCCCGTCTACCTTCCTACCGGGTGGACACGGGCTAAGAACGTGCGTGCCGGGGACTCCCTCGCCACAGCACGCACGATCCCAGAACCTTCTACCCTATCTGGTGTGCCTGAAGAGGAGGCAGCTCTCCTCGGGTACATCGCGGGTGATGGTGGGGCCACCAGACCGAGCCGCTGTGGGTTCACCAACGCTGACCCCGACATCATAGAAGATGTGGCCCGCCTAGGTGCTCTCCGCGGCTGGGGGCTGAGTTCGACGCATCCGCCTTACGGGTTCACCCTGGCGCGTGCCAACGGGGTCGGCGGGTGGCCACCTGGGGCCGAGTCGCCGGCGTCGTGGTTGCGCAGACACGACCTAGCGCACGGCGCCCACCAAAAGCGCGTGCCTTCGGCGGTGTTTCGCAGCTCTAACGCAGCTGTCGGTGCGTTTGTTGGCGCGTACTTCGCCTGCGACGGGCACGTACACGACAAGATGACATTGGAGCTTTCCAGCGTCAGCCGTGGACTACTAGAAGACGTGCAGCTTCTACTTCTGCGTCTCGGTGTAGTCGGCAGCATAAGACCCCACAGCCACCCGAAGTTCCCGTCGTGGCGTCTCTACGTCACTGGGGAAGAGGCGGTTCACCGGTTCGCAGCCGCGTGCAGAGTCGTGGGACCGAAGAGGGCGCAGCTGGACACGTTACTTCAGCAGACCAGCGGTAAGAACGCGTACTCGGTGAAGGATACGGTACCCAAGGAGTGGCGCAGCCTGTACCACCGTCAGGTGGGTAACTCCGACGCCGTGTACTATGGAGTGAACCCGACAGCTGAGGGGAACCACCGCACTGCGGTGCGTCGGCTGCTGTCAGGTGTGCGGAAGGACGGCACTCCTGACACACGATTCGAGCCCAACAGCGCGCACAACCATGCTGTCGCCCTACTGGCCGACGATGCCTTCTACTGGGACCGAGTAGTGGCGGTAGAGGAGCTCCCCGAGGAGCCTACCTGGGCGGTGGAGGTGTTCGACGACGCACACTGCTACCTCAGTAGCGGTGTGCTGTCTCACAACACCCAGCAGGCGATCGCGCACGTGCTCCACAAGCTGGGCCAGAACCCGTCGTTGCGCATTGGGGTGCTCTGCTCGACGATCACACGCGCTCGCAAGATCGTGAAGCAGATCGGGCAGTACATCCAGGACTCCGAGGCGCTGCACCGGGTATTCCCGAACCTGCGTCACCGGACACGCAACTGGAGCGACTTCGCGTTCACGGTGGTGCGCCCGACGATCGCCAAGGACCCGACGGTGCAGGCGATTGGGCTGCACACCGGCATCCTCGGTGCTCGTATCGACCTACTCCTCATGGACGACGTCGTCGACTACGAGAACTCGCGCACCGAGTCCCTCCGTAAGACGACCATCGAGTGGGTCAAGTCCACGATCTTCGGCCGCTTCGCCAAAGACACCCACGTCATGGCGATCGGGAACGCCTATCACCCCGAAGACCTGATGCACCACCTCGGCAAGCTGCCTGGGTGGGCCGCGTTCAAGTTCCCCGTGCTCGACGGCGCCGGCAACACGGTGTGGGAGCACATGTTCCCGATGTCCCGCATCGAGCGGAAGCGTCAGGAGCTTGGGGAGCTCGAGTTTGCGCGGCAGATGATGTGCGTCGCGCGCACGGACACCGAGTCGCGGTTCAACTCCGCGTGGATTACGGCGGCGAAGACCGCGGGTGACACGCTCACCCTGGTACCGACGTACCAACCCACCTCGGCCGAGATCGTCATCACCGGGGTGGACATTGGTGTTCAGCAACACGCCAAGGCCGACAAGACGGTCCTGTTCACGATCGCCCTCCACAAGTCGGGCAAGCGGACGGTGCTGAACATCGAGTCGGGCCGGTGGGCTGCCGACGAGATCATTCGGCGGTGCGCCGACCACCACAAGCGATACGCGGCAACCATCGTCGTCGAGAACAACGGGGCCCAGGACTTCCTGCAGCAGTTCCTGAAGCTCAGCCACCAGAACGTGCCGGTCAAGACGCACACCACCGGTCGCAATAAGACCCACCCGGTCCTCGGTGTAGAGGGGATGGCGATCGAGTTCTCTCGTGGCGAATGGGTCATCCCCAGCAAGCACAAGTCGAAGGAGATCGACGCGTGGGTGCAGGACATGCTCTACTTCGACCCGAGCACGCACCTCGGTGACCATCTGGCGGCGAGCTGGATCGCGCGCTCATACGCGCTGCGCGTCACGAAGTCGACCGCCCAGCCACTGAACCTGCACCTGATGAGTCGGTGACATGCTGAAGTTCAACGCGCGGTACGGGCTCACAGAGCGTCAGCTACGGCTGAGCCGTTACTGGAAGTGGTTCAAGGCGATGAACTACGCCCATCGCCGGTACAGCTGGGACGGCCTGTTGCTCGACAGCAACGACCTCGAGCAGTACCGGTACGAGCGTGCGGAGTACGTCCCGCCGGGCTATGTGGGTGTCGGTGGTGCGGGGACCACCCCGCGGCTCGCGCAGCGGCGCCCGACCGCTCCGTACCGCATCCCGATGGCGGTCGTGAACCGCTTCACGTCTTTGCTGTTCGCCGGGCGTGGCGTCCCCCACGTCAAACACGCGTACTCCCAAGACCTGTCGGAGTTCATAGAGCAGCTCGTCGTCGACACCGGGCTGTGGTCGCACATGCGCGCCGTCCGCAACTTCGGCGGCGCGCAGGGTTCCGCGGTGAGCTCCTGGTACTTTTCCGACGGTGAGCTCGTGCTCGAGGCGCTGGACCCGAGGTGGTGCACCCCGGTGTGGGTAGGCCACGGGGTCGGGCGTCGCGTCGCGAGCCTGCGGATCGAGTACCAGTTCGCCCAGGACGTCCACAACGCGGACAACTCCATCTCCCACAACGTGCCGCACCTGTACCGGCGTGATATCGATCATCTGAAGGACATCACGTACAAGCCGGTCCGCATCGACGTAGACGTCGAGCCGGCGTTCGTCCCTGACCCGTCGAAGTCGTTCACCCACCGGTTCGGCATTTGCCCGGTCGTGTGGACGCGCAACACCGAGACGACGGACGACATCGACGGCGACCCGGACTGCTACGGCACGTACGAAATGATCGAGCTCATCGACATGCTGCTCAGCCAGGGTGCGCGCGGTGCCGTCGCGAGCTCGGACCCCACTGCGATCGTCTTCACCGATGAGACCGACCCGATCAAGTTCGCCTCGGGCAGTGGCAGCGCGATGCAATTCCCGTCGGACTCACGCGTGCAGCTCATGGAGCTGAACGGCTCGGGGCCCAAGACGGCCTACGAGCTTGCCGACGAGCTTCGTCGCATCGTGCTCGAGACCGTTCGGTGTGTGCTCGACGACCCCAGTATCGGTGACCGCGCCACGACCGCCGAGGTCACCCGGACCACCTCGGCGATGCACGACCGCGCTGCCGAGTTCCGGGATCAGTACGGCGACCACGTTCGTCGGCTGCTCGCCGGGCTGATTCAGTCGGTCGTGGCGACCCATGGGTCCGTCGTGCTCGATAGTCGCGGGGTTCCACGTCGTAACGCTCTCGGCGCGACGGAGATCGCGCGGGTGTCTTCCGGTATGGAGCCCGCGCGGTTCGACGCGCTCGTCCGCTCGCTGCAAGACGAGGCGCAGCAGCTGACCCGCTCCCAGATCGTCATTACGTGGCCACTCTTCAAGGAGCCGGTGGCCGACGACGTCACCAAGGGAGTGGCGTCGGCCTCGGCCGCGTTCAACGGCGGCTTCATCGAGCACGTCGACGCGGTGCGCTACATCGCTGGGCTGCTGCAGATCCGTGACCCCGAGCGGCTGGTGGCTGCTCTGTCTGGAGACGCAGCACCACAGGCAGCAGCCAAGAGGGCGGAAACCCCTCCACCGCTCCCGACAGATGACACAAACCCTGCTGACAGCGAGGTAAAAGAGCCATGAGCAACTCATCGCCAGTCCGCCATAAGGCGTTCCACGGTGTGCAGGACGGCGCCCGCGCCATGCACGCCAACCTGCTCAAGCGCCCGTGCGCGTGCTGCAAGACACGACTCTCGACCGCTCGGTTGACATCGTACGTGATGGTCTCGGACCTGCGTAACGCGCCGGCTGTGCTGGCCGACCTGCTCGAGACCTACCCGACACGGCAGGTGCCAACGGTGCGGCTCAAGGCAGGTCTCGCAGTGCGGATCGCCATGGCGGACAGCTGTCCATCGTGTCTCCCGACGATGGAACGTGTATTCGCGAAGTCACCGAGCTATGTGTTCACTACCATCGACCGTGGCCCTGCAGCATCTACTGCGTCTGTTGCGTGTTCTTGACACGGTAGCAGTCACCACTGCAATATGGCCGCGTCTGTCACCCGTGAGGTGGTCTCGCCGTGAGCACAGCTAGGGAAGAAGCACTGCTGGGACTGCAAGGTCCACTCGCCAAAGCGTTGGCAGACGCGGTCGTTCGTCGTGAGGCAGCAGAGTCTGCCTGGTGGCGAAAGCAGAGCGTCGAGTCGGCGCCGCTGACGTACGCTCACAACGACCCGCTTCAGAAGCTCGGGTACAACGCAGCCACCCTCGTCGCGGAGATGCATGTCATCGAGCGCGCCGCGGCTGCTGACGAGTTGCTCAGCACGCTGACTCCCGACACCATCCCGGACGACCTGGACGACGTCGAGGAGGCCGTTGAGGCCCTACACGACGAGCTCCCCGAGCTGGTGAAGTCGGCGCTCTACGAGTGCCGGGGGATCAGCATGCTCGACGCAATAACGATCGCGTCGAGGCTTCGCGGCGTGGGGCGCATTTCCAACGCGGAGAACATCGCGGTGGTGCTGTACCTGCTATGCGAGTGTGCGTCACACCCACGTGTGGCGAAGCAGACGTCCCGCGTCGACGACGACACCGACGTGAACTTCGACCTGCTGTACCAGGAGCTCAAGAGTGAGCTTCTGGAAGACGACGAGAGCGAGGACGACTGATGGCCGACACGTTCTCCCTCACAGGTTCGTGGTCGTCGGTGCCGGCAGCGTCCACCCCGAGCGGCTACCCCGCGTTCACCGCGCCACTGGCGGAGTCGGCGACGCTCGAAGCGAAGCTCTACCAGACGATCGAGCTCACCTCGAACCCCGCGCAGGCGGTGACGTTCGGTACGCTCACCGAGGCGCATGTGTTGATCATCGCGTCCACCGCGAAGATCGTCGCGTCGATCTCCTCCACGGATGGGGCTACTCAGACGATCCCGGTGGAGAACCTCTTAGTGTTGCTGAACGACTCAGTGCCGGTCACAGCACTGTCCATCCAGCGGTTTGCTGGGCAGGACACCACTGTCTACGTCTTTCTCGGCCAGAAGGCCGCGTAAGGAGTCATCATGGCCACTCTCCAAGAGTACCTGGACAACACCACCGGCGCCGGCGTTGCCGACGCCCTGTCCCATCTGAACGTCGGCGCGATCCTCAAGGCGCTCGTGTCCCCGGTCACCGAGACGGTCAACACGTCCTCGGGCGACACCGCTACCTTGAGCAAAGCCCCCATCCACGGCACGCTCATCCAGCTCCTGGCCAACGGGGCTCCCAAGGCGTGGCGTCCCTCTGGTACGCTCGCCGCGGGGCAGTTCTCGCTCTCGAACAAGACCGTGACCCTCTACGCTGGTGAGGGTCACGCGAGTACGCTCGTCAGCTACCTCACTCTCGAGCACGCGGGTGACAACTCGAACGAGGCGGCGTATGCCAACGCGGACCTGACGGCGACCTACCCGCCGACGACGGCGTAATAGACGTTCGGCGGGGGTATGGTGCCCTCGCTGTACTGTGACGAAGCACCGCGCTTACGCGGACGCCCGGCGGAAACAGGGCGGGAAGAGCAAGGTGAATCGTGAGTGGAACCGTAACCTCTGTCGATGTGAACCCCGTGTCGCCCCCGGCGGCGCCAGTCGTAGCTGTGTCGGCTCCCGCTGACACGAACAAGGAGACGGTCTACCAAGTTCCGCACTCCGCGTTCTCCGACATCCGGGCGAAGGCACGCGAATCGGGCAGAGCCGAAGCTGAACGCGAGATCGCGGACCGCCTGAAGGCGGTCGGAGTCTCGTCTTTGGACGAGCTCATCTCGAAAGCCACGGCGGGCTCCCCCTCCGTGGCAGCTCCCGTCACTCCTCCTGCTGCTCCACCGCCCGAGGCGGGGGACAAGAAGGTGGAGACCCCCGTGAAGAGCGGGGAGGCGCTCAAGAAGCTGCTTGCTGCGGAGAAGGCGGTCTCGGACGCCAACGCCAAGGCGGCAGAAGCCGAGGCGCGCGCCGCCAAGGCCCTCAAGGACGCGGAGAACGCGCGCATCGAGGCCCAGGCGCACGCCAACATGACGATCCTCGCCACGAAGGTGGGTATCGTCGATACCGACTACGCGCTGACGCTGTTGACCCGCAAGGTCGGGGCAATGTCGGAGGCGGAGGCGGCGAACTTCGACCCCAAGGCGTTCTTCGAGGGCCTGCGGTCGGAGAAGCCCGCGCTGTTCGGCACGGTGCCGAGCGGTGCCACAACCGGGGCTGGTGCTGCGCCGAAACCGCAGGACACGCCCGACAAGCCGAAGAGCGCTCTGCAGATGAGCCCGCAAGAGCTGCGGGTCTATCGGCGGAGCCTTGGACTGAACTAAGGGCGGCAACGTCGCCGCCCGAGGAGTGACTCATGGCCTCTTTCTCGAACATTCTGGACGACGCGCAGTTCCGCGCAGTGGTCCAGTCGGGGCTC
>Ga0129333_10007563_pt1 | contig 10247 bp, 11 predicted proteins | sample CPB6_08_DNA_FD_94474 | JGI IMG/M metagenome (GOLD analysis project Ga0129333, IMG submission 94474) | Freshwater to marine salinity gradient microbial communities from Chesapeake Bay, USA - CPBay_Sum_0.6_0.8_DNA | ecosystem: Environmental > Aquatic > Marine > Coastal | place: USA: Chesapeake...
CAGGCTTCAGGCTTCAGGCTTCAGGCCTCACGCGGGCTCCATGCCGTGGCGGCGCTTGGCCTCGCTCGCCGCCGCAGAGGCAAGGAACGCAATGAAGTGCTGTGCCGCCGCTGCATTGCTGCAACGGGCCGCCACACCCGCCGAGAAAGTGGTGTTGATCTGGATGGCGGGCGGCAGCGGGCCGGCCACGGTGATGCCGGGCAGGTGCATCAGCTCGCTGAGCTGCTGAAAGCCCATGGCGGCCTCGCCGCGCGCCACCAGCGTGCCCACCGGCACGCCAGGCGGGGCCTGCACCATGCGCGACGCGATCTGCTGCGCAATGCCCCAGCGCTCGAACAGCTTGGCCAGCGCCACGCCGCTGGGCCCGGTGGAACAGCTGAGCGTGGGCGCTGCCAGCACGGCGGCCTTGACCGCGTCTTCACTGGACAGGTCGGGCAGCGGCGCGCCGCTGCGCACCGCCACCGCCACACCGGAATGAACGAGGTCGGTGCGCGGTGCGAGCACCCGACCGGCCGCGATCAGCTCGTCGATCGCCCTGGAAGCCAGCGCCACCACGTCGAAAGCCTCACCGGCCTGCACACGCTTGGCCGCGTCGACGCCGCCGACCGATTCCACCTGCACGTCGGTGCCGCCCTGCTGGCGGTACAGCGACACCAGTTCGGCCAGCACCTGCCGCGTGGCCATCGACGAGATCACGCGCAGGGGCGCTGCGCTGTCGCTCATGGGGTGGATCCCGGCACCGGCACCGTGTAGTTCAGCGCCATGCGGCCGCCATCGATGACCACAATCTCGCCGGTGATGTAGCTCGCCGCATCGCTGGCCAGCCAGGCCACCGCCTCGGCCACCTCGGCCGGTTCGCCCAGGCGCAGCATCGGCGTACGGCTGAGGATGCGGTTGCGCGCCTCGTCGCTGGTGAGCACCGCCTTGGCGGCCAGTTCGGTGGCAATCGTGCCCGGCGCGACCGCATTCACCCGGATGCCGTACTCAGCCAGCGCCAGGGACATGACGCGCGTGAGCTGGTTCACGCCGCCCTTGCTGAGGTTGTAGCTGGCAATCGAGGGGATCGCCATCACCGCATTGACCGAGCTCATGTGCACGATGCTGCCGCGCCGCGCGCGGGCCATCACCCGCGCCACCGCCTGCGCCACCAGGAACGCGCCCTTGAGGTTGACCCGCAGCACCGCGTCAAAGTCGGCCTCGGTGATGTCAAGGAAGTTGGATGCGCGAAAGATGCCCGCGTTGTTCACCAGCACGTCGATGCGGCCGTGCGCGGCCACCACCGCATCCACCATCGCATGCACCTGTGCGCTGTCGCCCACATCGCAGTGGATGAAGGTGCCGCCGATCTCGCGGGCGATCTTCTCGCCGCGTGCGTCGTGTATGTCGGCAATCACCACCGGCGCGCCTTCGCGGGCGAAGCGGCGGGCGCAGGCCTCGCCGATGCCTTGCGCGCCGCCGGTGACCAGCGTCACGCGGTCTTTCAGGCCCAGGTGGATGTCGTTGCGTGGAGCGTAGGGAAAGGGCGTATGGCTCATGCCCTCATGGTACCGCGCCATGCGGCGACGAACGCATGCGCACTGGCGAGCACTTCGGCTGCTTCTCTCCCGGGGCGGTACAGCGCCGAGCCGATGCCGAACCCGTCGGCACCCGCAGCGCGGTAGGCGGCCATGTTCTGCGCCGAGATGCCGCCTACCGGCAGCAGCAGTGCATCGGCGGGCAGCACCGCGCGCAGGGCCTTGAGCACCGGCGGCGTCAGCAGTTCGGCCGGAAAGAGCTTCAGCGCGTGCGCGCCGGCGGCCAGGGCGGCGAAGGCCTCGGTGGGCGTGGCTACACCCGGCACGCAGGCCATGCCCAGTGCCAAGGCCTCGTGCACCACCGCGGCGTTGAAGTTCGGCGCCACCACCAGCTGCGCGCCGGCGGCATGCACCTCGCGCACCTGTTGCGCGCTCAGCACCGTACCCGCACCCACCAGCGCCTGCGGCAGCCGTTCGCGCAGCGCCGCGATGCTGTGCAGTGGCTGCGGCGAATTGAGCGGCACTTCCAGCATGTCGATGCCGGCGCGCACGATGCCCTCACCGACAGCCGGTGCTTCGGCGGGCGTGATGCCGCGCAGGATGGCCACCAGGCCGCAGCGCTGCAGTGCGGCATCGAACGCCGCGTGCCGCTGTGCGGCAAGCGCTGCTGCGGCACCGTGACGATCAGGATGGTGTGTGCTGGAGGTGGGTGCTGGCATGGGCGGTGGTGAGTGAGGCAGGGGAGCGGGTCGCCAAAGATGTGCTGAAGCCTGCGCTAAAGGGCGCGCGCCAGCCCGATCAGGCCATGCCAGGTGGCTTCGTCGCCGACGCAGTGCACGGTGCGGCGTGGGCCTGCAGCCTCCGATGCGAGTTCCAGCTCCAGTGCCAGGGCATACAGAGCCGTGAGGCCGGGCGCTCCCACCACCGCCACGGGCTGCGCGGGCGATGCAGCCAGCCAGCCCAGGCCCACACGCAGCTCTTCACCGATCACCAGGCCTGACAGATAGTCGGGCACCGCCGCCGGCGCCAGCTGCTGCATCAGCACGCGGCTGCGCGCACTGAAGGCACTGGCCAGCAGGCTGCCGCTGCGCCGCGCTTGCGCCAGGCCTTCGACGAACGCGCCGCGGTCAAAGCCGGTCTCACCCGGCGAACCCGTGGCGCCCGTGCCGGGCACGCCGCGGCCCAGGATGGAATGCTCGCGCAGCAGCGCATAGGCCTCACCGCTCAGGCAGGTGCGAAAGCGTTCGATGCGGCCGCCGCGCACCTCGCACCACTTACTGTGGGTGCCAGGCAGCACCACGGTGGCGTCCTGCAAGCTGAGCAGGGCGAGTGCGCCGAACACCTGCACCTCTTCGCCGCGCATCAGGTCGGGCATGCCGTCGTGCTCGCAGCGCAGCCCGGGCACGATGGCATGGCGGCCAGGCTCAAGCCACAGCAGGTGGGCCGGCAGGTCATCGAAGCCGGCCGGGCAGGGTGCGTAGGCCGCTTCGCGCCAGCCGTTGCGGCTGCCCACCATGCCCGACATCAGGCACAGCCGGTCACCGCCCTGCATCCAGTCGCCGCAGATGCGTGCAAACACCGCATCAAAGCCGCCGGCGGGCACTTTCAGGATGCCGTCGTCCGACTCGCGCGACGCGACGACCTCGCCGCCGGTGCCGATGAGTGCCGCACGCAGGCGGCTGGTGCCCCAATCCACCGCGACCAGTTCGCGCACGGCGCCGCTCCGCAGGTCAGTGGTTGTCCTTGGGCACGAAGGCGCCGCGCTGCCCCACCAGGAAGTCAAGGTCGGCGCCCTGGTCGGCTTGCAGCACATGGTCGATGTAGAGCTTCCAGTAGCCCGACTTCAGCGGCGGCTCGGGCGCCTTCCATTGCGAAAGGCGCGCCTTCAGTTCGTCGTCGCTGATGTGCAGGTGCAGCTTGCGGTTGGGTACGTCCAGCGTGATCTGGTCGCCGTTCTTCACGATGGCCAGCGGCCCGCCCGCCGCCGCCTCGGGCGCGGTGTGCAGCACCACGGTGCCGTAGGCGGTGCCGCTCATGCGCGCATCGCTGATGCGAACCATGTCGGTGATGCCCTTGCGAAGCACCTTGGGTGGCAGCGGCATGTTGCCCACCTCGGCCATGCCGGGGTAGCCCTTGGGTCCGCAGTTCTTGAGCACCAGGATGCAGGTCTCGTCCACGTCCAGGTTCTCGTCGTCGATGCGCTTGTGGAAGTCGTCGCTGTCCTCGAACACCACCGCGCGGCCGGTGTGCACCATCAGCGCGGGCGTGGCAGCGCTCGGCTTGATGACCGCGCCGCGCGGCGCGAGGTTGCCGCGCAGGATGGCGATACCCGCCTTTTCCTTGAACGGCGCGTCCATGGTCTTGATCACGCGCGGGTCGAAGTTCTGCGCGTCGGCAATGTTCTCGGCCACCGTCTTGCCGCTGACGGTGACGATCTCACGGTGCAGCAGGTGCTGGATTTCCTTCATCACCACCGGGATGCCGCCGGCGTAGCAGAAGTCCTCCATCAGGTGCTCGCCGCTGGGCTGCAGGTTCAGCAGGCAGGGCATCTCGCTGCCCAGGCGCTCGAAGTCATCCACCGTGAGCTGGATGCGCAGGCGCCCGGCGATCGCAATCAGGTGGATCACCGCGTTGGTGCTGCCGCCGATCGCGGCCAGCACGCGAATCGCGTTCTCGAAGGCCTCGCGTGTGAGCACCTCGCTGATGGTCTGGTCGGTGTGCACCATCTCGACGATGCGACGGCCCGCGTTGCGTGCCAGCACGTTGCGCCGGCCGTCCACCGCCGGGTAGGCGGCGTTGCCGGGCAGGCCGATGCCCAGTGCCTCGACCATGCTGGCCATGGTGGACGCGGTGCCCATCGTCATGCAGTGGCCGTGGCTGCGGTGCATGCAGCTCTCGGCCTCGAAGAAGTCCTGCAGCTTCAGCGTGCCGGCGCGCACCTGCTCGCTCATGCTCCACACGCCGGTGCCGCTGCCCAGTTCCTGGCCGCGCCACTTGCCGTTGAGCATCGGGCCGCCGCTCACGCCAATGGTCGGCAGGCCCACGCTGGACGCGCCCATCAGCAGCGAGGGCGTGGTCTTGTCGCAGCCCATCAGCAGCACGACGCCATCGATCGGGTTGCCGCGGATGCTTTCTTCCACGTCCATGCTGGCGAGGTTGCGGTACAGCATTGCGGTGGGGCGCAGCAGCGTCTCGCCGAGCGACATCACCGGGAACTCCAGCGGGAAGCCGCCCGCTTCGTACACGCCGATCTTCACCTGCTCGGCCAGCGTGCGGAAGTGGCTGTTGCAGGGCGTGAGTTCGCTGAAGGTGTTGCAGATGCCGATGACCGGGCGGCCATCGAACTGGTCGTGCGGCACGCCCTTGCCCTTGACCCAGCTGCGGTAGGCAAAGCCGTCGCGGTCCTGGCGGCCGAACCACTGCTGGCTGCGCAGTTCGGATGGTTTCTTGCGGCGTGGAGTGGAGCTCATGGCGAACGATCTTGGTGGTGGAACACGACCCGCCGGCAAGCCATGCGGGAAACCCCTGAGGAAGCAAACATATTATGGTCATACGATTGCCGGCAGCGATCGGTAGTAACCATGATCAAGAACGTCCACGGCAACACGGTTGACCACCTCGGCGAGAGCATCGTCGCGGGGCGCTGGGCCGCGGGCAGCGCGATCCCGCCCGAGCCGCAGCTGTGCGAGTCGCTGGGCGTGAGCCGCACCGTGGTGCGCGAGGCGGTCAAGTCGCTGGTGGCCAAGGGGCTGGTGTCCACCGGCCCGAAGGTCGGCACGCGGGTGCGCGAGTCGTCCGACTGGAACTGGTTCGACCCCGACGTGATCATCTGGCAGTCCAAGGCGGGGCTCACGCCCGAGTTCCTGCGCGACCTGCAGGACCTGCGGCGCGCGGTCGAGCCCGCAGCGGTGCGCCTGGCTGCCGAACGTGCCACGCCGCAAGACATTGCGCGCATCGAAGAGGCTTTTGCCGGCATGAAGCGCGCGGTGGAGCAGGGCGGCGACTATGTGACGCACGACCTGCACTTTCATCAGGGCCTGCTGCAGGCCTCAGGCAACCGCATGCTGGTGCAGATGAGCAAGGCGCTGGCGGCGCTGCTGCGCACCAGCTTCGAGATCTCCACCTCGCGGCCCGACGGCCCACGCCGTTCGCTGCCTCTGCACCGCGCGGTGCTCGATGCGGTGATTGCGCACCAGCCCGAGCGCGCCGAAAAGGCGATCAAGGTGCTGATCGACGGCGCGCGCCAGGACATCGAGACGGTGCTGGCCTCACGCAGGCGGCTGCCGCAACTCAACCGCCCGGCGCCGCTGCTCAGTCGCGCCGCCTGATATCGTTTTGCACCAGCCCATGCACAAGCTCGTCGACCACTGGTTTCGCCTGCTCAACCTGCTGGTGGTGGGTTGCATGGTGGCCATGGTGTTCATGGTGTTCGGCAACGTGGTGCTGCGCTACGGCTTCAACTCGGGCATCCTGGTGTCTGAGGAGATGTCGCGCTACTGCTTCATCTGGCTCACCTACATCGGCGCGATGATTGCCATGCGCGAGAAGTCGCACCTGGGCGTGGACACGCTGATCAAGCACCTCGGGCGCGGTGGCAAGAAGGCCTGCCTGTTCATCAGCGAGTCGCTGATGCTGTGGTGCAACCTGCTGCTGATCCTGGGCACCTGGAAGATGCACGAACTGCAGGTGACCAACGTCTCGCCGGTGGTCGGCATCTCGATGATCTGGATCTACGGCATCGGCTACGTGGTGGGCGTCGTGATGGCCCTGTTCAACCTGCATGTGCTGTGGCGCATCGTCAGCGGCCGCATCGGCGACGATGAACTGGTGCAGGTGCGCGAATCCGAAGACACGGTGACGGTGGACGCACCGGGCGGGGGCCGCGCATGACGGTGGCGGTGTTCCTGCTCAGCCTGCTGGGCGCCATGGCCATCGGCATGCCGATTGCCTATGCGCTGCTGATCTGCGGCCTGGCGCTGATGGGCTTCATGGCCGCCACCGGTGCGTTGCCCGCCTTTGACAGCCAGATCCTCGCGCAGCGCTTCATCGACGGCGCCGACAACTTTCCGCTGCTGGCGGTGCCCTTCTTCCTGCTGGCCGGCGAGTTCATGAACGCCGGCGGCCTGAGCCGGCGCATCGTCAACTTCGCGATGGCCTGGGTCGGCCACTTCCGCGGCGGGCTGGGCTATGTGGCGGTGATTGCGGCGGTGATCATGGCCTCGCTGTCGGGCTCGGCGGTGGCCGACACCGCGGCGCTGGCGGCGCTGCTGATCCCGATGATGAAGCAGGCGGGCTACCGGGTCGACCGCTCGGCCGGCCTCATTGCCTCGGGCGGCATCATCGCGCCGGTGATTCCGCCGTCCATCGGCATGATCATCTTCGGCGTGGCGGGCAACGTGTCCATCACCAAGCTGTTCCTGGCGGGCATCGTGCCCGGCATCATGATGGGCGTGGCCATCGGCCTGACCTGGTGGTGGCTGGCGCGCCGCGAGAACGTGCAGCCGGCACCGCGCAGGGGAATGGGTGAGCGGCTGCGCATCAGCGCCGAGGGCATCTTCGCGCTGGCCCTGCCGGTGCTGATCCTCGGCGGCATGAAGTTCGGCGTGTTCACCCCCACCGAGGCGGCGGTGGTGGCAGCGGTCTACAGCTTCGTGGTGGGCATGTTCATCTACCGCGAACTGCGCCTGCGCGACCTGTACCGCCTGGTGCTGTCGGCGGGCAAGACCACCGCGGTGGTGATGTTCCTGGTGGCGGCAGCGATGGTCAGCGCCTGGCTGATCACCGTGGCCAACATCCCGACGGAAGTCGCCAGGATGCTCGAGCCCCTGATGGGCAACAAGATGCTGCTGATGTTCGTCATCATGGTGCTGATCGTGGTGGTGGGCACGGCGCTGGACTTCACGCCCACGGTGCTGATCCTCACGCCGGTGCTGATGCCGGTGGTGCTCAAGGCCGGCATCGACCCGGTTTATTTCGGCGTGCTGTTCATCATGAACAATGCGATCGGCCTGATCACGCCGCCGGTGGGCACCGTGCTCAATGTGGTGTGTGGCGTCGCCCGCATCACCATGGACGATGCCTTCAAGGGCGTGATGCCGTTTTTCCTGGCCCAGCTGGCGGTGCTGTTCCTGCTGGTGCTGTTCCCCGATCTGGTGTTGGTGCCGCTCAAGTGGTGGCTGCACTGATGCCCGATGCTGTGCAACCCTGAAACCACGAAGGAGACTTTCATGATTCAGCGCAGAACCCTGGTGACGGCTGCTGCCGGCGCACCGCTGCTGTTTGCGGCCCCGGCCTTTGCCCAGTTTGCCGACCGCACCATCAAGTTCACCAACGGCGTGAACGAGGACCACCCGGTGGGTGTGGGCGTCAAGAAGATGCAGGAGATCCTGGCTGCCAAGTCCGGCGGCAGGCTCAAGATCAACGCCTTCTGGGGCGGCTCGGCGGGTGGTGACCTGCAGGCCACCCAGGCGCTGCGCGCCGGCACGCAAGAGATGGTGTGCACCTCCTCGAGCCCGCTGGTGGGCATCGTCAAGGAACTCGGCGTGTTCGACCTGCCGTTCCTGTTCGCCAACGAGCGCGAGGCCGATGCGGTGCTCGACGGCCCGGCCGGCGCGTACTTCACCAAGAAGCTCGAAGAAGCGGGCCTGATCAACCTGGCCTACTGGGAGAACGGCTTCCGCAACCTGACCAACAGCAAGCGCCCGGTGACCAAGGTCGAGGACTTCGACGGCGTGAAGGTGCGGGTGATGCAGAACAACATCTTCCTCGACACCTTCCGCACGCTGGGCACCAATGCGGTGCCGATGGCCTTTGGCGAGGTGTTCACCGCACTGGAGACCAAGACCATCGACGGCCAGGAGAACCCCTTCGTGACCATCGAGACCTCGAAGTTCAACGAAGTGCAGCGCTACCTGAGCGTCACGCGCCACGCCTACACGCCCTTCCTGGTGCTCTACAGCAAGCGCCTGTGGGACCAGCTCAGCCCGCAAGAGCAGGCCGTGCTGCGCGAGGCCGCCGTCGAAGGCCAGAAGGTGCAGCGCGCGGCCAACCGCACCCTCAACGAGCGTTCGCTCGCCAGCCTGCGCACCAAGGGCATGCAGGTCAACGAGATCACGCCGGCCGAGCAGCGCCGCATGTTCGACAAGGTCAAGCCGGTGTACGACAAGAACGTGCCGACCATCGGCGCCGAGGCGGTCAACGTCGTGCTCGACGCACTGAAGAAGGCGCGCGGCGGCTGATCCCCCGTCACCGCCTGCAGACACGGCATCGCTTCCGCCACGGGGGCGATGCCGTTTTCCTTGGAGCGCAAGCACGATGAAGATCACGCAACTCGAGACCATCCGCCTGGGCGAATTTCCCAACATCCTGTGGGTGCGCCTGCACACCGACGAGGGCCTGGTGGGCCTGGGCGAGACCTTCATGGGCGCTGCCGCGGTCGAGGCCTACCTGCACGAGTGGGCCGCGCCGCGCATCGTCGGCAAGGACCCGCTGGCCATCGAGGCCCGCGCACGCGATCTGACCGGCTACCTCGGCTGGCGGGGCTCGGGCGTGGAGACGCGTGGCAACTCGGCGGTGGACATCGCGCTGTGGGACATCTTCGGCCAGGCCGCGGGCCTGCCGCTGCACACCGCGCTGGGCGGCCGCAGCCGCGAGAGCATCCGCATCTACAACACCTGCGCCGGCTACCAGTACATCCGCAGCACTGCCAACCAGACCAGCTCGAACTGGGGCGTGGGCAACACGCAGGGGCCGTACGAGGACCTGCAGGGGTTCCTGCATCACGCCGACGAACTGGCCGAGTCGCTGCTGTCCGAGGGCATCACCGCGATGAAGATCTGGCCGTTTGACATCGCTGCCGAGCGCAGCGACGGCCAGTACATCAGCGCGGCCGAGCTGGATGAGGCGCTCGAGCCCTTTCGCAAGATCCGCAGCGCCGTGGGCGAGCGCATGGACATCATGGTCGAGTTCCACAGCCTGTGGCGGCTGCCGATGGCGCAGAAGATCGCACGGGCGCTCAAGCCCTTCAACACCTTCTGGCACGAAGACGTGATCCGCATGGACTCGCTGGACCTGCTGAAGCAGTACGCGCCGCACAGCGACGCGCTGATCTGCGCGAGCGAGACCCTGAGCTACAAGTGGAGCTTCAAGGACTACCTGCAGACCGGCGTGGCCGGCGTGGTGATGCTGGACCTGAGCTGGTGCGGTGGCCTGACCGAGGCGCGCAAGATTGCCGCGATGGCCGACGCCTGGCAGCTGCCGGTGGCGCCGCACGACTGCACCGGCCCGGTGGTGTGGGCCGCGTCCACCCACTTGTCGCTGCACGCGCCCAACGCGCTGATCCAGGAGAGCGTGCGCGCCTTCTACAGCGGCTGGTACAAGGAACTGGTGACCGAGCTGCCGCGTGTGGAGCGCGGCATGATCAGCCTGAACGACAAGCCCGGGCTCGGCCTGCAGCTGCTACCCGACCTGCCGCGCCGCAAGGACGCCTTGGTGAGGGTCAGCGCAGCGGATTGATGCCTGTGCTGATGTCCGTGCGGGCCTGTATCGCCTGAGACGCGCGGACGTCAGCCGCCAGGGCCGCGGCCCCCGCCACCACCGCCACCACCGCCACCACCACCGCCACGACGGCGACGTCGGCCGCCACCGCTGCCGCCTCCACCACCTCCGCCGCCACCACCACCGGCGCGCTTGCCTGCGCCCATCACATCGATGCTGGTGCGGGTGGGGTCGGGC